>Ga0209302_10001188_pt1 | contig 15120 bp, 7 predicted proteins | sample ArcOceMetagenome_2_FD_187445 | JGI IMG/M metagenome (GOLD analysis project Ga0209302, IMG submission 187445) | Marine eukaryotic phytoplankton communities from Arctic Ocean - Arctic Ocean ARC135M Metagenome (SPAdes) (version 2) | ecosystem: Environmental > Aquatic > Marine > Oceanic | place... | reverse complement strand
AAGTGCGCACGCGACGAGCATCGTCGATTGTCAATTAACCTTCCCAAGGGGTGAAACAACGTGAAGAGAAAACAGACACGGTAACCCCTCCCTCTGTCACACACACAGCACAAGCAGGAGCAAGAGCACGAGTCCAGACTTAAAAAAACGAACGGCGACGAAAGCCGGCGGGTGCAAAACATCCTTTAGACTCCCGCCACTTATATACTGTGCCCAAAACAGCACACACACGCACGCACGCACGCACCGGCACGCACCTGCACACACACGCGCGCGCGCACTCGCACACAGAAGCACTCCACGTGCGCACGAGAGAGCGAGAATGCACGCGCGGATGATCTCTCACACTAAGGGGGTCTCACACCGCCTTCGACAGGGAGTGCTCAAGACATCTCACTTCTTTGGCTCTTCCGTCGGCAGAGGCAGGGCGTACCAGGCGGAGCCATCCGGAAGCTTGAAGGTCATCCACGACGCCTGCTCGCCCTCTTGATTGCCCGTGGGCGGCGGCGGGCCCGAGGCGCTGAAGAAGCCGCTCGGGCGGGGCCGCCATTCCTTCTTGGAGAGGTCGAGCCCGCCCTCGGCGGCGGCCTTGGCAACGTGGCGGAGCAGCGCCATGACGTCCGACGGCAGCTTGGCCACCCACGCGGCCTCGTCCGCAGGGGTGAGCAGCTGCTCTTCCCGCACGATGCGGCGGCCCTCCTCCGCGGGGATGAGCAGGTGCTCCTCGACGAGGTAGGCCGCCGCGACGGCGCGCAGCTCCTTCTCCGAGAGCGTCGGGAAGTGCTCCGGCTTGCCGTCGGCGCTGCCCTTGGGCGCGGGACGGACGCACCGGTCGCGTTGTCGCTCGCCGAGGAGCGCACAGCCGAGCTGCAGCTGGCGGCAGAGCTGCCGCAGCAGCCTCGCCCGCTCGAGTTGCCACTCGCTCTGCAGCCGGAGCCCGACCACCTGGTGAGGGGCGGGGGCGAGGCTCTGAGGCTGGGCCTGAGGTTGGGGCTGAGGTTGGGGCTGAGGTTGGGGCTTGGGACTGGGGCTGGGGCTGGGGCTGGGGCTGGGGCTGGGGCTGGGGCTGAGATCAGGTCTAAGGCTGGGGCTGAGGCTGGGGCTGGGTCTAAGGCTGGAGGTTCGAGAGACCTGCCGCCGCATCTGGAGCGCCTCGGCGTGCATCGCCAGCAGCTGCTTTCGCTTCTCCTTCACCTCGCCGGGGCGCTCCTTGGGCCCGATTTTGAAGATTTCCTCGCGATCCGCGATCTCGTCGCCCCCCGCCTTGCCCGACTCCACCGCGACCATCGCCGTCGACCCACTCTTGTTGGTGAGGGCGCCCTTCTCGCCCGGCTCCCCCACGGCGCCCGCCCCGCCCTGTTCCCCCTGGCCTTCCTGGGGCATCTTCAGTGGCGGATGCTTCATCGACGTGTTGAGCGTCGCGAGCGACTGGCGCAGTGCGGAGGCGGGCAATTTCTCCGAAGGCACCTGTTCGGGCCACCGGCTCACCAGGCCCGCGATTGGCACCTCCTTGGTCATGTAAGGGTACGTGATGTGTGCGAGCAGGCGGCCCTGCAACAGCGCCCCATTGACCTCGGCGGGCGTGCTATGCTCCTCTGCCGGCGCCACCGCCGCGATGAACTCGTTGAGCCGCGAGGGCACGGCGTCGACGGCCTGCTGGGCCCTGGCCGCCGCCGCCGCCGCCACCTTGGCCACGCTCTCCGCGGCCGTGCGCATCGCCGCCTCCTCCGCGTCCTTGGCAGCCTCTATAGCGAGGCCATCTCCCGCCGCCGCTTTGGCCGCCTCCATGGCCGCCGCCGCCATCCTTTGCACGGCTTCCGGCTGCGGAGGGCCCGTGAGGAAGCCTGCATCGCGCGCTAGCAGCCGCGCGAAGAGGGGCAGCGACAGCTCGCTCGGCAGGCGGAACTGCAGCCCCAAAGGGCGGAGGCAGCGCGGGTCGCGCGCGTCGATGGGGCCGCTGCTCAGGAGCACCTTGGCGGGTAGCGTCGCCTCCTCGAGCGTGCACGTGAGGGCGATCACCGACGGGCACATGCAGCCGTGGCACAGGTACGGCGCGAGCCCCGCGTTGTTCGGCGTGCCCTCGCCGGCCACCAGCCACTCGTGAGGATAGCCCTTCACAGAGATGTGCCGCTCCCGCTGGGTCATAGCCACTGTCACACGCGGCGGGCTGGTGAATTCTGAATCCGTCACTTGGCCGGCGATGAACATTTCGATGCCAGCATAAGGCCACCCTTCGTGCACTGCCATCCGCCGAGGCACCTTGGAGTCTGTCTTTTGCCCGGTGGGCGTATGCTGCGGATACACCTTGGCGGGCAGCCACGGTCGCAATCGCATGATGTTACAGTCGACGTTGCTACACGTGTGGACCCGCATCAGCGCCGCAGCGCGTTTCGCCGCCTTGGTCGCTGAAGCCTTCTCGGCGTTGGCAGCGGCCATCGACGCCTTCTCCGCCGCCGCCTTCTCCGCAGCCTCTCTCGGTGCAGCTACTGTTCTCTGGTACGTTTCGTACAGGTCTGCTGCTGTCGGCGTGCCAGCGGACATCTTGAAGCGAAGACGAAAGGCTGGCAAGGATGGACTCGCTCGCCCAACAACAGACTTAAAAGCCAAGAGGCGGCCCGGGGAGGTTAAAAGCAGGACTCGGAAAAAATCGCCTGCGATGTCAGCTCGCGCTCGCGTGCCACGGGTCATCCTCGCTAGCCACGCGCGCACGGGTCACCAGTGCGCACAGGGGCCGCACCTCGGACCTTGCTCGCTCGGCTAGCCACGCGCCCTCGCACTTTGTTTGTTTGCCCTACGCGCCGACATCCTTCCTTCACCACGGTCCGCCGTCCGCGTACGCGCACGGCCGAGAGGCTGTTGGCGGGGCCGAGGCGTGGCCGCAGGCAGGCAGGTGCACCCCGGCCGGCGGCGTCGTGCGCGAGGCACGCGCGGCGGCAGGCCTGTGAGCGGCGCGCGGCGGCCGTGGGTGGGCTGGCGCGGTACCAGCGCCGGCTGAGCCGACCGTGCGTGCTCAGGCTAAATTCGCAGGTTTTCGGATTGACTCTCGTGTCGTACAAGATCAGATAAGATGGTTAGGTTCCACGCGCTACCGCACGACTCGCGACGCTACACAATTCCGCAATGCTGGGCCGCTCACACCCACCCACCCACGACCCACCCAGACAGACAGACAGACACACCGACACACCGACACACACACACACACACTTTCCGACACGCAAATGCACGGTGTACGGCGATGATGATTCGCCCCCGTACGTAAAACCCGAGGGACTCGACCCGGCCGGCGCTGCAGAGTGCAGGACATAACCGTCTGCCTTGCGACGTCGTCCGCTCGTTGTGCCCCCTCGCTTCACAACCCTCTACCTGCCCACGAATTCGAAGGCCTGTCTCGGCACTGGCACAAGCCGTGATGCTCCGCATCCGGTACGAGGTCGACGACGGCATCCCGCTCGTCGTGAAGCGCGAGTGCACTCCAGGGCTCGGCGTCTCCGGCGCGAAGCTGAAGCTGCTTGTTGCGGCGGATAACCTCGGCGGTGAGGATATGTCGTTTGTCTTCTCTGTGGATAGCCCCGATGGCGGCCGCCGAACGCTGCGCGACTCGGACGCGTTCGCTTTGGGTGAGACGGGCACGGTGATTTGCCTCCATCTCAGCTCTCGCACTGACGGCCTCTCTGTGAACACCGCTGTAAACGGTCCAGCCTGGACGCTGGATGAGCCCGTCACGCCGGAAGAGCCCGTCTCGGCAGCGACGCAGTTGGGCAGCCCGCACCAGAGGAGCGCGGGCTCGTGCAGACAGTTCGACCTGGAGGGTCCGCCTGCCGCCGCTGCAGCAGCGGCGGAAGACAACGACTGCGGTGCGTGCGTCACATGCCAGGACAAGCCGAGGTTTGGCGGGCCGGGCGTCAAGCGCAAGGGCTGCCTGAACCGCAAGGGTGGCAAGGCCCCGCGCCCCAGCGGCTCCGCCTCTGTGGTCGGCATCGTCCCGCTGGCGCAGAGGGCACCGGGCATGCCGACGCGGGCAGAGGCGCCGATGGAGGTGGAGGCGGCAGCAGAGGTGGAGGCGAGCAAACGGCGCGCGGTAGCAGCCGAGGAGGCAGCAAGAGCACAAGCTGAAAAGGCGGATGGTGATAGTGAAGAAGAAGAAGAAGAAGATGATGATGATGATGATGGCGATGATGAGGTGGTGGTGGTGGAGGAGGAGGAGGAGATGGTGGTGGAGAAGGGGGTGGAGGTGGTGGAGGATAGCATGGTGGAAGAGAAGTCAGCGCGGCAGGTGACTAGGGCGACGCGTGGGAGAGCACGAGAGGAGCCAACGGATCGGGCGGATGCACCGACGAAGCGCACGAGGCGAGAGAGGCCCGAGCCGCCGCCGCCACGCCACGACGAGTCAGATGACCATGGTTCGGATTCCGACGTGGCCGTGGCAGGCGCTCCGCCGTCGGACACCCTCGCCCACGAGCCGTGGCCCACCGACGCGGTGGAGCCTGGCGCGCTGGTGTGGGCGAAGATGCACGGCTTCCCGTGGTGGCCCGCACAGCTGCGTCGAATCTCGGGCGACGGGGCGCGCGTGCGCTTCTGCGGGGCGCGGCAGCTCGGCTTGGTCGAGCTGCACAGCCACGTGCTGCCCTTCGCGTCGCGGCCCGCGTGGTGCGACGAGAAGCAGCAGAAGATCAAGCGCTCCATGCTGGCCAAGTACCGCGCGGCGGTGGGCGAGGCGCGGGCGGCGGCGGCAGGGCAGCTCGTGTGGCCGGAGAGCGAGGACTTGAGCGAGAGCGAAGTGACGGGAGGCGACGATGATGAGGAGGGGGAGTTGGGCGAGGAGGGCGAGGAGGGCGAGGAGGGCGAGGAGGGCGAGGAGGGCGAGGGCGAGGTGGAGAGCGTCATAGAGCCTTTGAACGCACCTGGCCACGAACCTGGCGACATCGTTTGGGCGAAGCTGCCGTGCTTCCCGTGCTGGCCAGCAACCGTGCAGCCGCCGTCACGCAGCATCGCGCAGCCGCACAGCGCCACGGTCTTCGTCCGCTTCTTTGGGCCCGAGAGCTACGCTTGGGTTGAGGTGGGCGCTCACCTGACGCCGTTCATCCCGGAAGAGCCGGCGTGTGTGCTCACGCAGGTGAAGAAGTCCCTCCGGGGCAAGTGGAAGCGGGCCGTGGAGGAGGCGACCGCGGCACACCTAGGGTAGGAGTCCTCGCTCAGATTCATATGCACACCCCAGGTCGTGCTCGTGGGCCAGCGCACATAGTCTCTAGACATACAGTAGACAGAGAGCTTTAGCGGCGCCGTTCAGTCGAGTGGACCACACACACACCCGATTGCACACACTCGCAAACTATCTCTAGAGACTCTACCAGTATCACGGTTCACGCTAGATGGCCTGGCCGCTGGCCCGCTGCGCGCTGGCGCTTTTTTACCACACTAATTCTAATAAACACTAATCACTGTCATTGTCTGCGCACGACCACGTCCACGAGACGAAACTAAGGGGTAGTGGAGTAACGAAACGTGGAAGCCCCGGGGACTTCCCCACTTTTCAAGTGCATGTGCAACCACCGTCAGGCAGGGGAACGGGGGGCTAGATAAGATAAGATAAGATAAATATCTTATCTATCGGGGGGCTATTAGCCAGGACCTTCGTTTTCCCTTCCTCCCCCTCGACCGCCTGCCTGTCTGTCGCGCGCCTCTGGTCGCGGCCGGCTCGGGGTCGGGCCGCCGCACCCGCCCGCCCGCCGCCGCTGCTGCTGCTGCTCACTGAGATGCTGGCCTTTTCGCACGCCGCGCTTGCGCTCACCGCCAGGCCGGAGCGTGTCTGGGCAATCGGCGACCTGCACGGTGATGCAGGTTGCGCTCAACACTGGGTGGAGCGCACCCGCCTGATCAGCAATGTGTCTGCGCCGCCTGAGGAGTGGGAGTGGACCGATCCTTCAGCCAAGCTCGTCTTTATGGGCGACTACATTGACCGAGGACCCGAGGCGCGAGCCGTGCTCACCTTCGTGCGCGAGCTCACCACACGCTTCCCGGACAATGTCCACGCGCTCCTCGGTAACCATGAGCTCAATCTTCTCGTCGACAGAGCGCGGCCCGAGGGCAACGGACGATACCTCGAGTACGCGTACGCGGCGGCGCACCCTGCGCAGTACGCGGCGTGGCTGCCGGGGGGCGAGGACGAGCCGGGCAGCGCCGACGTCCTCCGCGCGCTCCACGACGCGCTGCTTCTCGTCTACCGTAGGCAGCTGCACGGCCAGGGCGTGCTCATGACCCCTGAGGGCCCGAGCTCCGTCGTGCACTTCGTGCAGCCGGCGGCGATGCGCCCGCGCGTCGCAGAGTCGATGCGCCGCTGGCAGACCGCCTACCTGCGCGGCGTGGGCACGCGCACGCCTCTTGGCGCGTGGGTGCAGCGTCCGCTGAGCGTCCTCCTGGCCGACACGCTCTTCGTGCACGGGGGCATTCCCGAGGAGCTGCTCGATATGGTCGTGCCCGCGACGCGCAACGCGCCAGCGGTGGCGCTCGGCTCGCCCGGTGGCCTGGCCGTGCTCAACGCCCGATGGCTCAACGCGAGCCGCTCGGCGCGCGTCGGCGCGCTGGCACCTCGCCGCGGCGAGAGCGAGGCGGAGGCGGAGGCGGCCGAGGCGCGCGCCCTGGCAGGGTCCGAAGAGCTGCTGCATCTCGCGTCGGAGATGGTCGAGTACCGCGGGCTGCACGACTCCTACGCAGGCCGCTACCGAGACCGGCACTCGCGAGACGCCAAGCCGGCGCAGGTGGCGTGCGAGCGCGTGCACGCACTGCTGCGCCGGCTCAACGTGTCGCGCATCGCCGTCGGCCACACGCCCGAGGACAATGTGCGCATCCGGTGCGGCGGCCGGCTGCTCGCGCTCGACTCAACACTGAGCCGCAGCTTCCGCGCGCACGGCAACTACTACTGCGACGCCCACATGGAGCGCGAGGAGCCGCGCATCTGCCCGCCCCGCAACGAGGCGTGCGAGGGGCAGATAATACGGCTCGAGCGGCGGCCGCTCGATGTGCAGGTGCCGGCGGCGCCGTGGCTGCTGCACGTCGTCGAGTCGGAGTGGGACCAAGAGCGCGATGAGGGCGCCATCGAAGACATGAAAATGGAGCTGTAGTCGGTTCAAAGGGGGTGATTTTGGTGAACTTAGCTTTATTACTCATTAATCTATTTTTTGGCTTCACATGTGTTCCAAAAGAAATACCCCCCGTGACACTGAATTGATTCATGCATGCGGTCCATGCACGCCTCTGCGCATGGAACGCCGCATCCACTGCCGGAAAGTGACACAACGGCAGACATCATCAACCTCATCTACATAGCTTGCGCAGGGACATCCGTCGTATGTTGCTCTCTGGTGTTGCTGTGTAACCTGTGCGAGCGGAGGCTCTCTCGGTTTCCGTCGTCACTCACCATGTGGCGGATCGTCTGCGATCTGATGCTCTCGTTCCAAATGGTCTTCGTCAACGGGTTGGAGTACGTGCAGCGGCACCATCCCGCTGCGTTGGACGAGCACTCCTTCTGGGGACGAGACTCGTTCTGCTCTGAGCCTCTCGCGTTCCTCCTGCAGTTTGGCTTGTTTGGCTCGCTGGCCTGGTATGCGTGCCTGTCGGCCAACCTGTACCTCACCGTGACGCGGCCCTTCACGCGGCCGGCCTCGCGCACGCCGCTCTACCACTGGGGCGTTTGGGTTGGTTCTGCCGTGACCGGCGCGCTTGCTGCCGGCACGCACGGCTACCGCCCGCTGTACCACCTGTGCTGGACGCGGCTCGAGCCGGTGCACGCGCACAACTGGCTGCTGCTCTTCGGCTGGGTGCTCCTGTTCTCCGTGCTCTCCACCCTCGTGCTGCTCTACTGCCAGGCCATCCTCCTCTTCGGAGGCTCGCACCTGCAGCACAGGCTGCGGCCCCGTCTAGCTCAGCTGCGCGCCTCGAAGCTGTACACAGCAGCATTCTCGCTGTACTGGGGAGGCCTGGGCGCGCTCTACGCGTACATGTACGTGCGCTTCGGGTTGCAGGGCCACACTCGCTCCGACGGGACGCGCTTCGCCTTCGCCGCGCTGCTCGGCCTGATGGGCTGCTGTGACTCATTCGTATGGGTGGGCGTGCAGGCCGCCGTCCAGCCTGGCGCGCTGCGTGACGCACTCTCGGGCGTGCACCCCCTCTCGATCCTGAGGCGCCTCTCGCCGATCTTGGTGCGCCGCAGCAATTCGGGCGTCGCGCCGCACGCCCCCCGCGTCAAGGGCCGCACCTTCACCATATCCGACGATGCCTTGCGAGAGCAGCTGGCCATCCCACTACTCCCGCCCGGAGCGGCGCCCGCCGACAGCGGCGACGGCTGCGGCTGCGGCGACGGCGGCAGCGGCAGCGGTGGCGACCGTGGCAGTGGCGGCGGCGGCGGCGGCGGCGGCGGCGGCGGCGGCAGCGGCGGCGGCGGCGGCGACGGCGGCGGCGGTGGCGGCGGCGGCGGCGGCGGCGCGGCGTGCTCCCCGCGCGCCGGCTCGGCGGCGGCGCGCGCGTCGAGCGCCGCGCACGACGAGTGGCGCGAGGATGACCTCTCAGACTCGCTCCGGAGAGACTTTGTACGCAGCAGCCCTATGTAGCAGAGGTTGCAGCCCCCCATGCAACAGAGGCTGCAGCCCAACGTAGCTGAGGCTGCCACCCCACGCACCAGGTGCGTCACACCATCGTGGGCGTCGTGACCTCGACGCGCAAGATCGAGACCAGCGCGAGATGGAGCGAGCTCGACGCGGCGAGGCGTGCTGCTGATGCGGCGGATGCGGCGGGGCCGCGCTTGTCGCCAGGCCGCGCCGCGACGCCGACGCGACACACTCCGACGCGCCGACGCATGGCCTACGAGCCCCCGGCACCGCTGCCCCCAGATGCCACGCCACTCCTTCCCGCCTCCGTCGCTCCTCTGGCCAAGCCGGCCGCCTCGCCCGCCGAAGCTGCCGCCACCCATCCCGCCGCCCAAGCCGCACGAGGCGCCGCCTCCACGCCCAATGGTTGCTCGTCGCCCGAGCAGCTGCCGCTGCCGCGCAGCCCCTGGCGCGGCGGCACCGACGGTCTTTTCGGGGGCGTGCACCAGCGTACGCCGCCGAACACGCCGACCCGCACGCGGCGCGCCGTCTCGGCGCTGCGCGCCCTCCTGCCGGGGTCGGCGCCGACGCCGCGCGCCGCGCGCGGGTCGCAGCTCGAGCCGTCAGACTTCACCGAGGTGAGCTCCCACGAGCTCGCTCCGGGGGTGCAGTTCCAGGACTTTGCGCCGCTCGTGTGGCAAGTGCTGCGGCAAGAGGTCTACGGCGTGCCATGCTCCGAGTATACGGCGTCGCTCGCCGGCGACTCCGCGACGCAGCTGGAGGCCTGCATCGAGGCCATGGTGGGGCAGTTCTCCGAGGGCGGCGGCGGGGGCTTCTTCTTCTTCTCGTCCGACGGCCGCTACCTGCTCAAGACGCTCGCGCCGCGCGAGCAGCGTGAGCTGCTGCGCATCCTGCCCGCGTACGTCGACCACCTGCAGCGCTCGCCGCGGACGCTGCTGTCTCAGCTCTACGGCTGCTACGCCATCACGATGCACGGCCAGACGCGCGGCTTCGCAGTGATGGCCTCGCTCTTCCACGGCGTGAGCCAGATACACGAGAAGTACGACCTCAAAGGCAGCTGGGTCGACCGCAGCATGCGCAGCATACTCGAGAGCGACGGAGACGGAGACGCCGCGCGCAGCTCGGAGGTAGCCATCCCCGCCGCCAGCCTGGATAACGACCTGGCGCGAAAGGTCAAGCTGCCCCGCCGGCTGGCACTGCAGCTCGCCGCGCAGTGCGCACGCGATGCCGAGCTGCTGCGCTCGCTCAACATCATGGACTTCTCCATGCTCCTCGGGGTGAGGCTAGTCGCGCCGAGAGCGCCGGCCGCCGCGGGCAGGGCCAGCTGCCCGGCCGACGTGGCAGCGGGGGCGGTGGGTGCGGCCGGAGGCACGGAGGGCTTAGAGCCCTCGCCCTCGCGTGCTGGTCCGCTGGTGTGGACGTCGGAAGACGGCACCGCCGAGTACTACGTCACCATCATCGACCTGCTGCAGAGCTGGAACCTTCGGAAGCGGCTGGAGCGGCTGTTCAAGCTCGCCGTCTACTGCCGCTGGTGGTCTGGCTCTGCAGACGGCATCTCGGCGGTCGAGCCCGCGCAGTATGCGCGTCGCTTCAACCTCATGGTGGCCCGCATTCTTGCGCTTGACAAGCCCAGAGGGTTGCAGCCTCTTAAGACAGTTAAGCCGTATAGCTGTCAGCGTGCAACGTGTAGTGTACCGTAGCCTATTGCTGCATCGTGCATGCTGGCGGTCAGTCTTGAGAGTTGAGTCTAGAGATATATACGGCTTTACGTGTTTCATGCGTGTACGGTACGGGACGGCCCAAAAAGTGCCGTGTACCGCGGAGGCGCGGGGATGCGGCCGCTCACGCGCAGCCCTGAGGCTTCTGACGCCGCCGCTTCAGCGGCGCACACACCGCACACCCGGCTGTGTGCGCCGCTGAAGCGGCGGAGGAGGCATAGCGCATCGCGTTAGACCTGTGCGGCTGCATCCAACGTGGAACGTGCTCTCCTCGCGCAAGTCCAGGAACAGCTTTGGCGACGCGCTCTTCACGCAAGGGCTGATGGCCTTGATGCAACCGATCATTTGCTGTGTGAGGGCGCAGTCGAGTCTGCACGCGAGTGTGTGACCGAGTTCTCAGGCGGCGCCACGCCGCACCGAAGCGGTGTGGCTCAGAGCTAGAGCTCTGAGCTCGCGACCCAAGCTCATCCCGCAGCCCGCCCCATACGGCTTTAGTCGCCTCATGATGCCCGTGCATATGTGGGTGGTCGTTTGGCTGAGATAGCGGCTAAGCTAGAAAGCTACACTCCCACCACCCAGGACACTTTAGGCCGTCCCCTTTACACACATAGTACTGTACACAAAAGGTACCCCCCTAAATTACTGTTACTTTGTAAAGTTTTTTTGTGTGCGAATGTAGTCTTTTTGAAAGGAAAAACCAACGGCGCCTGAGGGAACAGGCACACACCACTAGTAGCAGTTTTACGGTACACACACGCGGGGTACACGCCCCACACCCGCTACTTTATACGTTATAACGTAGACCGATGTGACCGCCTCGCGTCGATAAGATAATGAGAGTTATAAAGGAGAACGACGGCGAGCGCGGCCCTAGGAAAATGTGCGCGGCTGTTCGCGTCGGCTTGGGATCGGCGCTATGTCAGGTCGTTTAGGGCGCCGGTGCGGCGGTCCGTCTGATCTAGGGTTATGCGGAGAAGGACGCGATGCGGGGCGTGTGTTGGCGTTACATTCTCTTTTATCTTTATCCGTCTCGCGTCCGTCGAAACCGCCGAACCCGCAACCCCGCCCTTCACCTGCTTTCCGCTCCGCGCTCGCCCTTGTCACCCGCAGCCGAACCAACCACCATACGGTATCCTCCTCCGCCCCCCATTGCCAAACACCTGTAAACGAGCCAAGGCTCCGACGGGCCTGGGCAGCGTCGACTCCGCGCCGTCGCCTTCCTGGACGCGCCGCCCCATCCGCTTTAATCTTTATGAATCCGTCTCGGGGCGGCCTGGTTAGGGTAACCCTAACCCTAGCCCTAGCCCTAGCCCTAGCCCTAGCCCTAACCCTAACCCTATAACCCTACTGTAACCCTAGCCCTAAGGCAAAGCAGCTTCGGGCTGCCCTCGCTCATTTGCGTCGACACCACCGGCCTAACACCACCCCAAACGGGGCGCGGGGCGGGCGCCAAGAGACGACTTTTTTTGACGGAGCGAAGTCGGAGCCAGACCATGGCACTCACTGTGAGTGCCGATGCGGACACGTTAGGGCGTCCCACCTATTCAGATCGGCCCGGTTTCGACTTTGTCAGACTCGAGTTTTATTTACGGTCGGACCGATAACGGACCGCCCTAGGAATACCTGGGCCCAAGGGCGGAGGAGCGCGAAAAGACGATGGATCCGAAATTCCTGAAGTGCGGCGCCAGCTAAAATGGACACGCGGGGTGCTACAAGGGACCCAGGGGACTGCGTCTAGAATCGTGAGTGAGGCGATCAGGCCCACCGATGGCCATGCGGGCGTGCACACACGGACGCTCTGTGAAAAACGGGATTGAAGAAGTTGGCCCCACCGGCACCGCACCAAGCACCATGTGCCGCCCAGCTTCCAGTTCCACACAGCACACTGGGTCGTGGGTGAGGTTCCACACACGACACAGCACACTGGGTGATGTAACCTGGATGTAACGATGAAGCTTGAAGGCATGAAAACCCGCTACCCGGAGCGCGTGCATCGTTAAATATAAAAGAACCTCCGTCAGACATCACTGTCAACTGTCTGTCCATTACAACTGCGCACTGGTGCATTGTTTGCCACACCTCCGCCATATGCCTCGTTCACTCGTCACACTTGCACGCCGTGGGCGGGCAGTAGCTGGTCGCGCACGTCGTCGTGCACCACTCGTCGCTCGCGGTCTCGAGAATGGCCTTGCAGTTCTTGCCGGCCGGCTCCGGCGAGGCAGCCGGCACGGCGGCCGCCGTCACGCCTGGCGCCGTGGCAGCCGCCTCCTTGACAGCGTCCTCAGCAGCCTTGTGGGCAGCGGCCTTCTCATCATCCGTGGGCGCGACCGCCTGCGCCTGCTGCTGGGCCATGGGGGCGGGTGACACGGCGACGGGCGCGACGGCGACGGGCGCGACGGCGACGGGCGCGACGGCGACGGGCGCGACGGCCACGGGAGCGGGCGAAGCGCCGGTGATCGCAGTAGCAGCCGCCTTCACGGCGTCCTCGGCCGCTTTCTGCGCCTCCATCGCCTCCGCCGCCTTGGCGTCCGACTCTGCCTTGGCGTCGTCGTCGCACTTGCACATCGTCTCGGGGCACGCCGAGGCGCTCGCACCGGACGAGGCGCAGGTGGTCGCGCACCACCAGTCGCTCGTGCCCGCCATGATGCTGACGCAGTTGGAGTCGGCGGCGTTGGCGATGCGGTCGTCCACGGGGGCCGCGACGGGCGCGGGCACAGCGGGCACGGGCACGGGCACGGGGGCTGCGGGAGTCGCGGCGGTCTCCGGCACGGCCGGTGCGGGGACAGCCGCGGGGGCCGCGGGGGTCGCCGGGGTCTCCGCGACTTGCGGAACGGCCGGGTCGACTGGCATCTCGTAAGCCGGCTCGGGGACGGCGGTGGGGGCTTGCGGCAGCGGCTGGCCAGTGGCCCAGTCGACACCGGGGCCGTCGGGAGCGGGTGACGCGTCAACAGCGGCGACCGGGGCGGCAACGGCCTGGGCATCCTGCGTGGCAGGGGCGGTGTCCAGCTTCGTCTTGGGCACGGCCTCCTCCGGCTCGTCACACTTGCACGCCGTGGGCGGGCAGTAGCTGGTCGCGCACGTCGTCATGCACCACTCGTCGCTCGCGGTCTCGAGAATGGCCGTGCATCTCTTGGCAGGTGCCGCCCCCGGCACGGGGGACGGGAGCATCGACGCCTTCACCTCGTCGGCAGCCTCCTTGACGGCATCAGCGGCAGCCTTCACCTGCGCCTCCGCCTCCTCGTGGCTCATGAGGGGAACATCCGACCCCTCCTGGGCGGCAGCCGGCGCGACGGCAGCCGGCGCGACGGCAGCCGGCGCGACGGCAGCCGGCGAGATCGTCGGGGCCATAGCGTCAGTGGCCGCCTTGATCGCGTCCTCGGCCTCCTTGTGGCTCGCAATCGCCGCGGCCGCCTTGGCGTCCGCATCCGCCTTGGCAGCGGCATCGCACTTGCACATCGTCGGGGGGCACGACGCCGCGTCCTGCCTGGTGGCGCAGGTGGTCGCGCACCACCAGTCACTCGTGCCCGCCATTATGCTGACACAGTTGGAATCGGCGGCGCCAGTGATGCGGGTATCTCCTTCGTACATCTGCGGCAGGGGCGATGTGTCCGCCACGGCCTCGGCCGGCACGGCGGCCGGCTCGGCCGGCACGGCGGCCGGCACGGCCGGCACGGCGGCCGGCACGGCCGGCTGGGCGGCCGGCACGGGCGGCGCCTCTGCGACCGGGGCCACAGGGAGCGGCTGGCCAGTGGCCCAGTCGAGCAGAGGACCAGGCGAGGTGGCAGGGACCGTAGGGTCAGCGGCCGCCTGAGCCTGGGCCTGATCCTGCAGCGGGACCACCTGGGGCTGGATGTCCTTCTGCAGGGAGACGGGAGCTCCCGTCACGAGGCCGGCCACGAAGGCCAAGACCACGAACCTGAACATGGATGGCGATCTAAATTTGGCAGGGTGAGGGTGTCCCGCGCGTCCGGCAACTACTGTACCGTCGAAATCTATCTTATCTTATCTCTATCTTATCTATCTGTACCGTCGCTTCCTAGTGTGTGTTTGGTGACGGGTAGTTGTGTTATCTGCGAGACGACCCCGACGGGTTGTCCGCGGTCTAGGTCGCGCGTTTCTCTTGTTTCTTTTACACGATTACACCCCGGCGCAAGCACGCGAAAGAGGTGCTCCACCGCCCACCCCAAGGGCGCCACGCGCCGCCCCAGCCACTCGCACAACAAAGGGAATACGTGCAATCGGCTAGCGTCTCAGTGAAGGGTAGGGTCCAACCGGCTCCGTCCCATTCAGCGTCGGAGAGTCGTTTACCTCGGTGTACGTAGGTGACTCACCGTGTTAGATCGCGGTTCCCGCATCGGCGATAGCGTAGGTGCCGGATGTAGTGTTGTGAGAAGGATTTGGTGTGAAAGGGGGTAGATGCCTCCCCTGCTTACCCCTCAACTTTCGAAAAAACCGACCTTAACAACTTTTCGCGCGATGGCAACGCCGGTGGGTCGCGACGCTCGCGTCGCTCGTGGCGGCGGTGCGAGCGCGTGAGCCCGGCCGTGGTGCGTGCATCCCTCTCGGCGACCGTCGCGCTGCTGCTGCTGCTCGTCGTGGGCTTGCTGTCCGACCGCATGGTGATGTTCTGCTATGGCGCAACAGGGTGCTGTCCAGCACATGCAACATGCTTGCTGCTGGCAGGTGTTGGTGCCTGTCGGTCATGAACAGCTCCATCATGGTCCACTTGGACCAGGCCGGCTCGCTCGACGTGCTCGTCTTCGTCGGCGAGGTCAGAGTGCAAGCTGGGCTGCACAACA
>Ga0209302_10001187_pt1 | contig 15123 bp, 14 predicted proteins | sample ArcOceMetagenome_2_FD_187445 | JGI IMG/M metagenome (GOLD analysis project Ga0209302, IMG submission 187445) | Marine eukaryotic phytoplankton communities from Arctic Ocean - Arctic Ocean ARC135M Metagenome (SPAdes) (version 2) | ecosystem: Environmental > Aquatic > Marine > Oceanic | place... | reverse complement strand
TAGATAAGATGGCTAAGAAAGAACACTGATACCTAAATTACCGAGGGTTTAGGAGGTTAACTTTTAAAGTAATTATTTGACTTCCACCTATTGTAACAATATAAGACTATAGTTAAAACGTAATAAATTCTCCAGTGTTACTACTTTAAGGGAATACGATAAGGGGTCAGTGTCGTAAGGCACGTCTTTATCTAATGAATGGGGACGTAGAGGGTGCTCGAGTTGCTGTGAAACTACAAAAAAATGCTGCTCTTAAGTTCACGTGGGCTCCGCATCTCGTTGCTGTCCAGCACACTGTCGCGAATCTGTGATGCTGGCCAAGGGTGCAATAGTGTACAATATACCGTCAGCACGGTTTTTTTACGACCCTAAATAATCGTGGTCATGACGCGGTGGCGTTGACGTTACTCGTCAATGAGGGTGTCACACAGTGCATCTTTATTTATACTATATAGGGTACCCACTCCGTCAATGATCTGGACAACTCTGTTTTCTCGACAGTCCTGCTAGCTGCCCACCACCGTGGGGCTCGCAAAAAGAGTAAAGAGGGCCAATTTTCACCGAATGCAGGCCATGGGGGCGGTCAAGATTACCTTCGGCATTCCGCCGATTGGCGACATCCACAGAGAGGTGAGCCCGTCATCTTTCATTAGTTCAGTGACCTCGTGTAGAAACACAAGGGGCCCCGTCCCAAAATACAGTAGTGCAACCTCTATCATGGATTTCTGTCCCACGTCAAGTGAGAATGTATAGAGAGAGGGAGAGAAAAATGCCAGGAAGCCGGGTAATAAGCATACCACTTCATCCAAGCGCACAAACTAAATCCAGCAGCAGCATTACCATACTGAAAGTCAGCAAGCACGGCCCCCTCGGCGTCTATGACCTTGTCCGCAACACAGTTATGCCGCGCCTCAACCCTGAGATTACAGGCCCTCCCCGGACGGTTACATGGTTAAAAGTGTGCCTTACCTCAGTTAGTAGCTGCTTACAAAAAAGAGTAGAAAGTACTTACATTTTATTCTGTTAAGAATAAATTGACTTCACTCCAGATTATAAAAATAAAAATATGCACTACAACCAACAAGTACAAGTATCTTTCGGTGAATACCTTTTAAAGGTTTTACCAATATATACGGTAAATTATGAAAAGGGCGAACTAACTATTACTGTACCCCACTCTAAAATATTCCAAGTAATTCAATTTTTAAGAGATAATACTAATTGTCAATATCGAACGATCATTGACATATGCGCTGTAGATTACCCTGAACGAGAAAATCGTTTTGAGGTAGTTTATAATTTATTAAGCATTACTTACAATACACGAATACGTATCAAAACTTCGGTTAATGAAGTAACACCATTAGAGTCTATTACTTCTTTATTCAAAGGAGCAGATTGGTTTGAAAGGGAAGCCTGGGATTTTTACGGTGTATTTTTTTCAAATCATCCTGATTTAAGACGTATACTAACAGATTACGGGTTTGAGGGGCACCCATTCCGTAAAGATTTCCCACTTAGTGGTTATGTCGAGGTGCGTTATGACGAAATTCAAAAAAGGGTCGTGTGTGAACCTATTGAGTTGTCACAAGAATATAGAGACTTCAGTTTTACTAGTCCTTGGGATCAAGGTAACATAGCTTAAACTAGAGATATCACAAAAAGAAAATCCTTAACCTCTTATCTGACATATTTAAAATGCGAGAACGTTGGAATAAAAAAGAAGGGCTTGCAATTCTGAATAACCACCTAGTAGATTACCCCACTGCAATTAACACCAGTTACCTTTATGGTTTTGGTTCTATGGCGGGGTTAATGCTTGTTGTTCAGATTTTAACAGGTATTTTCTTAGCAATGCACTATACCGGGCATGTAGATTTAGCTTTCGCTAGTGTCGAGCATATCATGAGAGATGTTAATAACGGTTGGCTGATACGTTATGCCCACGCAAACGGGGCTTCATTTTTCTTCTTGGTAGTCTACATACATATTGGACGTGGTTTATACTACGGGTCATACATGACACCGCGAGAACATCTATGGTGTTCTGGTGTTCTAATTTTTGTTCTTATGATGGCAACAGCCTTTATAGGTTATGTCCTACCTTGGGGCCAAATGAGTTTCTGGGGAGCTACTGTGATTACAAACTTATTTTCGGCAATTCCTTTAGTAGGCGACTCTATTGTTTCTTGGCTATGGGGAGGTTTCTCTGTGGACAATGCTACTCTAAATAGATTTTTTAGTTTACATTACCTATTACCCTTTTTAATCGCAGGAGTAGTAATACTACACCTGATTCTGTTACACCAAAGCGGTTCTACCAACCCATTAGGTATTGAGTCAAACTTGGATAAAATTTCTTTTTATCCTTACTTTTACGTTAAAGATTTGTTTGGATTTATTATGTTAATGGTTGCGTTTACTTGGTTCTGTTATTTTTACCCTAACTCTATGGGTCATCCAGATAATTACATACCAGCGAACCCAATGGTAACACCCCCACACATCGTACCTGAATGGTACTTTTTGCCTTTTTATGCCGTTCTACGATCTATACCGGATAAATTAGGTGGAGTACTCGCAATGGGAGGAGCCTTATTAATGTTAGTACTTTTACCTTGGTTAAACACATCTAAGGTCCGAAGTACTGCTTTCCGTCCAATATACAGAAAATTATACTGGTTAAGTATAGCAAACTTCTTTGTATTAGGTTGGATTGGCCAAAACGTGGTGGAAACACCCTATATTGAAGTAGGCCAATTTACCACAGCCTTTTATTTCGCTTTCTTTTTAATATTTGTCCCTGCTTTAGGGAAACTGGAAGATTTACTTCAGTCAATTAAATAAACCGTATCTAAGGATCTGTTATTAAGGGAGACCTTTTGCGTCTCCCTCTAATATTTGGTTTATATGAGTAGGTATACACAAAGCATACCCTTTTATCCAAATTTGTTTGGAGTACATCATTAATAGAAGGGGCTTCTTAACAAAACAGAAATAACCTGTAAAGTGTTTGCTTCATGTATGTACTACTGCTTTGTGTAAAAGATACCTATGACAAGGGAAATATTATTCGAAGTCCTCTTCAATTTCGATAACTCCACATTATAAATGTATAATTTCCAATTAAAAGCTTATAAAGCAAATCTGTTAAATGAATTTCTCCCTACACTAACAGATTTGCTCGAAAAAAGTGATTCGGCCTCTTTGATAAGAATGCCCGCCCATATAAAGAGATTCACTCTGTTGAAGTCGCCCCATGTAAATAAAACTGCTCGAGAGCAATTCGAGATAAGGATTCATACGGGTGTGTTCAATGTAAAAAGTAGTAATAAATCAAAAAAGGAAATAGGTAATAATATACAAAAAGTAACACCTCCCGGGATCGGTATAAAACGTACCCATAAGTTTACTTTGTAGTTACGGAAAGGACGGGATTCGAACCCGTGGTAAGATGTTATACCTTACTTTGATTTAGCAAACCAACGCTTTAAGCCACTCAGCCACCTTTCCATAATACACCCTCCTGGATTCGAACCAGGGACCGTCAGCTTAGAAGGCTATCGCTCTATCCAACTGAGCTAAGGGTGCACGATACATTATGCATTCTTAAAAGCTGCACTAAGTTTATTAAATATTTAGAAATACTAACATAAAAAATCGACTATAAGAATAAATATATTTAAATGGTAACCATTAACCAACTATGTAAAACGTCACGCGTACCTAAAAATCGTAGTACAAGTACCCCTGCTCTGGAAAGCTGTCCACAGCGTAAAGGGGTTTGCTTACGTGTTTTTACAAAAACACCACGAAAACCTAATTCTGCATTACGTAAAGTTGCACGAATTCGGTTGACCAACAATAGACATATAACTGGATATATTCCTGGTGAAGGACATAATTTACAAGAGCACTCCGTTGTTTTAGTACGAGGGGGCCGTGTAAAAGATTTAGCAGGTATAAAATACCACATAATACGAGGTACCTTTGACTTACAGAGTATTAAAAGTAGGAAACAGGGGCGTTCCAAGTATGGTACCAGAAGAGCTTCTTAAAATAAATAATCTATATGAACTTTAGAAACAGAATGGTAAATGTCTTGATGCTATCAGGAAAAAAAGTGAAAGCAGAAAAAATACTTAACGAAAGCTTAGACATTATCGAAAAAAAATATAATAAGGATCCGGACAAACTCTTTATTAAGGCCATACAGCAGACCTGTCCTTCGTTTGAAATGAGATCTATAAGAATAGCAGGTAGAACCCAACAAATACCGGTGCCTATTAAAGAATCTAAACAAGTAGGGCTTGCTATGAAATGGCTAACTCAAAGTGCTAGACTTTCTAACAGGAAATCGATGGCCGAAAGCTTAGCCCAAGTCCTTTACGAGACTTGTAATGGAAAAGGTGAGGCTATAAAAAAACGTAATGAGTTACACAAGTTAGTAGAGGCTAACAGAGCCTTTACCCACTATCGTTGGTATTAATCATTAAAAAATTCTCTAGTAGCTCAGTTGGTTAGAGCGGGTGGCTGTTAACTATCAGGTCGTTGGTTCGAACCCAACCTAGAGAGTACATAAAATTTACCGATACCAAAAATTTCTATATTTACATCACATATATATTGTAATTAAAGCAACAATGCACTTTATACATGGAATTATTAGTAACAATATACTAGGGCTTTACCCTAACCCCGCGATGGACGTAGCGGAACCTTGGCAAATAAACTTCCAAGACCCAGCTACACCTGTTTTAGAAGGAATCATTGATTTCCATAATGACCTGATGATCCTACTAACTGTAATCGGTGTTATGGTATTTTGGGTAATGGGCCGATGTATCTCTTTATTTGAGAACAACCCAAACCCTACAAATATTGTACATGGTACCACATTAGAAATGATTTGGACCATTATACCGGCAGTAATTTTAATGTTCGTTGCGGTACCATCATTTGCATTATTATATTCAATGGATGAGATACTAGATCCTGCTGTTACTTTAAAAGTAGTAGGACACCAGTGGTACTGGAGTTACGAGTATTCAGATTATACTTCTTCTGAAGGTGAATCTATCAATTTTGATAGTTATATGATACCGGAAGAGGATTTAACCGCTCAGGGTCCATTAAGACTTTTAGAGGTAGATAATCGTATTGTCTTACCAATAAATACACATATCCGAGTAATTGTTACTGCAGCAGATGTACTACATTGCTGGGCAATACCTTCTTTCGCTATGAAAATAGATGCATGTCCAGGGCGTTTAAACCAAACCTCATTATTCATTAAACGAGCAGGTATTTTTTACGGCCAATGTAGTGAAATCTGTGGAGTAAATCACGGATTTATGCCTATAGTTGTTGAAGGTGTTGAGTTAGAAGATTATATCTCATGGATTTCTAACAAGCTAGAAACTTCTGACGATTAATAATTAAAATTTTTTAGATGACCATAAGTATAGGGCAAATCTTTGTAATTTTGTTGTTAGGACTGGTTCTTTTCGGTAATTTTCCTAATATAATTAAGGATATTACTAAGGGTATGAAAACCCTAACTGGTAGTGATAATAAAAAAAAGCAAGATAACGCTTCGACAGATTTTAAAAAAGAACAGGAGAAAAGGGACTCGAACCCTTAGCCTATGGTTTTGGAGACCATCGCTCTACCAATTGAGCTATCCTCCTTCTTATTACCATTCTGTTCTAGAATAAAGTAAACTCATTAAGTTTTCATTTTAACGAGAAAATACAACTTTACAAATGACCACTAATATATATAATTGGTCTTCAAGGTGGCTTTTTTCTACTAACCACAAGGATATAGGTACCCTATATCTAATTTTTGGTGGTCTTTCTGGTGTAATAGGTACTACCATGTCTATACTAATTCGAGCCGAACTAGCTAACCCAGGAAACCAAATTTTTGCAGGAAATCACCAACTTTATAACGTGATTGTTACTGCACACGCATTTATCATGATTTTCTTCATGGTTATGCCTACTATGATTGGTGGGTTTGGTAACTGGTTTGTACCTCTTATGATTGGTGCCCCAGATATGGCGTTCCCACGAATGAATAACATTAGTTTCTGGTTATTACCTCCAGCATTGTTATTATTACTATCTTCTTCTTTAGTAGAAGCAGGAGCCGGTACAGGATGGACTGTTTACCCTCCTTTAGCGAGTGTACAAGCACACTCAGGACCATCTATTGATTTAGCTATTTTCAGCTTACACTTAGCTGGAGCTTCTTCAATCTTAGGTGCTATTAACTTCATTACTACTATTATGAACATGCGGGCTCCCGGTATGACTATGCACCGATTACCCTTATTCGTTTGGGCTGTTCTTATCACTGCAATCCTATTGTTACTATCATTACCTGTATTAGCAGGAGCAATTACTATGCTACTAACCGATAGAAACTTCAATACCACATTCTTCGATCCTGCAGGTGGTGGTGATCCTATTTTATACCAGCATTTATTCTGGTTTTTTGGTCACCCAGAAGTATATATCCTAATTTTACCTGGATTCGGTATTGTTAGTCATATCGTATCTACTTTTTGTAGAAAACCGGTATTCGGTTATTTAGGTATGGTTTATGCTATAGTTTCAATTGGTCTTCTTGGATTTATTGTTTGGGCCCACCATATGTATACTGTAGGTCTAGATGTAGATACTCGAGCCTACTTTACTGCAGCGACTATGATTATTGCTGTTCCTACTGGTATTAAAATATTCAGTTGGGTTGCTACTATGTGGGGTGGTGATATTATCATGAAAACACCAATGCTTTGGACAATTGGATTTATTGTGTTATTCACTCTTGGAGGATTAACTGGTATTATCTTAGCCAATGCAGGTATTGACATGGCATTACACGATACTTACTATGTGGTGGCACACTTCCATTATGTTCTTTCAATGGGTGCTGTTTTCGCAATTTTCGGTGGGTTTTACTACTGGATTGGAAAAATCACTGGTTTACAATATCCAGAAACATTAGGCCAAATTCACTTCTGGATTACCTTTGTTGGAGTAAACTTAACATTTTTCCCAATGCATTTCTTAGGAATTGCTGGTATGCCTAGACGTATTCCGGATTATCCGGATGCTTATGATGGTTGGAATGCTATCGCGAGTTTCGGTTCTCAGCTATCAGTAGTAGGTGCTATACTATTTTTCTATATAGTTTATAGTACACTAACTAGTGGAGAGCGTATTACCAATAACCGTGTTTGGTACTAACAGTTTATATTTAATAGCGGGGGTCAGGCTCTATCGAATCCCCGTCTTCTTATTTAGGTTCTATGGTTTAACTAGCCGTAGGCCTAACCGTAAATAAAATTTACAAATGACTTACAGAATACAACAACTACACCAAAATGTAACGGAAGGCATTAAGCATATCGTACAGAATCATATGGTAAAGTTCATGGTATTTAATACATTATTCATTCCTACTGAGGTCACAGTAGTACACACATTAGAACTAGAAAATTGGTTCTTTATTACACCATGGGTTACCGGTCTTTTCTTATTGTTTCTTTTTATTGTACGATTACTCGACTTTATCGTAACGAATCCAACCGTTGCGGTAAGATTACTAGTACTTATCTTAATAATATATTCCGTAAAAATTGGCATGATGAATACGGCATTCTGTTCCGACGAGATTGCTATACGAAAACTAGCGTTGGATCAACGTTTAAACTCAGGCTTACTTAAACAGTCCATGGGTTTTGTAAAATCGTGCTTGCTCTCTGAATCGAAGGAACAGTCGTTACTTCAAATGGATAAAGACGCTGTGAATTCTCTGTATGTCGGTAAGTTCTTATCCACTACTATTCCGGGTATCTCGAGTGTTTACGCGGATCCCTCCCTTTTGTCGTTGTCTAAGTTAAAAGCTTTTTCAAAAGTCTTGCCTGGTTGTCTTCTTTTTGGTGTTGTGAGTTATATTGGGATTGATGCGGTGCAGTCTCGCTTCGCGAAATCTATCATGGATCATAAAGAAACCTTAATGGGACTCCAAAATAAAAGACAGGCTATGTCTGTCCTTGTAACATGCCTTAAAAATGGGGTGGATGAAAAAGACGTTCCAAGTGGGATGTTCCAAAGTATACGTATAGCTGAGTACGATGAAGAATGTGTACGTATTATCTTAAATATTCCTGCGGAATAACTTTCCGGCTCAGTAGTAAGTGCTATACTATTTTTCTATATAGTTTATAGTACACTAATTAGTGGAGAGCGTATTACCAACAACCGTGTTTGGTATTAATAATTAATCTTTTACAGGGGGAAGGCAACTAACCGATTCCCCCTCTTTTTTAGGTTTTATTCGACATTTATAAGCGACTTGTTAGCATCCTATTGAAGAACAAAATACCATCAGGTATTAATTACTTAACTCCGATGGACGTTGGATCTGCCAAAGGTTTTTATTACCCTACTGGAATAAGGCCCCTTTGTTTTTCATTTCAACGGGGCCTTACTCTTTACTTTAATTAATTTTATTCGCAAAAATCTATAGAAAATATAGATTCTTAAAAGTAGCTCTACTTCTAGTAGAATAAGAAAAATGATGATATTAGAGGCTGCAAGTAACGAGCCTATATATACGGGTATACTTGTGAAAGCAAAGAGTAGGATTTCTAAGAAGGTAAACAAAAGTACCAGTATAAAAATTACGAGCATATTGTACCTTTTTGTGAATCCTATTATTTTTTTGACTTGTTTCATGATTGCGAACAGCCAGACTCGAACTAGCCACTTCTGCTTGGAAGGCAGACCATTTACCAACTAATAATATGCTCGCTAAAAGACGTAGACTATCTTTATATTCCAGCCGCAAGTTCCCTTACGGCTACCTTGTTACGACTTCATCATAGTTAAAAAGCCTATCTTTATAAGTAATCTCTAATGTATCAAGAGTATTAGTACTATTATACTAAAGACCATTGGTTCAAAAGTTAATGACCTCACTTCAGATAAACCTAATTTCCGTGATGTGACGGGCGGTGTGTACAAGGCTCAGGTACATATTCACCGTAGCGTTCTGATCTACGATTACTAGCGATTCCAGCTTCATGTAGGCGAGTTGCAGCCTACAATCCGGACTAAGATAATTTTTAGGGGTTCGCTCAAGTTCGCACTATTGCATCCCACTGTAATTACCATTGTAGCACGTGTGTAGCCCAGTCTATAAGGGCCATGAGGACTTGACGTCATCCCCACCTTCCTCCAATTTATCATTGGCAGTATCAATAGAGTACTTAAAATATTCGACAATATCTAAAGAATTTCAGAATAGTTTAATAGTAACTATCGATAGGGGTTGCGCTCGTTAAAGGACTTAACCAAACGTTTCACAACACGAGCTGACGACAGCCATGCAACACCTGTATAAGTATACAGTTATTTTTCAATAAAGTTTTACATATATGTCAAAGACTGGTAAGGTTCCGCGCGTATTATCGAATTAAACCACATGCTCCACCGCTTGTGTGAGCCCCCGTCAATTCCTTTGAGTTTCAATCTTGCGATCGTACTCCCCAGGCGGAGTGCTTAACGCGTTAGCTAAGTGACTAGAGTAGTTATTCAGAATCTGCTGTATATTTCATTGACTAGATGAAACAGATTAAGAACGCCTTCCCTAAACACGAGCACTCATCGTTTACAGCTATGGACTACCAGGGTATCTAATCCTGTTTGCTCCCCATGCTTTCGTTCCTTAGTGTCAGTATTGTCCCAGATAGTCGCTTTCGCTCCTGGTATTCCTTCTAATATCTTTGGATTTTATTCCTACACTAGAAATTCTACTATCCTCTTCCAAACTCAAGATAATCAGTATTGAAACAACTTTCAAGGTTAAGCCCTGAGATTTCCTTTTCAACTTAATTATCCACCTACGAACCCTTTACGCCCAGTTATTTAGAATAACACTCGTCCCCCCCGTATTACCGCGGCTGCTGGCACGGAGTTAGCCGGGACTTCTTTTATGAGTAACGTCATTATCTTCCTCATTGAAAGAGCTTTACAACCAAAATAGCTGTCATCACTCACGTAACATTGCTGGATCAAGCTTGCGCCCATTGTCCAATATTCCTCACTGCTGCCTCCCGAAAGAGTCTGGGCCGTGTCTCAGTCCCAGTGTGGCTGATCGTCCTCTCAGACCAGCTAAGGATCTTCGGCTTGGTAGGCTTTTACCCTACCAACTACCTAATCCTACGAAGGCTCATTCTGTAGCGAAGTATTATCTTTGATTATCCAGTATTTCTACTTAATACAATTAATGTACTAATTCTCACGAAATGCGATATAGTTATTCCAGACTACAGAGTAGATTCCCACGTATTACTCACCCGTTCGCCATGCTTTAATTAAAAAACATTCGACTTGCATGTGTTAAGCATGTTACTAGCGTTCATTCGGTGCCAGGATCAAACACTTAATTCTTGTTTATAAAATATTAAATAATATAATATATGGTGTATTTTCTATATTCGTAAATATATGTCTACGTCTGAAAGAATCTATATAGGGCAGCCGCCCGATTAAAACAAAAGGTGCGGTTGTTTAAAAAAAACGAAACACCCTTTTTGCCGGAGTCCCTTTAATATAAAGGGTGCTAATTATCGTAATAATATAAATTATTGTCTATATATAAAAAAGTTGGTTTTTGTTTATATTGAGGAGTGCCGCCTATAAGAGCAGGGATATTTTAAGTAATTTTATTTTTATTGAAAAGGAGACACGTCTAAATTAGGCCTGTTCTATAACGACTAAGGCGTGATAATAATAATACCATGAAATTTTTCCGATTAATCATACTTGGCATGGGCCAAGGCAATTTTTTAGGTAGCTTACAATCTTTTTTTAAGTACCTAACCATAGGAACATTATCCCTAATATTAGAGGAAACAATAAGGATCTACTTTATACCTCACTATCCAATGGGGCTACTACTAGTATTAATATTTTTCTATACTTTGTACGAGGTTCTTTCTACTCTATGGAAAAAGAACTAAAGCCCCGAAAGAATGGGGTTATACAAAACCCCAATATTAAATTTGAATGCTTAGTACCAACGCAAGCATTGGTATTAAAATTTTTGTAAAGAGGGGAGGCAACTATCCGATCCCCATAATGATTAACCTTGGTTTACAAAGATTAAAAACTTGTGATATAATCTCACGCTATACTACCCTTTTCGAATACCCACTCAGGGGTCTTCATAGTACTTATCATTTCACGGGTTTTGCTACCAATCTCTCCTATGAAAGAATTCTCGACAGGCTCTTCAGGTCCGGTTACATCGGCAGGTACCTAATCTAAAGCAGGAGTTCGCTTACAAACCACCGATTTGAAAGTATCGGGTATCCGTGGACGATTATCACTAATTACAGACTGTGTTAGCTCCAGAGCTCTTCTTGTATTCTCAGCTATCCCATCATTTGTTATTTGAGGGTGAAATCCAGTAATGCTAAGCCCTACTTGCTCGTAGGAAAAGGTGGAGGTTGGTGATAAGGGTTACGCAGACTACCCGCAGCATGCCTAACAGCCCCACAACTATCTCTAATAACACGAGCGGGCATACCGATGCTACCTAAAAATATAACACACCCAAATATTATTAAGGAAGGATTTTCTACGGCTTCTAGGGGGGCTGTAGGAACGGTAGATAATAAAATTTAGCCCACTTTACTTACACTTAATTTTGATTCTTTATAATACTCGACAACACGCTCCTCTAATACATACAAACGGTTTTTACCATTTACCGTAGCTTTGTTTATAATCCTCTATCGTTTTGGTCCAATAAACCTGAAAGGAAGGTGATCCCCCAGCAAAATATACTCGATACGATGCAACTAATAGCGATTTATACGCGTAGAACACGGAACAGGTACATGTACTCTAAGCTTAGATAAGTAAAGATATCTTTTTCTATCAAGCTGAGAATTAAAAAAACTACACAAAAAAGATTTTCCTTATTTTGGTATTAACGCGCCTATCAAATATGATGTTGGTTGGAGCCATTTTATTTACCTCGTATTTTATGTAATCATTCGTTTTATTTCTTACATAGTAAAGAACGCACCATTTAGATGCGATTCTGTAAAAATTTTGGAGTATTAGTCTCTATAAGCTACATATATTGCTATATTTACACCTTAGAGCTATCGAAGTAATAGTCTTTTACACTCCTCATTGAAAATTCTTCAAGGGGTTAATCCAATGAATAATAGCGAAAGATGGGATTCGAACCCACGTCTTCAACCTTGGCAAGGTTACACTCTACCCCTGAGTTACTTTCGCGTAAATCCTATACAAAGGGTATATTTATATAAGATAATAGGCAAAGCGCTTCTTTTTTAGACGAGACCGTTGTATTTACGGATAATTTCACGCTGGGTACTTTGGAAAATTTTTCGAATTCTTGCTCCAATTCGTGAAAAACTAAAGGGTCTTTTAACGTTAAGCTAAGATTACCGTCTCTACTAAGATTAACCTTGTTAAAACTCTTAATATTTTGTATTTTGGGCATTGACAGGGAGACCAAAGTCTCTAAGAAACTTACTACATTATTCTGTCTAACAGTAACTTTGGCACCAATGAGAGCACCTTTACGTATGTTAAATTGCTGTATAATTCTCTTAGACTTTATTATAGTAGGCCGTTGTTTACAAATTAATTCTAGGCCCGTTAAAATGGGTAAAATACTCTTTTTGTTAAGGGCTACACTTGGGTTACTTACATTAATATCGATTTTGGCAATGCTTGGTATATCTACGACGTTTTTTATGTTTAACCGCATCGCCATATCATATGATGTATCTTTACTATATGAGATATTTTTACTTGTAGGTATCATAATATTTGACTATATAAATCTTAAATAATTCCGGATGCTAAAGATGCTAGTCGAATTCCTTTATATTTCTTCAACTCATAGGGAATTGGACCAATTATACGAGTACCTACTGGTTGTTCCTGTGCATTTAACAAGAGTGTCGCATTCTCTGCGAAGCTTATACTACTACCATCTTTCCGTTGTAATGGCTTTTTAGTTCTTATCAAAATAGCTTTATTTACAGAACCTTTTTTAACCTTAACCTTTAGGTTACGTCCTACTGGTATTTTAGCTTTTTTCACAGCAACTACAATTTGGTCACCGGTACGAGCATACCGCTTTTGGTAACCCCCTAAGACTTTAATACACTGGGCTATTTTACCCCCAGAATTATCAGTGACTTTAAGTTTACTTTGTGTTTGTATCATTTTAATTCTATTCTATAAGAATGCGTTTGTAGCTCAATTGGATAGAGTACCGGATTTCGGCTCCGTAGGTTGTAGGTTCGAGTCCTACCAGACGTATACAGTAAAAAAAAAGTAATAAAGCTCAGCAAAGGGGGTTAAGCAAATAATCGTAAGGGATCAGAAAGACAGCAAAAATAAGGGCATCATAAGATACCCTTATTTTTGTGTAGATATTATCCTCGAAGTAAATGGATATTTTCGACAGAGATACTTCCCCGTACTCTGTAATACACCACTAGGATAGCTAAACCAATCGCAGCTTCAGCAGCGGCCACTGTAAGTATCAATAAAGCGAATACTTGACCCATTATATCATCTAAATAAACGGAATATATGATGAAATTTAAGTTTACAGCTAAGAGCATCAGTTCGACGGACATTAACATTACAATAATGTTTTTTCTATTTAGAATTATGCCGGATAAGCCAATCAAAAAAAGTACTGAGGCTACGGCTAAGTAATTTGTTATACTAAGAACCATTTTATATACTATATTTTATTTGTAGTCTAAATAAGAGCTAACATATTCCCTGCTTCAGAAGGTAACCAACCAAAACTTATTAGGATACCAGCAACTAAGAATAAGTAACCTAAAGATAAGGGTAAAAATACTTTCCAACCTAATCTCATTAATTGGTCATACCGGTAACGTGGAAAAGCTGCACGTGCCCAAATGAAAAGGACTACGAATATACACATTTTAATACCAAACCAAAGAGGTCCGGGTATCCAAGTAAATGGTATAATACTAATTGGTGCTAACCACCCACCAAGAAACAGTATAACAGTCATCCCACTCATTAGAAGCATGTTAGCGTACTCGCCTAAAAAGAATAGTGCGAAACCCATCGCAGAATATTCTACGTTATAGCCAGCAACTAATTCAGCCTCCGCTTCGGGAAGATCGAAGGGGTGACGATTAGTTTCGGCTAGGGCAGAGATAAAAAACATGATAAACATGGGTGCTAAAGGGATACAAAACCAAACACTTTGTTGCGCAATTATTATGTCGCTTAAGTTCAAAGACCCTACGCATAAAAGAACAGTAATGATGATCACCCCTAATGATACCTCGTATGATACCATTTGGGCTGCCGATCGTAAAGCACCTAAGAAAGCGTACTTAGAATTACTCGACCAACCTGCTGTGATAATACCATAAACGCCTAGTGATGATACAGCAAAAAGATACATTATACCTACGTTTAAATCCGCGAGTACTAATCCTTCGCCAAAAGGTATAACGGCCCAGCCCAATAAACTTAATAAAAAGGTAATAATCGGAGCTAGAATGAATACGACGGTATTGGCGTTACTTGGTATAACAGTTTCTTTAATAAGAAGTTTGAAACCATCCGCTAAAGGTTGTAATAAACCAAAAGTACCTATAACGTTAGGTCCTTTACGCCTTTGCATAGAGGCCATAATCTTACGCTCCGCAAGGGTAAAATAGGCCACTGATATAAGTAATGGTAAAACAATAGAAAGTATTTTGAGTACTATAGTCAATGTATAAAACATATTATTATTTTAAGTTAAATAAAGTTTAATTTTTTAACAAAAGTTGTAGAGCACTCCGCCATTGTTCGTGAGGCTTTTGCTACTACGTTAGTAGTATAAAAGTTATCCACTTTAGATCTTAACAATTGGGGACCTCTTGAGGGCACACTTTTGTAAACAAGTCTACTATTTAGAGTACCAAATACACTAGAAGGTAGTGTGCTACCTAAGTTTAAGGTTGCAGGTACTAATTTTTCTGTTCTATCTTGTAATTCATTGTAGGTGCAATAT
>Ga0209302_10001184_pt1 | contig 15134 bp, 14 predicted proteins | sample ArcOceMetagenome_2_FD_187445 | JGI IMG/M metagenome (GOLD analysis project Ga0209302, IMG submission 187445) | Marine eukaryotic phytoplankton communities from Arctic Ocean - Arctic Ocean ARC135M Metagenome (SPAdes) (version 2) | ecosystem: Environmental > Aquatic > Marine > Oceanic | place... | reverse complement strand
CGGAGCGCAAGTTCGCAACTCGCTGTGGTTGGGAAGAACCCCCCCCCCCTTAAGGCCAGCATTTCCCAGCGATCCGCTGGGATTCAGCCAGATCCCAGGGCACTGTGCTACTCAGTGTCGTGTGGTGGTCACCGCCGACATGCTGCACGAGTGGGATGTGGGAAGGCCGCCCACGAGTGGGTATCTCGGAAGGCTCACAAGTTTGCATGAGCGCGGGCTCGCCCGCGGGGTTTCAATTCTGTTAGCTTTGCGCAGGCACAGGGCGAAGCACATTAAAATCAGTAGTAGGAGTTACAGCTGAGACCTGGGTGAAAACCCGTATGCCATACGCGGAGAGACTATTCACTCCTCCTCGCACACAGTGTGGAGTGTCCTGGTAGGAGGAGTTAGGCAACGGCGCAGCTGCGCCCTAGACTGGTATAGACCCAGTGTTGGTGTCCCAGGGACTTAGATAACAGCGTGTGACCACGGTGTGATTCTAATTCATTCAGTTCAGAGAGACTATTAAATGCCGTTTATACACTTACACGGATAGAAGGTTTAACGCTACACCTGGGCAGCCCGTGCGTGGTGCCAGCTGCGCCCCTCTCGAGTGACTCGAGTGCGCAGAGTAGTGGCACTGGCGGAACCGTCCGCCTAGGGCCCGTTTTCAGCGTGACACCCGCAGCCCAGCCGCCGGCTCGACGGGTGACGCGTGCCCGCTGCTGACAGCGTGCGCGTGCGCCGCGCGCGCATCGGCCGCCGCGGCCGCCGTCATCCCTGCCGCAGCTGCCGCAGCTGCATGCATCTCGCGAGGGCGGCACGTAGGTGTCACCCGAAAGGCGGCGATGGCCTCGGCGAGCGCCACGGGTGCGTCGCCCTGCACGCTGTGCCCGGCGTCGAGCCGCTCGACGCGCGCTGTCGGCAGCCGTGCACACAGCTCGGCCTCGTCGGCATCGTCGACCACTGAGCTGGAGCGCATGCCGCGCACGAGCAGGCAGGGCGCCTTGAGCGCACCAACGGCCTCCCACATCGCATCGTACTCCTCGCCGCCTGCGCCTTCCTCCACACCACTGGAGCGGGGTGTGGTGGAGCGGGGAGGTGTGGTGGGGCTCAGCTTTCGGGAGACGGCTGCTGGCTCTTCGGCTTCGTCAAAGGCACAGGAGCGCGCGTGACGCCACACCCAGCTGCCGTCCTCCCGCTGCCGCGCATTGTGCAGGAGCCCCCGCCGGAGCGATGCCTGCGAGCGGGTCGGGTTGTACCGCACCGTTCGCGCGAGTATCGCATCCATCGAGTCGAAGGAGGCGGGGCCCTTGATGAAATCGAAGATGTGTGCGGCCTTGGCGCGCGTGACGCCGGGCGTCACGTCGACCAGCACCAGCCTCCGCACCAGGTCGGGCCGCTGCTGGCTCAGCACGATAGCCGTCAGCCCACCAAAGCTCATGCCCACGACGATCGCAGCCGAGGGCGCTAGGGCGTCGATGGCGTGTGCAACGTCGGCCGCCGCGGAGACGGGGTCGGCCTTGGCCGCTGCCGCGTCGTCCGAATGGCCGTGGCCCGGCAGGTCGATGGCCACTAGCGGCAGCCCGAGCGCCAGAGCGACCGTGTCCCACGTGTGCGCGTTCTGAGCGCCACCGTGCAGCAGCACTATCTGGGGCGCGGCGGCGCCCCAGACCAGCGCGGAGATCTTGCGGTTGTCGGGCAGAGCGACCGCCTTGCGACACACCTTCGGCGGCTGCTCATAAGGGATGCCATGCTCCTGAGCATTCTCTTGGAACATGGAGAACTCGTCGTAGGGCACGCGCAGCAGCCTGCGCAGGGCAGCGGTACGGCGGCGCCACGCCAGCACGAGCGCGGCAGCGGCCGCAGCGCTACAGCAGCCCACGAGCCATCGCTGCATCTACCTTGCGCAGCCGAGATTCGGAGCGGTTCGGTCTGCCTTTCCACCGCCACACGAGGCCAGCCAGCCGACACTTGCATACGTTGCAGCGAGTTGCGTGATCCGTGTGCTGGTTTTCTCCCCTGTGGGCAGTGTTGAGATAGATAGATAGAGATAGAGATAGATAAGATAAAGGCAGTGTTGGCCTTATGGTGAATAGTGTTGGCCTATAATACTATTATGAAACGCAGTTCGTGCCTAAACCAGAACCGAAAACCAGAACACAAGACAGAACAAGAAAGATCGAGAACAAAATATTAAAAGCGCATGTGTATATAATCGGGTGGAGGGCGGGGGGGGCGGGGTCAGCCCGGCATCCGCGTCGCGTCGCGCATGGCTTGCATCAGCTCCGAAACCTCCTCCGGGCTGTTCTGGGTGAACGTGCCCTCTGTGAAGAACGGCCCCGACAAATGCTTGGTGCGCGGCGCCTGCCGGCAAGAGGGGCGAGGCGTAAGGAAGAGCGTCCGCTCTCCCGGGGCGTCCCGCCTCGCCGGCCACCAGGGGTCAGCAGGGGGGGGCGCCTCGGGGCCTCGCGTGGGCGGCTGCGGCTGGCGGCTGCTGCGACACTCGCCGTGTGGACGCTGCTAGCTAACCAAGCTGCCGGCGCGCCCTGTCGAGGCGTGGCGATACTTACTATGGCTATACTCAAGTATTTACTGCTGGCGCGCCCTGTCGAGGTAGAACCCGCCACTCTGGATCTCAGCCTGCGGGCAGACGCAGAGCCACGCGATGGCCTCCGTGCCCTGCCACAGCGTGCGCAGAGGGGCGAGAGCCACCTTGCCACGGCCGATCCACCCGTCGACGCCCGGGGTGTCCACCCAGCCTGGTGAGGGCTAGGGCTAGGGTGAGGGCTAGGGCTAGGGTGAGGGCTAGGGTGAGGGCTAGGGTGAGGGCTAGGGTGAGGGCTAGGGTTGAGGGCTAGGGCTAGGGTTGGGGTTAGAGAGCGACTGCCTCGCCTGGGTGGCAGCTCGCGATCGCGATGCCCGTGAAGAATGGGTCGCTCGACCACGCCTCCGCCAGCAGCACCTGGGAGGGGTGATCACTAGGTCACAATGCGGCCGACGCCCCGGCAGCAGCATAGTAGCAGCAGTTGCGCCGCATGATGAACGGGGCGGGCATGCGAGATGTGCAGCAGAGAGTACGAGAGGCGTAGCTATATGGCTGTGCGCAAAGTGCGACAAGGCCCTAACCCTAGCCCTGAACCTAACCCTAGCCCTAACCCTGCCCCTAAGTAAGGGCATGTCTTTACTACATGCCCTTACCCTAAGCACCTGCCCCCTCTTGGCGTACGCATAGGCCAACTCCTGGTTGTACTCGCTCGCCGGCGCGTCGTTGGCCGTCGCCCAGCCGGGCCAGGGCGTGTTGTACATGCCGCCCGAGCTGACGAAGAGCACCCGCGGGCCGGCCTCACAGCGGCGCAAGTGCGGCATCGCCAGCGTCGCCAGCAGGTACGAGCCATGTAGGAGGTGCGTCGCGAGAGTCACCTCGTAACCCTCGGATGTGACCGTCTTGGTTGGCGTGATCGCGCCAGCGTTGCACACGAGGCCGTCCAGCCGCTGCTCGCGGCTGCCAAACTCCTGCATAACTCGCCGCACGTCCGTCGCAAGACTGCAGTCGCCGATAAGCGTATGCACCCTGTCGTTCCCGGACGACGCGCGGATCTCACGCATCGCGACCTCGGCGCGCGCCTCGTTTCGGCAGACCATGTAGAGCGACGCGCCTCGACTGGCGAGATAGTCGGAGAGGCAGCGGCCGATCCCTGAGTTGGCGCCGGTCACGATGTAAACCTTGGTACTCAGGTCCACCGTGTCGAGCATGCCAAGGTCGTAGTTTGCGCTGGCTCGCCGCCAGCCGTTGGCCGTGCAGTGCCGTCGGCCATAGAGGTAGAACTGCGTGGTAGCGGCCAAGGGTCCAAAGAGGCCCATCGAGAGAGCGCCGTCGCCAGCAGAGCGTGCCTGCATCGGGACCCTAGTCGGCCACTTCACACGAGAACACGGTCGGTCGCACGGTTTTCTGGGCACTGCGGCCCACAACGAGTCGGTCGGTCGATCGCCGCACTCTTGCACTCGTTCATAGTTTCATAGATAGTAGTGTCATCCGCACAGTCCCTCCGTCCGCTTTTGAAATAACCCCGCCGTGCCTACACAAAACAACGCCATTTTTTTACCTTAGCTCTTCCCCTTTTTTTACCCCTGCCGGCGCCGCGGTGCGCGGGGCGCGCACCTATGCAGCTCACGCCGCTCGCGTCGACGACGGCTCGAGAAGGCAGCTTCCCTGCGAAAAAGGGGGCGTAACAGTTGCCTCAGAGCTCAAAGTCGGTCGGTCGCGGACCCCACTGCGCCACTCGGAGACCTCAAAAGTCGGTCGGTCGACCCCGGTTTTGGGGCACCGTGGCCGACTAGGGTCGGCGACTACGTAAAAAGTCCGGGTGCTGTCGGAGAACATCAAGTGGAGGAACAGTATCGTTCGATATCGGACACGTGGGACACATGCCAGTGTGTGCCGACTAAGCGGCAGGCCGATGGGCAGGACTCACCCCGCGCGGGCACGGCCCGCGCGGGACGCACGGGTATTGCGTATATATAATGATTGTTTTAAACAACGTGGTTGAAGCAAAAGTGGATTTTCAGTTTGTTGCAACCCGGGGGATATATCCAGAGGGTGTTTGGGACAGGGGTAACCAGCGGAATCATTCCTTGGGACGAGGAAAGTTTTAGGGACCCCAATCGAAAGGGACGGCCAAAGGGACAGGGGGGTCCGAAGATGGGACGAGGGTTTGGCTGGTGTAAAGTACATCAAAAGCGGGTCTTCCAGCAGAGCGTGATGTGCACTACAACATGCACATGCATGCACATGCACATGCACATACATGCACATGCACATGCACATACATGCACATGCACATGCACATGCACATGCACATGCACATGCACATGCACATGCACACTGTGCATGCACATGCACATGTGCAACTGCATGTGCATGTGCATGTAACTAGGAGAGACATACGTGGGTGGTGCTCGCCCTTTCGACGAGTTGGCAAGGAAGCGAAAGCTTTTGGTTTTATTGAGACTTGTGTGACTACACAACACAGGCGACTATAATTAGATGCGGGCCACGGCTCTCCGTCGAGATGCCACGCCTGTGGGGCTCCATCTCCGTCCCACGGCCGCCTGCGCCACTTCCAGCCCTCGCTGAGCAGAACGTCGTGCCGGCGCCGGCGCCGCTTTCAGCGTCTCCTCCGTCTCGATACTCCTCGCGCCCATCGCGCCCACGCGCGGGTTCTTAGCATGCACCCTGGCCCACGCGCAGTTGCTCCGCCGCGCGCTCGATGACCTCAGGTGGCCATCCTTTGTAAGGTTGAATGCCTTGCGCCCGGCGACCAGCAGCGCACTCAGCTCACCACGGCGCGCTTGCAGTAGGCCGCGCCCCACTATGTAGCCGTGGCCCATCAGCTGCTCGCGATCCATGTTGCCCTGCCACTTGCCAGCACCATTAGCTATTCCGCTGCCGACCTCCAACCTTTTACGGCTCAGCTGCGTGGCGACGTGCTTGCATGACGGCCGCGCGCTCGCGACTTATAAACTTGGCCACTCATCGATGCCGCGCTCCCCGATCTCGTCCAAGGCGGCTATCTTGACCTCCAGTGCATCAACCCGTTCCGATGCGAGGCACATTCTGCTGCTCACGAGCTCTCTAATCCCGCGACGCTTCTGGAACAGCACCTTCAGTATGCACTCTTGCCACCCGTCCGCCTGCACCCGGACGATTCGCAGCAGGGCGACACGGCTGGGCCACGGCGAGACGATGCCTCGGTTTTCTCATTCCCCGGCGGGCAAGCGCTTTATTTGCAATACAATTCGCGTACAGAGCTCTAGATAGATATTTCTGGAAGGAAAGAAACATGGCCACTTCGCAACCGCTTACGCGGTCGCCAGTGCGCAACCCTAAGGCCCGCCCCACGAGGCCCCACGGGCGCCGACCGCCTCCCCCACCCTTTTCGAAGCCCTAGTTTGTTTGTGGCCCCATCCACCTTCGGGGCCCACCCACACGACTAACTAGGCCCATTGCCTCGCCCAGTCCCTACCTAGTCCCTACAGCATGGGCACCCACGGCGCAACATAAACTACCGTTGTGCACAGTAGCACATATGTTATTAACGCGCCGGAGGGGTGCCAACGCGGCACACACACAAAATGGGACGGCCTACCCACTGCCTACCCACGAGGTACTTACGCAAGTACACACACACAAACACAAGCCCCACGGGCAAAGGTGCTCACTCCCCAGCCCCGTCATCGCCGAAATAGCCGCCGCCGTACGAGTACACGTCCGACGGCGGGCGGTTAAAGCCCTCTGAGCCGTAGTACTCGCTCATGCCGAGCCGCGTGAGGAGACGCTCCTCCGCCTCGTCCTCCTCCCGTCCGTCGAGCTCGTCGTGCGCCTCGGCCAGTCCCTCGTCGTCCCACGTGCCGCAGCCGTAGAACTGAAGCTTGGACCAGATGCCGTCTGCACGGCGGGAGAGCTGCGGTCAAGGTATAGCCAGCATCACCTGACACCTCCTTCCCGGAGTTCCGTTCTCGCCCTTGAATGTCGCGACCCCGGCCGCACACACGGCCGATCGCACGGAGATGACCAGCGATGTTGTGCGATCCCATGCTATCTCACGCGGAACCACGAACAATTCCGGCTAAACGAGGACTTGCCAATTACTCTGTACGGCTTTACAGTTTACTCTGAGCCACACGCACATACACAGTTCCCGGTACCGGCCACGCCGCATGCCGCGTTCGCGACTCTACATCTCTGTCTATCTCTGTCCGGACGTCGAATACTTTATGAAGGGCGGGCTGGGAGGGTCGGGAGGTTCTCGTGCTGCCAGAAGTCACGGTTGACCTGCTGGTAGTGCTCGAATATCTTGTCGTGCGCAAAGCGGCAGTCAACGACGACAGGGTCGTCGGGGGCCGTCACGCGCACGTGCAACATGTCGCACGCCTCGAGAACGTCAGGCTCATGCGTCATACCTGAGAGGATATGAGTGGGGATCCCGTGTTAGGCTGCCACAAGACGAGCATGGGTTCTAGAGGCGTGGGACAGCTCCGTGTGCCAGGCTATTTTAGGGAGTGGGCACCTGCAAGGGCGGCGATCTCGCAGTTGACACACGCAACGTCGAGAGGCTCGAGACGCCAGGGGGGTGATGCTGAAGCCAAGGTAACTCTTTGCTCCTCTGTGTTGCCCTTCGACGCCGCCATCCCGATGCGCTCGGCGTTGGCGAAAGGGGCCCTGCAAGCGCTGTCCATGCACTCGTGGACAGGCGCACGCTCAGTGTAGTCACTGGCCGCCTGCTTGCCGGCGCGCCGCCAGCTGGCTGCAGATACCACGACGCCAGAGATTATCCGAACGGAAACCGGACGCGTGGTGCCTCGGTACGTCACCTGCAACGCGTCGGGCATCAGGCCGACCTGTTCGCTGCGCAGATTTTGCACCAGCACGTTGACTCGCAGCACCCGGTGCTGCGCCTGCTGCTGACTGGGGGGCTGCGTTGCGTCCATAGCAGCCAGTGGGAGTACACAGGCCTGCTGGTGTTTGACTTGTAGCCACGCGCCCACAAAGCCTCGCATGCCGCCGGCGTATACTGCGCGATCCTGCATCGCAGGCGGACGCCGCATGTGGTGGTAGATACTGTACGCTTGCAGCCACGAGGCGGCGCGGCTCTGCAGCTGGGCGATATACGGCCGCCGATTTGACCTCGTTGGTAGCTCCCAACGTGCCCTGCAAGCACGGGCCCACAGGTCCTCACCCGTTGCAATTGCACGCCAATGCTTGCAGACTGCACGCATGGTGGCCAGCCTGAAGGCGTCCCAGGTAGTGAAGATGGCGTGCAGCATGTCATCGTTAAGCTTATCAATCGCCAGCTCGGCGTTGTCGGCATCCATGTCTTGCCACGTCGTCCCGCCCTATCCCGGCTGAAGAGAGCCTTGATCGTCGACGGACAAGTTGCGCACCTACGGATGAAGGTTACAGCACAGCTCGATTCTTTGTGATTGTACACAAGAAGGAGTCTTTTTTGTATGCCTCTCACGGTATCTTATTATCTCTCTTATCACGGTTTTCAGTTCAAAACTTCTAGGTTGCCATTTCAGGTCAAGTGGATTATTCTCCACGGGTGCTGCAACCTTCGTTCGTTCGTGCGCAATCCAGCCAGCCCGTCGGCGTCGAGCTTCGGGACGCGGTCGCCGACTTGATCACAGCAGAAGTCCATGTCAAACAAACTCAACGTCGACGCGGCAGCCGTCACGAAAGCCGTGCAGGCTGAGATAGAGCGCCAGCAGAGTGAGGTGGTGTACAAGGATTTGAGCGTCAGCGAACTCGAGGGCGTGGTGCAGCATCTGACCTCACGCCTAGAGCTGTGCAAGGATGCCCTCGCAAAGATGCAAGACGGTCCGGCTAAGACGCCATCCTGCTGTGGTGCCCCTTTCCCTGACGCTACGTCGTGCTGCAGTGGCTCGGGGGCGGCATGTGCATCTGCGTCTACGTCTTCGTCTGCGCCAGCGCTCAAAGCCACCAAGGTAGTGGGAACGTGGCCGGATCTGCCTTGGACCGATCGTGCGCTCCGCCTCGCCGTCCTAATCGCACCCGCCCCACGCGCTCCGCGCCCGCCCCAGTCGTCAGCTAAGATGCGGCTGTCGCGCTGTCTCAGCTACGACGGGCAAGCAGGACGCAGAGAAGATCACCGCCTACCTGACGAAGACGATGGGCGAGCGCATCATGCTGCTTGACGGCGCCATGGGTACGACCATTCAGGAGTACAAGTTCACCGAGGAGGACTTTCGAGGTGCGCCATGGGATGTGGTAGTGATATGGATTTGAGCCAGGATGGCACGCACGCCCCGGCCAGCCACGCTAAGCAAACCCACTGGCAGGCGACAAATTCACTGACATCCCGGAGACTCAAGAGCTAAAGGGCAACAACGATTTGCTCGTCTTCACGCAGCCTGATACGATCCGCGAGATCCACCGCCGCTACTTCGAGGCAGGCGCCGACATCGGCGAGACCAACACCTTCTCCGGTACCACCATCGCGCAGGCACGAGGCCGACAGCCCTGCTTCCACACCACACGCCACCACCAATCATGTTTTATTCCTTCTCGCTTCACCGCAGGCCGACTACAACATGGAGCACGTGGTGTACGAGCTCAATAAGATTGGCTCCGAGCTTGCTGTCGATGCGGCCAAGGAGGTCACCGCCGCTGAGCCCCACCGCCCCCGCCTCGTTGCGGGCACCATCGGCCCCACAAACCGCACCCTTTCCATCTCTCCGTCGGTGGAGGATCCTGGCGCCCGCAATTGCACGTGGGACAGCTGGTTCAAAATCTCGGCAGCATCTCAGGCTGCTATCTGAGAGCCAGTGCCTCGCGGGCCCAGCACGCCATCACTCGAGAATGCCATGCGACTCTGACTCTATCTACGCTCCGTGCTTATTTGGCTCTCCAGGTGGGACGAGGTGCTCAACGCGTACAAAGGGCAAGTGGCTGGCCTCATCGACGGAGGTGTGCACATCTTGATGGTGGAGACAATTTTTGACTCACTCAACGCCAAGGCAGCGCTGGCCGGGATCGATGAGTACTACGAGGAGACGGGCTGCCCCAGGCTTCCTATCATCATCTCGGGCACCGTCGTAGACATGTCGGGGCGCACGTTATCGGGTCAGACAACCGAAGCGTTTTACGTGTCGATGCGGCACGCCAAGCCGCTCTGCATCGGCCTCAACTGTGCGCTGGGCTCCGACAACATGGTCCCGTTCATTCAGGTGGAGAACAGCCCGCCTCTCAACCAGTCCCTCTGCGTTATTCTCTCTAACTTTGCCCAAACCGCCTTGAACGCAGGCGCTCGACAGCGTCGCAGAGTGTTTCGTGCACGCATACCCAAACGCGGGGCTTCCCAACGCGATGGGCGGCTACGACGAGACGCCACCAGCCTTGTCACAAGTGGCTTGACACAGCAATGCCCATCAGCCCACGGCCGCGTTTTTGTCTGTGTGGTGCCAACCCGCGCTACACCGGCTCCGCGCATATCTCACTCATGTTACACACCACTCAGGCCCGAGAGCTTTGCTAAGTCGCTCAAGGTCTTCATCGAGACCAAGATTGTCAACATGCTCGGTGGTTGTTGCGGCACCACTCCTGAGCACATCAAGGCCGTCGATACCATGCTGAAGATGCAAGCTGCAACTATCAAGGTTCGCGAGCCCAAGCCCCCCTTCGGCGAGATGCGCATCTCTGGGCTCGAGCCACTCACCGTTGACAAGGGTTTGGGCTTCATGAACGTGGGCGAACGTTGCAACATCGCTGGCTCCATCAAGTTCAAGAAGCTCATCCTTAACGGCGACTATGACAAGGCGCTGGCGTATTGTTGAGAGGAGCCCTCATATATGTGCGGGCATCTGCTCACTGCTGGCATATTGGGGCTGCGTACTCGGCGAGGCGAGATCAGCCTAATTTACATAAGATATTCAAAACACACCAGGCGCTGGAGATCGCGCGCGCGCAGGCCGAGTCGGGCGCGCAGGTCATCGACGTCAACATGGACGAGGGCCTGCTGGATGGCGAGTTCGCCATGACCAAATTTCTCAATCTGATTGCCCCCGAGCCCGACATCTCAAAGTTGCCCATCATGGTCGACTCGTCTAAGTTCCACATCGTCGAGGCCGGCCTCAAGTGCTGCCAGGGCAAATGCATTGTCAACTCAATCTCGCTCAAGGAGGGCGAGGAAGAGTTCCTCAAGAAGGCGCACCACACGCGCCCATCCCGCTTGCCCGCCAACCATTGCTTTTGCCCCCCCCCCCCCATCGCCATTATGCCCACCACAGGCCCCACCGCCCCCGCCATAATTGCCTCGAGCTCCCTCGTCCCCCTCGTTCCGCCAGGCCAAGATCGTCAAGCGTTACGGCGCGGCGGTCGTCGTGATGGCATTTGATGAGGTGGGCCAGGCTGCTGGTCTTGATGACAAGATCCGCATCTGCAAGCGTGCCTACGATTTGCTCGTCGGTCCCAAGGCGCGCAGCCCACTTACGTCTTGCCTTCGCACAGGCACCTCCCTCTTTGCGCAAGAGCGCGGATGTTGAGGCAACCATGGCGCCGAGCCCACCGCTGATGCCGCGCCGTGGCAGGTGGGGTTCCCGTGCGAGGACATCATCTTTGACCCAAACGTGCTGACCATCGCCACCGGCCTCTCCGAGCACGACAATTACGGCAAGGATTTCATCGAGGCGACCAATTGGATCACAACCAACTTGCCCGGCGCCAAGATTTCGGGCGGCGTCTCCAACCTGTCCTTCGGCTTCCGCGGACTCACCGCGCTGCGCGAGGCCATCCACGCCGTCTTCCTCTACCACGCGATCAAGAATGGAATGACCATGGGGATTGTCAATGCGGGCGCAATGCCCATCTACGAGGACATCGAGCAGGTGTCTATCTTCACTATCCTTTCGGACCGTAGTCACCCCTCACACTGTATGTGCTCACCCGCCCCCCCTTTTTGTGCGTGCGACTACAGCCGATGCGCGACTATTGCGAGGAGGTCGTGCTGAACCACTCTGAGGACGGCGGCCACGTCGAGCGCTTGCTCAAGTTTGCCGAGGACGAGAAAGAGAGGAAGGAGAGGGCCGGGCCGGGCGGAGGCGCAGACAGCAATCTCTGGAACATGCCAACTTCTTGGCCACGCCACAGAGGCGCCACCGAGGGCCGCAGCCAACCTGTGGCTCCGCGGGGTCGCCTAGGGGTCGCCCTCTCCTCAGGAGGCTCCCATGCACGCAACCTACGCGCCGTAACCTCGCGCATTTTCTTGTGCATAGGCAAGGTCGTCGATAAGCTCGAGTGGCGCACGAAGCCGGTCGGCGAGCGCCTCACGCACGCGCTCGTCAAGGGCATCGCGGAGTTTGTCGAAGATGACACCGAGGAGGCGCGCCACCTGTTCCCGTCCAACTTGGAGGTGATCGAGGGGCCGCTGATGGCCGGCATGAACGTGGTGGGCGACCTCTTTGGCGCGGGCAAGATGTTCCTGCCGCAGGTGATCAAGTCGGCGCGCGTGATGAAGAAGGCCGTGGCCTACCTGCTTCCCTTCATGGAGGAGGAGAAGGCGGCGGCGGCCAAGGTGCGCGCCGACGCGGGCCTGCCGCCACTCGAGATTAAGGGGCGTGGTACCATCGTGATGTCCACCGTCAAGGGCGACGTGCACGACATCGGCAAGAACATCGTCGGCGTGGTGCTGGGGTGCAACAACTACAAGGTGGTGGACACGGGTGTCATGTGCAACGCACGTGACATCCTGCAGGTCTGCAGCTCCCCGCCTTGATACCTATATAGCTAGCATCACGACCTATGCAACCTTAGCTCACTCGCCCAATCTCTGCTGCTTGCAGGCGGTTGCCGACAACAACGCGGACATCCTCGGTTGCTCGGGCCTGATCACGCCTTCGCTCGACGAGATGGTTACGGTCGCCAAGGAGATGGAGCGTACCGGCCTCAAGATTCCGCTGCTCATCGGCGGCGCCACTACCTCCAAGATGCACACCGCCGTCAAGGTCTTCCCCAACTACCCAAGTGGCTTCGCGATGCACGTGCTTGACGCGTCGCGCGCCGTGTCCGTGTGCGAGTCGCTGCTCAACGACAAGAAGCGCGACCAGTTCAAGGCGGATATCAAGGAGCAGTACGAGGAGATGCGCGAGGACCACTACGCCTCGCTCGCCTCGCGCAAGTTCATCACGCTCGAGAAGGCGCGCTCCAAGATGCTGCAGGTCGACTGGAACGCGAACGTGCCTCCCAAGCCGAATCTGCTCGGCACCAAGACCTACACCAACTACCCGCTGGCGGAGCTGCTGCCGTACATCGACTGGAACCCCTTCTTCCAGGTCTGGCAGCTGCGCGGCAAGTACCCCAACCGCGGCTACCCGCAGATCTTCAAGGACGAGACGGTGGGCGTCGAGGCCAAGAAGCTGCACGATGACGCGCTCGCGCTCATCGACGAGGTCGTGCAGAAGAAGATGCTGCAGGCCAACGGCGTGGTCGGCATCTGGCCGGCCAACGCCGTGGGCGACGACATCAACGTGTATGACGTGGATGGCTCGGGCAAGGAGCTGGGCACCTTTCACACGCTGCGTCAGCAGGAGGAGCGCGAGGACTCGACGTACTTTGCACTCTCCGACTTCGTTGCGCCCAAGGACACAGGCATTCAGGACTACGTGGGCGCCTTCGCCGTCAGTTGCGGTTTCGGCTGTGAGGAGGTGTGCGCGAAGCTGCGTGCTGAGAATGACGACTACAAGGGCATCATGATGGAGGCCGTGGCTGACCGCCTCGCTGAAGCCTTCGCTGAGCTGCTCCACTCCAAGATGCGCACCGAGCTCTGGGGCTACGCGCCCGACGAGAATCTCTCATTTGATGACATGCTGAAGACCAAGTATGCGGGCATTCGGCCCGCGCCCGGCTACCCAACCCAGCCCGACCACACCGAAAAGAACTTGATGTGGAAGCTGCTCGACGCCAAAGCCGCGGCCGGCATCGACCTCACCGACTCGCTCGCGATGTTGCCGGCCGCCTCCGTCTCGGCGCTCGTCTTCGGCAACCCGTGCTGCACCTACTTCCAGGCGGGCAAGTTGTGCAAGGACCAGATAACCGACTACGCCACGCGCAAGGGCATGTCCATCAAAGAAATCGAAAAGTGGATGGGCCCATACCTGGGATACGCCGATTGATTGAGTCTGACGAGAGTCGCTTGACCGCGCGCCGCATGCCACATTTGTGGAAGGACGTCAGGCGTCAGTAAACTTAGGCTCCTACACCCAGTGTTGGTCTCCCAGGGACGTTAGGCGGTACACCTTATTCCGGGGCAAGCGCCAAGCGCCTAACTTTTTCAGTTCTTGCATCGATGTTGTGAAACGTGTCGCCATCTTTGAACGTGACTTTGCTCTCCACGTAGGTGCGGTCACGCTGCATGAGCTCGGCGGGTCACGTGATGCCGTCGACGTTAACTTTCGCCAAGACGGCGGATCCGTCAGATGCGGGGATGCGCGGCGCTTTGACAGCGCTGGCCTTCGCTTCGGCTGCCGCGGTATGGCTCCACCTGACGGGGGAGCGCTCTGTCTCTGGGTCGTCTACCGTGTTGGGCTCGCCAGTCTATGACATGCAGTCGGTCGTAGCGCCCGACGCATCTGGCCTGCTGCTGACGGCATTGACTTACCTCCTCACTGCCACGCCTCTGGGTCCGCCCACTCGCCGATTCCTCTTGAACGACAACAAGGTCGAGATCCTGCGTGAGCTTGCTGCGCAGGCGATCGACACGCCGCCACTGTACTACCCGATGCGGCGCGTCGGCGCCGCCGTGCATGAAGCTCACGCTGCTGCCGCGTCCAGCCCGGACGGCTCCCTGTCAGTGGCCCTGCGCGACGGCTTTGCGCCGCCGAGTACTGCCGGCGACAGCAACCTTAACCGTGCTCACGTAGCGTCGACAGCCTCGGTCTACACCACGAGTGAGGACCTGCACGCCGCCTTCCGTGCGGGCTCGACGACCCCGTGCAAGGTGGTGGAGCTGGTGCTTGCCCGAGTCGAGGCCTCAGGCGCCTTCTCTTCGGTGCTGCCGTCTCTCGCGCGCGAGGGAGCCGCAGCCTCTACTGCCCGGTGGGCCGCTGGCAGGCCGCTCGGAGTGTTGGACGGAGTGCCGATGGCCGTAAAGGACATGATCGCCGTCAAGGGGCTGCCGATGTTCAATGGCAAGGTTAGCTCTAACCCTGGCCCTGACCCTGACCCTGATCCTGACCCTGACCCTGACCCTGACCCTAACCCTAACCCTAACCCTAACCCTAACCCTAACCCTGACCCTATCCCTGACCCTAACCCTAACCCTGACCCTGGCCCTAACAAGGTTCCGACCGTGGAGCGCCGCGCAAGCGTAGAGGCGGAGGACGACGAGATCGTAGCTCGGCTGCGTGCCCAAGGCGCCGTCATCGTCGGGCTGACCGTCATGACAGAGGGCGGTGCTCACTCTTACCCTTACCCTTTCCCTTACCCTTACCCGTACCCGAACCCGAACCCTTACCCGAACCCGAACCCTGACCTTAACCCGAACCCGAACCCGAACCCGAACCCTGACCTTAACCCGAACCCGGACCCGAACCCTGACCTTAACCCGAACCCGAACCCGAACCCGAACCCGAACGTTCGG
>Ga0209302_10001183_pt1 | contig 15141 bp, 24 predicted proteins | sample ArcOceMetagenome_2_FD_187445 | JGI IMG/M metagenome (GOLD analysis project Ga0209302, IMG submission 187445) | Marine eukaryotic phytoplankton communities from Arctic Ocean - Arctic Ocean ARC135M Metagenome (SPAdes) (version 2) | ecosystem: Environmental > Aquatic > Marine > Oceanic | place... | reverse complement strand
TACTAGCAAAAAAAGCTGTGGCGTTTGAGCCGTTGAATTGGGTTACGGTATACCATTGTATGCCATTGTATTGGCTGTGGCTGAATGAGTACAACTTGAAACTGTTGGACATGATAGTATTGATTGGGGCTGAAACAGAACAAGCCAGAACAACAGGTCAAACTAGTTTAACGTTAAACTATTATTGCCAAACTAGTTTAGCGTTCAACTATATATGTGCGATATAGTTTAGGGGTGTACTATATTGGAAAGCTCTGTGTGTTTCGTACATCCGTTATGGTTAAATGAACACACGTTCAATTAGTGCCTCATTTCTGCCTCAATCTACAATGTACTGATGTTATATCAGTCATAAAGTGTAGCAATATCAGTGCTTTACACCCTGTTGAACAGCATAAAACACAACACACCCTGAAAAGAGGTATCATAGTACCACCAAAGGGGGGTGGGCGAGGGCCAGTAGGGGGTATAGGGTAGTGTGTATACGTATATCTACACAGAAGGGCTTTTTAGTGCCCTGCAATACAGGGGTGTTTCTGCATTCATGTACAGCCAGGGGTGTTTTACAGGGTGTATACCATTCTTGAGTAAAACTGGACCTATTGCGGCTAGTAAAGTAAGGCCAGTTGAGAGTAGTACTCTATTATGAGGTAACGATATGTTACAGTATGTTACAGTTACATCACTTTTTAGTGTAGTACGAGACCTGGTGTCGCTTTATGGGTTGACTCCCTTTTTGCTAACGGTATAACTATCAATAGAGAGTAGAGAGTAACACTCTTTAAGTTAAAACTAATAAATAAAGTAATAACTAAGAAAGAGTAATACTTAGATAGAGAGTGTTACAAAGAGATCAGTGGACATAGGAAGAGTTTTTACTCTAAGAGTAATACTCTACAGTAACACTATCTCATTCGTATTGCTTATTCCTAGTATACACAAAGGTTAGCGTTACTCTAAGAGTATTACTCTACCCTGTTGACACTCTCTTATATCCGTATTACACTTGTGGTTAAGTAATACATGAGTTCCTCTCCCTCCTTTGTGTTACTCATGGTATGTGTCGTAAACTCGGTGACACTCTCTCTCCTCAAAACTCCTCATACGTAGTTTGCGGCACATACCTAAACACCAATCAATATGTGTATAGGAAACTTATATGAAACTGATGTTACCTTTTCTAAACCGTGAGAGGTACATAGTTCTTAAGTGTTACACTTTCACAACACGATTAGCGGAACAGGTTCCTATTGTCTCTACTAGCCAAATAAAGCCTAGAGGTGTATGTCCTCATACTAAAGACTCTGTTGTTCAGGCTGATCAAAACCTACCTTTTGACTTTAGTACTTGTTTTGGTTGGACTAAGACTAAAAATACATCTCTGACAATGCGGTACTGGTCAGAGCTACGTATTGAGGGACATAACTTGAGTGCACCTGCAGGTAACTTTACTGAGACTAGCGGTACAGGGCATGACCCCGTATATGACCCTCCTAAAGGCTTGGAGGTTTTGAAGCTTTTGAGTCCCTGGCAGTGCGAGTCAAACAAGCCAGACATTAATTTTGTTCACACTAAACACATCTTAAATACTACTCCTATGGATATTATTTCAGGTGTAAACGCTTTTGGTAATTATCTTTACAGTAGTAATATATTCTACAGAAGTAGAGCTACTGACTCATATAAGGTGTCTTTTAAAGAGCCTCTAATTGCTTTGTATCCTCAGAGTGATCTACCCGTTCATGCAGAGTGCTATCACGACGTTCAAAAGTATAATACACTACTAAATACACAGAATATTACTAGGCCTTATTTCAGAGGTGTAGGAATAAAAGATTCACTATTTCATAAAAAATGATTGACAGTTATGCCTAGTCCGATAAAACTACATGCATCAGAAAGTGTTATTGAAGAGTTTTACTCTGCCCTAGCTGCTAATGATAGCCGAGCCTTCCAACGTGTACACATACCCCGTAGTGACGTATTCTATGTACGTGCTGCTATAGAGGCTGACACGGGAGTTAAGTACACCCTGGATCATGTTGAACGTGCTATGTACCTTGAAGGTATGTTGAAGCGTCAAGATGTATTAGACCCTGATAGAAAGAGGCCATACGCTGATGACCCGTGATTACAAAAAAGAGTATACCAACTACCAAGGCAAGCCTGCTCAAGTAAAGAAACGTGCTTCACGTAATGCTGCTCGTTCTGCTATGGCTAAGGGTGGTGCAGTTAAGAAGGGTGACGGCAAGGATGTTCACCATAAGGATGGCAACCCTAAGAACAATAAGAAGTCTAACCTAGCGGTCACTACAAAGGCTAAGAACCGTAGTTTCCCTCGTACTGCTACGGCGGGTAAAAAGAAGAAGACATGAGTATTGATTACAGAGGTGAGACGTTTGATGGCTATAACAAACCCAAGCGTACTCCCAAGCATTCGTCTAAGTCCCACGCCGTACTTGCCAAAGAAGGTGACACCATTAAGCTCATCCGCTTTGGTGAGCAGGGAGCATCCACAGCAGGCAAGCCTAAAGCGGGTGAATCTGATCGCATGAAGGCTAAGCGTAAAAGCTTTAAGGCTAGACACGGCAAGAACATTGCTAAGGGTAAACTTTCAGCGGCCTACTGGGCAGATAAGGTAAAGTGGTAATGTCTCTGTATAAGAATATCGCTAACAAGCAGGCTCGTATTAAAGCGGGTAGTAAAGAAACGATGCGTAAGCCTGGAACTAAGGGTTCGCCTACAGCGGCTAACTTTAAGGCAGCGGCTAAAACAGCAAAGGTTAAGAAGAAATGAACATGATGAAGAACAGTAAAGATAGTCACACTATGCCAGACGGAACTGTAATGAAGGGTGCTAAGCACGGTTACAAACACGGTGGTATGGCTAAGAAACCTATGGGCTACAACAAGGGTGGTTATTGCGGTGCATCTAACCCTGCAGCTAAACCTGTTAAGAAAGTAAAGACATGAAGTACTACCACAAATACCAAGCTGCTCTAGAAGCTGCAGGCTACCGTGTAGATGAGCATGGCTATGTCTGGGATGCTATGGGCAATCAATCTGCTGGTGAAGACAACTACGGTAACGTACAGAGCAAAGACGCTAATGTAAATGAGATCTGTCGTATTGCAGAGGCTACCCCTAAGCCGAAGCCTAAGAAGGCTAAGAAGCCAGCTAAGGAAGTCTAATGTCACTTAGTTACCTAAGCAAATCAGCACGTATGAAGTCTGTGTATGGTCACAACACTGGCACTACTACAGAAGATGTGTACTTGTGCCCACCTAACTGTACTGCAGAGGTAACTTTTATCCATGTAGTTAACGGTGGTAGTGGTAATACTGATGTTGAGGTTGCTTGGTATGTAGCTGCTGACACGTATTCTTCACACTTCCTCAAGGGTAAGAACATTGCATCGGGTGACTACTTAAGTTTCCGTGACATTGACCTTATTCTGCAGCCTGGTGACAAGATTACAGTGACTCCAGACAGTGCAGGCCACCTAGACACTATTATCACGGTAACAGAGCTATTTAGCCCTGTAGGTTAAGCATAGCGGGTATTCCTAACCAGCAGTTCTAGTCTGGTTCGCCCTGCGTATAACTATGTACGTTGAAGTAACATTTCGTTGCTTCGTATATACATAGGAATACGCAATGCTAGAGAAACTAAAAGCCTGGATCGCCAATATCGTACTTGCAGTACAAGAGGCGCAACAGCGTAAAGCAGAGTACGTTATCTTGTCTAGTTTGACAGATCGTGACTTGAAAGACATAGGACTAACACGTGGCGAAATCAGACACCGCATTAAGACGCAGTAAATTAGGTCTTGCATTCGTCGTTTTGACAGGTATAACTACTGCTTGTAGCAACTCTTCAGTAGTTATGCCCTTGTCATGCCCTATAGGCAATGCCAAGTGTCAGCGAAACTTAGATGCACAGACTTTATCTTACATAGGACAGAGCGAAGCAGCACTTAAGCTTATGTGTCTTGATCCTGCTCTGTTTGCTGTCTTAGCTGAAGAATGCACTAAGTGATGCGTAGGTATAACCTAATACAGTGTCTTATCTGGGTGCCTATTATACTGGTCTGGTGGACAGCTATCGTTTACGCCAATGATGTTACAGGTGACTTCAGTAATAACTACCAAGACTCTACTGTAGACAGCAATAACTCTAGCAATAGCGAGACTAGCACCAACAACTACAATGCTACGGGTGCTGGGAGTCCTGCTCCTGTTATGTCTAGTATAGCACCTACAATGATGGGTGGTGGTGGTAACGACTCATGCTTAATGCCTACATCAGTAGGTATACAGTTAAGTGTGATTGGGGTTTCTACAGGGGGTATGTCTCAAGATGCAGCCTGTAACCGCAGAAAGAATAGCCGCTTACTAGGGGCACCGCAGCAAGTTGGGGGTTTAGGCCTTCAGGTGTCTGCAATCAGTGTCCTCTGTGATGATCCTAACGTATTCAAGGCTATGATATTAGCATCTACACCCTGTCCTATCTTAGATGTCGTAACTGGTAAGCTGCTGATGGGGCAAGCCGCAGTAACTAAGTACAGAAGCAACCCTGAGGCGTTTATTGTAGGGTACAAAGGAAACAAGACGTACTGGGATGCCCTATTACGTATCGGAGAGGACTTAACAGATGAAATCGCTAAAGCAGCAACTACTACTAACAGCAGGGACACTCGCTCTATTAGTGAGCAGTTCAGGAGTACTCGCAGAAGAGTACAACCAGACGGGCCAGCAAAAGATAACGGAACTCAAAGGGACGATAGACCTGATGAACAACCGTCTCTTAGCGTCGGGTCAGCTCGTTAATGGTTCTGTAGGTTATGCTACTGTAGGTAAAGTCATAATTGATAACGCTCTAGACGGTGCTAAGATTACTGATGCTCAATATCTAGCGTACAAAGCTTCTTTAGATAAGGTTCTTGCTCACGACTACGCCACGGCTTCAGACGCTAAACAGTTGTTCACACAAGAACATACAGCAGCTATGAATCAGCTAACACTTGCAGTAGACCTACTAACGTCTGCTACCTCTGTTCTAGCAACTGCTACAGCAGTATCAGCTATTGCTGCAGAGGCAGACACCAAGCCAGAGCAAGTTGCTTTGCAGGGCATGTTATCCACAGACGAATACTCCATTCAAGCTTCAGAAGTAGCTACATACAACAACTCTGTAGAACAAGTAGAAAAGTACGCACAAAAAGCGGGTGCGTTTATGGCTGCAGCTAACAACACAGAACTAACAGCAAGCATTGATACGTATACTGCACAGAACAACTTGGTTGCAGGTAACTACACAGCTATCACATATACACAAGCAGCAGATGAGTTTGTAATCACGTGGGCTGATGCAGGTACAGGTTGGTCTGGTTATCTAACAGGTGACATGAAGAATGCAGATGACATTTATGGTGCTAACTCTTACATGCAACAAAATGGCACTCCAATAGCAGGAATGTAACTTGGAAAACGCTGAACTAAAAGTAGGTGGATTCACCTTTAAGGGTTGGTACGTAGCTGCCGCCTTGCCTCTGCTAGGTTCTCTTAGCGGGGGTATCTACTATTCATACGACACGCTACAGCGTTTCTATGCAGTAGAGGGTGGTATTGCTGTAGTAGTAGAGGAATCACAAAGCTTTAACGCTAAGGCTGGTGCACTAGGTTCTCGTATTCAAACATTAGAACAGGCTGTCTCAGACAATGATGTTAGAGGTTTAAACGCTAAACTCGCAGAGATTAGTACACAAATGCAGACTATCCTGCAGCAACAGAAGACTTTGCTTGACTTAAGAAGCCAAGTAGAGAAGAGTACGACTATTACAGACAGCATTGGCGACAAGATAGATGAGTATCAAACAGAGATTGATGACATCTGGAAAGCCTATGACTCTTTAGTAGACAACCCATTGTAAGGAAATCAGATGGCACGTAACTTAACAGAAAACCAGCAACGGTTCATTGAGGTTCTCTTTGATGAGGCTGGCGGTGATGTAGTTGCAGCTAAGAAACTGGCAGGATATAGTGAAAATACTCCAACACGTCTTATCGTTGAGTCGCTTAAAGATGAGATTGGCGAAGCTACTCGGACGTACTTTGCTCGGACTGCCCCCAAAGCTGCGATGGCTATGGTGCAAGCTCTGTATGATCCTACGGAACTTGGAATCAAAGACAAGATGGCTGCCGCAAAAGATTTGCTCGACCGTGCAGGCATGGGTAAAGTAGATAAGGTGGATGTTTCATCATCTGGTGGCGGTATATTCTATCTACCACCTAAGGATGGACAGAACGAATAACTGTGGCACAATACGACTACAAAAGAGACCTAGGCTTCTGGGAGTTACCCAAGCCCAAGAAAGGCGAACAGAAAGAGTACCACCCTATTGTACGTGTTACAGCAAGGGTGGTTCCGTTTGGTTACTACGTAGACCCAGACAACTCTCAACTGTTCCTACCCATCCCTGAAGAGCTAGATGCTTTAGCGCTTGCAAAGAAGCACCTCAAGCAATACAGTTACAGAGAAGTGGCAAACTGGCTGACAACACAGACAGGCCGTAGTATCTCTCATATGGGTTTAAGAAAGCGAATACAAATTGAGCAACGACGTAAAAAAGCATCTGCAATTAAGCGCCAGCTTGCCCAAAGGCTCGAAAAAACGCTTAAAGAAATCGAAAGACTCGAAAAGCACAACACAGGTTACTACACCCTCCGAGACGAAGAGGACAGTGCCAGCGGAAGTTAAAGCTGCGCCATATGATGTAGAAGCTGCACAGGACATTGTGTTTAAGCCTAATCCTGGCCCACAGTCTGACTTCCTATCTGCATCAGAGCGTGAAGTACTTTATGGTGGAGCAGCAGGTGGAGGTAAATCGTATGCCATGCTGGCTGATCCTCTACACGGCTTAAACGATGCAAACTTCAGTGGTCTACTTGTACGACATACTACTGAAGAACTACGTGAACTAATTCAGAAGAGTCAGGAGTTATACCCTCGTGCAATTCCCGGTATCAAGTGGTCTGAGCGTAAGTCTCAGTGGACTTCTCCTCAAGGTGGACGACTGTGGATGTCTTATCTTGACAAAGATACTGATGTTACCCGTTACCAAGGCCAAGCGTTTAACTGGATTGGCTTCGATGAACTTACTCAATGGTCTAGCCCTTACGCTTGGGATTATATGAGATCACGTCTTCGTAGTGCGCACTCCAAGACACTTGGTTTGTACATGCGAGGAACGACTAACCCTGGTGGTGCAGGTCACTCTTGGGTTAAGAAGATGTTTATTGACCCTGCACCGTCTAACACATCTTACTGGGCTACAAGTGTAGAAACTGGTGAGACTATTAGATACCCTAAGGGTCACAGTAAAGAGGGTCAGCCTCTATTTAAGCGTAGGTTTATTCCTGCTAGTTTGTTTGACAACCCATACCTCTCTGAGGGGGGTGACTATGAGGCGATGCTACTATCACTACCAGAGCATCAGCGTAAGCAGCTTCTAGAGGGTAACTGGGACATTAACGAAGGGGCAGCGTTCCCTGAGTTTAACCGCAAGATACACGTAGTAGAAGACTTCCAAGTCCCTGCTAGTTGGGCGAAGTTTAGAGCGTGTGACTATGGCTACGGAAGCTACACTGGCGTTCTGTGGTTTGCTGTATCACCAGAAGAGCAACTGGTTGTATATCGTGAGATGTACTGCTCTAAGGTTACAGCTACCGACTTAGCTGATATGATACTTGACGCTGAGCGAGATGACGGTACTATACGCTACGGAGTACTTGACTCCTCACTATGGCACAACCGAGGGGATTCTGGTCCTAGCCTAGCTGAGCAGATGAACATGAAGGGTTGCCGCTGGCGTCCATCAGACCGTTCACGAGGTTCACGCATCTCAGGTAAGAACGAAATACACAGACGCCTACAGGTAGATGAGTTTACGGAAAAGCCTAGACTTGTTTTCATGCAGTCCTGTACCAACACACTGTCACAGATACCAGTTATTCCACTTGATAAGCGTAATCCAGAGGATGTCGATACTAACTCAGAGGATCACCTCTACGACGCTCTACGCTACGGTATTATGACTAGACCACGTAGCTCTCTTTGGGATTACGATCCTGCAAAACAACGAAGCGGCTTTCAGGCTTCAGACAAAAACTTCGGTTATTGAGGAACTAAAACATGGCAGACATAGAAGACCTAGCATTCGAGACGGATGATGTAACAGCGGCTGAGAGTGGTGAAGATAAGCTCTTTAGCTCTAAGTCCAGTGTTGTGTCTTTTGTCATTGATCGTTTCAAGCGCTCAGAGGACTCTCGCCGTGCAGATGAAGATCGCTGGCTACGTGCTTATCGCAACTACCGTGGTTTGTATGGTCCTGACGTTCAGTTCACAGACACAGAAAAGTCACAGGTGTTCGTTAAGGTAACAAAGACTAAGACACTGGCTGCATATGGTCAGATTGTTGACGTTCTGTTTGGTAACAACAAGTTCCCACTTACAGTAGACCCTTCCGTTCTGCCAGACGGTGTAGCTGAGTCTGTACACATTAACATAGACCCTAACGCTGCTGCTGCAGGTGATGCTCTTAAGAGTGTTACACAAGATGGCCCAGCGCAACCGTATTTGTTTGGTGTAGACTCTAAGCTAAAACCTGGTGAGACTATTGCTGACCTTAAGAACCGTCTTGGTCCACTCAAGGATAAGCTAGAGAGCGTATCAGATAAGGTCGTAGAGGGTGCTGGCACTGCTGGTACTACTGTTACGTTCCACCCTGCTATGGTTGCAGCTAAGAAGATGGAAAAGAAGATTCATGACCAGCTAAATGAGTCTGGCGCTTCTATTCACCTACGCTCTATGGCATTCGAAATGGCTTTGCTTGGCACGGGTGTCATGAAGGGTCCATTCGCTGTAGATAAAGAATACCCTAACTGGGATGAGACAGGTGAGTACGACCCTATCGTCAAGACTGTTCCTGAGACTAGTCACGTTTCCTTGTGGAACTTCTACCCTGATCCAGAAGCAGCTTCTATGGAAGACGCTGAGTACACTATTGAGCGTCACAAGATGTCACGTACACAATTACGTGCGCTTAAGAACCGCCCTTACTTTATGAAGGATGCACTACAAAAAGCTGTAGACATGGGTACTGACTATGTGCAGAAGCACTGGGAAATGGCTATGCAGGACGATGATGTCCAGCCTGACTCTGAGCGCTGGGAAGTCCTAGAGTTCTGGGGCTTTGTTGATGTAACTCACCTAGAAGAACATGGCGTTAAGATTCCACGTGAATACAAAGACATGGATGAACTAAACTGTAACATCTGGGTATGTAATGGTGAAGTAATCCGCTTTGTACTCAACCCATTCAAGCCTACACGTATTCCTTACTACGCTACTCCTTTCGAGCATAACCCTTATAGCTTCTTTGGTATCGGCATTGCTGAGAACATGGATGACACGCAGACGCTGATGAACGGCTTTATGCGTATGGCTATTGACAACGCAGCACTTTCTGGTAATCTTATCATTGAAGTAGATGAGACTAACTTGGTTCCAGGCCAAGACTTGTCAGTACACCCAGGAAAAGTCTTTCGCCGTTCTGGTGGTGCACCTGGTCAGAGCATCTTCGGCACTAAGTTCCCGAATGTAGCACAAGAAAACATGCAACTCTTTGATAAGGCACGAGTATTAGCAGATGAGTCTACTGGATTCCCTTCTTTCGCTCATGGTCAAACTGGCGTATCTGGCGTGGGTCGGACAGCTTCTGGCATTAGTATGCTTATGGGTGCTGCTAACGGTTCTATTCGTACTGTGGTTAAGAACGTAGATGATTACCTGATTCGCCCTATGGGTCGTGCCTTCTTCTCGTTCAACATGCAGTTTGACTTTGACCAAGACATTCGTGGTGATCTAGAAGTACGTGCTTCTGGTACAGAGAGCCTTATGGCTAACGAAGTACGGTCACAGCGTTTGATGCAGTTCCTACAAACAGCGCAGAACCCTGTACTGGCTCCCTTCGCTAAGATGGACTACATTATCCGTGAGATTGCTAAGTCTATGGACCTCGACCCTGATAAGGTCACTAACTCCATGCAAGACGCAGCTATTCAGGCTGAGATCCTTAAGGGCTTCCAAGCGCCTGCACAGGCTCCTCAAGGCCCACAGGGTGTACCCACACCTGAAGGCGCTCAACAAGCCCCACAGTCGCCTCAGGGCGGCGTACAGGACACTTCTGGTGGCGGCGGTGGACAGATGGGCATAGGAACGGCTCCAACGCCAGGTGAACAAGGATTCAGCGGTAATGTCGCTTAAGCAGTTAGTAAACGATAAAGGTGTATGGGATGAGTTTAACGAGTACGTTGACTCACTCATAGCCGCACAACACAAGTCTATGGAAAACCTTAGTGCTACGGATGAGTTGTACCGTGCACAGGGTGCTATCCGTGCCTACAAGAACATGAAATACATGAGGGATGTACTAAATGGACCAGAGTAATCAAATGGATGCTATGTTTAAGTCGTCTCGAACAGATGAGGTTGACCCTGTTAGTGGTAATGAAGTGCCTACAGGTTCCCTGCCTGAAGAGGTACGTGATGACATCCCTGCACAGCTAAGTGAAGGTGAATACGTTGTACCTGCTGATGTAGTGCGTTACTTTGGTGTTAAGTTCTTTGAAGACATCCGCTCTCAAGCTAAGCAAGGCTTCCAAGAGCTTGAGCAGGGTGGTCGCATTGGTGGTGAGCCAGTCGGTATGGAAATGGGTGATGAGGAACTTCCGTTTGACATCAGTGAGTTACAGATGGTTGATGATGGTGAGCCTGAACAACCTATGATGAACAAGGGTGGTTACGTGTCTGGTTATGACGAAGGTGGTGACGTAACAAAGATGAGAGAGCCTGACTTCCTTAAGAACTCTGGCTACGACTTTGGTAGTGTTGGACCTGAGTTGATTGAGAACAGAACATACGTAAACGAAGCAGGGCTTACTATGGTTATCCGCTTTGTTAACGGTGTACCTGATGTACCTATTCCAGCAGGTTATAAAATACAGGCTAGTGCTGTGGAGCAAGCTGCGCCTACTGTTGCACCTAATGAGGATCGCAACGACACACCTGACGTTGAACCAGGAGAAGATGTTCCTTGGGCTGAAGCGTCTTTAGAAGACTATGGTAAGGTTATGAAGCGCCGTGAATCTCTATTAGGTAAGGCTACACCGGGTGCTTTGGCTTTGGTTAACCCTCTTCTAGGTGCAGGTGCTAAAATAGCTAGCAACATGAGAAGCCAAGCTATGATTGAAGGCCTACAGGCTAAGCTCAAGAATCCAGACTTAGCAGATAAAGAAAAAGCCACACTTCAAGGTTACTATGATACCCTTATTACAGACCAGAAGGATAGACAGAAAGATACCAAGCTAGGTCTTGTAGAGAAGTCAGGCATCTATGGCGGTCAGAGCACTATGCTTGAAAACCTAAAAGATACAGATAAGAGTGGTGGAGTAAACTTCGGTGATACTTGGCTAGGCGATGCTTTAGGGTTTGACGGTAAAGTAGGTACTCAAGGCGCAGGTCTTGGTGCTTCTATAGGCGGTGCTCGTAGAGACGCTACACCTACTGGCGGCGGCTCTAGCAACGACAGCACTCCAACACCTACAGCACCATCAGGCGGTGGTAATAGCTTCTTTCAGAACGTAGCTAATGCATTCACACCCAAAGACGGAAAGAGCTATGTAGACGGTAAACTCAAAGACGACGACTAAGTTAACTAAAGAACAACTATAAGGCTACCCAGCAATAGCGCTGGCCCCAACATAAGGACAGTATAATGTCAGAAGTACAAATAGATTCCCTATCACATCAACGTAATGCATCTCGTGTCAAGCGGGATGAGGAAGAGCTACAGGCTTTGCTTAAAGAAGCAGGGGTACTGGATGAAGAATCGGAAGACAAAGAAGAAGTCATCGAAGAGGTGTCTGATAGCGCACAGCTTAGCGATGCCCCAGTTCCACCAGAGAGTGATACCGAACAAGAAGAAGAACCAGAAGTTGAAGCACAAGAAGAAGATCTAAGTGCTGAAGAGAAGAACTTTAAGAAGCGTTATGGAGATCTACGCCGACACACTCAAGACAAAGAGAAAGAGTTTCAGGCTAAGCTAGATAAGCTAGAAGCACAGCTTCAATCAGCTACTAGGAATGAGCTTGTACTACCTAAGTCTGAGGATGAAGTAGAGGCATGGGCTAAGAAGTACCCTGATGTTGCAGGTATTGTTGAGGCTATTGCAGATAAGAAGGCTAGTGAGCGCTCCTCTGAGTTAGATGGTCGCTTGAAAGAGATTGAAGAGCTACGTACTCAAGCACGGAAAGAGAAAGCTGAATCAGAGCTAATGCGTCTGCACCCTGACTTTGCTGATATTCGTGCTGATGATGCATTCCACAAGTGGGCAGAGCAGCAGCCTAAAGTGTATCAGGATGCTCTGTATGAGAATGCCGAAGATGTTAAGTCTGTAGCACGTGTTATCGACATGTATAAGTCTGACAACAACATCAAGACAAAGAAAGTTACATCCACTGCAGATAAAGATGCTGCCTCTTCAGTTAAGAGCAAGCGCACTGCAGTAGATACGAATGACTCTTCCAGCTATCTAACTGAGTCACTGATAGCTAAGATGTCTATTCAGGAATACGAGAAGCGCCAAGACGAAATCATGGATGCTCAACGTAACGGCAAGTTTATTTACGATATGTCGAAAAGGTAGTTGACAAACTCCTCAGCGTAGATAAAACTATGGGCATGTGCATTGTTAGGTATTAACTACTTGCACATGCTTTTCACTAAGCACTAATTCACAATCAAAGAACCACCTCAGATTATAGGCCCAGCGCTAGATGGACGGCCATCCTGATAGCAAAGCTGACTACCCTAATAAGAAGAGCCTCTTTCAAGTGGAATATGTAGTGTCTCCCCTCTAAGCCACATATATCTTTGAAAGGATTCTCCAATGGCTATTACATCCGCATCAGGCGGCTTTAACGGTAACTTCTCTCCAGTTATCTATTCCAAGCAAGCACAGATCGCCCTACGTCGTTCTGCTGTAACAAACGCAATCACAAACAACTCTTACTTTGGTGAGATTGCTAACCAAGGCGATACTGTTCGCATTCAAAAAGAGCCAGACGTAACAGTCAACGCTCTTCAGCGTCACACTTCCATCACTGCTGAAAAGCTTGATGACACAGACTTCTCCTTGACCATCGACAAAGCTAACTACTTCGCATTCAAAATGGATGACATCGAAGAGCAATTCTCAAATATTGACCACGCTTCTTTGGCTGCTGATCGTGCAGCATATAAGATGGCTGACGCAATGGATGCAGACTGCTTGTCATACATGACAGGTCACACTACTGCTGGCGAGTTCATCACTACTTCTAATGGCGATGCACAGCACCCAACAGCAGGTGCCTTGAACGGCGAATCATTGAAAGTCAACCAGCTAGATGCTATTGCATTCGGTAACTTGACTATCTCTGGTACAGCTACTATTGGCGATGCTATCCCGTTGGCTCCACGTTTGCCAGGTGCAACTGCTTTGTCAGCAACAACTGTATCTCCATTGACTGTACTTGCACGTATGGCTCGTAAGATGGACACACAGAATATTGATGCTCGTGGTCGTTTTGTCGTCCTAGACCCGGTATTCGTAGAGATGCTCAAAGACGAAGATTCACGTATGTTGAATGGTGACTTCGGTGGTGCAGGTCTACAGAATGGTCTTGTGTTGAACAACATTCACGGCTTCCGTGTTTATGCGTCCAACTCACTACCAGCAAAGGGCACAGGCGCTGGCACTTCAGGTACAACTGCACAGAACGATAACTACGGCGTTATCTTGGCAGGTCAGGACGATGCTGTTGCTTCTGCTGAGCAGATCAACAAGGTCGAGAACTACCGTGACCCAGATTCATTCGCTGACATTGTTCGCGGTATGCACTTATATGGTCGCAAGATTCTACGTCCAGAAGCATTGATCACTGCACGTTACAACGCAGCGTAATCTGACTTAACACTGGGGCTGGCTTCAGGCTGGCCCCTTTGTGTCTTATAACAACATATTGAAGGACATCACAAGATGGCTATTACAACTGCAATGTGCAACAGCTTCAAGCAAGAGCTACTTGGTGGTGTTCACGATCTAGATACAGACACACTAAAAATAGCACTTATCAAAGATACCCCCTCAGGTACTTATGACGCTACTACTACAAACTATTCAGACGTAACAGGTAACACGGATGAGTCTGTAGGTACTAATTATACAGCGGCGGGTCAGACGCTTGATTCTGCTGTTATTACACCTATTGGTGGTACTGTTATTGTAGACTTTGATAATGAGATTTTTACAAATCTTACAATCTCTGCTGATGGCGCTATTATATATAATGCTTCTAAAGCAAACCGAGCTATTGCTGTATTTGACTTCGGCGCAACAGTCACTTCTACAAGCGGCGACTTTACCGTTGTATTCCCTACAGCGGATGCCTCTAATGCTGTAATTCGTATCAGCTAAACTTCTTTAATAAGGTTAATACATAATGGCATTCATCATTAAAGATCGTGTAAAAGAGGGGTCCACCTCCACTGGTACAGGTTCAATGAACTTAGGTGGTTCTTCCGCTACTTTTGAACCGTTTAACGCCTACATGGTAAATGGTGATACTTCATATTATGCTATTGTTCATACCGTTTCTGGTGTGGATGAGTGGGAAGTAGGTATAGGTACATGGAATACAGGCAATGTTCTCTCTAGGACTTCTGTTCTTTCGGGTTCAAATGGTACGTCCCCTGTAGACTTTTCAGCAGGTGCTAAGGATGTCTTTATGACTTACCCTGCTTCTAAGGCTATGTTCTTAGATGCTAATGGGGATGTAGCTATACCAAGTGACCTAGATATTTCAGGTTCTTTGGATGTAGGTGAGAGCCTTGAAGTTGAAACTCACATTGACCTTAAGACTACCGTAGGTAACAAACCTTCTCACGCAGAGGGTCGTATATTCTATGACGCAGCTTTTGGTGCGTTGGCTGTCTATAACGATGAAGCTGACATTACTTTACAGGTAGGCCAAGAAGAGTA
>Ga0209302_10001182_pt1 | contig 15141 bp, 10 predicted proteins | sample ArcOceMetagenome_2_FD_187445 | JGI IMG/M metagenome (GOLD analysis project Ga0209302, IMG submission 187445) | Marine eukaryotic phytoplankton communities from Arctic Ocean - Arctic Ocean ARC135M Metagenome (SPAdes) (version 2) | ecosystem: Environmental > Aquatic > Marine > Oceanic | place... | reverse complement strand
CCTTATCCACATACTCCGAAAGGGGAGGTACGAGATTACTTCTTATGCGAGTGAGGTCATTGCTACACGCCGTGAAGAAATGCCTAGAATATTTAATGCTATTACCTTACTGATCACTCTGGAAACAGATGCGCCTGATGAAGTATTAAATAGAGCGATAGCATTAACTAAAACGAAATACTGCAGCGCACTTGCGGTTTTAGAGGCGAGCTGTCCTGTGGAAATCTCTGTCAACAGGAAAATATAGTATTAGTTTTTCCGACAAGGGACGTGTTAACGTAGTGTTAAATACTTAGTATATACTTTAGTCTACGTTTGTGCTGATTTATGAATCTATCGGATCTCTTACAAAGCTCAATCGAAGAGTTACAACTAGAAGAAAACAGCTCTTTTCCTGTACAAGACTATGTACAAGAAATCGACCCTGCCGATTTAGATCAAAAGGATGTCAGGACTATTCCTGAAATGCATTCGAGAGGTAAACATGCCTTGCCATTCGCCTCTAAAATAGCTGGATCCACTACGTTTAGCGTATTCTGATCCAATCTCTTATTTAAATTCTGAATTTACCCAGTGGCAGATCTTCTGTCCACCTCTTTTGCGTCTGCTAAATAGAGGTACTAATCTAAATAATACATCATCTTATGCGAAAACGACACAATCGTTATTCACATTTTATTGCTTTTCTCTTTCTATTCATTGGGTTCGCTCAATCCGGATGGGCACAGCAAAAAATCACTGGAGCCGTAACAGATAATTCTGGAGACCCTGTAATAGGTGCTTCAGTTACTGTTTTAAATGGTCAGGAAGGAACGTTGACTGATGCCATGGGCCAGTACAACATTGCATTGTATAATGGCCAGACAAAATTGGTCTTCAGTTATTTCGGATTTAAAACGCAGACCGTTGACGTCTCGGGCAAATCTATCTTAAATGTGACTTTGACTCCGTCAGAGATCCAATTAGAAGAAGTAGTCATTACTGCCCTAGGGGTGTCACGTGAAGAGCGTGCCTTAGGCTATGCCGTTCAAGGGCTAAAAAGTAAAGACATTGCCTCAGTACCGGCAGCAAATGCCGTTGACAACCTCAGCGGAAAGCTTGCCGGAGTTTATGTTACTAGCGGTTCATCAGGTCCTACTGCTTCTTCAAACGTGACCATTCGTGGACAAACGTCGTTGAACGGAAACAGTCAAGCCCTCTTTATTGTGAACGGTGTTCCCATCACCAATGGTTTATTTTCTCCAGGCGATGGCCTGAACGGTTCTTCAACCATTGACTTTGGTAATGGTGCGCAGATTATCAATTCTTTTGATATTGAAAATATTTCTGTCTTGAAGGGTCCAGCTGCAGCTGCCTTATACGGTTCGCGTGCCGCAAACGGTGTTATATACGTGACCACCAAAACGGGTAAAAACAGCAAAGGCTGGGGCGTAAGTGTAAATTCTAACACAGTACTTGAAACCCCTTTAAAATTGCCCAACTTCCAAGACCAGTTTGGTAACGGTGGTGGAGGTAAATACAGCTACAACGATGGATCTACATATACGGGTGATTACTACGATGCCTTCGGTGAAAACTGGGGACCACGTACGAATGGCCAAAATGTAAAAGTGTTTAACTCTGCCGATGACGCAGTGCCTTTCGAAGCTGCTCCTGACAACATGCGAAACTTCTTCCAAACAGGAGTAAGCACCAACAACAACGTGAGTATTTCTCATGCGGATGAAAATGGCGATTTCAGATTTTCGGGAACTCAGCTTAACAGACGAGGTATCGTACCTAACACTGACTTGAATCGGAATACGCTTCAAACGTCAATGGGTAAAAAACTCTTTAATAATCGCTTAGAGTTCAGAGCAAACGCGATGTATGTAGGCTCGGGTTCAGACAATGTACCAAACGCTGGGTACGATGAAAGTTCTTCTGTAATGTATTCTTTTCTTTGGATACCACGTAATACGCCAATCGATGATTTGCGCGATATATGGAAGCCAGGACAAGAAAACGTTCAGCAATCTTACGTTGAGGAACTTTGGGGAAACAACCCGTTTCTTATTGTCAATGAAAACACAAACAGTTTCAACGCATCGCGTCTTTTAGGAGATATCAATGCGACTTATCACATTAACGATCGTATGAACATACGCCTTCGTTCAGGTCAGGATATGAAGAATGATATTCGCCAATACCGCAGAGCTACTTCTACGAAAAAAGTACTGTTTGGTAGCTACCGCGAAGACCGTCTTTCTTTTAGTGAGAATAATACAGAAGCACTTTTATCTTGGGCAAATGCTGAACCAATGGAGCAAAAAGATTTACGGATCGATGCTAAAATTGGTGGAAACCTTATGATGCAGCAGAGCTCATCGCTTGTTGCGAATAACCCACAGCTTCTTCAGCCTGGTGTTTTCACATTAACGAATAACCGCTCAAACGTGCAAACTGAAAGCCGGTATGCGCGTAAGGCAATTCGCTCACTGTTTGGTTTGGCTTCTTTTGCCTACAAAAGCACGTACTACTTAGATCTAAGTGCTCGTAACGACTGGTCTTCCACGTTACCTACGGCCAATAACAGTTACTTCTACCCGGCGGCTTCCGCTTCAATGATCGTTTCTGAAATGGCAGATTTAGGCTCAATCAGCTTCTTGAAGCTTCGCGCTGCAGTTGCTGCCGTAGGTTCAGATACTGATCCCTATCTTTTGAATAACACCTACAGCCCGGCTGCAATGTTTGGCGGTTATCCAGCCTTTGGTGTCAATACATTCGCGACGAACCCTAACCTGCGTCCAGAACGTACCAATTCAAGCGAGTTTGGTATTGACGCGCGCTTCGCTAAAGGGCGCTTTGGTGTGGATTTAGCCGTTTATGACATGACTACTAAAGATCAGATCATTTACCTACCTGTAGCCACTTCTACTGGACGTACCAGTAGACTTGCGAACGGCGGCGCTATTCGTAACAGAGGTATTGAACTCCAATTATTCGGGGATATCGTTAAAAACGATAAACTGACCTGGCATTCGCGCATCAACCTTGGTGCGAATCGTGCTGTAGTGACTGAACTACCTGACGGTGTTAGCGGAGGTTATCCTATCGTTGCAAGTATGTTCCCTAATGATGGTGGAACTGTGGGCTTAGAATACGTTGCTGTAGAAGGTGAACTTCTAGGCCAACTTAAAGGATTAACCTTCATGCGTGATGAGAATGATAACATCATCCATCAAGATGGGTTACCAATGGTAAGCGAAGAAAAAAGTACGATAGGTTCTTACCAGCCAAAAGCACGTATTGGATGGATGAACAGTTTCTCAGTAGGTAACTGGCAAGCAAATATTCTATTCGACGGTCAGATCGGTGGATTGATCTACTCTCGTTCACATACCTTACACAACACAGCAGGTAATCTCGTAAACGACAACGATCCGCATCTTGACATGAATGCCATTGATGGTCGTGTAATCTACGATGTTACCTACGACGGCAATGGTGAACCATTATACAACCTTGATCAAGCAGGTGGCGTAGTTGGTTCAGGAGTCATGTACGACGCTAGTGGAAATTTAGTAGAGAACACAGTATCTGTGCCTATCCGTGATTACTATTACAAATACTACGGTAACGTTTGGAGTAGAGATAACATAGAGCCGTCAACGTTCGATGCCTCTTACCTCAAGCTTCGTGAACTGAGTATCGCTTACACCGTACCTGCTGACAAGCTTACCAACACAGGGCTAAAAGGCCTTACTGTAAGCTTTGTTGGACGTAATCTTCTTTTATTCACTAAGGTACCGACCATTGATCCAGAGACTTATTCTATAAGAAATGGACTGTTCGTGAATGGGTATGAGAGTACCTCAATGCCTTCACTAAGAAGCTTCGGTTTCTCTATTAATGCAAATCTTTAAGACTCTAACAATGAAAAAATCATTTTTTGTAGGCGCGCTCATCGCAATGGCGGGTCTTAGTTTTCAAAGTTGCGAGAAATTATCATCTATTAACGAGAACCCTAACGAGCCCTCTAATGTAGATGCTGGTGTTTTGTTTACGGAAGGTTTACGTTCAAGCGTAAGTACCTCTGTAACACAAAGCTATTTATTAGGGAATGTTGCTTCACAACTTGCGGCAAAAACACTGCGCGCAGTTATTGGCGAATACAGCTGGAATGCTTTCCCAAATACATGGAATCAAAACTATGCGAGTCTCGGTAATATTATTGAGGCAGAACGCGTAGCAGCAGAAGCTGGTAATGCACAAATGGAAGGTGCGGCTAAGGTGATGAAAAGCTGGGTGTTTTCTACACTAACCCTAGCCTATGGAGATATTCCGTATTCAGAGGCTATTACTGGCTCAACCGATGCCAATTGGTTTCCGGCATACGATACGCAAGAACAAATCATTACTGGTACAGACGGACTGTTAGAAGAGCTAGCTGAGGCAGTTCAATTGCTCGGTAACGGTGGTTCTATTCAAGGTGATATACTCTTTAACGGCGATGCCGCTAAATGGAAAAAACTGGCAAATGCATTGCGCCTCCGACTACTTATGTACATATCGGAGAAGCAAAACGTAAGCGCTGATTTTGCCGCTATTGTTGCGAACGAATCGCTTATGGAGAGCAACGCTGACAACGGAATACTTACCTACACCGGTAACTTCCCTAACGAATACCCATTGGTTCCTTTGAAGCAAGGTGATTTCGATGCAGTTGCTATTAGTACTAATGCCCATGCTGCTTTAGACAGCTTGAATGATCCTAGAATGTTCGTTTACGCACGTCCAAGCAATGCATCGACAGTCTTTGCGGACCCTTCTATCACTGCTACTTATAAGGGTGCAGATAATGGAAGTACTGCAATTAGTGCCTCATGTGACAAGAATGGTTCACGCCTAGGTTATGCTTACTACAATTATCCTGGACATGATCAAGCAGGTACTATGGCAGAAGGTATTATAATGACTTATGCAGAGCAACAATTCTTACTCGCAGAAGCAGCACACAACGGCTGGATTACAGACGATGCTGCGACACACCATGCCAGTGCTGTTGAAGCTTCTATGGAATACTATGGTGCAGACTTCGCTATGACGGGTTGGACCGATTTTGCAGATTACATGGCAAATTCTGGAGCTGCTTACGATAACAGTATCAATAGTATTCGTGAGCAGAAATGGTTGGCTATGTTCTTTACAGGACTTGATAACTATTTCGAGGTAAGACGCTGGTATACTCAAGAAAGTGGGGATTGGGCTAACCTCCCATTCATCTCAGCGCCTTGTTCAAATACAAATGGTGATGTGATGCCAATGCGCTTTCTCTACCCAGGTAATGAAGCCAGTTTGAATCCAGGCAACTACTTTGACGCCATTTCTGTAATGGGGGGCAATACCCAGAACACAAAAATGTGGGTAGTTAACCTGTAATTCCTTACGAATTAGTTTTAATCAATTGAACCACGGTGTACTCCAGTACACCGTGGTTTACTATTAAAAAGTGATCAATGAGTGAACCTTTAAGAAGTGATAAGAAAACGTTGTTCGGAGCAGCCATCAATCCGCCAGTTTTTTTAGGGTCTTTGGCTATTCTGCTGATAGGTATTACCACTACTGTTATTGTTGGTGAGCCCATGGAGGAGTGGTTTGCATCAGTTCAAATTCAAATCAGCAATGCGACTGGTTGGTTCTTTATCTTATTGGTTAATGTTGTCTTGTTCTTTTTGGTTTTTGTCGCCAGCAGTAAATTTGGTAAAATCAGGTTGGGAGGAAAGGGAGCAAAACCTGACTTCTCTCGAGGGTCTTGGTTTGCTATGTTGTTTTCTGCGGGTATGGGTATTGGATTGATATTTTGGGGTGTAGCTGAACCTATATATCATTTTAATGACAATCCTTTTGTGGATAATACGGATACTATTGCGGCAGCAAAAAGTGCAATGGGTATTACTTTTTTGCATTACGGCGTGCATGCTTGGGCTATTTATACTGTAGTTGGTCTAGCATTGGCGTTTTTCACCTTTAACATGAAATTACCGCTCACCATAAGAAGTATATTTTACCCGCTCTTGGGTGATAGAATCTATGGAAGATGGGGTGATTTAATAGACATTATATCTGTCATTGCTACCATAGTAGGTTTAGCCACGTCATTAGGAATGGGTGCTCAATCTGTGAATGCAGGGTTAGAATATTTATTCGGAATAGAGTACAGTAATACAGCTCAAATAGCCATCATTGCTTTCATCACTGCTCTAGCAACAGCATCCCTGTTAGCAGGTTTAGACAAAGGGATACGAAGGTTAAGTGAACTGAATTTAGGCTTGGCAATAATCTTATTGATTTTTGTGCTTATTATCGGTCCTACTGCTTATCTACTGGAGAGTTTTGTACAAAATATTGGTTACTATATAGATAACTTTTTCAAGCTCGGTTTTTGGACGGAGAGTTACCAGGGTGTAACTAACGATACGAAATGGCAAAACAGTTGGACCGTGTTCTATTATGCCTGGTGGATCGCTTGGTCACCTTTTGTAGGAATATTTATCGCTAGGGTATCCAAGGGACGTACCATAAGAGAATTTATTATGGGAGTTTTGCTTGTACCTACATTGTTGACTTTTCTTTGGATGAGTGTATTTGGAGGTAATGCTCTATTCCTTGAACTCGCTGGAGATCATAGTCTAACCGACGCAGTAAACCTCAACCCTGCAACGGCTGTCTATAAATTATTAGAGCATTTTCCTCTTGTTGCTATATCATCTGGTCTAGCCATACTTCTTGTCGGTAGTTTTTTTGTCACGAGTTCAGATAGTGGGTCTATGGTTGTTGATACACTTACCTCTGGCGGAAGACACGATGCACCAAAGATTCAGAAGATATTTTGGGCAGCTATGGAAGGAGCCACGGCTTCAGTGTTATTACTTTATGGAGGTTTAAGTACGCTTCAAAGTGCGACAACCATAACCGGCTTGGCTTTTGCTGTTATTTTAGTTGTCATGGTCTATAGTCTTTATCTTTCTCTGAATACCTATTACGACGAACACTTCCCAAAGGAATAATACAGATGCGCATGAGTGTATTGCAATAGAATTGCTTTAAATTCGGACATGCGCCCTGTTAAGCTTTTTTTAACTGTAGTCTTTCCGTTTTTCTGGTCAGTGTCTTCCTACGCCCAATGCAACGTTACGGTCTCTAATGACTCGCTAACGGCCTGTGTGGGTGACACTATATTTCTCTCGGTATCTGGGAGCCAGTCCTATGAATGGTCACATGACGCAACACTGAGTTGCGATACCTGTACCGATCCTTATGTGATCCTTACTGACACCAGTTCTTATGTAGTTGTTAAAGGGAAAGATCAAAATTTTCAATGGGCGACTAATGGGAATTTTACGTCAGGCAATACCGGTTTTTTATCTAACTATACCTACAACGCAACTTCGATTTGGAATGCAAGTACCTATGCTGTGGGGCCAAACCCTAATGCGGTACATCCTAATTTTGGTACTTGGGGAGATCACACTACTGGTACGGGGAATTATATGCTGGTAAATGGATCATCCACGGGTACCAAAATACTCTGGCGCCAAACGGTATCCCTGCCTCCAGGAGCTCAGGTTACAATGAAATGGTGGATGCTTACTTTCGTTTCACCTGCAGGTTCACTTCAATTAAAACTATTAGGGACTAATATTGGCAGTACGGCTTCTACGCCTACCTCTACTGGTGTCTGGCAACAAACGTCCAGGTCATTTACAGCACCTACATCGGGTTCTGCTGTTATTAATTTAGTCACCATTAGTGGCGCAGGTTCCGGGAACGACTTTGGAATAGATGATATCTCATTTGAATATCAATGTGAGGTATTTGATACCGTTTGGTTAGCACCAAAACCGGATGCACAAATACGGTTAGACACTACTTCAATATTTGGTTGCGATAGCGTGTGCTTTACAATTGCAAATCAATTAGATACGCTGGGTTTATTAAATTATCAATGGATTTTTTCGGATGGAACAGTAGACAGCAACATGGTCTTTAGTCATTGCATCCGCGATACGGGTGATTATACAGGATACCTGTTGACTTCATCACTAGATGGTTGTGTAGACTCAGCGGCCTTGCCTCATGTAAGAGTGGGGCACACGCGTCAGTTAGACAGTCTAATTACCGTTAGTGATAACGGTAGTTTATGGAATGGCATGTGGATTATGGATCCTCAGGAGACGCTTGGTATAGGTGCGCATTTTGAAGCGAGATTAGGCAATAACGGGATGGAAGACAGTCTTTATATAAAAGTAGGGGCGCAAGGATTTAGCAATGGTAACATTAGTGCAAGTCAAATGGCCGCAGGTTGGTCACCTATTACGGTTTCCGGCGAGCCCTTTTATGTTTGTGCTTACTTATTCACCTCAGAAGGCTGTGTAGATTCCTTATGTCGAGAGGTTGCCTTTTACCCTTCTGTTTCCGTGCCTAATTTTCTGACGCCCAATGGAGACGGTATTAATGATGAGCTTTTTATTGAGCAATCTAATACTGAAATGCTTCATCAAAAAATCTTCAATCGTTGGGGCCAATTAATCTTTGAGTCTTTCGATCCAAGCATTATGTGGAAGGGAAATTTTGATGGAAGACCGGTTGCTCCTGGGGTGTACTTCATAGACGTTAAAGCGACTAATAGCTACAGTGTCACACCAGTGACCTATCAAGGAGCTATTCATGTGTTGGATTAAACCTTTGAGTAGCGAACGTATCTTACCCTAAACTAAAATTCTTCCATGAAAATAGCATTGACCCTTTTCGGGTATTTTATATCGTTATCATTAGGTGCTCAGTCATTTTACGACCAAGGGACTATTCAATCGATCAATGTGTCTTTCTCCCAAACAAATTGGGATGCACTTATGGATGTACAGAAGCAAGGTGCTGGAAATTACATCATGGCTCAATCTGTTACCATTAATGGAGTTGTGTTTGATTCAGTAGGAGTTAAGTATAAAGGGAATAGTACTTATAATGCCAATCAAGTTAAGAACCCTTGGCATATAGAATTGGACACGTATAAAAGTCAAAACTACCAGGGGTTTAAGGATATTAAACTGAGTAACGTCAGTAAAGACCCTTCTTTTTTGAGAGAAGTTCTTTCTTATGATGTGGCACGAAAATACATGGATGCCTCTCAGAGTAACTATGCTAACCTTTATGTCAATGGCAACTTAATTGGGCTTTACACCAGTAGCGAAGCTATTACAAAGTCATTTGTTAAAGAAAAACTGTACTCAAAGAATAACACATTTATTAAATGTAACCCTCCGGCTGGTGCAGGTCCAAATACAGTTGATTTACCAGGTTTAGAGTACTTAGGTCAAGACAGTACAGACTATTATGATGCATACGAGCTAAAATCAGCTTCTGGTTGGCAGCAATTGATCAATCTATCCGATACGCTAAAGAACACGACAACGTCTATAGAAGACATCTTAGACATTGATAGAGCTCTATGGATGTTAGCCTTTGATAATGTATTAGTAAACCTTGACAGTTATCTAGGAGGGTTTAAACAGAACTATTACCTCTATAGAATGGATAACAATAGATTTGCTCCCATAGTATGGGACTTAAACGAATCGTTTGGGAAGTTTTCTATGACGGGTTCAAGTAATCTGAATTCCACAACATCAAAACAACAGATGTCTCATCTTTTGCACGGTACAGATGCGGCTTGGCCGTTGATTTCGAAACTATTGGCTATACCTACCTACAAAAAGATGTATCTCGCGCACGTCAAAACAATCGTGAATGAGAATTTCTCGAACGGTGCTTATATGTTGAAGGCACAATCACTTTACAATACAATCGATTCTGCAGTTCAAAATGATCCTAATAAACTATCCACCTACGCTCAATTCCAGAGTAATATCACAACGGATGTAAACAGTGGTGGTCCGGGTCCTATGGGAGGCTCCGCTCCCGGGATTCAGAATTTAATGAACACAAGAGCGACTTATTTAATGTCGCGTTCTGATTTTACAGCTGTAGAACCATCTATTACAAACATATCTACCTCAAATGCTACACCCTCGTTGGGATCACAGGTTTATATAACTGCCGAGGTAAGCGATGAAGATGACGTTTATCTTGGGATAAGAGATTCTGTTCAGGCTATGTTTTCTCGTGTTCCAATGTTTGATGACGGCATGCATGGAGACGGTTCTGTTAATGATGGAGTTTACGGTGCTGAGGTGAGTATGACTACTGCACTTAAACAATACTACATCTATGCAGAAAATGCTACGATTGGAAAATTTTCTCCTGTCAGAGCAGAGCATGAATACCATTTACTCTCCGTGGGTATTGCTCCCGGAGATCTTGTAATCAACGAATTTATGGCAAGTAATGACGGGGTTATTGCTGATGCTAATGGTGACTTTGTGGATTGGATAGAACTCTATAATGCCAGTAATACCATTATAGATCTAGGGGAATACAGTTTGTCAGATGATCTAGGTGTTCCAAATAAATATGAATTTCCAACTGAAAATCTGAATGCGGGAGATTTTAAATTAGTTTGGGCCTCCGGTGATACTACGAAAGGTAATGATCATGCGAATTTTAAATTGTCTAAATCTGGGGAAGAGGTAGCGCTATTTAAGAAAAATGGAAACACCCATGATACCATCGATTTTATGGTTTACCTCACTCAAACGACGGACGAAAGCTACGGAAGGGAAACCGATGCATCACCCAACTGGGTTTCGTTTTTAACATCAACTCCAGATGCCAGTAATGGAACGTTATCTCTTGAGGAAACCCTAGCTAAGATGACCTTCTCTTTGTACCCTAATCCATTTGCTGAAAGCTTCCTATTGAGTAATGAAAATAATAAGTCTATCGATTTTACTATTTATAATCTTGCCGGAAAACTCATTAGCTCAGGATCTTTGGGTCCTTTAGAGCGAAGAACCATAAAGGATAATGGACCATCCGGCTTGCGGGTAATGTTCCTTTCTGATGGTATTAACACTTCAGTTCAGCGCATTATTAAGCGATAGTTGTTCTTCTCTAGTCGTTATTCGAGTCAAAAAAAAATCACCGCCCAAGAATGGAGGGCGATGATTGAATTGAATGAAAACGGGTATTGAAAAAAGCTAAATTATTGACATCAATGTGTCACCCTCATATATTGAGACGTTGTGCATTAATAGGTCTGTATAATTTAATCGATAACAGTGAGTCGTAAGGCTGTTTTTCTACCTGAATCGAATGTGATTCCAAGTACATAGTTTCCCGAATGCCTAAGTGTCAAGGAACTGTCGGTTGTAGATTGTTGAATTATTCCCAGTAAATCAAAGACAACGATCGAGATTATTCGTTCACTGCTCTCGAATGTGATTTGTCTATTAGTTTGAGCAGGATTGGGATACATTTTGACCTCGGTCTGTGCCGATACTTCCGGAATATCGAGTATGAAGCAGGCATCAGCCGTAACATATTGTCTCATGTTCCAAGGAGCTTCACAATCGCCCATAAATCCTAGGCCTGAATTCCAGGAGTGTAGCATGCTCATCCAAGGAGTGTCCGTAACTATTGGTCCCCGCATTTGTCCGCCAGCAATTGTTGTTTGGAGAGTATCTCCATTACCCATACAAATTCTACGTGCGGTTTTATCATTGTTCCAAGCTGCTTCCATTAGACTGTGTAGTAATCTAGTCCCCATCCAATAGTCTAATGCGTCGTGCTTAGTAACATATACATTAAACTGATTTGAGTCATTTTCATAGCTGTTTAAAGTGAAATGTGTCGCCCAGTATATATAACTGTTTACAGTGTCTCCACGAATGATCATGAACTCTTTGTTAGAATCGGGGACCCCCATGAAATTGTACATATCAATGAGCGTTCTTGGGTCTGGGACTTGATCCCAATCCGATAAGGTCATTAGGTACAGTACATCATCTGGCATTGCGGCTAGTCCACTATCACTTTGTACGTCTATGTCTTGTGGCCAATTGTCTAGCCAGCCAATAAAGCTCGCTCCAGCATCTGGCCAAGCAAATCGACCATTAGAACCCCATCCGTCATTGGTGTATTTTTTCAGGCTCAACCAATTTGTTACTGCTGCACCTTGACTAATTCCATGAAATCCAACTCTTGTAGTATCTATTAGATTCGAATAGAGACGAACGGCTTCATCCAACAGGTAATAGGCGCATCCATATTCGTTGGCATTGTTATACTGCATTGTTACAGAAACGTATCCTAAGCTTGCCACGAATTCTCTATCTAACTTACTTTCTTTCCAATAATTACTATCTGTCATGTTAGTATTGGAAGATCCAGGAAACCTAAATACAGTTCCGCGTGTTGAATTTAATCCTGTTGGATATGTTATGATGCAACGTAATGTATCGGAACATTCATAGGTTGAATCTGGAGTCAATTGGAAAAACTCGCTGGTGAAGGCGTTGTTTCCAAAAGCACCAAATCCTTGTGTGATTTTAGGAATTGGACCTTCAAAAGCAAATTGTCCCATCGTGAAAAATGGAAGTATAAGAAATAACCCAAGCGCCGAAAGGCGCTTGGGTAGACTTAATGACTTTTGCTTACTGGTTTGTAAGAGATTCATTAGCGTGTCACAACGAATTGACTGCGCAATAGACCTTTCTCAACATCTATGGTTAGCCAATAATTACCTACAGGAAGTGTACTGATATCAAATCCTATTTTATTTGAACTTAAATAGGTAGGGTCAATATCTATTCTGTTTCCAATTACATTATAGACTATGATTTGGTCCATCAATTCATCCGTTACAACTGCTTGGTTAAAATAGAGATTCAAATAATCCTTAGCGGGATTGGGGGATAATGTCATTGTAGCTAGAGGCAGATCTTCAAGATCTGTGTAGTCCTTGAAAACTCTGATATTGTGACAGAAGCCGTTAGTATCCACTGCCGGAAAACCAAATATCGCTCCTGAGACTTGATACCAGCTCGTGAAAAATCCACTTTCTACACCAACGGAGGGAATATAGTAGGTTGTATCTGCTAGAGTAGGAGTACCAGAAAGTTTGATACAGGTCTTGTTAGATGGTCCTGGGTAGAAAACCGAATCTGCCGCAGTCCATGATAGCCAGGATGGCAATGTGGTCGTGTATAAAAATGCGGCCTGAGTTGTTGGAACAAGCAGTCCACCTGATGGGAAGGTATCTCCAAGCATTCCAGTAAGCATTGACTCAAATGGTTGACCTACTACGGCAGATAGATTCATCATGGGCTGTGTACTGTCACAAGCAAAAGATGGAAGCTCACCATTTGCCCATAGTCCTGACCATTCTAAAGAAGGGAATCCAACACTTGCGAGTGAATGGACAGCAGTATCTACTGTACAGACTTGACCGTAACTGATCGTGCTTAATGTTAGCACTAAAGAGAGTAGAATTTTTTTCATGTGAGGATATTTTTAGTTATTGAACAAATATCTTCTCTTCTTCTTGGCTTCGAGTTTCAATTTGTCCTATCTAATATTAAATGCGATTTGCTATAATTCATTTAATTCGTTGAAAAACAGGTACTTAATGTTGCGATGACTTTATTTTTTTCTAGCTATATTAATTACAATCATATAGCGTTTCAAAATGACCATACCATCGTCAGAAATTTCGATAGTCACTAAAAAAATTGCAGAGATTCTTCATCCTGTGGATAGAGAGTTAATGAGCAATATTCGTCTTGATGAATTCATTCGAATTGTAAAGTTTGATGTAGGATTAATACCGCCTGGTGAAATAAACCTGAAGAACTGCATTACGATTTTAGTTTCTGGATTTATTGGTGTAAAACATGTCTTTGAAGACAATAGCTGCATTTCACATTTTTATCATGAGGGTGATGTAATTTATGATACTGAGATACAATTAGATTTTAATGAATTGGAAACGAAATGGCATTTATATGAGCCAGCAGTATTTTGCATTTTGCCATTAGAAGGACAACACGCTGATAAACATGCATCGCTATTTGCTAAATTAATGGTTCAATCATCTTTACACAGCTCCTACCAATACCAGTCATATATTAATGAGTTTGCCTTAGATAGAAAGTCATTCTGTGTGGAATGGTTAAGAAAATATAGTAAAGCTCTGGGGCTTATCTCTAGAAAGGATTTGTCCATATTTTTCGGCATTTCAATGTCCTCGTTGAAAACATACATAAAAATAGCTTTGCAACATGCCAATTAAAGGAGTAGCTATAATTGAGGAACGTTTGAACGCAATGCTCGGGATCTCTGAATCTACAGACTTCACCTGTTCCTTGGCGGAAGCTTTTGATGGTCCCTTCTATTATTTGCCGGGAGAAAATATTTGGGAAGTAGGTGAAAAACAATGCTATCTCTGGTTTGTACAGTCAGGATTTGGTTTTGACAGAATTCTTTTAGAAAACGGTCACAAAATGTTGAATGGCATGACAGAGCCTGGGATTTTCATCTGTGATGAAAAGAGTCTATTATGGGGAGGGCCAGCAGTTAGTGATTCTATTGTCTCATCACCAACAACGGCCTATAGAATCTCATTTCCAACATTCAGAGAATTTTTATCACAACACAAGGGTTTTAGGGAGAGTCTTATTCAGATCAATGCCTATTTCGTTCATATGCGCAAGCTGCGTTTACTCAAGATGAAGCACATGAATAAAGAAGATTATTGGATTGATGTCAAGGAGCGATTTCCAGGAATAGAGCTTTATTGTACCCAAACAGAAATAGCGAATTACTTTGCAGTTTCGAAGTCCACCATGCACAGATTGATGAAATAGGATTTGAATACAAGCGTATTTATTAATTCAAGATCATTCCATTCTAATGATGTGCCTACTAGTTAGAGCTTAATACTAGCTCCAATCAAGAATATACTTTTCAAGTAAAAACTATTTGGGCTCTTTGAATATCGAAGAAACTGATAAGTAACTTCTAACTGGCCCATACTGTAATAACTATGATCTGTCTGTTATAGTGATCTCACTATGGTTCGATAGATGCTCATCTGTAGTTAATCATGTTTTTTAAAATTTTACTATGTAGAATGGTTCTAAATTAAGAATTGGATTATATATTCGTGCTTTATTTAGAACGATTCTTAACAACAAACAAACA
>Ga0209302_10001176_pt1 | contig 15197 bp, 9 predicted proteins | sample ArcOceMetagenome_2_FD_187445 | JGI IMG/M metagenome (GOLD analysis project Ga0209302, IMG submission 187445) | Marine eukaryotic phytoplankton communities from Arctic Ocean - Arctic Ocean ARC135M Metagenome (SPAdes) (version 2) | ecosystem: Environmental > Aquatic > Marine > Oceanic | place... | reverse complement strand
CTTATCGGACGGCTCGGCATGGCTGCGAAAACCGAAAAGCGTGGGTCAAGCAGTGGCATGACTCGCAGCTCGGCTGGCTGCCCAACCGACGACCCTTTTTTTGAGTTTCTTTTTTGGATGACTAGGTTGGTTTCTTTTCGCCGCCCAGTTTCAAACTTCCCCGCCTCAGGGTTTGCACAACAACCTGCCGCAAACGGTGGCGCCTCCTAGCTGTGCGAACAACTCGATCGTCGGCATGCGGCTACCGTGCCTCTTCGTCTTCCTGACGGTTGGTGCCGCCGCCTTTCATCCACCCCCGTGCGGCCATCCATTGGGCACGTTCAGCCTTCCTTCGGCCGCATGCCGTGCACCTACGGGCGCCCGCTTCCTTGCTGCGTTTCGGCAATTCGAGGATGGGACTGACCGGGTGGAGGAGACCGCGCCGCTGTCCGTCGACGAGATGATGCAGGCCGTGCAGGCTCAGTTCGGGGACGACGTCGAGAATGAGGAGGAGCTCCGCGCGGCCTTCGAGGCGGCGCTCAGAGAGGACGCACGGCCTCCTCCTCCAGGGACGACGGCTGGCGCTCCCGGCGCTCCCGGCGCTCCCGGCGTGCAGGTCGAGCTCAAGTCGGGCCTGCTGCGCGGCGCGGCGTCGCTCGTCTTCGAGTTGCGCTCCTTTGCGCAGGGGGCACGGGAGGACTTGGAGGTCCTACAGTCCAAGGCGGTCGAGAAGGCGACGCTGGACGCGAGGCTCACGGTGCGCGCGGCCGACTGGTTCGTGCGCCGCGCCATCCTCGATTCGGGTCGCGTGCTCGGCGCCGTCGGCGTGTCATTGGCTCTGGGCGGGGCACCGGTCGCGGAGCAGCAGGGGGAGGAGCGCGCGGCCGCAGCGGGAGTGCCTTTCGCCTCGAGGCTGTTCGCGTTGGATGAGGGGCGCAGGGCGCTGCAGACTTCGCCCGCGGAGGCGTCGGTGCCGCAGGCGGAGGCCGAGCAAGTGCAGGTGGCGGGGCAGCAGCAGCAGCAGCAGCAGCAGCAGCAGCAGCAGCAGCAGCAGCAGCAGCAGCAGCAGCAGCAGCAGCAGGCGGAGGCGGAGGCGGAGAGGATGCTGGCGGAGGCGAGGGCCGTGGTCGAGAGGGTTGAGGGGGAAAGACAGGCGGTAAAGGCGCAGGTGGCGCAGGCGGCCGAAGCGGCGCAGCGGGCGAGGGCGGCGGCAGAGGCGGCGGAGGCAGCGGCCAGGGTGCAGGCCGAGGTGGAGCAAGCGCAAGCGGCGTCTGCGGCTGCGGCGAGAGCGCAGGCGGAGGCACAGGCGGAGGCACAGGCGGAGGCACAGGCGGAGGCACAGGCGCAGGCGCAGGCGGAGGCCATGGTGCGGGCTGAGGCTGAGGCTGAGGAGGCGCGGCGCATGGCTGAGGCTGAGGAGGCGCGGCGCATGGCTGCGGCGAGGACCCGTGCCGAGGAGGCGACCAAGGCGCTCGAGGAGGCGACCAAAGCACGCTGGGCGGAGCAGGCCGCCGCGCAGCAGGGTGCAGTGGAGCAGGCAGCAGCAGAGCAGGGTGCAGTGGAGAAGGCGCGCAGGGTGGCTCGCGGCAGGGCGATCGCTGCGGAGCGGCTCGCGGCGCAGGCGAGTGCCACAGCGGATAGCATCGGCAGGAGAGCGTTGGCGGATAGCGTGGCGGCGGAGCGCCAGTCCCTCATTCGACAAGATGGCCACACGTCGGCTCAGGCGGCGGCGAGGGCAAGGGCGAAGGCCAAGGTGGCGGAGTTCGCAGCGAGGAGGAGGGCACAGGAGGAGGTCGAGCAAGCACAGGCGGCAGAGGCGGCGGAGGCGGCAGAGGCGGCGGCGAGGGCAAGGGCGGCGGTGGAGGCGGCGGAGGCAGAGGCGAAGGCGGTGGTCGAGCAAGCACAGGCGGAGGCTGCAGCGAGGGCGGAGGCTGCGGCGAGGGCGGAGGCCCAGGCGAAGGTGCAGGCGGAGGCGAGGGCGGAGGCGAGGGCACAGGCGGAAAGGATGCAGGCGGAGGCACAGGCGGAGGCACAGGCGGAGGCACAGGCCCAGGCGAGGGCCGTGGTCGAGGCGGAGAGACGGGCGGCAGAGGCGCGGGCGGCAGAGGCAGCTGCGGCGGAGGTGGCAGAGGCGGAGGCGGCTGCAACTGAGGCCGCTGCAGCGGAAGCGGCGGAAGCGGTGGAAGCGGCGGCGGAGGCGGCGGCGGCGAGGGCAAGGGCGGCAGTCGAGGCGGCGGTGGCGCAGGCGGAGCGGGAGAGGGCGGAGGCGGAGCGTCTGATGGCGCACGCCAGGGCGGTGGTGGAAAGGGTCGCCGCGGCCGACGCGGAGAGGGAGGCGGCGCAACAGCTGATGGCTGAGGCCAAGGCGGTGGTCGACAGGGTGGCGGCCGAGAGGGCGACCACTGCAGCCGCAGCTGCGGCCGAGCGGCTCGAGCGCGAGCAGTCGGCAGCGGGTGGTGCGGCTGCGGCTGCAGCTGCGGGTGTGCCGGCGAGTGTGCCGGCGAGGGCGCCGGAGAGCGCCTGGGCGCAGATGTGGAGGACTCGCCCTCAAAGCTTTGAGGACTTCCGGGACGCCAGCCAGCGAGATTTCGAGAGCTTCGACGCGTTGGCGCGGCACCTGGTTCAGACGGGGCCTGCCCCTCGGTGACCGCAGCACCGCATCGGCCCGCCCGCTCGGCTTTCGGCCTTACTGAGGGCCGGGGCGCGCCTACTACCGCCCCCCCCCCAGAGCGCTGCCAAGGCCGTGAGATTCCCATCTCATCTCACGAGGATCTCCCGCTGTAAACCCACAGGCGACGCGCGGCCAGCTGCCGTCACTCGCCGAGGAGGTACAGGAGATCGCTCCCGACTGGGCGCGCAGTGGCATGCAAGCTCCGGCGCGGCCGCTGCGCGCCTTCAAGGCCGCGGAGGCACCCGCGGAGCAGCGGCGGTTGCGGCGTGAGCGGCGACAGTCGGAGCTGGCGGCAAGCAGGCGTGCTCCTGCCCCATGCACCAGAGGCTACAGTCCTTTTGTTCAGGCTGCAGTCCGATGCAGCCAGACTGCAACCCATGTGCTCAGGCTGCAACCCCACGCCACGTGTGCAGGCTGCAATCCCACGTGTTGCAGGCTGCGCCTCGCGTCGGTGCTCGCGAGCCGTGTAGGACAGGACGGTTCCGACGCGCTCGCCTTCGGGGTGCTGCCCGCGGCGCGCGCGGTGGGCAAGGTGAGCGCGAGGCGCGCGGCGCGCTCTTGGAGCGAGGCCGGTGACTCAGCCTGGGCCTCAGCCTGGTCGGGGAGCGGCGGCGGCGACGGTGACGGCGCAGCTAGCGGCGGCGACGGCAAGGGCGGCGCGCAGCGGCAGCGGCCTCAGCCTAATCTGGTGGGCGAGGTCACCGAGGAGCTGATGCGCGAGTACCACGCGTCGCTGCGCTCCGGTCAGGCGAGCGGGCTGCTGCCTGAGCTGGGTGGCCCAGTCGCAGGCACCACGCGGCCGCTCGAGGGCGGCACCGCCCTGGTGCCGGCCGGTGCGGGTGCGGGCGCAGGTGCGTCCGTGCTGGCAGATGGCGCCGTGGGGGCGATCAAGCAGGTGGTGGCCGCCGCCGCGACACGCGTGCCTGCGCCTGTGAGGGAGGCGGCGTCGGAGGTGGCGGCGGGGGTGGCGTCACGGGCATCGGACGTGGCGGCGCGCGTCGGGCAGCTCGATGAGGAGATCTTGGCGGCGGGGGCGAAGTCGGTGCGGGAGCGTGTGGCGGCCGAGGTGGCGGCAGTGGAGAGGGAGGCGGCGGAGCGGAGGGAAGAGGAGGCTACGGTGGAGGTGATGAAGGCGGCGCGGGCGGTTGCAGCCAAGGTGACGGCCGACAGAGCGGCGGATGCTGCGGCGAAGGCGGCGAGGGAAGAGGCGGAGGAGGCGCAAAGGATCATGGCGGACGCGAGGGCAGTGGCACAGAGGGTGGCGGCGGAGATGGCGGAGGCGGAAGCGCGCGCGGCGAAGGCCGCTGAGGAGTCGGCGAGGGTGAAGGCGGAGGCGGCGGCGAAGGCCGAGGCCGAGGCTGCAGCGCAGGCCCAGAAGACCGAGGCCGCAGCCAGGGCGCGGGCACAGGCGCAGGTGCAGGAGGCGGAAGTGGCCGAGGCGGGGCGGCTGCGGGCGGCTGCGGAAGGGGCGGAGGTGGAGGTGGAGAGGGCGGAGGTGGAGAGGGCGGAGATGGAAAGGGCGGCGGTGGAGATGGAAAGGGCAAGGGTGGAGATGGAGCTTATGATGGCGGAGGCGACGGCGGTGGTGAAGAAGGTGGCGGCCGACAGGGTGGCAAGGGGGGAGGCAGCGGCAGCGGAGAGGGCGGTGGCGGAGGCGAGGGCGGCGGCCGCGAGGGTGTCTGCTGAGTCAGCGCGCGCAGAGGCGCACGCGGCCGAGGCGGCCGAGGCGGCGGAGCGGGCGAGGGCGGAGGCGGCCAAGGCGGCGGCCAAGGCCGAGGTGCAGGCGGAAGCTGACCCTGAGGCGGCGGGGCGCGTGATGCGCGCTGTCGCCGGTCGGGTGGCGGCGACGGGGGGGGGGGCTGCGGCTGCGGCAGCCAAGCCGGCTGGCAGCAGTGATGGCGCCGCGGGTGCCATGCATATGCGTGCGCAGCGGCCACGGCCGCGGGCTGAGGAGGCGGTGGTGGAGGAGGGATTGGTGGTGGACGCGGTGGTGATAAACGCAGTGATGGTGGACGCGGCGGCAGCGGAGGCGGTTGAGGAGGAGGAGGCTGGGGCGGCCTCCGCGCCAGCCGAGGTTGGGGGTAGGCAGGCGGTTGTGGCCGAGGTGCTCACAGCTGAGGGCGGTGGTGTGTGGCGGGGCCAGGGGCGCGGGGCAAGCCAGAAGCCGATGCGAGAGGCTACAGAAGCCGCAGAGGCCGCGCCGCACGCCTCGCAGGGTTCTTGGGATGCGAACTGGGATGCGAACCAGGCTGCCGCGGGCGGCATGGCGAGATGGGGCGGCGAGGGCGCGGGGGCGGAGGCGGGTGGTGCGACGGGCGAGGCTGAGGGGGAGGTGGTTGACGTCGAGGCGGAAGCGTCGCAGGATGAGCAGGAGCGAGCGCGCGACGAGCTGCTCCGCGCCCTCGACGACGCCCTCTTCACCGGTGAGGTGCTCTTCTCGCGCGTGGCGGGGGCTGCCGCCTACCACGCGGCGGAGGGGCTGCACGACTACCCCGACCTTGACAAGCCGTGGCGCGGGCTGGGCTGCTTCGACGACGAGCGGCGCGAGGCCGACCGGCGCGCCGAGGAGATCGAGGCGCGGCTGCTCAAGTCGCTCGCCGACGCCTTGGAGCGCAAGCAGCAACCCGCCAAGAAAGGCTGAACGTCGCGATGAGGATGTCTGAGGTACAGACAGTTTCAAGTATGGGGCACTGCACCTCGGTGGAGTACAGGTCGCAGTTCTGCTCTCACTAAAAATTGAAATTACGGGGTACGGCTTTATGCATTAAAGTATCGGCTATGCGCTACACGAGCGCTGGTGGGAGGCGAGCGTTGCGTGTCGCCCCTCGGCCACGCGCACCGGCGCGGAGGTGCGTTGGTTCAGCCTCTGAAATCTAAAAGTGCTGTCTGTCAGTACCGCGTGGTGAGTTATTTAACGTAAGCACGGATTACTTTTCAAACGCGTGATCCCGACTTGCATGATCACGCGGCCTGTACGTACCTTATCTTATCTTTGCAGACAGACAGACACGAGCAATCGCTTTTACGTATGCCACCAACGAACCACAGTACGCGCCGGTGTGTGTCGGAATAAGGGGTAGTGGAGGTCGGAACTGGCTGGCCTGCTTGGACGAGCACCTGGGGCGGCCCGCGGCCGCCCGCCAGGACATGCTCCCATCTGCTCAGGTTCTTCAGGACCCTGGCGTAAATGCGGTCGGTTCACGCGGTCTCGCGTTGTGCCTCTGCCTACGAGGCGTGACCTGGTGGGAGAGGGTAACGCGCGTGGTGGGAGGGAAGGTTTAGGGCATAGGTTTGCGGCGGCTTGGGTGCGTGTGAGGGCGGCGTTTGGTGACGAGTAGTTGTGTGCTCCGCGAGACGATCCTAAAGGGTCGTCCGCGGCTGGTTCCGCGCGTTTCTCCATCAATGTATCTATCACTCATATTGCCCCCGGCGCAATTGCCCGTTGGTCTACAGAAAGCGTTGACCCTCGTTGGCCTGCTACCTACCCTCATCTATCTATCCTTCAGTTCGATAAGATAAGATAAGATTGTTGGGTTTCACGACGCTACACGACACGCGACGCTACGCAATTCCGCAATGCTGGGCCCCTCACACCCATATCTTATCTTATTTATCTATCTTATCTATCCTTCAGTTCGACAGCAAAACGGAGTGGGGGGGCGACAACCACGGGTCACCACCCGCCCGGAGAGCCGCCCGCCCACGAAGCGGATGACCACGCGAACGCCCAACGAGTTCGAGGTCAACCCGAACGCCTGCGTGGCGTGCTGCACGCCGTGCCGCATCTGCTTGGCGCCCATCTCCGGCAAGTGCCGGACTGACCACCTCTTCTTCCGGCTGCACTCGATGCCATGGAGGACAGCATACGGCAAGCCGGCGGGCTGGTTCCGCTGTTGCTCGCCGCTCGCCTTCCTCTGCACACGCGCCTTCCTCGCCGTCTTCTGGCTTGCCATCTCCGTGTGGTCGCTTGCCGACTCGTGCCCTGATGAGACGGACGCGTCGGTCTGGAACGCTAGCGGCACGGAAACCGAGGCACCACAGCACTGCGCGCTGTGGATAACGAAGCTGACCCACTGGACGCTGCTGCTCGAGCTCTTTTACCTCACCTTCGCCGTTTACTCGACGTACATGGCCATCTACGACACCAAGGTGCCCGACGGCGTCGGCAAGGCGACGCCGTGGTTCATCTCGGTGACGTATGCGATGCAGCCGACGGCGCTGGTCGGCTCGCTGCTGGTCTTCCTGCTGTTCTGGCTGCTCGTGTACGAGCCGCCGCTGGGCGCCACGAGCGCCTTCACCCACGGCGCCAACTTCGCCGTCATGCTGCTCGACTTCCTCCTCGTGAGTATCACCCTAATCCCAACCCCAACCCTAGCCCCAACCCCAACCCCAACCCGAACGCTAACAGGTGCGCAACCCGCTCTACCTCTCGCACATTTTCATGCCGATGGCCTACGCCGTGGTCTTCCTGCTCTTCTCACTCCTCTTCTACGCGGCCACCGGCGACTACATCTACAAGGCGCCTAACCCTAGCCCTAGCCCTAGCCCTAGCCCTAGCCCTAGCCCTAGCCCTAACCCTAACCCTAACCCTAACCCTAATCCTAACCCTAACCCTACATCTACATCTACAAGGCGCTCGACTGGTCCGACCCCGGTGGCACCGGACGCCTTGCCGGGCTCATCCTCTTCCTCGGCATCCCCATACTATGGGTCCTGCTCTACTGCCTCTTCCTCGGCCGCCGCTGCCACCGAGTCTCCACGAGCGGCAGGAGCAGCGGCAGGCTGCCGGAGGAGTTGGAGGTGGGTAACCTGGAGCCGGAGCTACAGACTCCATCGGTCTGAAACAGAAGCTAGGATGAGCCAGGCCTGAAAAAGAAGCTGACAAGAGTGTGGCGAGGCCAAGGGTCTGGCACGCCCGCCCTGCTGCGCCTGGCACCCTGCACCTCCCTGCGGTGACCGGTTTCTTGGTCGCGCTCGTCCGCCTCGGCTCTCGTCTCGTGGCACGCATGTTAGAGTTTATTGACTCACTCCGCTGTCCGCACGCGCGCTTGCAACTGTCCAGCGCGCGCAACCGCGGTGCGACGACGCCGCCCCCGAGAGCGCGGCCGTCGCGCGGGCGTACCGTGACTACCGGCACGTCACACGCACATCAGCATGCTGCAAGTGTGAGGCGGAAGAGGGGGAGGAAGGCGGCGGCGGCGAAGGCGGCGGCGGCGAAGGCGGCGACGACGGCGACGACGGTGGCTGGTGGTGGCGACGGCGCGGGCGGCGGGGCGCGGCGGCGCGCGGCGGTTAATTAAGGGGCAGTAAAGCTGCTTTAGACGGCGGCACGCGGCACGCTGCAGTGGCGACCGGCGAGGGCGGCGACGACGACGACGACTGCACGAGGGCGGCTGGAGGGCTGGTGGCTGGAGGGAACGAGCCGCGGCGGTGGCACCGGTGAGAGGATATGGCAACGAGGTGGCGACACGGCTCCTTAACCCTACCCTAACGTGCCTAACCCTAAGCAGAGTGTGGAATCGATTTTATTTTTCAGCTACTACGTAGTACTCTAGTCTAGAGTACCTAGTGGCTGCCGCGCGTTCTGCCGCGCGGTATAGCTACTCTAGTCTAAATGGTATCTCCTAGAATCTCAAGTAGTACTAGCTAGCTCTACTAACTACTATAGCTCTTCATTCATTCAGCTCTTACTTAGTAGTGAGGATAGACTGCAAGGATAGACGTTTTGTGTGTGCGTAGTTCGTGTGACATGTGTCTCCGTCTCTACCTTGCTTCTTCTTCACTCATTTTCGACCACACGCCTCTCCACGGATAAGAGAGAGTACGAGAACGAAGTGAGCTGGTCGACGTCGACGTGGCTCGCGCTGCAGGCACAGCGCCTGTCGGTGGCGGTGCACATAGCTTCGGCGTGGGAGATCGCAACAGAGATGCAGCTTGCTGGGGGTGGGGGCGAGGCGCCCTCCTCTGATGAGGAGGGCGCCGCCACGGCGTGAGTCCGCACCGTACTTTGTCGGGCCACGTTGCGTGTTTGTTTGTGTTTGTGTGTGTGTGTGTGTGTACTCTCGAGTAGGTGCCTCGTATGTAGGCCGTCCCATTTGTGTGTGTGCCGTGTCGGCACCCCTCCGGCGCGTTAAAATACCATCGCCCTCCGCGCTCCGGTCACCCGCTCCTGAGCGGTCCTCCGACCTCAAACGATATTCACCAGATATTCACCAGATAAGAGAGATAAGAACGGCGTCCGTGTTTGTTCGCCGGGCTTGAGCGCGAGGAAAACAAGTAACCAAGACTACACCCACTACATCCAGACGTACACACTTGAGCGCTGTCCTGGCTGGGATTTGGGGGCGCGTTTGGCGCGCATTGGGTTGGGTGTGCACGGGATTTTATGACGGACAGGCCATGGGAGCCAGCGTTAGCGGTTCAAGGGACCGTGCAGGCCCTTGCAGCCGCCGTGCCGACCTTGCCCATACTTCGCGCTGCTGGCATATACAAGCAGTGGGACTCGTATCTCAGCTGCGTGTACGGCGGCCCGCTCCCACACACCGCGTATCCGCTCGACCTGAACACATTCGAGTGGTTTTATGAGGGCGCGCCGTTCAGCCGCGCAGTCCAACCGATTGACGCGACGCCTTACGACACGGTTGCACCCGGGACGGCATGGGTCTGCCGCCGCATTGGAAAGTTGCCGGATTCTACCATCTGCCTCGACTGGGCGGTCTCGCGCCGTTTGCACGGTTTCTTCGTGCAGCGCTTCGACAGGAGCTCAATGCAGTGGCGCCCAGGCGGCGATGGCGCGGTCGACAGGACGCAGTGGATGGAGGTGAGCATGCGACGGTCTAACCCTAACCCTAACCCTAACCCTAACCCTAACCCTAAGCAATAACCCTAGCAAGTCCTAGCCCTAACCCTAATGGAGGTCTTGCATGCGGCGATCAGAGGAGGGCCGTCGGGTGCTGGCAGCGCAGGCCTGATCGGCACATGGTACTATCGCGCCCGCCCTAAACCCGAACCCGAACCCGAACCCGAACCCGAACCCGAACCCGAACCCGAACCCGAACCCGAACCCGAACCCGAACCAGGTACTATCGCGCCCGCGGGAGCGGCATATGGCTCAATAGCGGGAGGGCAACGCGCGTCCTTCGCGGAAGGAACGCTAGCCCTAGCCCTAGCCCTAGCCCTAGCCCTAGCCCTAGCCCTAGCCCTAGCCCTAGCCCTAGCCCTAGCCCTAGCCCTAGCCCTGACCAGGAACGCGAGTGTGATGACACACCTCGAGCCGCTGCATGCGATGCGACGGCACGGGGTGCAGACCATCCAGGTGCCGGTGTCGCAACACGGTCAAAGTGCCCTGGCTCACAGCGGCGTACGTGGCCACCATCACTCCAGAAGCCCAGCCGCTTTTTTTAGGGCTGCCCTGGCCCCCCGAGAGGAGAGCCATCGCCGCGTGGGTGCCGAAGAGAGCCTGCGGCCGTTAGCGCTTTGGTTAGCTTTGGTGCCTGCCCACACTCATCGATTCGACTGCTGTTTACCCTCTAGGTGTCGACCTACATGGCCAACAATCGCTTCGAGATCGTCGACCTTCGGCACGGCGACTTCAACTCAACAACCGGCGGCGAGAGCCGAGCGTGCGTCGGCGAGTATCGGACAGGGGCGCGGGCCGAGAGGTCGTGCGCTTGCAACAGTGCGCTCATGGCCAGCAACTGTGCCGGTAAGGGTGGGGAAGGAGTGGCCACGAGACTCGCAAGTCGCAGTGGACCTGACGCGCAGTGTGAAGCGCTGAGGTAACTCCTGATGTGTTCGGTTCAACCTGTAACTATACGCGGATTTACGCGGGGGTGCGTCGGGATCTGCCGAGCCAGTTTCGGGGGGGGAAGGAGGGGGGGGAACCTAACCCCGTAACACACTGCAACATAGCTCATAGGTGTGTGCAATCAAGTGGAGTGAAACTAGCAATGGGGCGTCGCAAGCCCTTGAACAGGACGGGAGGGCACCTGTCTGGCGCGTTTGGTTGCAAGCACGTCGTCGGTGGCGGAAGCCCCAGGGTTGCCATACGCGATGGCAAGAAGTACTGCTTAAGTACTGTCTGCACCACGCAGCAGCTGGATATCACCGCCGAGCCCGCCGCAGCCAAGCCCGCCGCTGCCGAGCCCGCCACCGCCGAGCCCGCCGCCGCCGAGCCCCCCGCCGCCAAGCCTGCCGCCGCCGAGCCTGCCGTCGCAGAGCCCACACGGCAGCTGTGCCCACCGCCGAGCCCGCAGCTGCCGCTGAGCCAATGGCTGCCGGACCCACCAGCATCGAGCCCACTCTCGACTACACCACCGCTCTCGGTGGCAGAGACTATGACTCCAACCAAACCTACGACGACATCGGCGGCATCTACGACTCCTGTGACGACTACAACTACGACTCCGACCCCGCCGAGACGACATTTGATCTTACAGCTTCCTTTTCTCCCCCTTTTTGTCGTCGTTGACGCTTGATTACGCGAAGTTAGTAAACCAGTCATTTGTGAACTGTGCCTTAGGCTTACGCTTAGGCTTAGCTAAGGGGGTTTGTGTGGTTGTGGAGCTTAGCCTCGTCCAGCAAACCCGATGTGTTCTTTCGCTGTTCTTTTAAGACTCTGAGCCGTTTTCGACGGCTCGCAGCCGTCCAGCCGGAAAGCATCTGCTGTGTGCTGAGTGGGGCGTGTCCTAGGCGTGCCAATGTGGCCACCCGACCTCTGCACCTCCTCTCGTCGATTCATTCACGATTGCGCCGGCAGAATCGGCCATTTCGCGCTCAATCAATACGAGGTGTTAATTATTCAAACAACTTGGCCCGTGGTTAGTATCTTGGGTAATGGGAGGATTCGAGAACAGAGTACACCATTAGTGGTTCCCTCACACCCCTTGTATTTCTTCTACAACTGTTCGCGACGTGGGGATTGGGTTTGGTGCCGCGCGTCGGGTTTATTAGGGCGCACGGTAAAAGTAGACGCGAAACCTTATACATAAGACGGTTATATTTATAGTCACAGACCTCTTTTATTATCGGTCATAGAAAACGAAACCCCAAAGTAAGGCCGTATACTAAGTACACCACACAAAAATATAGTTAGAGCCGTCAATAAAGGTGCAAAACTGCGAGGCGTAGGCCGTAGCAACTCCAACTGTCTCTGCAGACTACACGACAGCTCACGTCAGCGCACACGTTCAGCTTAGGGGTAGTGGAGTCTTACATGTAGAGCTTAGTTCAGCACGTCGGCTGTCAAATTTATAGAGCCATCAAACGTGGCAAGTCTCGACTACGGTACCGGCTGTTGGCCGGTAATCCATATTCGAGGGGCGGGTCAGAATCGGGTTTCAAACTCTGATTTCTTCTTCGCTCCGTTCGCTGGCCCATCGTGGCACCCCGTTTGTGAGTCTCGATGGTGCTGGTAGGGTGCCCAGCGCAACGGGCATGCCCAACTCCGGATCATGAGCCGAGTGTCTGCATGCGAGTTGCAGGTTGTCGGCGAGCGTCTCAGGCGCTGAACTCGCCAGCTCCGCGTCCAGATAAATGGCCTGGCTGTCGGCGGCCTCGACCCGCTCAAGAGAGCTCGAGAGCCATCGCTGCGCGACCGGTGTTGTCTCATTCAGGTGGTCAAGCTCGTCTAAATTCGTGCTGGCCCGCGAGCCATTGCTGCCCCGAGAGCCATCGTGCTGCCCCGAGAGCCATTGCTGTGCGCGCAGCACGGGGGGCGGGCCCATTTCATCCTGATGAGCTCGTGTTGCTCCGCTTCTGAGCTCGTCCTGCACTTCGACGAGGTTTGAGGCTACTGCCTTCTTTGAATTCGTGCTGGCCCGCGAGCCATTGCTGCCCCGAGAGCCATCGTGCTGCCCCGAGAGCCATTGCTGTGCGCGCAGCACGGGGGGCGGGCCCATTTCATCCTGATGAGCTCGTGTTGCTCCGCTTCTGAGCTCGTCCTGCACTTCGACGAGGTTTGAGGCTACTGCCCTCTTTGAAGCTTCATTGGCAGCTGACAGAAGCTCTGCTCTTTGTCTCGCGTGTCCGGGTCTGGACGTTTTCGTCGTCGTGGCATTTCTGTTCCGAATCACTCCGCACATTAGCAGCAGGACGCAGCACAAGCACGGGAACGCTGAGCCAACGCAGATGAAGATGAGGGTGCCGCGTTCGAGGCGAGTTTTGGCCTGCTGCGCCGCGGCTGTTGGTTGCATGGGAGATGGGGATGACGGTGACGAGGTCAGAGACGGCGGCAGAGAGGGTTTGGCTAATGTGAACTCTGAACTCGGTGGCGGATCGCTTGGCGGCGCAAGGCTCGGCGGCGGCACGGACGACAGCGGCGGCCGGGAGGGCGGCGACGAGGGCGACGGCGGCGCGGTTGGTGGCGGCGAGGGCGAGGGCGGATGAGAGGGTGGGGGAGGTGCCAGCGGAGGTGACGCCGGCGGCTGCGAGGGGGGAGGTGGCGTGGGCGGTGGTGAAGGTGGAGATGATGGCGGCGAAAAAGGCGGTGGAGGTGAGCGCGGAGGCAGCAAAGGCCGAGGCGACGGTGGGGGCCGCAAGGGCGGCGGCGGCGGTAGCTGCGGTGCGTCAGCCGGTACACCTGGAGGGAACGATGGCGGTGGGGGCGAAGGTGGCGGGGGCGATGGCGATGGGGGCGTTGGCGACGGCGATAGCGGTGGCGGTGAGGGCGAGGGTGGCGGCGGCGATGGCGGCGGCGGTGTGGGCGAGGGTGGTGGTGACAAAGGCGGTGGGGGCAACGGCGGTGGCGGCGAGGGTGTCGGCGGGTCCGGCGGCGGCGGAGACGGCGGCGGTGGCATTGCGGGAGGCGGCGGCGATGGCGGCGGCGAAGAGACAACACAAGAGCCGTCCTGCATGGTGGCCAGGCTGTCAAAGTTGCTCGCCTCGGGTGCCATGCAGCCAGGGACCACGAAGATACACGTATCGTCGGCTGCCACGTTGGCGTCAGGCGCGTAGTTCTTGGCAATGGACAGCGTGCATCCCTCCACGCGCGCGATGCACCCAACGTTGACGGATGCAGTCGAGTCGAAATTGAGCGCGCGCTCGTCGGTGCACCCAAAGACGTTGTACACGCAGCTGCCGTCGTCGGTATTGGCCGAGGCCACGTAGCTCGACGAGATGCTGTCGGTGCAGCCCATCTTAGGATAGATGCATCCCTCGAGCACGTTTGCTAAGGAATCATAATTGAGCGCGCTAACATCCGTACAGCCGGGGCGCGCGTACTTGCAGCCGCCGTCGTCCACGTTCGCGATGGTCAGATAGTTGGACGCCCCGGAGTCGGTGCAGCCCGAGGTTTCGTATACACACTCTGAGCCAGCTGAGGCACCGGAGTAGTAGTTAATTGCAGCTGGGTCCCAGCACTCGTCGGTATCACCAAGTTTTCGCCGACGGTTGGCTTCGCACGTTCCGCTGCAGAGGCACGGAACGTTGAAGACGTTGAAGATATCTTTGATGGTTGAGGTGGCTGTGCACCCTGCGATGCGGCACGAACCGTCGTCCAGGTTGTATTCGGATGCATAGTTAGCCGCCAGCAAATTGGTGCACCCTGAAAAAAGCGGCTCGCATAAACCGCTGTCCATTGTGGCGGTCGGGTCGTAGTTAGGGTGCCGACTATCGGTGCATCCTAAGTAGGCGCAGCTCTCGCTAGCGGTGTTGGCTCCTTCGAAGTAGTTGAGGGCGGCAAGGTCGAGGCAGCCAAATACGACGGGAACGCACTCCCCAGGCAGCGTGGCCGATGGGTCGTGATTGATCGCGCTCGGGTCAAGACAGCCTTGGTAGAGACACGAGCCGTCCTCGATGGTGGCCAACGCGCGATAGTCGCTCGCGTCGGGCTGCATGCAACCCATCAGCTCCGGCGGGCAGCTGCCGTCATCGAAGGTCGCCGAAGGGTTGAAGGCGTCGAAGCGGCTGTCCATGCAGCCGCCCAGGAGGCACGAGCCGTCGTCCACCACCGCAAAGTCGCGATAGTTTAGTGCTGCGCTGGCGGTGCAGCCGTGCGGAGAGGGCGGTGAAGGCGGCGGTGGCGAGGGCGGCGGCGAAGGCGGCGGTGGACTGGGTGACGGTGGCGGTGGGCTTGGCGGCGGAAGACTCGGCGGTGGCGAGCTGGGTGACGGTGAAAGAGGACTTGGCGGTGGCGGAGACGGCGATAGCGGCTGCGAGGGCAAAGGTGGCGGCGGCGCGGGTGGCGGCGGCGCGGGTGGCGGCGGCGCGGGTGGCGGCGGCGCGGGTGGCGGCGGCGCGGGTGGCGGCGGCGAGGGCGAGGGCGGCGGCGGGCTGGGCGAGGGCGGTGGCGGGCTCGGCGGCGGAGGCGACGGAGGCGGCGGCGACGGCGGAGAGCTCGGCGGCGGCGAGGGCGGAGGGGGCGAGGGAGGCGGCGGCGATGGCGGCGGGCTCGGCGGCGGAGGCGACGGAGGCGGCGGCGCGGGCGGCGGCGAGGGCGGAGGGGGCGACGGAGGCGGCGGCGACGGCGGAGAGCTCGGCGGCGGCGAGGGCGGAGGGGGCGAGGGAGGCGGCGGCGACGGCGGCGGGCTCGGCGGCGGAGGCGACGGAG
>Ga0209302_10001175_pt1 | contig 15198 bp, 10 predicted proteins | sample ArcOceMetagenome_2_FD_187445 | JGI IMG/M metagenome (GOLD analysis project Ga0209302, IMG submission 187445) | Marine eukaryotic phytoplankton communities from Arctic Ocean - Arctic Ocean ARC135M Metagenome (SPAdes) (version 2) | ecosystem: Environmental > Aquatic > Marine > Oceanic | place... | reverse complement strand
CTCGCTTGCTGGTCGCCGTAGGCCGCTTGCTGCTCCCGCTGCTGCCTTGCTCGGTCCTTGCTGTCTCGGTGGAGCGAGGCCACCTGTGAGGGGCGTGAGGGGTGGTGAGGGGTGGGGTGAGGGGTGGGGTGAGGGGTGTAGTGAGGGGGCGTGGTGAGGGGTGGGGTGAGGGGTGGGGTGAGGGGTGGGGTGAGGAGTCCAGTGGGGGGTGCAGTGCGGAGCATGGTGCGAGGCTACCTTGGCCTCGAGATCCTCAGCGTGGGCCTCAAGAGCGACCTTGTCCTTCTCCACCGCATGCTTGCCCTCTAGGAAGTCGCGCGAGTGCCGCGCCAGCACGCGGCGGTCGGCCTTGGCGCGCGCCAACGCCTGCTCGGTAAGGGGGTGGTAGCCACGGTAAGAGCGGGTGGTGGCAAGGTGTGCTAAGGGGTGTAGCTGTAGCTGTGCCTGCTCGTGCTCCTCCTTGACCCTCACCGCCTCCTCTCGTGCCTCGAAGAGCTGCGCCGCGGCGGCTTGCAACTCGTCGCGCTGCTGCAGCCGCGCCTGCGCCGCCGCCTCGCGGCACTCGGCGAGCTCGGCCTCGAGATCCTGCGTCTCCGCCCATAGCAGGCGCGCGTGCAGCGCCGTGCTGGGCGGCGCTCCTAAGGGGATTCAGCAAGGGCGTGGTAAGGCGCGCGCTAAGGGCCTGTAGCAAGGGGTGCACTAAGGGGGAGCAGCGGCGTGCTGGGCGGCGCGCCATGGCTCTCGGTCTCGGCTGCCGCCGCCCGAGCGATCTCCTGAGCGATCTCCCGACTCCTGCGCTCGGATGCTGTGACCATCTGCTCCTGCAGCATCAGCACCTGTGGGGTGCGGTGAGGGGTGCGGTGAGGGGTGCGGTGAGGGGTGCAGTAGTCAAGGGTGTAGTGGCAATGTGCCCTGCCAGCTCGGGTGACAACCAGGTGAAGTGGGGCGATAACCAGGTAACATGGGCTGGTGGTCAGGTAATAGCACCTGCTCACGCAGCCCTGCGAGCTCGGCTTGCTGAGTCCTGCCCAGCGCCTGGAGCGCCGCGCCGTCCGTCGCCGAGGAAGGCTGGCGCCGCTGCGACCGCGCGCCGTGCCGCGCACCGCGCGATTCGTCAAACTCGCCATCACTCGCCGTCGTCGAGCCGCCCCCTCCTCCTCCACCCCCGCCACCACCGCAGCCTCCCTTGAGAGCACCGCCGCCGGTGCCGCTGCCGCCCTTGAGACCGCCGGCACGCCTCGCCCCCGCCCGCGCGGCGCCGCTTGCCGGTGGCGGCGCCAGCGCCGCCCGCTCCGCCTGGGCGGCGCGCAGCCTCTGGTTGAGGTCGAAGAGCTGCTGTGCGAGGTTGTTGCGCTCGCCTCGCGCGCCTCGCAGCGCGTTGGCAGCCTGTGCGAGCGCCGCCTCGGTGCCGCCCACCTCGCTGCGCAGCAGCGACTCGCGCACGGCTGCCTCCGCCGCCTGCGCCTCCGCCAGCCCTACCGCCTGCGTGAGCGTGTCGCGCTGCACCTGCTGCCGCCGCCGCTGGTGCGCACCGCTGTCAAGCACATTCGGAGGCGGCATGTGCAGCTCGCTCGGCGCGCCCGCCGCGCTGCCGCCGCCGCCGCTCAGCGAGCACGCGGGCGGGGCACCTGCAGCACTGAAGGGTGCCGGCGCTGTGAGCGGAGCACCGTTCCAGCGCCCGCCTTCCCGCTGGCTACCGCTCACAGGCCGGGCTCGAGAGCCCATGGAACCATGGCTCGCTGTGCCGCGCTGCGTCCGCTCGGACCCCCCCGTGCTGCGTCCGCTCGCTGGCGTCCGCGCGGAGACTGGCATCGGGCTAGCATGTCCTCTGGGGCTGCGCATCGGGCTGGGATTGGCAGAGCTGCTCAGCACGACAGGGCTGCTCCTCGCCCGACCGACCGCCTCGTGCCACTCGTGCTGCTGCCGCTCGATCGCGTGCTGTAGCTGCGCCACCGAGGGCGGCGCCGGAACAGGTATAACGACGAAGTCTCCGACCGCGACCGGAGGCTGCATCTATGCCGGAGACCTGCTCCGCGCACGCTCAAGGTGCGCCTCAAACGACAAAGTCCTCTGAGAGGACAGAACTCAAGGGGTGTAAAAGAGACAGCGCACACTAGTTTGTTTTGTGCTGCCCCTTTGGAGGTTTGGAGTGAGGGCTCTGGGCCATTGACGAGCACAATGAGTGCCCCCCCGCTGCCGAGCAACGCCGCCGCCGAACGGAAGCGGCCGCACAAGCTAACGCAGACGCGAGTGCTCGACGCCAAGTATCAACTGGGGGAGGAGCTGGGCCGAGGCGCCTCGGGGCGGGTGTACCGCGCCTTCAACCGCGAGACTGGTGAGTTCTGCGCGATCAAGGAGATCGCGATCAAGGACATGCCCGAGTCTGGGCTGCGCTCGGTCCAGTCGGAGATCGAGCTGCTGCACACGCTGCAGCACGAGCGGATCGTGCGGTGCTACGAGACGGTGCGCACGAGCGACCACCTCTACATCGTGCTCGAGCTCATGGGCAACGGCTCGCTCGCCTCCATCGTCAAGAAGTTCGGCCGCTTCCCGGAGCAGCTCGTCGCGACCTACACGCGGCAGGTGCTCGAGGGCCTCGAGCACCTGCACTCGCACGGGGTGTGCCACCGGGACATCAAAGGTGCCAACGTGCTCATTGCGCGCGAGGACGAGGTCAAGCTCGCCGACCTCAAGCCGCAACCGTAACCCTGGCCCTAACCCCTCGCCTTTCCGCTGACCCTGACCCGATCCCTAACCCGAGCCCTAACCCCTGACCCAGGTCAAGCTGGCCGACCTTGGCGTCGCGCGCAAGCTGGGTGACACGACGGGCGTCGGCGCCGTGGTGGGCACTCCGTACTGGATGGCGCCGGAGATCATCCAGATGGCGCGCTTCACGACGGGCTCAGACATCTGGAGCCTCGGCTGCACGCTGCTCGAGCTGCTCAACGGCGAGCCTCCGTACTACGACCTCGCGCCCATCTCCGCCCTCTACCGCATCGTGCAGGACCCGCACCCGCCGCTGCCCACGCACGTCTCCGCCGCTGCGCTCTCCTTCCTCCGCCTCTGCTTCGCGCGCGACCCCGCCGATCGCCCCAGCGCCTCGGAGCTGCTGCGCCACGCATGGCTCGCTCCCGTCTCGCACGCGCCGTCCGCGCCGGCCCCGGAACCCTTCTTGGATCCTCACCCGCACCCCAAGCCCTAACCCGAGCACTAACCCGAGCCCTGACCCGAGCCCTAACCCGACCCCTAACGGCCGCTACTTCGCAGGAGGGCCGGAGAGCCGATGTCTGAGATGGCCTCTCCGCCGGGCGCCACGCGCCAGCGGCGGCCCACGCGTGACGGCGCGCTCGTCACAACCCTAACCCCAACCCCAACTCAGCCCTGACACTACCCCTACCCCTACCCCTACCCCCAACCCCAACCTCAACCCTAACTCTAACCCCTACCCCTGCCCCTACCCTAACCAGGCGCGCTCGTGGTGCGGACGGTCACCTCTTGCGGAGGCGCGGGCGGCGGCGCCGAGGAGGAGGAGGAGCAACAGTCTGTCTCGCCGCACCACGCAATGCTCGACCGCCGCACCGCCCTGGCCGATCGCGCGGCGCGGCGCGCGCCGCCTGACGCGGCGTCGGTGGCGGTCGGCGCCGGCGTGCCTGCGCTCGTCGCCGCGCGCGCAGGCCTCACCGGGCGGGCAGTGGCAGCGCATAATGCTGCGGCCGCTGCACACAAGCCGAAGACGCTCGAGCTCCCGTCGGCGCGTGCGGCGGGCTCCTCCTCGCAGCGCTCGCAGCGTGCTGACGACCTGAATACGATCGAGTCGCTCTCGCCGCGAGGGGAGTACCCCGAGCCCAACCTGCCCACCCCCTTGCTGCCGCCGGCGCGCTTCACGAGGGAACCGCTCGTCGTCACCCCCAGCGTTGGCCCGCCGGCGGCAGCAAGCGAGGCGCGCGGTGCATCCGCGGCCGGCGCGGCCGGCGGCGCGGCCGGCGGCGCGGCGGCGGTGCACGGCGCGGCCGGCACGGCGACAGCGCTGTGTGCCGTGGCGTCTCTCGAGGCGGGCGCGGAAGTGGACGCGGACGCAAAGTCCGACACGGACACGTCACGCTCGAAGACGGTGCAGTCCGCGGCGGCGGCGGAGGCGGCGACGGCGGCGGCGCCTGTGCTACCACCCCTGTCGCCGCAGCCGCAGCCGCAGCCGCAGGAGGAGGCCGGCGGTGGCAGCAGGGCGCAGGGCGTGACCCAGACCCGCGGCGCACCGCACCATCCGCTGCCGCCCCCGGAGACGAACACTGCGCGATGGCTGCTGCAGCAGAGGTGGCCAGAGGAGAAGCACGACGGGGAGGCGGCGGCGGCGGCCGGGGCGGCGGCGGCGGCCGGGGCGTCGGCGGCGAGCGCTCACGAGCACAGCCCGGCAACGGCGGTGGCGCGAGCGGACGGGGCGGCGGAGATGGCGGCGGAGATGGCGGTGGAGGCTGCTCACCCGACGATGGCAGCGTGCTCGGGCGATGCGATCTCCTCGCTCGGCCATAGCCTGCCCTTCGAGCATGCGCGCGTGGAGGGCGGCGGCCCCCTCGACGATTACAACTGCGGCGTGTGCGGCTTCGTGTGGAAGCGCGCCTCGGGGCTGCACCGCTTTGCCTACCAGCGCCGCTTCTTCTACCTCAAGGATCGTCATAGTAGTGAGTACAGTCATGGTGAGTACAGTCATAGTAAGTAGCAGTAGAGCGTCTTCCACCTCAAGGAGGGCGCGCTGTGCTACTTACTATGACGCGCTGTGCGCTCATCCTGACCCTTGCCCTAACCCTGGCCCTAACCCTGGCCCTAACCCTGGCCCTAACCCTGGCCCTAACCCTGGCCTTACCTCTGACCCCAACCCCAACCAGGAGGGCGCGCTGTGCTACCGCTCGGGTGAGGCTGGTGCTCTCGAGGGGCCCGCCTACGAGCAACTTGTCGAGAAGCGGATCCCGCTCTCGTCGGTGCTCAACGTGAGGGTGAGCAGTCAAGTAAGCAGTAAGCAGTAGGGAGTAGGGAGTAGGGAGTAAGGAGTACGCCGTAAAGGAAGTAGTAAGGAGTCAGATGATCTCCACCCTCATGTACCTGGTTATCACCCGCCAGGTCGTCTCCAAGCTCAAGTTTGAGTTCGAGCTCGTGTGCAGTGTGCGCTCCTTCCGACTGCGCACGCCCTCGGCACAGGCGCCACTGCCACAACTGACTACTACTCACTACTCACTAGCTACTGCTCACTACTTACTACTTACCACTTACCGCCTACTACTTACTGCCTACTGTTTGCTCCTTGCTCCTTGCTTCTGACTTCTGACTTCTTACGACTAGGCTCTCGCTGTGTGGGTCACCTCCATCTCGGCAGAGTGGATGCGGCTCAAGCACCACAACGTGCAGCAGGCCGCCGCCGCGCGTCAGCTGCTCGCAGCGGCGCCTCCAGTCGCGGCGACCAACGGCAGCCCCCCGCCGCCCGCGGCGGCGGGCACGGGCTCGCGCGCAGGCGCGCCGCACGCGCCGCCTGCGGAGGCTCAGGCTCACCAGCTCGACAGCCACCTAGAGGCGGAGGATGGGTTGCGGTCAGAAAAGGACCGCACGCGCCGCAAAAGTCAAAAGCCGCCGCACGGAGTGCCCCCCGGGCCCGGCGCGTGTTCTTCAGCTACGTAAAGTAGCTGGGTCTTCATGATCGAGTACGACATATGTTTCTGAAGATAATCATAATGTTATTTTGATTTTGTTTCATGCATTATCATGGGTGGCTTCTAAGTTCTATATATCAGTGCGCTGTCCGCCGGCAAATGCAAAAGGAATTAAGGCACGACGGGGACTTCAGATTCGGACGTGAGAAGGCCGGGTGACTTCAGTTCGCACCACAAGCAGCCGATCGTGGCGGCACCACGTCAGCGGCATGTCCTTGTCCACCGGGTTGACAAAGAGCGTGTGCTTGGGCGCCGCGACGCGGGTGGTGTACAAGCTGTGGAGAGTGCCTGAGAGCTTCCCCCTGTGTGCCGCGGCAAGAGTGTGCCGCGGCACGCGATGCCAGCCGACGAGCACGCCGAGCCCGAGCTGCCGCACGCGCTCGCCGATCTCCCAGAACGAGAGGCCCTGCTCCTCCGCACAGGCCGCCGCCGCCGCGGGCGTGGGCAGCAGCTGGTCTACGGGCAAGGCGTCCGCCACGGGGATTGCGGCGAGCTCGGAGCCTCCGGCCGGGTAGATGAGCGTGCGCAGCGCCGACCACGCGTCCGAGTTGTTGGCGGCGACCGAGACGGTGGTGGTCTCCATGTAGTTGCGGTGGAAGTCGAGCGTGTCGGCGCAGTTGGAGTCGGCCGACGAGCGTGTGTTGAGTAGGCCGGGCGTCTTGCGCAGCAGCCGGTAGGTTAGCACGTCGGCGAGCTGCGTCACCACCTGCAGTGGCGGCGGGCGGGCGGCGCCCTCGAGCCCCGCCGTCACCTCGTCGCGCAGCCGCCGCAGCAGGATGCTCGAGGTCATCGCTCCCGAGTCATTCATCTGCGGCTCGCTCCAGCCCGACATTGCCAGGCCAGGCGACTGCACGGCGTCGGCAATGATCAGTGCCAGGTCGGCCCGACGCACAGGCAGCCTCCGTAGCGCGAGGTAGTCCGTCTCGAAGCCCACCACGTGATTCAGCTGCACATTGCGCAGCCCGTGAGCGGAGTCCGAGCTTGTCTCGGCCGCTGCCCCCCCCGGACGAAGCTCATTGCCCTCGATGTCGAGGCCTTCGGCCGCCAGGTCCTCCGATCGTTCCGCCATCGAAATATGGCCGAGGATGAAGGCCTGGGAGCCCGGGGCGAGGCGGGTGTCGAAGGCGTGTAGCAGAGAGGGAAGGTTGAGCGACCAGCCGATGATGAGAATCGTCACGGGCGTCTCGCCGAAATCGAGCGGAGGCGAAAAGTTGTCGGGGAGTGGAGGCGGGGGAGCTGGGGCGGGGGCGGCAAAGAGGGAGGCGGCAGAGAGGGAGGCGGCTGAGGCGGTGGCGGCGGCAGAGGTGGCGGCGGCTGAGGCGGTGGCGGCGCAGGTGACGGCAGCAGTGCGGGCTGAGGCCGATGCGAAGGCGGCGGCGGAGGTGGAGGCGGCAAAGGTGGCGGCGGCGGAGGCGGAGGCGGCGTGGGCGGCGTGGGCGGCGGCAGCGGCGCAGGCGGCGGCAGGGGAGGGTGCGGGCGCGCGCGTGGGAGTGGCGGGGGGAGTGGCGTCCGGGTCGTCCTTGCTGGGTATGGCGAAAGCTGCTTTCGTCTTACTGGTCGGAGAGAGGTTGCTCATGCTCACCGCGATCTTCCCGATACTGGCCAAGCTGATCGAGGCCCACCTGGTCGTCGGGATCGTGCTATCCCGGCGTACAGCTTGAGCAACGCCCTGAAGGCCCTCAGCCGCATCCGCTTGGTCCTCTGCGAGGACGACCAGCGAGTCCGAGGCGAGGATCAGCTCTTCGTCCGGCGGCGCCAGCCGCACCCGTTCCCGGTCTCGGTACACTGAGTCCTTGGCGGCGACTCCCGTCTCGTTGAGCTGCTCATCGTTGTCATCCTCGCCCTCCGCATCGTTTGTTAGGTACTCCTCCGAGCGAATCAGCCCTATCAGCACGCCTTTGGGGAAGCAGCGCCGTGCCTCCCCGAAGCTCCGCCCGATCAGCACTCCGCCCGAGCCGGCGGCACGCACGATCTCGACCTGGTCCCCCGCGAAGGACATGAGCCCCATCAGCGCGCGCCCCGCCAGTGGCGACACGGTGCACATCACCAGCAGGGCGTCGACCGCCTGCGCGGCGGCAACTGGCAAGACCTCTGCGCTCTCCTCCTCGCCAGTGCTGATGAAGAGCTGGCGCGCGACCGACTTGGCCTGAGATTGCCGCATCTCGGCCACCACGAGGCACTGCGGCGACATCGAAATCGGAAGGCAGCGCAGCGCGCACAGCATCGTGATCACCTGCGAGTCCGCCTCTCTGGGTCTGCGCGAGAGGCCGAGTACCATCACGTGGTGCGCGGCGAAGACGCTCACGCGCATCAAGTCTGCGATCTCGTATGGCTTCCCCTGCATGTAGCGCAGCACCACATTGGGCCACCGCTTGCGCCAGTCGGGATAGACGATGTTGACCTCAGATAGCATTTGTTGCTCATCCAGCTCAGTAAGCACAACGATCTCGCCGCCCTGTTCGTCGCGGTCGCTCAGCATCTGCGCCGCCTCGGCCAGAAGAAAAAGCGTCCGCTCCGACCAACCCAGCACCACAAAATGCCCGTTGGCGATGATCACCTGTGGGTGCGTGAACGAGTGGGCTAGGGGTGGTGCGGCGGGGGGGGTCACTAGCCCTAGTCCTCCCTGGCTAGTATGTCGCCTTGTTGTGCGTTTCGAAGCGTTCCAGCGAGGTCCGGATCTTGTCAACGACCACGCCGAGCAGGAAGAGGTTGAACACGAAGCCTCCAATGGAGAAAATAGCGGCGATGAGCCGGTGCCAATGGCTCACCGTGCCGTCAGCCGCGAGGCCTGTCTGCGTGCCGGGATCGAAAAAGATGCACCACGCAAACCACATGGCCTGCGCAAAGCTGGTGTCCGTGCCGCAGCCGTCGCACTCCGGCACTGCCATCCAGAACAGGGCGAACCCGAAGAGGCAGCACCCCGAGCAGGTGAGTAGAAAGGCGCTGTTGCCGCTCCAGGTCGAGACCAGCCAACTGGTCAGGCTGTGCCTGGCCTTCTTCGCCGCGCGGCGTTGTGGCACGGATTTGACATGCACATTGGGGCGTGTGGCCTGGCGTAGCAGTGTCCCGGGCTTGGGCGCGTCGGGGCTGCGAGAGGGCGTTGGTTTAGTTAGGTTATGCACCGAGATTGGCTTGGGCTTGGCCTCGGCCTCGGCCGCGGCTGCGGCCGCAACCGCAGCGCGCATTTCTGGGTCCTGAACAGCGCCTTCTCAGCGGGCGCGCAGGTTCAATGATGAGGACACCAGAGATAACTACACATTTAGCCTATAAGGGTGAAGGGGGGGATAGATAGATAGATAGATATAGAGAAACGCGCGGCCTAGACCAGATAGATAGATAGATAGAGAAACGCGCGGTCTAGACCGCGGATAAGATAGATAAGATTATCTGATCTTAGACCGCGGACAACCCGTCGGGGTCGTCTCGCGGATAACACAACTACCCGTCACCAAACGCCGCCCGCACCCGCACCCAAGCCGCCGCAAACCGATGCATTAAACAGATAGATCTTACGGGCTACTTACACTTTGATTAGATAGATCTTGCACAGCACTCTATTGTACGTCGCGCGTACCAGGTAGACACCAAAGTCGGCTGACGGCATGACAGCACTGAAGGCGTCCTGAAGCAACGTGCAAGCACCGACCTTTCGGAGCTTCATCGTCAGAGCAAACCACGTGCGCGGAGCTCCAACCAGCCATCCTGCTTGCCGGATCGCACGAGGGTGGTGTCCCGCAAGACCCCGCAGCGGTGCAAGTCGCGGAGCGTCCCCACCGAGACAGGGCCAACCTCCTGCTCCGCCGCATCTAAGTAGCTCCACCCACCTGGCGCCGCCGAAAGCGGCTCCTCTCTAGCAGCTGACTGGTCCGTTGCCCGCGGTGCCGCACGAGCAGGCGGCGTGCTACCTTCCGTAGAGTCGGCGCCTGGGTTGGCACGCCCCACGCCCGAGGTCCTGCCCTTCGCCGCCGCCGGTGGGACCAGCCGCCACTGCATGCTTTGGTCAGAGACCTCCACGCCCATGCGGAGGAGGGTGTCGCGCAACCGATCCGCTGTGACGAAGTCGCGTGCTGCCCGCGCCTCGGCGCGCTCAAGCAGCAGCTCACCCACCTTGCGCATGTCGATGGGGTGGTCGCTGCCATCGTTGGCAGCGCGCGCATAGCCATGCCACTTCCTCAGGGGGGCAGCATCCGATGCGCCGTCTAGGGCCAGCCTCCTGCTAGACTCGCGGTCATGCTCACGCTCATGTGCGCGGCCACGCTCACGCGCGCCCGAACTGGCCTTCGATGGCGCACACGAGTCTCCGCTGCGCTTCGCGCGCTTCTGCTGCGCTGAGGCGCCGCCGTCTGACTCGCTCGAGTCGGAGTCGGAGGAGTTGGCGGCTGCATCGCTTCGTCGCTTGCGCTGCGGGCTGAGCTTCCGCAGAGGCCTGCGCCGTCGCGCCGGCTCGTCGTCAGAGCTCTCGGAATCCGCAGGCTTCTTCTTCTGCTTCTGCCTCTGGCGTAGCTTCTCCTGCTTTCTGCGCCGCTGCCGCTCCGAGTCACCCGCGCTCCCCGCAGCTTGCTGTGTACTCTTGCCCAGCCTCTTCTCCTTTCTGCGCTGCAGCTCTGAGTCATCTGAGCTGTCCGCGGCACGCTGCTTGCTCTTGCCGCGCTGCTTCTGACGCTTCTGCCGCAGCTCTCTGGAACCGTCGGAGCGATCACTATCCGAGGCGCTTGATGACTCGTCTCGCTTCTGCCGCCGCTTAACCGACTGCAGTCGGCCTTGCTGCTGACCTGCCTGCAGCTGCTGCTGCCGCCGCCGCCTTTCCTCTCCACCGTCTTGCAGCTCGTCGTGCCGCCGTCCCCCGCCGTCGTCTATAGCCATCTGCCCCTCATCTGCGGTCGGGTGCCTGAAGTTGCACTGTGGCCGCGTGCACCTGGCCCCAAAGCGGCACTCGGCTGAACGGCCCCCGTATCCTGCCCTCTCCGCTGTCAACGATGGCACCACTCGGTCGGCCACGCTGTCACTCCGCCCCGCCTGCCGCTGCGAAGCCTGCAGCTGCCCGCCTGTCGGCTGCGGTATCGCGCTCAGCTGCGGCACCGATCTCGACGACCGCGGCTCTGCGTGCTCCCTCTCCGCCTGCACCTCCGCTGTACCAGGTGCCTCCGTTGCGCTAGGTGCCTCCGCTGCGCCAGGTGCCTCCGTTGCGCTAGGTGCCTCCGTTGCGCTAGGTGCCTCCGCTGCGCCAGGTGCCTCCGCTGCACTAGATTGATGCTTCCGTTGATCAATCTCGTACTGATCAATCTCGTACTGATCAGCCTCGGACTGCGGCAGCATTGCCTCGTCGCCAATGGCCTTCCCCCCAGCACCGATGATATTCAGATGGCCAGGAAGCACGGCCCAGAGCAGAGGTCCCGCGTTGGACTGCTTGGAGTCCACCTCGGCAAACGTCCCGCCATCGCCGAATTCAGCAAACAGGGCTTCGGCAGTGCCACCCTCGCCCGCCCGCGTTGGCCCACACTCCCGCTGTGGGTCATGCCGCGACACGAACTGTGCCGCCGACGCGTCGTTCTGCAACCTGCAGCGCATGCTCTCCTCAGCACTGGCCTCTGCCGCGCCCACATGCGATGCCGAGTACTCGGTAAGCAGAGCCTCTGCCGCACCCGAACTCAGCAGGGCCTGTGCTCCCTGGTCGGTGTGGCTCTGCTTGCGCTCCTCCCATCGCCACTGGTCGCCGCACGAGCAGCGCCCCGCCTCGAAGACGTGCGTCGCCCGAGGCTCCTTGACGCGCACCTGCTTCTCGAGCAGCACTGAAGCGTGCTTCATGAAGTCGTGGCAGTCCACGCACATCTGCCGAGCACGCGGGCCGCTGGGGGGTGCCGGGGCCCAAGGGGGTACGGCAGGGGCGTGGCGCGCTTGCGTGGCGTGCCTTGATGCTGACGCTGATGTCCAAGGCGTCGCACTCGTGGCAGACCAGGTCCGCGAGAGCAAGCTTCTCCGCGTGGTGCGCCAGGGAGTTTGCCAGCTGAGCTTCCGAGCTGTCTCGCACAAACGCGAAATTCGCCGCGCGGGCCTGTGGCACGTACTCCGTCCGCGCCATCCGACCGAGCAGCGCCTGGAGCGCACACTCGAGGGCCGGGCCGGTATGCGCGACTCCGCATGTGTACTTGTTCGACTTCCCGCCGATGACGGCCGATGCCTCCGCCTTTTTGCTCGTCAAGCCGAGGCGCTCGATCGCGGCCTGCAGCACGGCGGCTCGCGCATTATCGCCCGCCGTTCGGCATGCATCTTGCAGCTTGCGGTGCATCAGGTATGAGTCGTCTGCCAGGCCCAGGGCGTACGCATCCTCCAGAAGACGGAAGCCCGTATCGAGCTGCCCCGCCGCCGCGACAGCCTGCATCGTGACGTTGAAGCTCGCTGCCTCTGGCGTTATGGGCCCCCCGCACGCTTTCATCTCGCTGAGAAGCGCGACCGCCTCTTGCCATTGCCGCGCCTGCTCGCAGGCACTGATGGCGGCAGTGTAGCTCACCTGGTTGGGCTCGATGCCGTCGGGTCGCATCTGGCGAAGGATCTGCAGCGCCTTGCGCCAGTCCTTGCCCTTTGCACACGCCGAGATGGCCGAGTTGCGCGCGATGACGTCAGGCTCCAGCCCCTTGCGCTGCATCTCGTCGAAGAACTCGAGCGCTCGCTGCCATGCATCGGCCTTGGCGCAGGTCGTCACAATCACGCTGTAGTCGATCGTGTCGGGCTGCGCGCCACACGCAAGGGGCGGTCTGTGAGAGGCACGGCGCAAGCGCAACCCCCTCGTGACCAGCCCACCGCCCTTCCAGACCCGCTTCCCCTCCCAACCCAGTGCACCCCCCACCGCGCGCACCTCAAACCCGCTTCGGGCCATCTCCCGAAGCATCTCGATGGCCTGCTGCCACTCCTCCCGCCGAGAGTGCAGCAGGATCGACACGTTGTACACGATGGCGTCCGGCTTCAGCCCGTTGGAGCGCAGCTTGCTCAGCAGCATGGCGGCTAGGTCCCAATCTTCCACCTTCTCGCAGGCGGAGATGGCGGCGCTGAAGCACACCACGTCGGGCTCGATCCCATGGACGCTGACCATCTCATCAAGCAGCGCGGCCGCCTCCCGATGCTGCTGCGAGTTGGAGCAGGCGGAGATCGCGGCACTGAAGCTCATCTGGTTGGGCTCGACGCCGCGTGGCTTCATCTGGCGCAGCAGGGCGAGGGCACGGGCCCACTGCGGCTCCTCCGCCCGGGCGCATGCCGTGATGGTCGCGTTGTACGAGGTCACGTCGGGCTGCAGCCCGTGCGACGCCATCTCCTCGAAGAGCTCGTCCAGCATCTGCCACTGGCGCGACTTGGCGCATGCGGCCAGCACGCGGTTGTAGCTCACCCGGTCTGGCGTCATGCCGCTCGCCGACATCTGGCGCAGCACCGCGAGCGCCTCGTCGCCTGACTCGCACGCAGCCATCACGGATGTGTAGGTGACCTCGTTAGGTGGCACCCCACGCGCCGTCATCTCCTGCAGCAGCCGCTGCGCCTCCTTGCCCTCCCCGCCTCGAGCGCAGGCCGACACCGCCGCGCTGTAGCTCTTGACGTCGGGCGTCAGGCCCTTGGCTGCCATCTCGCGCAGCAGATCGAGCGCCCACTGCGCCTGCTCACCCTTTGCGCACGCGGAGATCAGCGAGTTGTAGGTGACCACGGTCGGCTGGATGCCTGCCGCCTCCATCTCCCGCAGCAGCGCAAACGCCTTCTTGGGCTTGTGCGCGCGTTCCAGGGCGGTGATCGCCACGTTGTACGCGATCGCATTGGGCGGGTGCCCTTTGAATTTCATGTCCTCCAACAGGTCCAGGGCCTCCTTCCACTGCCCGGCGCGACCGCGCGCCGTGATGGCCATGCTGTACTCCTTGACGCTGTGCAGCGGCGCGAGCTCCTTGAGGCACCGCTCCACCTCGCTCGCGTCCAGGTGCTCATCGCTCCGCAGCCGATTGAACAAGGCCGTCCGCTTCTCCGACCCGGCTTGCGACGCGTCGCCCTCTTTGGCCTCGTAGTGCTCGACGCTGATCGACTTGCCCAAGACCCGGATCTGCCCATGCGAGACCGCGCGTGCCGCGGCCTCGAACGTCGAGAATGCCACCTTGCCAAAGCCTCTGTGCCCCTTGGTCCCTGCTCTGGCCTTGCTCGGGTCAACATTGGGCGCGAGCCACACGTCGATCACGTCGCCAAACTCGGACATCGCCTCGGACAGCGACTCGGCATCGGCCTCGTACGATACCCGCCGAACGAAGACGCGGTGGACGCCTGGGCCGGAAGCGGGCACGGCTCGCGTGGCACTTGCTGTGCGCGCACCAGCCCCGACGTTGCCGAAGCTCCCCCGAGAAGAGCCCGTTCCGCGGCCGGAGGGGGCATCACTGCGGCCACTGCGACCAGCAAAGCCGTGTCCTCTGCTTGGAGGCGGAGGCGGCGCGTGGCTCATGGTGCGACCGCCGCGCGCCGTGTTGGCGAGTAGCACGGCACAGCGCCTTGACTGCTCGTGGCTGCATCACCCCACGAGTGCTGGCACCGGTTCCTTTATTAAACCCGAGCGCAAGTCCTGGAAGTTTTCCTTCTAGCAGCGCCAGCGCGTCCTTCAGCGCCTTGCCGTCTTGGCGGTCAGACGCCAACCAGATGGAGCACGGCACCTCCGGGCTGCTACACGTGCTCACCAACGCGCCCGACACAGCCGCACGAGTCGACGGGCTCAACCGGTTGACGGCCCTCATCGAGCGCTCGCATGGGCCGGAGGCCGAGGCGCTGGGCGCAGTCCTGCGCAGCACTGGTGCGGTGGAGCAGATCTGCTCTCTCGTGGACGATGCCGCGCCGTCCGTGCACCTGCGCGCGATGTCCATCCTCGGCAACCTGGTCGCCGACGTCTTCGACCCTCGCGCCGTCGAGTCTGTGGTGCTCGCCAGCAAGGCCGGCGTGCTGCCGCGGCTGCTGGCGCGGCTGGGCGACGCGAGCTTCCCTGCGACGCTCTACGCGGCGGCGTGCTTGCAGAACATGACCTCGGTCGACGGCGGCGTGTGCGACTTCCTCAACGGCCACGGCGGCGCGAGGGTGCTCGAGGCGATGCTGCGGCAGCCCGGCCAGGAGGAGCTGGTGCAGTTCGCGTCGGGCACCCTGGCCAACATGCTGAGCCGCGGGGCCGCCGAGCTCGAGGACGAGGGGGCGACGCGCGCGAGCCTGGCGGCGGCCGCGCAGCAGCGGAGGGAGCAGGACGCGGCGGGTGCGGAGGCTGGTCGTGCCGACGGTGCGGAGGCGTTGCGCGTGGAGCATGCCTCCAAGGTCGTCCAGAGGGCCGTGCGCGGCAGGAACACGGCAGAGGCAGAGACGGAGGCGCAGGCGGAGGCGCAGGCGGAGGTGGAGGCGGAGGCGGAGGCGGAGGCGGAGGCGGAGGCGGAGGCGGAGGCGGAGGCGGAGGCGGAGGCGGAGGCTCCAGACGCGTGGAGCATTGCCTCCAGCGACGAGCAGGCGGATG
>Ga0209302_10001174_pt1 | contig 15201 bp, 13 predicted proteins | sample ArcOceMetagenome_2_FD_187445 | JGI IMG/M metagenome (GOLD analysis project Ga0209302, IMG submission 187445) | Marine eukaryotic phytoplankton communities from Arctic Ocean - Arctic Ocean ARC135M Metagenome (SPAdes) (version 2) | ecosystem: Environmental > Aquatic > Marine > Oceanic | place... | reverse complement strand
TACATTTATGTTTTTTATAAATATCAAGCGTTCTTGCACTGGCGTCGGTAGCATTTGTGTAATTTGGCATCCAAAAACTTGGGATTAAATGAGATTGAGAGGGATAATATGATTCAAATATCATTCGATAGTGTAATTGTTCTAATGTTTTTGGTTCATTAAAAGTATAAAATATTTTCTGCGAGTTCAACATTTTATTACTTGTTGTTTTAAATATATTATTCTGTATATGGTCTTGTAAAATAGAAAACCATGATTTTTTATTAGAACTTACACCATCACTAAAAGCTTCTTTTGTTCTCCACAAAACAGAATTTGGTAATAAATCTGTACCAGAGAAAGCCCGTCTTAATAAATATTTTTCACATTTTCCCATAAATACATGATTTCTCATGTTAGGATTGATAGATAAATAAGTTTCAACGAAACTTTTATCTAGAAAAGGGGTTCTGGCTTCTAGACCATGCGACGAAATACTTCTATCTGACCGCAATACGTCAAAATAATGTATATTATTTAATAATTTTCTACATTCTTTGTCAAATTCAATACTATCTGGTGCTAAATGAAAATACATATAACCGCCACAAACCTCATCAGAACCATCTCCGTTAAATACTACTTTACAATTACTATTTTCAGCAATATATTTTGAAATCAACCAATTCCCCATACTGGCTCTTACCGTAGTAGTGTCATAACTTTCAATATCGTAAATTACCCTCTCAATAAAAGAAAGAAAATGTTCTTCTGTTACTACTATTTCATGATGGTCTGAATCTATATGTTTAGCAACCAATCTAGCATATTTTAAATCTTCCGAACCTTCTAATCCAATACTCCACGTTGACAACTTTTCGTTATCTTTTTTATGTTTATTTACTAAAGCTGCTATTAAACTACTATCTAGACCTCCTGAAAGTAGACACGCAACTTCTCTTTGAGTATTATCGATTCTTTTAACAACAGAACTAACCAATGAGGTTCGAATATTTTTACACGCTTTATTAATTTCTTTTTCAGAAAATTTATCTGAAAAACTTGTTGGAAAACTTAAACATTTAGAAAATACTTCCTCTTTAATAGTACATATAGTAAATAAATCATTAATGTTATATACTGAATATGTTCCGGGTGTGAATTGTTTAATGTTATTTTTTTGGTCTAAACCGACCAATTGTTTAATTTCGGAAGCAATGCAAATTGCTGACATTTCTTCAAATGATGCGGGATTTTGTTTGAAATCTTCTTTAATAAATAATGGTCTTACGCCATAAGTGTCTCTAGCAATGAAAATTTTTTTTTCATTTGCATCATATAAAAGAAAAGAAAAAACACCATCTAACATTTGCAAAGCTTGTTTAATGCCATATTTTTTGTATAAGTGAATAATAATTTCGCAGTCAGATTTGCTAGTAGGTTTAACATTAACAATATTGTATAATTCTTTCCAATTATAAATTTCACCATTGCAAATTAAATGTATGTTGTTAATATTGAACGGTTGATTAGAATTTATGTCATTATAACCATTGATAGCTAAACGATGAAATCCCAGAATTACATTATTAATTTTAACAAGTTTACTATTTTCAGGACCTCTTTTTTTTCCTTTGTTAAAATTATCTTTAATCAATGTACTATCATAATGATTGTTCAGTATTGAAAAAATTCCACACATTACTATAATAAATCCATTGTTTGTTTTAAACTATTTTTTAAATAAATAAAAAATATAAATTAAAAAATATTTTAGTATTGTATATAAATGGAATCAAAAATACAAGAAGTATATGTATGTCAACAGGCTAGGACACAAGAGTTAAATGATAGAACATACAATAGAAATTTAGCAAGTAAACAAATGATGCCAAAATATTTTTCGAGACCAATTAGCAATAGAAGAACTGTTATGCCAACCATTGATTCGAGAAAAGAAACGACTGTAAAGAAAGGGATTTTTAAAGATTATAATATGAAGCATGATTTTCATCCGGGTGTAGGAGGACCATATGCTGCTTATAGCAATAATGTAGATAAAGAATCGTTGTTATTTAATAGATTTGATGTATTACAAAAATGTCCACAAAAAGGGTTTATTCCGGATAGTAGTAGCGATTTGTTTAATGCTACTTTACCAGCTGCGAGTAATTACAAACAACCATTTAAATTATTACAAAAAGAGGAAGTAATGACACCCTTTAATCCAGATGAATGTAATATATCCAATGAATTATTCTTTAACCATACAAGACAGCAAATGAAAAACGTAAAAATATAAATATTATAATGTGTTAGACTAGTATAATGAGTGATATATCTCGAAATTATATTGATTTGATGTATTTAACAAATCCATCAAATATATCTAGAATGATAAAGATTGAAGAAGAAAAAAAAGTTGATAAGGAGGAAATAAAAAAATACAAGAAAGATATCATTAAAATAACGAATAAATTAATTGGAGGTGAAAATATATCTAGTGAAATAGATGCATTGTTTAATAGATATTTTATAAAAATAAAGGAACATTTGGATTTTACAAAAAGAAATAACATTGTGCAATCACAGTATCATTTATTGAAAGAAAAAGAACAGAAAGAGTATATAAAAATGGATTTATCAAAATTAGATATAGATTTTATTAAAAAACCAAACTCAAAAAAAATAAAAAATTTGGAGGATTTTGTTAAAAATAAAAAGAAGAGAAAAGGGAAAAAAGTTGTTATGCCAAAAAAAATAACTTTTAAATAACTTTTAACTTTTAAATAAAATTTATTTAATATAAATAATATATATTATGGATTTGGTCAAGAATTTAACGAAATCAAACAGATTAAAAAAATCTAAAAAATCTAAAAAATCTAAAAAATCAAAGAAATTAAAAAGATTAAAAAGATTAAAAAGATTAAAAAGATTAACAAGATTAAAAAGATTAACAAGATTAAAAAGATTAACAAGATTAAAAAGATTAACAAGATTAACAAGATTAAAAAAATTAAAAAAATTAACAAGATTAACCAAAAAAAGAATACCGCGTTTAAAAAATTTAAAATTTAAAAAATCCCAATGCTCCCCTAAAAAAAAGGGTGATTATTTAGATTTTTCTTGTTATACGCCCGAAGTGTTGTTTAAGATGAAAGATGTATGGAATAAAAGACATCCTGATTCGAAAATAGTAAGCAATAATTTAAAACAAATATGGGAAGAATTGGGACAATATATGAAGAATACCTGTGATAAAGAATCATGTTGGATAAAGAATAATTTATTTAAAACTGAAATAGAAAAAGATAAAGCGGACAATTTGTTTTCGCCCCAAGCACCAGTATCGTGGAAAAAAAATAAAAACGAATGGTTAAATAGTTTAGATATAATAAATTTTATGAAACAATATGAGTCGGCATATAAATGTTTTGAATTTATAGGACCGTCACCTATCGACTATGATACTCAAAAGGCTTATGGTGAATGTGTTTGGGAAGATTTATGTAAATTTGATTTACAAACCGAAATAAATAATGGAAAGAAAAAGATAGCGGTTATTTTTAATTTAGACCCGCATTATAAGTCAGGGTCACATTGGGTTGCTTTATTTGTGAATTGTAATTTAAACGAAATATATTATTTTGATAGTTATGGTGATAAATGTCCAACGAATATTAGAAAATTAGCACGTACGATTCAAAACCAATCAGCTTTAATAGGAGAAAAGTATAAATTTTTCTCAAACAAAAAAAGACATCAATATGGTAATAGTGAATGCGGCGTATATTGTTTATATTTTGTTATGCAATTATTGCAAGATGTGAAGTTTAGTAGATTTGATAAAAAAATAAATGACATAGATATGGAAAATTTAAGAAAAAAATATTTTAATATTTAATTTTGATATATATTTTAATTATTAATTAAAATAAATATAAAAATTTTTGATATATTTATATAATTGAAAATGTCTGTAGTTTCTGAAAGCAACAAACAAATATTATGGGAAGTATTGAATGGTATGATAGATGGAAATGATTTAGAAATACAAGATATGAACCAATTTCGACAATTTTTTGAAAACCAATGTAATACTTACCACGCCAAAAGGTTTGATTATAATGGTTTGAGCGAAATAAATAAATTAATTGTGTCTGGATGTTTTCAATACTTAACAAAAATGTCACAAGAATCAAAGTTAATAATGTTTCGAGAGTATGAAAAATATGGCAATAAAAATTTAGTTAAATCTTTACAAATAGGTAAAAGGTATGATGAACATGAAAGTAATTTTAAGAAACTAATGAATAATAAAAAACCTGGTGAGATAGATTTTACCGAGAGTACGGACGAACCAATAGACAATATGGATAATGTTTTGTCGCAAACAATGGAACAAAGAGAATCCGAATTAAGCAATATAAGACAAACATACGATACAAACGATAGTATTAAATGGTTAAATAGTGGCGGAGTACCGAAATTAAAAATACACGACGAGTCTGTAAAATTAGAAATAGTTGAAAAAAATCAAAATCAAAGAAAGAGGTCAGAAAAAAAGAAAGAAAAACCAAAAAAAGAAAAGAAAAAGGTGAAGTTTAAAAGCAATATTTCCAATTCATCGAATAACGAAATTGTTGGGAAAGAAGGAAATCAAATGGACGAATATTTTACTTTAATGAATGATAATATGAATAAGGACATTAAAAATAGAGAGAAAGATATTAATTTGAAAATGGGTGCTATAAAAGAAGTTGAAAGGAGAGAAAAATTGGAGGAAGAAAAGAAAAAGGAAAATGTTAATTTGAGTGATTTTTTTGAAAACATGAAAGTAAAAACGAAAGATAGCGACGTATATGCTGCTAAATCACAAACAGACGATATAAACATTAATAAGAGGATTGATAGGTTAGAGACATATTTATTTGATATTTTAAATAATCAAATAAAGATATTAGAAAAGTTTGATAAGTTTGATAAGTTTGAAAAGGTAGTTGACAATAATTTAAAAGTCGATGATATGTTTGGAAAAAATACAAATTTAGCATCTATTTAACGAACCAATACCAATTTATTTTTTTTATCACCTTCTCCTCTTTTAAGTTCACCATACCTTACCAAAGCATTTGGGTTCTGGTTACCTGAAATATATAATTCATAATCAAACAGTGTTCCGAAAGGTTTGCCGGGTTTCAACCGTTTAAAAATATATTTTTTCCCCTTGAAAGAAATTGTTTCGGGTTTCCAAGTTATTTTAGTTTCGTTAATTTGCAATGTTTTATCACTTTCGTCATTTTTATAGTTAGGTTTAAATAAATATCTTTCTATTGACGGGGAATTAAAGGTGAAACATTGCTTGTATTCTTTTGAGTTCGGTTTATTATGTATTTTACAATCAATGGCTGAAAACTGTATTGTATCAAGAATATCTTTATTTATGGTTTCTTTTATATTCGATATTTCATTTAAAGCTTCATCTGTTGTGACGGGTCTAGCATTTTTTTTGCCAGCATATTTACTTAAATCTTTTAATAATAATTCTTTTGAAACGCTAGGAACTCTTTTTTTAGGGTCTTTCGATTCCGGGTCCCCTCTTAATTGTTCATCAGTGAATGTCATTAAATACTTAAAAACTTTAACATTTTTTAATTCTTCATCTAAATCTTCATGACTACAAATACGAACCGCTCGACCGATAACTTGTTCTTTTCTTACTGGGTGCCAATAAGGTTCAACTAGATGAACGAATCGTGTATTTTTAAGAGTAATCCCTTCCGCTCCAGAACTAGTAATCATTAAACATTTAATTACGTCTCCGAAAAAATTGTTATTAAATACATTTTTGAGTTGTCTTTTTAAGTTTACGTCTTTTAATTTATCCCATTGACTATTAAAAATTAGTCTAGTGATTTCCTTTTCTTCGACGGTTTCGTCGCCGGTGTATAAAGCAAATGCAGGTTTTTCCTTTAATTCTTGTTCGTTGATTTCGTATTCTTTTACAGAAGAGTTACCTGTTTTTTTTTGCGTGAGTTTAAACTGAACGAAACCATTGGCTTCGAGAACTAATTTTAAAATTCCTACTCCTTCCAAAGTTTTAAAACTTGAATATATTAAATGAAGCCCTATATTCTCTTCATTTTGAATGATTTCTAGTATTTTGTGGAATTTGGGGGAATATGCCCTTAAATTATCTCCAAATAATATTTTTTGTCCAAAATTAGGGTCTTCTTTATTATCAATTGTTATATTTGATAATTTTTCTAATGCCAATTCATTTGTTTTATTTCCGTTTAACACGAACCCATCTAAAGAGGTTTCATCGTCTTTTGTTTCGTCTTGTTTTTTAGATTCGTTTTTTGACTCTTCCTTTTCCACTTCCTTTTCCAATTCCTTTTCCACTTCCTTTTCAACTTCCTTTTCAACTTCTTCTGCGAAATTTTTATTTTTTGGATTTTCTTGATAAATAGCTTTTAATTCTTCGATGGATAAATTATCAAACGCGTTTATGTTTGGCCATCTTTCCGGGTCAAGTTTCATAAGTTTTTCATACCAAACGTAAACATTTTCGTTTTTTTTCGCGGTGGGTCTTATTACTTGTTCTGGAAAAACAAAGTTGCAACATGCTCTCGAATAAACACGGTATGTTGACGTAGATTCTTCATACAGTCCTTTTTTCATTTTTTGTGCATTACGAGCTTCTTGTTTTCTTTCAACATTTCTAGCTTGTTCGTAAATGCTAATTTGATATTTACTCATTGGTATATTAAACTCAATAATATCGGTTGTTTTATTAAATCTTGGTAATAATTTTTCCCCGGCACTCTTAAAAAAGGAGGTTAATCCCATTATTCTCCTTTGAAACATTACTTTATTTTTTAAAGAATTATTTTCGGAATTTATAAATAAGCTTTTAAATTCATTTAAATCATCTGGGAGACATTTATATTTTGTGGGTGGGTCTTTAGGGTTTTTTACAGTTATTCTTTTTTTTTTTAATGAAAATATAATATTATTAATAAAATTTTTATATCCTGGGTTATCTTTTGTTTCATTGACTTTTGTTTCATTGACTTTTGTTTCATTGACTTTTGTTTCATTGTTGGTTTCGTTGGGCTTTGTTTTATCCGTTTTATCAGTTTGTGATTTTTTTACACCAGTATATGATTGATTTTTGTATACGTTAGTAAAGTTGAAAGGATTTGCGGTAATTTTTAATTCAAATGTAGAAGGACTATACTCTATAAAATCGTATGGGTTGTTTTTAAGGATTTTTTTAATAAATTTTTCATCTATTTTTCTCTCCGAGCATTGAGTTGTATCCAATCTTAATTTGTATGTTTTTATATATCCCCTCAAAATATTAAAAAATATAGCAATTTCATTTGGATAATTAATAATGGGGGTTCCAGTTAAAAATATGATTCTACAATTTTCGGCGTCCATTAAATATTCATAAAGCTTCATAGACAAAGAATCAGGTTTGTTTAATTTATTTACAATTCTACTAATGAAATTATGAACTTCATCAATAATAACAACTTTATTATTGAAATAATTACCACCGTTTATTTCATTACCTTCGCGTTCCATTTGAACTAAAGATTGGTCTCTTAAACCATTGTAGTTAATAAACTTGTACTTGTTTCTCAACATTCTATTAATTTGTTTATCTATTTGGTTCTGGTGTTCTTGAATCAATGTAAAATAGTTAGAGGGTCTTCTGACATCAACCATCCAAGCACCGTTATTTTTTTTTATGTCTTCAAGAGAGAGTCCTAAAATGTTAGATAATACTTCTTCTGCTCGCAAGTCATTATTGGTTTCTATTTTTTCCCAGAATTGATTTTTTTTAAATAAGAAATTTCCGCAAAATGTTAATTCACTTACATAATTTTGTTGCAAAGAAGCGGGGGTCATAACAACTATTTGTTTATCATTAAATCCTTCTGCGATAGCTATTGAAGAACATGTTTTTCCTGCACCTAAACCAAAGTAAAGAAATAAACCTCTATATGGCGAATAAACATTTAAATAATCTTTTACTAATTTTTGATGCATTAATAAATTAAATTTACCGGATGATTTACTTTCATTCAAACTTTTACAAGTTATATCTTCTTCTTTACTTGATTTTGTGTATGAAGAAAACAAAGTATTGTTAACAAAATTTAAGAATGTTTCTCTGTTATTGAGATGACTTTCTGATGTGGAAAATTCTGTTTTTATTTTTGGTATTCTATCATCTAATATTTGATTTTCATCATTATTAAACTTGTAGTATTTTATGGAATTATAATCAACTGATGTTGGCGGTGGTAGAAAAACAGTTGAAGTTTTTGTTTTAGATGGTTTTTTCCTAGTTTTTCTTACGTCATTTTTTCTTGCTTCATTGTTTGTTTCTAAAACATTGGGTCTTTCTTCAGCATAAACATTTTTTTCAGCTATATCAGTAAAAGTATCCTCCCTTTTTTTCTTTAATTCATATTTTCTAACAGAAAAATTTGTTCTTAATTCTTTAAAATATTTTTCTACATCTAGTTTATTTTCAAGAGTTTTATTAACAATTGACATGCTTAATCTTTCGTTTCCTTGTTTACCTTCTTGTTTGTCTCCCTGTTTGTCTCCCTGTTTACCTTCTTGTTTGTCTCCTTGTTTACCTTCATTTCCTTCATTGTTCTGTGTTTTTTTGTTCCTAACTTGTGACTGTAACTCATATTTTGGTTTTTCTTTTCTTCGTATGCTTTTTGGTTTATTAGATAAAAGAGATAAAAAATCCATTAATATATCTTTATAAAAATATAATATAAAAAAATATTATATCATTTTTATATTATATTTTAAATGAATGATATTGGATATTTAAAAAAAGAATTAAAAAAACAGATAAAAAAAGAATTAAAAGAATTAAAAGAATTAAAAGAATTAAAAAAAAAACAGATAAAAAAAGAATTAAAAGAATTAAAAGAATACAAAAAGAAAAAATTAAAAAAACTTATAATACCAATAAACAATGCGATGTTTTTGGATTCGCGTGATGAAAGAATAAGCAATGGAATATATTCCTTAAAAAATGAAGAACTAAATATAGATGTTAAAAACGAATATTTTGATTCACCGAAAATAAAACATTTTGAAAAAACATACTATATTAATTAAATTTTATTTAGTTATAAAAAAATGTATTAAAATCTTATTCTGTATGAAGTATTAATGAACGATATAGATAATAAAAAATATAATATAAGTAAAAAAAAATATAATATTATGACAGTTTTTAAGAATTATTTGATACCAGAAGATGTAATAAATATGAAGATTTATAAGTATTTGAAAATGAGTGATATGATAATTTTTGGTTTATTAAATAAGGAATTAAAAAATGACAATGATTTAATTATAAATAAAGTAAAAAAAATACAAAAAAGTTTCAGGTATAATAGATTACCGTGTAATTATGGTGATATGTATTTGTTTGGAAAATCATTAAGTTGGGAAAATTATTATAAATATATGAAAGTTTACAAAAAAAAGTTACTTTATAGAATGTTGATAATTAATATGAACGATGGACTTTTTAAAAAATATCCATATTTTTTAATGAATAAATCGATGGATGATACATCTTCTAGATATTTAATAGTTAATGATTGGCTCAAAAGAAATTTCCCGGACGATATTAATCGTATTACAAAAAGAGATATTTTAAATTTTCTTAAAGAAAATAGGATAACAGTAAGAGAAATAATGTATGCGGGTTGGTAAATTTATCACAAAACATTATGTTGATGTTGGATAATAGTTGGTAATAATTGTTATCAACTATTATCAATTTAATGCCTACTTTGCAATGATTGTTTCATATGCCATTTTACACGCTGCTTGTTCAGCTTTTTTTTTAATTTTATGTTTTGATTCACTTAAAAATATAATAAAACCGGTGTCTAATTCATCTTCAATTAATGAATTATAATATTCTTTTAATCTATCAATAATGGTATTGTCAGATTTTTCTATTTGATTCATCTTAAAAAATTCTTTCAATGCAATAACATTTGTATCATTATGAATAAATTCGTGTGATTTATGATTTATTGCCAAATATACGCCCATATGATAACCTTCATCTTCATCCCATTCATTAATTTCTTTATAGATAGGTGTAACTTTAAAAGCTTGTTGTAATTGAACTTGTAACTGATTTTTATAATTATCATTATTATTGATTAATTCTAACCAGTTGATATGTTTTTCAAATACGTTCTCAATAAAAATTTGTGCAATTTGAAATCCTGGTCCAGTAACAAAAACATTATCAAACCATTTTTCGTCGTCATGTATGGAAATTTTATTAAAATCAAGGAAAAGAGCACCCAAGAAAGCTTCAAAAAGGCATCCTAATTTTTTTAGATTTGTTCTAGTTTTTTTATCTTCCGCGTTTTTTGATAAAACATAATGTTTATTAAGGCCCATCTCATAAGCCATTCTACCGATAGTTTCATTTTTTACAAGTGCGATTTTCTTTTCTGTCATAAAACCTTCATTTTCTTTTGGAAATCTTCTATAAAGATAGTATTTTGTAACGCATTCTAGTACACCATCTCCTAAAAATTCGAGACGTTCGTTTGACTTTGTTTTAAGAGACATACAATCATGTGGTTTATCAACGATGGTGATATTATTGAGTTCGTTTTCTAATTTTGGTCTCTTACAATAAGATTTATGTACGAAAGCTCTTTTGTATAAATTAATATTATGAACTGTATCCGGAACTCCGTATTTCTTTAAAATGTCTGATAAAAATTTTAAAGAAACTTCTGTATTTAAATGATTATAAGGGTCAAAAATTAATTCTGAATTTGTTGTTTTAATATCGCCATCGTTTTGCATAGTATAATTTAATATTAATTTTATTATTTAACTTCTTTTATTAATTATTTAACGGTACCCTTATTTTTTAAATTCTCATACTCCCCTTTCCAAAACTTTCCCCACGGTTTATCCTCATTTTTATCATTTTTATCATCCTTATCATTTTTATCATCCTTATCATCCTTATCATTTTTATCATCCTTATCATTTTTATCATCATTATCATTTTTATCATCATTATCATCCTTATCATCATTATCATCATTATCATCTTTTGTATTTCTTTCGTCTTCTTTGATACTTCTTTCCATATCATCACTAAAATGTTTAACTAAATTATCAGCATATTCAGGTTTATGATGTTTATTATAACTGTATGCCGCCATAATAAATCCAAGAAACCCGACACCAAAAGCAGCAGCCAGTTTAGGTGAGATTTTTTCCATTATATATAAAAATGTTGTTATAAATCTTTAATAACATTTTTATTAAATATATTAAAGATTGTTCTATTAGTAATTCAAATGATAATTAAGATTGATAATAGAGAGAGAAAATTAATAAAATTAATGAAAGCATTAAAGGATGACTTGGATTATAAATTTGAAATGATAGTAGAAGTATTGGATTTAGGTGATATTATTATTTGCGATGATAATAATGTTGAAAAGCTAATAATAGAGAGAAAATCGTTAAGTGATTTAGCAGCCTCTTTGAAAGATGGAAGATATTCAGAGCAATCTTTCAGGTTGAATGGGATGAAAATTCATAATCACAATGTTGTATATTTGATAGAAGGCGATATACATAATTATAATAATAAGTATAATAAAATTAAGGCGTCTACACTTCAAGTTTCTATGTTTTGTTTGCAATATTTTAAGGGGTTTAGTGTTTTTAAAACGCGCGATGTGATGGAAACCGCGGAATATATTTTACGAATAACAAATAAACTTCAGAAAGAGAAAACTAGAGAGAATTATTATAAGAATGATGGTACAAATAACAATTCAAATAAATCATACACGGATGTGGTTAAAAGAGTAAAGAAGAAGAATATAGTTCCTGAAAATATTGGCGAAATTATATTAAGTCAAATACCGGGAATAAGTAGTAAAACATCAAAAGTTGTTATGGCGCGGTTTAACTCTTTGTATGATATGTTGGAGAAAATTAAGAATGACAAACATTGTTTGGACAATTTGGAGTTTAATATGGCAAATGGAACTAAAAGAAAAATATCACAAACGACTGTAAAAAATATTAGGAAATATTTGTTGTATAGAAAAGATGACCCTGTGATAAAAATAGATGTATAAAATAATAATATTTATTTTTATATATATGAAACTATTTAAGGCAGCAGCTTTTGGTCTTGCTTCTTTGGCACCAAGAAGGTTTGACAATATACAATCATGTAGATTGGTTGCGTCCGGTGAACTTGAAGACGTTACGCATTGCATCGGCGCTAACAAAAAAAGAGTTCCAGTGAAGTATGTTGATTCAAACTGGCCAAGTACTATAGCAGGTCAGGAAAAGGCAGTTGAAAGAGCAAAACAATCACAAACGCGTCGAAAAAAGAGAAGAAGTAATTCAAGAAGTAATTCAAGAAGTAATTCAAGAAGTAATTCAAGAAGTAATTCAAGAAGTAATTCAAGAAGTAATTCAAGAAGTAATTCAAGAAGTAATTCAAGAAGTAGTAAAAAAAATATAAAGACCAAATTGTTAAAGCGAGCAATAAAAGATATTAATACATTTTTAGAAAAAAAAATATCAAAAAAACATAAACATGATGGTAAAAAGGACATATCCTTTTTTAAAAAGGATTGGAATAAATTTAAAAACGGATTAAATCAAAGAAAAAATAACAATAAATTAACAAGAAAGGCAAAGACATTGAGAAGAAAAGTTTTAGTAAAACATTTTGGTAAAGATTGGAAAGAGATAACAAATAGCGATGTAGAAGCCCAATCTAGGGCCGCAGCTACTTACTATGCATGTATAAAAATGGGTATGTCCAAAAAGAACAGTAAAAATTTTTCAAAAAAAGTGGCGAAAGCCAACCCAAGAACAGGCTTAAAAATAATAATGGTATTATTTGCTCTTATATTTTTAAATCAAGTTATGTTCCTTGCAAATAAACATGTAACTGATGAAATGCATGTAGAAGAACCGAAAAATGCCATTGCGAGAGCATTTGTAAGATTGATCGGTTTATGGGCAACTGAAATACCGGCAAGTCAAAGTATTAGAAATTTCAATGAATTTGTTGGGAAAAATGTTACACCCTTTATTTTATGGATTGCAAAGTATTTAATGGCAATGCCATTACTCTCAATTGAGGCGATAAAAGAAATAATAAGTATTCTAGTTTTGAAGTTAACCGAATTAATTGGAACTATAACTGGCAAAGGAGAATTGTATGATGGTTTTATGCAACAAAATTTCCCAGATAGAGGTGTAAAATATTATACAGATGGTGAGGGGATGACAAGAAATGAAAAGGAAGAAATAGAGCCTTTTTGGGAAGCGGCTGCAAAAATTTGGAGAGACGTTGATGATTGGTATGAAAATACATTGGAAGAGTTGGGATACTCGAATGGCGGTGCGCAGAATAATAAAACAAAAAGGAAAAATAAAAGGAAAAATAAAACAAAAAGGAAAAATAAAACAAAAAGGAAAAATAAAACAAAAAGGAAAAATAAAAGGAAAAATAAAAGGAAAAAAATATAAATATTAAATATATATATATGAAATTTATAAATAAAAATTTAAAAAAAATTAATAAATCTTTTAATTTAAAAAAAATAATAAAGTTTTTAAAAAAACATTACATATTGGTATTGGTTTTGTTTTTGATGATTTATTTAATAAAAACTAATTTTAGGGAAAATTATGGTGGGATGTATAGCGGTGGCGAGGTAGATGTGAATAAATGCACACCCAAAGCTTTACCAAAAATGAGATTTTGCGGTAATGGAACTGAAGGCCCAAAAAGTCAAGCAATAAATTATATAAAAAATCTAAAAATGCAAATAGAATATTATTTGAAAGTAATAAAGGAAAATGCAGATAAGACAGATGACGTGTACGAAGCAGCAACAAAGGTTGCAATATCAAAAAGCGATACATTAAATAAGAAATGGAATAAAGATACAAAAAAACCAAAAGATTTAAAAAATTGGATATTGGAAGATAATGGTAGAAAAGAAGAAATACAAAAATATTTAGAAATCAAATATAAAAATGATGAGGATTTTAAAAAGACAGTGGAAAATTTGGTAAAAAAAATTAAAAAAATAGGAAAAAAATTTTCAAAATTTGAAAAAGATATTGGAGAAAAAAAGTTTGCAGCAACTGTTAACCTATTATTTAAAATGTTTCTTGGTTCTTTAACATGGAAAACCATATTTGAAGCCAATGGTATAGAAGAAAATGGATTTTTATATAAAGACAAATATAAAGAGAATTCTTTTATTTATCTTAAAGAAATTATAAAAGGTTTTCACGAAATCCACGATAATGTTATAAAAAAACATAGCATTTATAAAAAATATAAAATAGACGATAAAAAAAATAGATGAAAAAATATATTTAAAAATAATTTAAATATATTTTTTATTGTGCCCATTTGATACTAGACTTTGGGATAATGCCAAGTTTTTCTTGTTTTCGCATAATATTTTCAATAAAACTAATTACTCTTCTTCCATTCTTTCTTCCTTTCCATCCAGAATGAATTGATTCGGAAATAGCATTTAACAATCCGTTATTTATACCTTTTGATGAATTTTTTTTGCAATTAAATCCTAAACTTTTCAATTTTTTATTTAAATTCTTTTTATTGCATAAAATATTACATGCTTTTACCAAACTTCCGCTAGCCCCATCCAACAATAATGTAAATTGTTTTTCATTTATATTTAAATGTAAAAATGGAAGAACACCAGTTACTTGTTTACCACCATCATTATTAAACCCTTCAGTAGGATTGCCATGTGTTTTCGAAAAATCTTGATTTTCACAAATAAACGCGGCCAATTTCGCGGCGAATGACGCTCTATTACCGGATTTATTACCAACTCTGTTTTTTTTCGTTTGAGATTTACGTGTTTTACTTTTAGATTTTTTTCGTGATTTTTTCGTTTTCATTATACATTAAAAGTATATTATAAATTTTTTCTAAATATAAAAAACATTTGTGAAGAAACATTTGGTAAAAAACATTTGGTAAAAAACATTTGGTAAAATATCCGCAGCAATTTTTCTAATTATAATAAATTATTTAAATAATATTATATATATATGTTTGATTATATAACCAGTGCGATTATTACTGCTTCT
>Ga0209302_10001173_pt1 | contig 15206 bp, 10 predicted proteins | sample ArcOceMetagenome_2_FD_187445 | JGI IMG/M metagenome (GOLD analysis project Ga0209302, IMG submission 187445) | Marine eukaryotic phytoplankton communities from Arctic Ocean - Arctic Ocean ARC135M Metagenome (SPAdes) (version 2) | ecosystem: Environmental > Aquatic > Marine > Oceanic | place... | reverse complement strand
TCCTTGTGCGCCATCATTTCCTTGTGCTCCTGCTGCTCCTTGGGCACCGTCAGTTCCTTGTGCTCCTGCTGCTCCTTGGGCACCGTCAGTTCCTTGTGCCCCTACTGCTCCTACTGCTCCTTGTGCGCCATCATTTCCTTGTGCTCCTGCTGCTCCTTGGGCACCATCATTTCCTTGTGCTCCTGCTGCTCCTTGGGCACCGTCAATTCCTTGTGCTCCTACTGCTCCTACTGCTCCTTGTGCGCCATTATTTCCTTGTGCTCCTACTGCTCCCTGTGGTCCCTGTGCTCCGGTTGCTCCTTGGGCACCATCACCGCCTTGGGCTCCATTAGCCCCTTGGGCTCCATCAGCACCTTGTGCTCCATCAGCACCTTGTGCACCAGTATCACCTTTATTTCCTGATGTAACAAAACTAACTAGTACATCTTCACCGTCTGTAAATGGGCTTACTTCAGAATATGCCTGATTTGTGATATCTATAGTCCACCACCCTGTATTATCAGCTAAATCAGTAATTTGAAATAATAAAAATTGTGTACTATCTAACTTATTTGTTAAACGTACAAATCCCTTAATTACAGACGTAACACTATCGATTGATTGCATAAATGAATCAATATTATCACCACTATCATTTTCACTGTCGATATACATTTCTGTAGCCACGTTTTGTGATAAATCATTTAATCTGACAAATCCTTGTCCAGGATCACTCGCATTTGTTGAAATGTCATATGTATAATCAAATGTGGCTCCACCAAAGTTTCCATCGGGTCCTTGATCACCTTGTGCGCCTTCAACTCCTTGTGGTCCAATTGGACCAACCGGACCGGTTGAACCTTTTGCACCCTGTGCACCTTGTGCACCGATTGGTTTACAACATTTTATGTATTGGTTATAATTATTATAATTCGGATATGACATGTAATCTACTATATAAATATATAAATTTATTAAAATTACGAAAATTACTAAATAAATTTATATTGTGTTAACTATATCACTACTATTACTTTGGAACTGGAAAAGGACGCTGTGATTTTTCAACTACCATTGGCTCAGGCATTATTGTCGATAACCGTTCAAAATATGATGTAAATTGCAATTCTTTTAATTCAGGTTCAATCGGTTTTTGTGGATTTACTAAATTAGTAGAATTAATACCAAGTAAAGAACTTTCGATTTCGACAGAATTACAAGAAAATGCTTCTCTAGGCATATGACTTGGCATAATACCTAAACAAGGTATAGAGGTGTTATATGCACGTCCTACTTGAGAATATTTATAATCTAGATAATTTCTACCGTCAGCGTAACTCTTTTGTTGTAAACAATAATCACTTGGACAGTTGTTATTTCGTGTAGATGCCATAATACTATATACCTATATTATTTTGCTAGAACATCAAACTCTTTTTTTATTTCTTCTAAAATTTCTTCTTTTACATGTTTATTTGAATCTAGATTGGTATAATAATCTACAATACATCGGTGGAATAAATTAAACAAATCGTATGAAAATAACGTTCTAAATAATAAACATTTCTCGCCGTTAAATTGAATTTGAAATGGATTATTATTCAATAAATCTTGGACAAACGATTCCTTACCAATTTTAATGTATAATTTATCAATACATTCATTCAGAATACATTCATTAAAATCTTGTACATAAAATACTTGTAGTAATTGAAGTTGGTATAATAGTTTTTTATCTTCCTCTAATTCTTTTGTTAATTCGTCGATTTTTATTTCATCTGTTTCCCCGTCTAACTCTTCTTCTTTCAATAATTTATATGTACATATCATATGAGTATTGTAAATACTACTAATCTCCATATAAATTATTATTTAGTTATGTTTATGTCTTTACCTGACAATGATAATGATTATCAAATTAATATTGATTGGGTGTATGTTTTGTTAAATAATCCTGATCCTTTTGTAGTTCACGAGAAGGAACACCTCCACGAATCCACCCATCTGCTGCTACACCTTCTACTAAATTTGCGGGATTCGTAATCGTGTTTTGAATAGAAGGAATCAAAGGATAATTGCTATATTCCATGTATGATTGTTCGGTTGTGGTATTCACACTTTTCTTATTGCTTACTAAATCTCCTTGTTGAATATGCGATTCTAATACAGGATTGGAAGAACCTCTACCTAAAAAGGGAACTGTTTTAAAAGGACGTTCGTACAAACTAATTCTACATTTGGGGTGTGTATTGATTGTACCAATTAATAGTTCGGAATTTGCGTCTATATTACATCCACCAGCACCAACTTGGTTACCACCTTTGTAAAAAATATTGGGCTGACTTGTTGCAAATTCAATTGGGCGTTGCATACCACAATCAGCTGAAAAGTAATTGGTTAATAAATAATTTGCTTGTGAAACATTCTGTACATTGCGTTGACTAATGTCACAACTATCATCACCAATTCTAGATAAAGAATTAAAATTATAATCGTTTGAATGAGCCATCTTAATATATATATAGAAGTAAAATAAAATTATTCTAAATATATTTATTCATTATACTGTTATAATATATCTTGCAAAATTATATTACAATACTCTAAACCCCACAATATTTAATTAATTACCGAGCCTAAACGTGGAAGATTGCGTGTTAATGCGAATTCATTACCTTCTTTTGCGGATACCATATCTCCATAACAAAATTCAGCGAATCCATGTTGATCATTTGGAATTTGAGTATTAGGTGTTGCATAAAAAGAATGTTGGGCAAAGCTTTCAAATTCTAAACTATCTCCTAAAGTAGAAAATAGTTTATCCTTAATTCGCTTATCTCCGCCAAATTCTTCTCCAATAAATTCTTCGGTTTTCTCATTAATCTGTTTTTCAACAGCACGGTTATATGCGGGTGCAGCACTTTTTCGCGTAGGATTCTCGCTTATTTCAGGCAATAATACATTCATTGCTGGATTTTTTACTGTTGGATTTGTAAAACTGGTTTTTAATGCTTCGTATACTTTTGGATTTGTAAAACCTTCTACATTATCGTTTAAAGGTACAGACTTCTTGGTGGATTCTTGAATATAAAACAATATTGCAATTACTGCTAAAGTAACACCTCCTGTAATAAAAAAATTATATGAATATGTTACTAAATACCCTAAAATAGATAATAATATTACTAATCTGGTTATAGCATTTAATTTTTCATTTCGGCTCATATCTTTCGTTGGCCAAACTTTATTTATCTGTGATTTACTTAATAAAATAGATGGTGATTTGATCCATATTTCTGTCATCGTATATATATATAATTACGACTATTTATTTTTTGTTTTTCTTCGCTTTCTTTTTCTTTTTATTCACCGACGATTGTGCACGGGGCGTTTTTTCTACATTTTCCCCCGTAGAAAAAATCAATTCATTCATAAATTCATTCGCCATCTCCTCTGCCTTTGCTTCTGCTTCTGCTTCTATTTTCATTGCAGCCGCATCATGGACAGGTTCGTTCTTTTTATTTTCGATTGTTTGTTGTCTGTTATGTTCTATACGATTCAATACTTTTTGTCGTTTTTCTTCTTTTTTAGAAAATTGATTCATTGCATTTTGCATAGCACCGCTGTTAACTTTCGTACGTCTACCACCACCCATCATATTTCCCATCATGCTCATCATATTTCCCATCATATTACTCATATCCGGGGCAGATCCATCACCATCTGCATCACTGCCTCCAAAACCACTTTGTCCCATCATATTCATCATACTACTTAAATCTGGCATCCCTTTTGTATTACCATCACCAGTCATTCCAGGAATATCACCCATTCCCATTTTCCCTAGTAGTCCTTGAATATCATTCATACCTGGCATATCTTTCATTTTTCCCATCAGTTCAGTAGCTTCTTGCATAATTTCTGTCTCATTAATCTCTCCAGACTTTAATTTGTTATCTAATTTACTACCAACCTTATTTACCAACCCCATCAACTTACCAGGATTCTGAAATAACCCTTTCATTACATCTTCCATAGAGGTTGCTCCCTCCATATCCATGTTTAAATCATTCGCTGTTTCTTCTGCTATTTCTTTTGCTAGATTTCCCAACTTTCCATCCATTAATCCATGGATATGCTGTTGTATATCATCTGGATTTGGCAAATTTTCAACACCTGATAAATCAAACGTTTCCTCACCATCCATCATATTTTGCAAGTTGCCTAATGTATCTTGTAATTGCTTCTGCAACTCTTCTTCATTTATTGCCTCAAATAACTTTGCAGTATCTCCAAACGAGTCTCCCGATTTAATATCACCAATTATAGAAAATAAAACGACTTGTAAATATTTCCAGATTGTATTTCTGGTCGCGTCACTAATATCAGATTTCCAAATGTCTTTAAACTCGATTCCTGGTAAAAATGTGGTATTAATATGTTCGTTATCAAACATTTCTACATTTTTATATAAAATATCAAAGAAACGTTCAGGGTATACTTCCTTTACGTATGCATATACATTCTCGTACGAATCGTCTAATGATTCGTTTATTATATTATACAAATCTGTGTGCAAATTATCATTGTATTCTGGGAATGAATTTAATATATCATTTATAAAATCTTTCATAACATTTTTCAAATCGGTTGTTATTTTTGTGGAGTTATCGCTTTTTGCATCGGTCATTATACAATTTACTAATAATATTTGTTTATATTGAAACGAATATTATTTATATTTTGGGTAAAATTACATTGAAGTATAGATTTGAGTTAATTTATTCAAATTTTTCAAATATTGTAAACATATTCCTTTATTTTCATCGGTAGTATGACGCATCGGTGTTCTTAAGTTATCAATCGCCTTTAAGGCTTTGTTAATTACACCAGCATCTAAATGATTTTTCAAATCATCTGAATAATCTTTATTCAAAAAATAATCTATATTGTCATTTTCTATTTCAGCACCATACTTTAAATAAACATGAGAATTCCACAATGTAATAATCATACGAGGATTTGCTTTTTTTAGCATTAACAAGGCAGATTTGGTAGTACTAATATCTTTGTTATCTGGGAAGATACTTTGCACATCCTCTAAAAATTCTTCAAACTGATTATTAAATGCTTTTTGAATAGTACCCTTGTCCATATATGTATAATATAATACATAAAATTCTTTTAAACTGCTTTTTTCTAAACTATTGTTAATACATCTTTACGAAATTCCATTTATCGTTTTCCCAATTGTAAATCATTGTTTCGCTGTTCTTCCATATTTTTATGTGCATTTTCATCTATCTTATCAGGCGAATAGTCGTCTACAGGAGTTTCGATTTTCCCATCAAACTCGGCTGTTGCATAATTATACATTTGACGATTACCACCATTACCCTTTGCTAATAATTCTTCACTATCTTGGTCCCAAAAACTATAATTATCGGACGATACACCAAACCCACCCATACTATCATTTCCTATTGAAAATGCGTTTGGTTCTCCATTATATCCAGATGCCTTTGCATTATATAAATCAGTTTGTGGTTGCAATTTATTCATGATTTCATTTCCAAATAATATATTATTTCCTTCTTTTAATAGTAACAATGCAGGAACCTTATTTATACTAGGTGGTAATATTACCTTTTGGCTATTTTCTAATATAATATACGTTCCGCCAGTCCTTTCATCACGTGCACGTTTATCAATACACACAAAATGGACGTCGTCCTTTACTTTACTAGATGATAACTGCTTTAATATTGATTTACACTTTTCACAAAAATTGCTATAATATAAAATACTGCTCATTAATCTATTACATGTATTAATAATGATTATTTAAACTTATTTTTTTCTGAAATAAAAATTGAATTAATAATAAAACAATATGAATGTATTAATATTCTATATATATTACAATATGGAGCCTCAAATTACATCGATCGTTGAAGATAACAATGTCCTTAAGTTTACAATGAGTAAGATTGATCATAGTTTAGCAAATTCACTACGTCGTATTTGTTTATCTGATATTCCTACATTTGTATTTAAAACATTTCCTCACTCCGAAAATAAAGTAAATATTACAATTAACACAACACGCCTAAATAATGAGATTATTAAACAACGTTTAGGATGTATTCCTATTCATATTACTGATATTGATTTTCCATATCAAGAATATGTTATTGAATTAGATAAAAAGAATGATAGTGATACCGTACAATATGTTACTACCCAAGATTTCAAAATTAAAAATATCAATACGAATAAATATTTATCCGAAAACGCCACTCATGAGATATTCGCTCCAAACAATCTTACAGGAGACTATATTGAAGTCGCTAGATTGCGACCTAGGTTATCGGCTGATATTGCTGGAGAGCAGTTACAGTTTAATTCTACACTTGATATTGGAACATGTAAGGAAGATGGAATGTATAATGTTGTCTCTACCTGCGCATATGGTAACACAGTTGATATGGTCCAGGCAAATGATGTTTGGAATGATAAGAAAAAGGAATTGAAAAAGTTGGACAAGACTGAAGAAGAAATTGAGTATGAAAAGAAAAACTGGTTTATGTTAGAAGCAAAACGCATTACGATACCACTTAGTTTTGATTTTACAGTAGAATCGGTTGGCGTATATAGTAATTTTAATATTATGAATAAGTCTTCTTCTATTATGATTGATAAATGCAAATCATTTATTGAATTATTGGATAAAGGTAAAGTAGATATTATACCGACTGAAGATAGTACAGTTAATAACGAATATACAATTACACTTGAAAACGAGGACTATACCTTAGGTAATCCACTCGTATATTTCCTATATACGAATTATTATGAAAAGAGAAAAACTGTTTCGTTTGTTGGTTTTAGAAAACCACATCCACATATTCCTAAAAGTGTTATTCGACTAGCATTTCAGACTCATACTGATGTGTCAACCGTAGTAGAATATTTAATTGAATCCGCAAATAATACTATTAAAACATTTCAACATATTCAAAAAACATTTTCAGAGTAAAAAACTATTCACGCAATCAAAAAAAATGTAAATAATATACATATTTTACATTTTTTTTATTTTATTTTATTTTATTTTTTATTTTAGATAAGAGCAGATTTGTATTTTAAGCAATAGTAGCAATAGTAGCAATAGTAGCAGTAGCAGTAGCAGTAGCAGTATCAGTAGCAGTATCAGTAGCAGTATCAGTAGCAGTATCAGTAGCAGTAGCAGTATCAGTAGCAGTATCAGTAGCAGTATCAGTAGTAGCAGTAGATTCATTATCGATATCTAAAATGTTGCTATCTTGTTGTGTTTTCTTTTCCTTATTTTCCTTTGTATGCTTTCTCAAATTATAATTAATGATATACATTTGTTGCGAAGGATGTAGTGAATTAACATACTTGATAACTTCATTTAAATCAATATACCTGTTTTCCTCCTTTAATACTGGAATGTATAATTCATGATGAAGCTTATACATTTGCGTTCTAAATTGTTCAGGATACGTCATTAATGGCTTAGCCTTTTTAATATAACAATTGATATAATTGCTATAGAGCGTCTTAGTATAATTATGCATCTGTACACGATAGTCAGTAAAAGAATACCTATGTTCCTTGAAATATTGCAAATATTCAGTTACCTTACCATCTTTTCTCAATTGCAAGTAGTGATATTGCAACTTTGGTTGGTTTCCTCTAAGTTGTCTAACTATTTCAAAATTCGGATTTCTAAATTTATAGCGTGCACCGGTATTCGTATTTTTAAATACAATTCCTTGAATATCGTATACCGTAGTGGATGATGCAAACATTTCAATAATTTCATCAATATCAGTTTCAGATGTAATATTGTACTTAATCGGCAATCTTACACTTGTTGGCATACCAAACTTACTGACATGTTCTGAATTATCAATAATGTTAATATTCGTTCCATCAATCTCATACACTTCAACCAAATATAATGCCATGTTACGAATTAACTTAACAATGCGATTCCTAGGGTGTTGCATAACAAAACTATACATGAATTGTTTATTTAGCGTCTCCGTATTCAACCCAACGTGTTGGCATACTTCATTGAACATATACTTAAATGTGTCTTTTTCATGAAATCCATTTGTCATGTAAAAACAAACATTACCACCTACACAGCTTCTAGTTGCAAATTCCCAACATTGCTTTTCTTTTTCATAAAACATATTAATCATTGTTCCTTCAACAAATTCTTCACAACCTAAAATTGTAGTATCTGATTTTAGTAAGTCAGCATTTGTTGTCAGTGATTTAGGAGGCGCATAACATACAATCTCACCACTGTCTTTAAAGATAACCGACCGTAAAAGGCCTACATTATCGTAAGATTCATTAGCCATCATTTTTTTATCATACTTTAAAATATTATATTTAATATCATTCTGACTTTTCCATGTAGAACAACGTAAATTTAGAGGTTTAACTAATTCACTTCTCTCCCCAGAATTAGTTAAAATAGTATTAATATTTGTGATATTGCCTAGTGTATACATCTTTCCAGTTGTATTATATTATATTATACAGGTATTACAGCATTTTTAGATCAATTTTTTCTAGTATTTCATAGTATTTCATATTATTTCATAACCAATCCTATCTTTTCGTACTTCATAAACATAATAATTTCTATATTAAATATAAGGTAATGGATACAACGAATAATATTTTTTTGCAATTAGGAGATATAATACAATTAGAAGCACCAACCAACACCCTTCTACATAACCACGTATATATTATTGACTATATTGATTCTAATGTAATTAATTTGATAGAAGAAAATAATTCAAAACGAATTACTTTAGATATTAATTCAAATGGCGATTTATCAGACGAAAGTATTTTATCAATATCGTTGTTGAATCGTGATACAACCACCGGATATGCTAGACAACATAATTTAATAATGGATACATGGGTCGATATACCATTTGGGGGTGATTTACCAACCACAATTACTGGCGTCATTAGTAATTTAGAAGATGATATGATCGAAATAAAAACATTTCCTGAAAATGATATTATATACATTGATTTTGCATACAAAGGCATTCCACTAGATCTACCAATTACATCAATTAATATACGTGAACAACCAGAAAGTTATAAAAACACGATAATTATGGATGCAAATACAGAATTGGACACTTCCATAACTACTGGAATACAAGAGGAGAAAACAACAGATGTAATAGATTCGGAATTCGATGGCGACGAAGATATGGAAGATATTATAATTCAAATACCTACGGAACAAATTAAGGCACAAATTAAAGAATTAATCATTGACGCAGACCAAATACAGTTTGGTAACGATCTCGACTCAATTACACAAACTGTCGAAGTATCCGAACAAAACAAACGTTACAGTATTGAAACACAAACTAATGATTTATTGGACGAATTATTATCTACCATACCCAATGTAAATAGAACTCGTGATGTATTGAATAGTCTACATACAATGATTGAACGTTTTACACAATTACGTACACAATTTTCTAATTTTGATAATAACGGTAATGCGAACATGCCAAAACTAAATGGCGATCAGTATAAACCACTTGTAAAACACATTTCCGATTTTAATTATCATTTATATTGGATTTTACCAGTTGCAGTAAATCGCAAGAAATTATATGATGTTGATATTAACGAGGTTGATAACAATTATCCAGATGTTATTTCAATGACTCTTGACGATTCTTTAACTGAAGAATCCAATATTCGCGATTTGTATAAAAAAAATACGGAAACGTTTGGAAATTATATGAATAAATTACAACCGTACTTGACTCCCTTTGAAAACCCAACGTTTACTGAAAATGTATTAGCATTCAAACAAGTAAATTCAAATATTGAAACGATTGTTAGTAATCTGGGCGAACTATATTCATCCGTTGCAAAAAATGACAATGTAAAACGACGACAATTTGTTACGCAAAAATACAATTTAGGTTTAAGTAAATTGCATGCAAGTGAAATTACTAGTTCAAACATGATTTCTACTAGTAAAAATATGACTCCAAACGATATGCTAGGAGTTAACTCTATGATAACATTACCTGAACCAGTATCGCGATTTTCTAATATTTTACTTCCAGCAACAAATATTTATGATAAAACAAATCTCAATTTGCATTATTTCAATTATTGGCAATTATTCAGAAAAAATTTTACTGTAAATAAAACAATAGTTGATGGATTAAAAAAACCGATTGATTATGAAAATACAAAATTTCTTGATTCGGTTACTGAATTTATATTAGAGGATATCCTTGAACCTGGTGAAATCGCAGACGATGAACGATTTACAAAATATTTGGACATGATTATCCCTACTACAAAAGCATTGTTTACTATTATTAAGCAACACGTCACTGGCAAGTTGAGTTTTTATGAAATATTGAAGTATATGCAACCGTTCTTAATTTATAAAGATGATGTTTCTAGTGAACTATATTCATTAATATTCAAATTTATACAAGAACGAATATTACTTTATAAACGCGAATATGCTACTAACAAAATGATTTTTAATAAATTAAACACATCCACTTATAAAAACACTAACATTGAAGCAACCTTATATAAACTATTACATGGGGTCAAAGATATACGTGGAGTAATATTTGACGCGTATGGTATTAACAATGAAAATGAGAGCAATAGTAATGAAAACAATAGTAATGAAAATGTCGTAGGAAATACAACGACAAAAACTGTTCTAAGTAGTGCTGAAATAATTAGTAAAATGATGCAGGTTGATTATACGAAATTGTACATGACTGCGATTACATTATTAAATATGGATCTCGTCACACCATTTGATTTTAATGTATTATTTACTGAAAAAACTGAACTACTTGATAAAACAACTGTTGAAAACGAGAAAAATAATGAATGTAAACAATATGTTATAGCCAAAAGATATATTGACCTTGAAGATTTAAACGGTGATAATGACATTGATATTTATTTCGATAAAAAATATGACCCGACAGTTTATGATATTATTAATGAATATAAGGCACAGCAAGATGAATTGGACGATTCTAGTTTCAAAGAATTCCTTACTGAACAACTCGTATTAACTATTGGATTAAAACGAAATGATGCAAAGTACGAAGCAATGTCTATGATTGCAAAAAAACGTGCTATTGTTGATGGACAATACGCTGTTCTCGAAATAGATAATATAGACTCAGTCCAATCGTTGTATTATAAACGTGAAAATAATACATGGGTTCGTGATGAAAGTATTCCGGATAATACGTTTGTTGACAATTCTAAATTATTTTGCAATATACAAGATAAATGTATCCAGGTTGATAAAACATGCGCAGATAATAATGTAGGTGCTGATTTATTAAAAAAACAACTTATCAACGATATGTACAATGAATTTGATAATTCATACCAAGTAAGCAAAGAACAACTCATTCAAAATATAAATAATCGGTATGACACAGATTTCGAAAGAATGAATAAATTAAAGGGAATCAACCACTTCCAACTATTCAAATATGAAAATCGTAAAATTCAACTAATGAAAGATGTGGAAGTATCAGATATTACTGTTTCCCCATATGCCGTTGTAAGAGACGCTATATTAGGACAATCTGATTTTATCAAAAAACAAAATGATATCATTACCTTTGTTACTAAATTTACACGTCCATCAAATCCAATTATAGAAGATGAACGCGAATATTGGCTATATTGCGTTATAACAGATACTCCATTATTGCCTATTTTTTTATATAAGTTAGCGAGTGTTTTTGTTGAAAAGGGCGATTATCTTACAGCATTAGATACAATTTGTGATGAACAAGGAACGATTAGTGATGACAAAGAAAATTGGGTTGATAAACATAGTGGCTATATTATTAAACCTATTAAATTAAGTTCGGAAGAAGGTTATGATACTGGGGGGTTTAAACTACAAACACGCGAATTAATTGAAATGGACGCAGGCAATGCAATATTACAATCTTCTAAAGAGAAACTTATAAAAAAATATGATAATCCACAGACACAAGTTATTAACAATGTAGTTACAAGTATGAGCGGATACATGAGTATTAATATTGATTCGACGAGAGATACGATTATTAATCATGTATTAGTTGCACTGGATAGAACCGTCGATGACAAGGATGAATATAATGCAAAAATTGCAAATAAACCTAAAAAAATGCCATCATATACAGACTATTATAACCAATCTATGCTATTTATTACATTTGCATATATGGTTACCTTTATTCAAAGCGCTATACCGTCTATTCAAAGTAAAAAAACACATCCTGGATGTAAACGGTCATTTGTTGGTTATCCATTAACCGGCGAAGAGGACTTAACATCCATTCAATACGTTGCATGTATTGCGCATAAAATTAAGTCTTCAATTGAACCGTGGAAATCTATACAAAAAACAAAGGAAATTAATATAGCCAATAAAATTAAATTATTTATTGATGCTATTGTATTAAAAGGTGGCGATATACAACAACTCTTACAAGAAAAACGTAATTATTTACTACAAAATGAAGATGATTTTATACCCATTGAACATGATATTAAAAAATGGATTAACTTTTTACCTCCTCTGCAGAATATCACGAATCAATCACCTATTAATATAACCACACAATTTACGGGATTATTACAAGACAATATGAAAAAAGGAAAATCTGATCAGTTGTTACAAATAAATGTTATTCGTTCTAAGATCATTTACTTCTCGCTCGCGATTATTCAATCTATACAAAATATTATTGAAAAGGAAACACCCTTGTTAATGAACAACAATCAAGAACCGTTTATACAAAATGCTTGTTGTAATAGCGGTGAATACAAAACTCTTGATTATTTCGCAAAGAAAGACCCAACTATTACAAAATTTAATGATATTGTTATCTATCTTACAAATGTATTACAGGATATTCAAAATATAACACGTGCACCCATTCTGTTAGACGCGAAAAATACAAAAATACAATTCCCTACGATTTCAAAGGACTTTTCGGAAGAAACTATTTATCGCGCATTTATTTCATTATGTAATTATAATACTAATATTCCGGTAAATGATGATTTAATTAAAATCTGCTTAACACGTCCTGAAAATTACGATCCCAAAGATTCTATACAAACACAAATTGAAATTCTTAAGAATAGTGGCAATACTTTTTCTCTTCCAAAATTAAATAACCTACTTGATATTATTAATAAACAAAATATTGTTCCGATTAAATTTTATAATGATGATGTATCTTCTATTCAACAGTCTCGTAGTTTTATCAAATTTTTGCAAGAAAATAATTATTCTTATCTAGATTCTACCTTTTTACAATTGTACTCCGAAATTATAGATACATTTGATATAGAAACTAGTGAAAACGACGAAACGGTTAGAGAATTTCGAAATTATATTTCTAAAATGAATACAGGATTAGAAAATGATATTAGAACATTCTTAAATAAACATAATGGAATTACAAAGAAACGCTTGGATAAATTAATGCAAGTTATTCGCGATATTGGAGATTTTTATGTAATCGGCAATGAATTCTTTATGAGTGACAACGACGAAACTGTGTATAAAGCCAATTTGTTCATTAAAAATGCTATACATAATATATTATTTGTATTCCCAAATATTATTATAAATCACGTTGATTATAGCGATGTTAAAATTCCGAAACACTGGAAATTATCTGCATGGCATAGTAGCGATATTAGTAATTTCGTATCGAAACATTACCAAACATTAAAACATTTTTATCAAGATCCTACTATCATGCCATTATTAGCTAAAATACAATCGAACATGAAGGACTTCTATAAGTTAGTAGACATGACCTACTTTTTTTCTAATATTCATACAATGGATGGCAAAATCATTCATTCCATTTTAGATAATAAAACTTCAAAATTGATGTTTACATACTATTTCTTATCTTCTATAAACGAAATTATTAGATTAAAAGATGATGACAGCATTTTAACTCGCGAGGTGTTACCCCGACAAGATGTAAATAATATTATATCATCCGTCCAACTTAATGAAGATGCTACAGGACTTGTCACTGAAATCGAAATGGTTAGAGGTGAAAAAAAAAATATCAGTGAAAAAATCGCAGATTTAGTAATTCAATTTATTACTATTATTGATAACGATAAACAAACTATCAATATGAATCGCGATATTATTAAAGAAAAAACCACAAGAGCGAAAGATAAAGAAAAAGATACTATTACCACATTTTTACGCGACTTAACGGTTGAAGAACGCGAAATTGAAAACGAATTTAAAAATTATCGCTTAGAGAGATGGAACAAAGGTTTGCAAAAGGGCTTAACACAATATGTCGCATCTACTTATGACGAAGAACGCGAATCTATGGAAAAACAACTATTACATGAACAACAACTTGGTAAAAAAGATTATGTTAGTGATATGAATAGAGAAATATATATGGACGACTTAGAAGAAAATGAACGTGTAAATGAGTCTATTGAACAAGAAGAGTATAATATGAATAGTCTACCAGAAGATGATGATTATGGTGCAAGCGACGACGGATATATGCTAGAAAATGAATAATTTACCTTCACAATGTAGATAATTCCTAGTTTTTATGTAAATAATACTACTTACATAAAAGTGATTATGTAGGTAAGTTCTTTTCCATAGGTCACTCATTCTATTTAGGAATATCTTATACTCGTATTATTTTTGTATTTTAAATAATATGGAATATATAAGATGCCTAAGGTAGATATTGACTATTCCAATACCCTATTCTATAAAATTTACTGTATTGATCCATCAGTCAATGACCTGTATATTGGTCACACCACTAATTTTGTTCAACGTAAACACGCACACAAACAGGGATGCAAAAATGCAAAATCTTCTAATTATACTTGTAAGTTATATAACTTTATACGAGCAAATAAGGGTTGGGATAATTGGAATATGGAAATTATCGCATTCCATAACTGTCATGATCATTATTCAGCCAGAAAAATAGAACAGAAATATTTTGAAGAATATAATGCCACCTTAAATAGTATTGCTCCCCTACCACCACCTAAACAAAAACCTATTTTACAACCAAAACAAGAAACGGAAATATTATATTGTAATAACAATACAA
>Ga0209302_10001172_pt1 | contig 15208 bp, 17 predicted proteins | sample ArcOceMetagenome_2_FD_187445 | JGI IMG/M metagenome (GOLD analysis project Ga0209302, IMG submission 187445) | Marine eukaryotic phytoplankton communities from Arctic Ocean - Arctic Ocean ARC135M Metagenome (SPAdes) (version 2) | ecosystem: Environmental > Aquatic > Marine > Oceanic | place... | reverse complement strand
AAGGGTGATGCGGTCACTGGTAGTGATGTTGCAACCTGTTGCAAAGCTCCACCTGTAACTGGCATGTGTTCTGGGAATACTGATAGCGCCGAAGATGTGGATTGTTCCGGTGAAGCAACCAATACCCAAAACAAGGGTGATGCGGTCACTGGTAGTGATGTTGCAACCTGTTGCAAAGCTCCACCTGTAACTGGCATGTGTTCTGGGAATACTGATAGCGCCGAAGATGTGGATTGTTCCGGCGGTGACGGATCAAATACAGCCAATACCCAAAACAAGGGTGATGCGGTCACTGGTAGTGATGTTGCAACCTGTTGCAAAGCTCCACCTGTAACTGGCATGTGTTCTGGGAATACTGATAGCGCCGAAGATGTGGATTGTTCCGGCGGTGACGGATCAAATACAGCCAATACCCAAAACAAGGGTGATGCGGTCACTGGTAGTGATGTTGCAACCTGTTGCAAAGCTCCTTGCGCTGACTGGTGTGCAGACTCCAACGCAAACAATGACGATTTCTGCAGTTTCGCTGCGTGTGCTGGTTGTACTGACCTCAGAAGTGAAAAGGGATGTTAAAATTAAAAATAAATTATTTATCTTTATGTTTAAATATGTACATGTAAGATTGTTGTTCTGTCAGTTCAAAGTGTTGGTCAAATGTTTTCCCAAGTTTGGATCGTTTGCATGTATCCCATGCTTCTTTGGCTTCTGTGTCTGAGAATGTGATGATACACGCTTGATCTTGTAGTTCGCACTTGACTCTGCGCCATCCTTGATAGAGATATATTTTTTTGCAATGTTGATATTCTTGACCAAGAGCAAATTGGAATATTTTGTGTTTGAATTTACCCATGTGATATTTGCAGTCGTCGTCCTTTACAATAGTGGAATCGATAGGGTCTGTAAGCCAGTTGTCTTGCTTGTCTCTGGCATAAATAAACCACGTGCGTGTGACAAGTTGTCCCATTTATTCACTGGAAAATGTATTTAAGTAGTGTCATTCTCATTGATGGAAACGGAGTTTAAATTGTTGTGTTTGTGGGTGGTCATGTTTCTAATTTGGAATATAACATTGATCAGTGTTGATAATAAATATGACCTTCAGATTCGCGGTCATACGTCTGTGAATGTGATCCAACAATTTGCAAGGTTGCAGGGCATTGCCGATGAAAAGGTGGTTCTTTATAAATATGATGGTCATGTTCGTAAATATTCCTCTGATATATTATTGTCGGGTGGTCGTTGGTCTATTGGAGCGCGTCCGGTGTCCGGTGATCATATACACGCGGCTATTTCATTTTGGATCGGTGATGTTCCCCGATTGTTTGCGGAGCATGACCGCCATCCCATGGATCCAATTCCCTACGAGACGAAGAAGCCTTCAATGTGTCTTGCGCCCGACAAGAATGCGTATACAAAGTTATGGCCCCATGTGGGCGTGCATACGCATTGTGACGGTTTGATCCACGTTCATCCGTGGTCTGCGCCTAAAAGTATTCGAAAGGAAGGTTTGGATGTCCAGCTTGGCCTTTGGTTTGATCAGGTGGGCATTCAGTATCGAGAAAGTCCTTTTGTTTCTTTGGAATTTGCGGATGGTTTGCGTTTGGATGGAAATGCGACTCATCGTTGGTATGTGGCTGAAAAGAAATGTTTCAATGATTCTGATGCTAAGATTTACTCTGAATATTTGGATCAGATTTGGTTGGGGCATGCGTATGGCAGTTATGTGTTTTGGTATGGTAAAATTGGTTCAGAAAGTCCTGGCGATATTGAATCGCATATTGATTCCTTAAAGTCTGTGGGTGTGTATAGTTTTAACGAGTATCCCTATCCGCAAGATTGTTTGTAAATGTTTAGTGTCTTGGTCCTATAAAAGATTCATTTTATTCAATGTATGTACGATTCAGATGCGGTGTATTGGTTTGTATTTTCTTGTGTGTTTGTGAGAGTGATGTATTTTGTGGTGGATCAGTGGTTGTCCCGGACGCGCCCGGTGTATAATACTTTACCCATTTTCCGACAGATGTACATACAAAAGAACATGGTCAAGTCTTTTTATTTGGCCATATTAACCATATATGCTTCTATAAAAGTAATATTGCCGATTTATCAGCGTGGTTTCTGGGATACGTATACGATTCATCGTTTGGGCGCCCTTTATGGTTCGAATGATTTTATGGGATTGGTGTGTGTGGATCAGTTGCCAAAGACGACTCGTATTCATCATATAATCTCGACAATATTAGTCTTTACTTCCTTGTCGTTGGATTTCCAAGAATCGGACATTGGTCAGGCGATGTTGGTGTATACAATGGCGAGTGCGTCGGCTTATATTGTGAATTTGCACTTGGCGGTTCGTTTATTGTTCGAACGTGGCGAATTGGTGCGTCTGCGCTATACAGCGGCGGCCATATACATGGCTTGTTGTGGGTGTTCTTGGACATGGCATTTGGTTTGGGCTTTTTCTCGTGCAAATTTTAATATATATCACGTGCTTTATTTTTTGTTATTGGGATGGATTGTTCGTGATGATATAATTTTGATGCAATGGCTGTCTAAATGATGATTCCTTTGACCTTTGTCAAGACAGTATTTATATGAAATATAAAAAATAATATGCTCCAACATAACATGACATTAGTCAGTGAAATGATAAATACAAATGAAGTTGCTATAAAACGAGAAAGGACGAGGGCGATTCGGTACGACAATATTCATGCAGGTGCTATTGTAATGGAGAAAGACCGAGCAAAAACTGCGGAGCAACTACTAGATAAGCGCATTGCGTCTCTTTTCGATGTGATCAAATTGGAAAACATGTTATTGTTTGTCATTTTGCTTACAATCGTGTACATTTTTATATGTCGGAGATCTGCTAGGACACCGCGTTTTTAATAGAATAAATGATCTATTTAGTGTGTGACACTCCGTGAAAAAATGAGAACTCTCCGCGCTGTGTTTGTAGGAGAGTCTGGCGTTGGCAAAACAACTTTATTAAGAAGAGCGTCTAAAGATTCTGGTCGTATTGTCCCTACTATTGGCGTGGACAATGCGTTATTTGATTACGGTGGTGTTTTTTTCCAATGTTGGGACACCTCTGGTCAGTCTCAGTTCAAGGCTGTGGCTCAGATGTTTATTGATAAATCTCGAGTGGCCATCTATATGTATGACGCTTCAAAGCCAGAGACATTCGTCTCTAAAGATGTGCCTGAGAATGCTATTATAATCGCGAATGTGTCTGAGCGTGGAACTTTCCCATTGTATAGAGAGCATTTACCGTTTAGCGACTCTAATCCACAGTCTGTCCAAGATATCTTGGAGCTGTTGAAGACGTATGCTATTGTAGAGCCTGAATATACAAAAGAAAAAAGGATCGAACCTGAATGTTGTTGTTGTTTTTAATTTTAATGTACATTAAAAATTAAAAATTTAAATGATTTACTTGTATGTAATTGCATTCAACTGGGCCCCTTTGAATACCGCGCGCCTCTACTTCTCTTCTTTGTCTGTCTTCGACAATGGCATAAAGTTCGTCATTTTTTCGTATCCACGACAAACAGCACGCGCATGCGACTTTCCATACTTTGTGTTGTGATACACAACAAAGAAACGGCATCGATATCATGGTTATGACCAGTTGAAATGGTGTCAATAATACGTATATTACATTTGTCCAGAAATAGGTGCATTTTTCCTGTGGTGTTTCATATAGATGATATTCTGTATCGTCATTGTCTGTTTGGTCATGATTTTTCATTGTTTCTACGATTCTGAGCTGAACTCTGATACTTTCTAAAGCTTCTCGTGCTTGTGCGTCTAGTCCAGTTTGTGTAATTTCTGTGGTTCTTGGATCTCCAGTCTCTGCAAAATCAAAGACATATTTTGCCGCCGATGTGATCCACCCCCATATTGTACTATCGTTGACTAGGATGGTATCGTTATTTCTTTGAATTTCTTCCCATAGTGGCGTTGCAATAGTGTATGCTTCCCTTTGTTTGACAAGAACTCTTATCAATTGATAAGCTTTTCGTTCCCAATCCCTTAGACAGCAGTACAGATGAATTTGATTATTCCTAAATCTATCTGCTAATATTTGCAAGGGTCTCCGTATATTATCTTTGTCTGTGATTTGAAGATTTCCGCAACAAAATACATTTCGAAAAAACCATGCTAGTTTTGAGGCATGAATATTGGAAGCCCATGAACCAATAAATCTACATAGGGACCATATCCAGAAAAAGCTGAGTATGACCCAGTACACTATTGTGGCGGGTACCCAGTGCGATTCGTCGTATTGTTCATCGTCTACGAACAATTCTGTAGATAACCCTTGAGATACGCTCATGGATGCCATAAGAGCTACTGAAAAAGCAAATATAGAGACGCAGAAGAATAGAAATATGGCGTTGTATCTGGCGTTTAGATCTTTGATGACTTCTGTATCTAAATATGGAACGGCATTTTCTCTAGAGACTGCCAAAGGATATCTACCCGAAAGAAATTTTGCTTCTACAATATTCAACCGTACCGAGTAAAACACACCTTCTAGGACAGACATGAGACCAAAAATGATGCCTATTAATGTGGAGGTGTTATGCATGGTTTTCTTCCACTCTGGTTGTCCGTCTACGTTCCCCAAGAGTTCTCCGGCATGTCCGACGGAGAATCCAACCACTAGTGTCGATACAAGAGTCATTTGATTGATCATTTGTTGGTAGTCATTTAGGACAACTCTCATACGTTCTTCCAACTTTTCGCGTATAGATAGAAACATTTTAATTTCGTCATAGGACTTGATGAGCAAATTGTGTGAACTTTTGATGAGTTTTTCATCTCTCTGTGTTTTAATTTCGTTTGAAAATTGACCTTGTTGTCGAACGGCCGCTACAGGATCAAATGACATCTATTATAGAATTATAAAGTTATATAGTTATTTATAGTTCTATTCTTTATTCTTCAACTACATGTTCATACGTTTGATTTCCCCATTTCGTAATCAACTCGGTTGAGGTTACCTGTTCTCTCGGTATGAGCGGCCAATAATGTCCATCGTTATATAGATAAAATGTATGGGTGTATGTGGTCTCTTCGTTTCCCGGATATGGTAGAACTTCTCTAGCTGTAAAGGACCATACGTCCATTTTCGGTTTGTATTTTCTTTTTTCAGCTTCATCCGGAAGGACTTCAGCGTCAATCCTGGACTGACATGTGAAAATAATAAACCGACAGTCCATTTCATTTGCCAAGAATGCAGCCCAATTTTCTGACAAATTACTTGGATTGATTAATTCATTGGTCAAATTATATGTGATTACTTTGTCGGTTTTTGCATCAATGGTCTCAAACCCGTTGAAATCATCTTGCCTTTGCCTGCCTATTCGTCTCAAATCTTTTTTGGTGTATGGGTATATTTGAAGGTCATAGAATTTGATCAATAGATTTGCACTGTGTAACAGACACCAACCGTCGCCGGGCACTCTCTTGGTCCAGAATTTGGAAAATACCTCGGCGACTTTTGTGTTAAATATATCAATACCGAACCGGGTTCCACCTTTTAACAGTTCTATGGATGCCAATTTAAATTTTTTGGGTCTTGTTGGCCTCGCGAGAGACACTTTATCAGCCATTGATGAACTAAGATCGTTCGCTGATGATTTCGATTCTGCCGACGAACTAAGATCGATCGCTACCGATGAACTAAGATCGTTCGCTGATGATTTCGATTCTGCCGACAAACTAAGATCGATCGCTGCTGCCCTCAACGTTACTGTTCCAATCTTCACATTCTTTTTCTTAAATCGGCTGGTATGTTTGATACGATATGATATTCTAACGGTTTCGGCATCGATTTGTTTGACAACTTTGACTTTTGCCTTTTCTCCCGGAGTCTTCTCCCAAAAAACTTTATCATCCGGTTGAAACATTTGATTTATATTTGCCAAATAAATAGTGGTATTTTGTTTAAATCCACCTCAAAAGTACATATAACAATATAAACATGTTTTTATTCTACAACTGTATGTTTCTGGTCTTTTTGTGGTGTATATACATTATGGTAGTTATTATAACTATTTCAGCGGATTATGATGACGAATGGGACAAAAAATTCACAAGTATTCTGCTTTTTTTGATGTTGTTTCCTCTGTTAAATGTGACATTCACGATTTCCTTATTGTATTTATCGCCTCGAGGTTCTTTGGAGCATAGTAAAGTTGGAAACCTTGCCGTAGCGATGCTCGATTGTGCCTCTGAGCGTCTCCCGACGTTATCTTTACATTTTTCCAAGATTGAGGATTGTTTACACGTTGTAACTACATATTCAGTGCGTCCGGGTCGTTTGCCGTATATAGGTTCTCGTGTCGGCGCTCTAAATATTCCTGATGCTTTTGTTATGCCAAACCTGGACGCGAAGTCTGTTTTCGTGACAAAATATTATCATGATTCTAGTCTTTTGGAAAAGTCATTGACTATGATTCATGAGTGTGCACATATTGGGCTTGGCGCCCATGATTATGCATATCGCTGGGAACCGCATTTCAATAACCTTACACGTGAAGAACAATACAATAATGCGGATTCGTTTATGGATTTGGTATTGACTTATTGTGCTCATTTATCTAAATCTACGGCGTTTCGAGGCGCCTCTGCCCCCACCGGACTCCCTACTGGAACGGCTGGGCCAGTCGGGCACAGTAGAAGGGTGTTCGGGAAACATTGGTGACATTGGACGCTTGCGATCCGTCCGCTTGCGTTCAGGCCGTGCTCTCTCATACCGTATTTCCGGAGATTGTCGTCTCTTCTGTTGTGGTCGTCTCCGTCTGTTGTCAAATTGTAAGTCCATATTTTGCTGCCGCCGCGAAAATAGGGGGGACATTGTACGTTTCTCGCGTATGGGAGACATGTGTCTGCCTTGTCTTGGGGGTCTCTGTCTGTCATTTCTCGAAGGTCTGCGTGCCGCCTGGCGTCTACCTCCTTCAATTTCTCTCCTTTTGGAGAATTTGGGTCTCCAATCTTCCCACCATTTGATTTTCTTTTGACGGAGACGACTTTTAGGCTTTTCGAGTTCTCTAACGACTTTCTTGGCAATATCTAGTTCTGACTTTCTGCATTTTTCGAGCACGTCGTCGGTGAACTCGTCAACATATCCACATCCATATTCTAGAATATTTTCAATGCAACCAACAAAGGAATCAAATTCGTCCGAGTCTTTGGGAATACCAACATCAATTGCGAGATCTTCAATTGACATTTATATATAAGATTCAGGCTTATATACACAAAACTAGCGGACCCAATTCGGTATTTGTGGGTCTTGTATATTTCCTAATCGGTGTAATCGTTGGATTTCCTTTTTTAGAGCAACGTTTTCGTGGTAAAGTTGTAAGCAAATATTTGCGATGTTGGCACTAGAAATGGACATCCGTATATCGCACGAGTATCTGTCGTGCGTCCGCGCCAAAGCAGTCAAACCGCCGCCTTCTTGTTTAGTAGATAATTGTAAGTTTTGTAAAGAATGAATAATATCTTCCATTTGTTTTGGGATAATAGCTTTTATAGTATATACTAAACGCGTGGACAATACTCAACAATGATGCATTCTGATATATTTTGTTCCGATTGTACGGATTTATGTACAAAACTCTTGTTGGTGCCGATCTGGGAGCTTTTGTCGGATTTCGAAGAGATTTTTTTGGTGTTAGTCTGTGTGCTTTTATTTTTTTTGGGTGTTTTTTTTGATAAATACAATCCGCCAATAACTATAAAAATGAAAAATATTTTTGTTGGACTGCTTGTCATGTTGTATTGTAATATGTTTATTTTATACGGGCCCTACGATAATTTCCGCAAACGCGTTTGGATCTATATATTTTTGAATGGTTTTGTTCACAAAATCTACGGTCAGATTGGAAACAATGTGATCAAAAATATGTAGTTCTTGTACAGCATCTTTTCCGTCAAGAATGTGCTTCAAAAGGGTGGAACCCAATTGATCGACGTCATCCATGGCTATTTTTCGACTACCGATCATTCGCGAAGAAGCATTCTCCAATTCTCGTGGCGTAATGCCTGAAGTTTTCCATTCTTGGATGAGTTCTCTCGTTGTGGCCATTCCTTCTTCCAAAGAGTCGGGACTAAATGTACCCTGAACACAGAATATAGGGTCTGTTGCTTTGGATACCGTTTGTATCATGGCGTAGATCCCATAAGTGCCGAGGCCGCGCTGTTCTCGAACGGTATGCATGAGCCTACCCGTCATTCCACCCCCAAGTACTTCTGCGGCGGCCTTTAATGCCACGCGTTCTTGTCGTGTCAAAGAGTTGTCTACTGTCTGGCCAATCATGATGGATGCCGATCCAAATCCTGGCAATTTCTGGTGTATTTCTGTTGCCTTTCTGGGTAAAGAAGTCCATTCGAGAGTAGTCTTTGGCGGTGTGCCTGTGGAATTAAATATTTTGCCCAATTCTGACGCAACTTTTGTTGTGGGTGCGATCATGGTTACATAAGTTGAACCATTACTGGTCAATTGATTGTGAAATTCTTCGAGTTCTGCCATACTTATTTCTTTAATGCGTTGAACTCTGGCTTCCAAAGGAATGTTATATTGTGTTTTTTCGAAAAGTGATTGTATGAAATGTTTTTTAACTTGATAAGATTGGTCTGTGCGTCTTGACAATAACTCTGAGATCAAATGTCTTTTATGTAGTTCTACATTGTCTCTGTCAAACTTTGAATTATGCCATTCTTGGACAATGGCGGTGCCCGTTTCTAACACGTTGTCTGATGGCAATGCCATATTCATATGTATAAACTCATGATCGTGCATGAAATTTCTTTCAGCATGCAATGACATTAATTTAGAACTAATGTCTCTGGATACATCTGGTTCGCGCAATGCTGAAACCAAGAGTGATGCTTTATCATGGTCCGCTGGTGAAAACCGTGCCGATAGTGTTGTGCGGACATAATTTGCTCGTGGTGTATGGATGAGGTTTGTAACGGGCCCGATGTTTTGTAGTTTCCAATCACTGTTTTGTTGTTTCAACATAATATCCACAACAGAGGGTGAAATATTTTCCACCTTTGACTCGATCGGCATGCCGGCAGAACTATGAAGGGGTTCTTTGGTAGGTATGACGTGCGTCACTGTCATGTTATGAGATTTAAAAATGATGGCGGCTGTCATAGCGATATCATTGGGCGTAATCGTTTCTAGTGCGTCTTTTCGGGCCTGAAAATCTTTCCAATTACCAATGGAAACACCCCTGCCTAATTCTGCCATGAGGTCTTGTACGGATTCTGTGCTACGGTTCCATTCATCGAGCATTACATTTTTGACGTTATCTAGTTCCGATGTCAACACTGGATGCGTTTCAAAGGTTTCTAGCGTACTGAGCATTTTTTGTTGCACTTCTAGACGACTTTCGGGACTGGTGGTCTCCTGTGTCCCGTGAAAAAACCATAGATATGGGTCTAATTGTCTTGGAGAATACGTCGAAACATCATGCAATGTATTGTCCAGAATCAAAGATTTTGCACGTCCTTCTCCATTGTGGTACAATAACTTTGAGATACATTTTAAAACTACAGATTCTTTTTTGGAGCCAGCCGGAGCTCGGAACGCCATACAGGTCATTGGGCATGGTGCCGGCAGCATTAGTTCCACATAGCGCATGCCCAATTGTTGCGGCTCTTGTGTTAGGACTCTTTTGTCTTGTCCGCCAGCCGGTATCCCGCCAAAATGCGTATCGACATGCTTGAGAATGGTTTCTGGGTGCATTGCTCCGACGAATATGAGGGTGGTATTGCTGGGCACATAGTATTTGGCTCTGAAATGTTCCATATCTACAGCAGAGGTTTTTTTGACATCGGTCATGGTTCCTATGGTGGAATGATGGTACGGATGTTCCAGAATAGCGACTGCTCCAGTCGTTCTAAACATCTTATTTCCAGCTTTTTCGCCTCTTTCGAGTTCATTAAGGACTGCTTTCATCTCTACAGGAACCTTATCGGCGGGGACGGCCGCAGATTGAAATCTTTCCGAATCAATTTGAATCGTTTCCTCGGTTTGTTCTGGGAGATGGACTACATAGAACCGCGTCGAATCCATGTTTGTTTCGGCGTTGATAATATCGCCTTTGGACGCGAGTGACCAGATCTTTCCGTTTTGAATGCGAAAAGACATGTGTTCTATAAAGTGTGCGGCACCCATGGGTGTGGTGCCAGCTTCATCTTTGGAACCGGCTTTGACTGCGCGCATGTAAGCAGTGACTGAAGCACCAGGGACTGGGCATAAAAGAACCGTTAGATTATTATTTTGATGTTGATAAGAATAAACGGTATTTGTTTGTAGAGTTGCGGAGGGTCCGGGTCGCCACATATTTATATATATTGTTTAAGGTTTATACTCTAAAAATGTAAGTCTTCTGCGACATGACAAAATAAAGGCATGCTGACATTTAAGGCGAATAATTGTTTGTACAAATAATGAAATGACTGAAGTACAGAATATCTTTCATGGGCTTGAAATTGTGCTACTGACCGCCCACCTTTTATAGAAATGAGCCCGGTCATATACACCTGATATAGTAGATGTTGATTGCTTCGAATGGTAGAATATTGGTCTGTCGATTCCATAACAACGTGCAACTGCTCCATAATGGTTCTAAAGGTCTCTTCCGATATTTTACGCCAGACCTTTTGCTGTTCATGGTCTGTAAAAAGATAACACAGCATTTGCCAAAACTGTGTGTGATTTTGATGAAACGTTGGGTTTGTAACGGCTATTGTTACATGTTCGGGTGTCAAAGAAAGGGCATCTGTCATTTTTTATTCTTACTCTTGTTTTATATTCAAAAAACGAATATTCCTTACATGTGATTGGCGAGCCATTCAAATCCGATTTTTGCTCGTTGGTTTTTGGTGGCTGAACACTCGATGACATACCAGTCCGAACTTTTGATTACATTTAGAGCCAGTCGTTCTGTGATCGCTTCTTTCTTGACCGCATACGGTAAATCTTGTTTATTCGCCAATACAAGCAATGGTTTGCCGACATTTTCTTTGTGAGACATGACCGCATGCAGTTCGGATTTCGCTTGTTCGAATCGATCTTGATCATTGCTATCCACTACAAACACAATGCCGGAACATTGTTGATAGTAATGGGGCCATAAAGCGCGAATTTTGTCCTGTCCCCCCAAATCAAACATATTGATCTGAAGATTACCGATTTCGATCTGCTCCAAATTGAAACCAATGGTGGGGACAGTGTAGCCGATGGCTTCTCCCAGTTGCAAGGAATATAAAATGGCCGTTTTGCCGGCGGCATCCAATCCTAAAATTAGGAGACATGTATCTCGATGAAAAGATTTCCAAATCCAATCAAAAGACTCGAATACAGAGCTTACAGAGAATCCTGAAAAATCAGAGCCCATATACTAATCCGTATGCAACATAAATACCCTTTTTTCGATTTTGTAAAAACACTTTTTGCGTTTTCGGTTAATAAAATACAGTATATAAGTCGCGTGAATTCCGTATACAAAAAATGGCCTCTTATTCAGATTCAACCACACTCAACTCCGTAGGAAATGGAAGTCCCAACCACAACCTTCAACCTTTCTTTGGTTCTGTCGAACCGCAGTACCAAAAGATGCTCGCAGAAGATAAATTCGCCCACGAGACGTACAATCTTCCCAAAGCATACGAGGGCAAAAACAAGCACCTTGAGACAGTCCTGGACTATCTCATTACTGAGGAAGACTCCTGGTACACGTCAGCCGTACTCCCTTGGGTATTGACTGATGACCTAAGTGTAAAGTGGGATATCTTCCGTTTTAACAAAACCCTTATGGATTTGGAACCGCATCAAGGGGTACCTCGATATGTCACTGCTGAAAGGGAGTCTCGTTCGGATCGCCTTGTTCGAAGAGGTTTAGCCTTCATTATTGAACACGGATTTTACAAAACTGATCAAGGTCGCCAACATTACCTGATGAATTTGCGCCAGATCGTTGATTCCGTCAATGAGACCGCCTACCACGGTGTCATTCACGCACTCTTGGCCAGCAAAAACCATTATAAAGAGTGGGAGCGCCAGCACGGCTCCGTGGTCACTAGACCCGGACAATTGTTGCGCGCTCAGCGTCGTCGATGGGCCGTTGTTCAGAAGCAGGAACGCGGGCTCTATCTTTTAGATGCCGAGCTCAAGGATCAAATGAAGTACGAGGGTGTCAGTCCTAATGTATGGATCTTGCCGTCCAAGATGAGCATTTATGTGACTATGGTGCCTTCGGCCGAGGTCGAATTCTATCGCAAAGGGCCCGGGGCGGCCACCAACCTCGAAAAGGGCCCTGCAAATCTCTTGACCTTCCGTGGCAGCAAGGTTTTCGAAACCAGACCTTTCGATATTGATTTTATCGGTGAGCCACGCGACTTGCTTGTCCGCGAACGTCAGATTGGTGAGTACTACGAGTTCCCGAACGCCGACGAAGTTGACGGCGAGGCAAATCGTGATATCTTCATCTACTCAATGGACGACGATGATTTCATACGCATGCGTTATTCGGAAGCCGAGACAGAGGCCAAGGCCAACGCCGCTGCTGCCGGCGTCTCCACTTCTGGAAAGGGAACTGTGCTTCTATTGCGTCCATTCATGACGTACAACATGGCGTCGGGTATCCTCATGAAGGGCGGACTTGACACCGGATTTACCGCACACGGCCATCACGATTTTATGTTAACGGACGATGTTATTCACAAGGTGCACATCGGACATTACACCTTTTATCACAAATCGATTGTCAAACAGCCAAAGAACCTAATGATTGCCGAAGATATCTTCGCTTCATCATATGTGAGCGGCGAAGGCACTAATCTGTTCAAGGGTGTGGGCGACGATAAGACTCAACCTGCTGAGGGTTCCTTCCCCACCGAGTTGGCACAGGACCGTTTCACTGGTGATTTGATTGCCATTTGGATTCCAGAAGGCAGATACAAAATCAGCAACCCGCTCGATATTACCGGACACTACAGTGCCCAGACCCTCGACATCCAAAACTCCACTCTCGACAACTCACAGGAACATTACCCAAATTCCGCCGCATATGCCGATGCACTCGGATTTGATCGCCTCCAGAACTATGGATCTCAAGACCAATTCCTTTCACCAGTCCGTCACCTTAACACTGTCTGTTTCAGAGGACATCAACTCTCCTACGATGCCAACAAGAAGACATACTCCAGAATCACCCTAAACACCGGACATTGGGGCCCGAACGTATATCCTGGCTGCAGAGCCGTTAGAAATGGCGAGAATGCGTTCCTTAAGGACATGGAGTACGAAAAGGCACGTACTGCGGGCCAACTCGGACTTTAAATTATTAAATCATATTTTTAAATCATATTCTAAAATTAAATAAAGTATAAATATAAATTGTTTCATTTCATGAATGTGTCTATGTGTATCTATACCGCCTGTAGAAGAGATTGCGCGTAATAAAGTCTCGTTTTGGCGCCGAACGTCTCACAGACAAGAACCATCTATACCAGAATTGACCATTATGATCTCAGATGTCCCCAAGAAAATTCGCTCTCAAGTGGCACTACGCATTACTGAGCTGACATCGAATCGTAATGAGACCAATCCGTTAATGTGATCTTATGACTCAATCCCTTCAATACCTTCAATTCGTGCTCGCGCTCCTCTGAACTGTCAAACAAATCGGCGAAAAAATTGCGTGGCGCCTTTCGCGGATATCCGGGATGTACCATCCACTCTATTGTACCAAATGCCCCAGCCAATGTTTCGAAAAATCTTTCACGGTTCATATCTTTGCCCATTAATCCAAGACCGATGAAACACTCTGGGGCGCGAATTCCTTCCCTACGATAGACGAGTCGGGCCCGGAGGCATGTTGGAAATCGACTCTCGTATCTAGCTTTCCTTTCGGCGGGCAGCCATGCATAATTTTCCACATCTTCGTCCGGGATTCGAACGGAAAGTACACCATATGCCTTGAAAATAGGGGCAAGAAGATCCGGTATTCCCGGGAAAATATGTACATGTTGATGACCGTCCACATGATTGGGGTATGTGCCCGTCAATGTCTTGAAGCGCTCCATCTGTGCAGACGTCTCGTCGTGAATCGCGTCTGCATAGTCCACCACACTATGACTAATCAATTTCCAAAATTCACACTTGTAATACAGAAGATTAGTGTCGGTTGTAATTGCAGACGGTCCAGTCAAAGATTGACCTTCGGTTAGATTCAGGTGCAGGCCAAGACAAAGACCAACTTCCTTTGCTTTTTTTGCGGCCGGTTCCGCAGAAGGCCCATTCACGATCAAAGAAGCCGCCGTTATGGCTTTACATTCAAATGCATGAAATATGCCAGCATCTCTTTCGGAAGAATAGCCGAGATCATCTGCATTGATTATAAGAGACATGTGGTTCATAGAATAATTTGATATTAAATACTAATTCTTAATATTTTTTTATACTATGGGCGGTCCATACGAATCAAACCATTTTAGACTTTCATCAATATCTAAATAGCCAAGATTTCCAGGGTCTGCCCATTTGATGGTAAGTGCTTCGTTTTTGCAAATAATTTTTCGTAATCCAATACATTTCTCCAAATGCTCGCGTGTCGTGTCGCCTATTGGTGGACCGGATGCATCAGACTTGATTTTATCAATAGCCCTTTCCAATTCTGCGCGGAAAATTTCCCCCCAAGCATACTGATGTTGAAACAATGAGGCGAGCACAAATATCTTCGAATCGTCGTTCCAATGACCCAATGTTTCAGCTGCTGAAGCGATGCCCCTATACATTAATGTCGCAGCGCCTACCATTATAACTTTTTGATCCCCTTGACTGACATTTGCATCTATAAGTGCCTTCGCTCCGCCGACACCTGCCGCAATGCCGCCTGCATTAGCTGCGACGAAAGCAGCCGACGCTGAACCGGCTGTACCTATCGATGCAGCAGCCGTCGATGCCATACCCATTCCGGCTTGTATAACCACAGAAGCGCCGCCCGTAGCAACGGCAAGTCCAATGCCTGCCGCGATGGTGAGAGCTGCTCCCCACCAATATAAATTATTGAGACGATCTTCCGCGAGGCGATCGTCGGTAAATTGTTCAACCGCTTGTTCAAGTTTTCTGTAGGCTTGCTCCAGATTTTCTTCTTTCAAGTCAAAAGAACCG
>Ga0209302_10001171_pt1 | contig 15219 bp, 7 predicted proteins | sample ArcOceMetagenome_2_FD_187445 | JGI IMG/M metagenome (GOLD analysis project Ga0209302, IMG submission 187445) | Marine eukaryotic phytoplankton communities from Arctic Ocean - Arctic Ocean ARC135M Metagenome (SPAdes) (version 2) | ecosystem: Environmental > Aquatic > Marine > Oceanic | place... | reverse complement strand
GCTTCTTCATTGAGGGGAGCTGACCGCGAGGGTATTAAAGTGAGGGGCAGGAGTTCGGAGGGCTGCGGCCGTTGCACCGTGCGCTGCTTCCACGTAGCGCTGAGGTACGCGATGATGGGGGGGGGGCTAGTGGGGGGGCAGCGCCATCACCCCACGGGTGAGGTTGCAGGGTGAGGTGCGGGTCGCGAGAGGGAGGCACGCGATAGGCCATTCGGTGCCCTCGTCCGACTCACGTGGCGGCATGGCCCCGCAGGCATGGCACATGCACGCGCTGCCTCTGAGTCTTCAGGATCCATCGGAGTCCAGCCAGCCACGGTTGCACGGGCCTCTGGCGCGTGGCGAGGGGCCAGCCGAGTGGATTGCAAGCATCGAGGCTGCGCGTGTGGCCAACTGGCCGGAGCTTGTCAAGGACCCTCCCTAGACGAGGATGGGCATCCTCGTATCCTGCTTCGTCCTCCTCCTCCTCCTCCTCCTTTCTACTCTCCTCGTTGGCGGCGGGACGAGGACGAGGATGAGGACGAGGACGAAAGGGGGGCTGGGATGGCGAGGACTGAGAGCGTGGCACGCAGATACCCTGGGTGCGCCTTGAGCCTCAAGGACGCGGCATTCACGCCTGCCTGTGAAACGTGCAGACGTTATAGTGGTTTGCTTTCACGCGGACGTCATTCTGCTTATATACTAATGTTAATGTCATGTTGGTGCGGGAGCGGCCAACAGGGCGCGCGCCGCGTGATGCCGCCGCCGGCTGCGAGGCGCGGCGGCAGTGACGGTAACGGTGTCGGTGGTGAGGGTGGCGGCCGGTCGGTGCCCGGCGACTCGGAGGGGGCGCAGCCGGCGCTCATATCGACTTCCGGGAAGGCGGAGGTGCTGCAGGTACTGACGGGAGATTCGCTTGGGCTCACGTCCTTTGTGATCTTCAGCCACAGCACGCACACGGTCGAGGTGTCGTTGAACTCCTCGCTCGATCAGGTGAGCTTCCAGCTGAGTAACGGCAACCTTGACGCCAGGGCACCGGAGCAACTGTTCCACGATGAGGAGGATGGTGACGAGGAGTGGGATGGCATGCTCAACGAGGCGAGCACGGCCCCGCTTGCCTAGCCCGTTTCGCCCTCACGTGCTCAGAATAGCCCTGACGCGCTGCGGCGGCAGGTCGGCTGCGTCCAGTCCGTGCAGATTGAACCGATGCAAAGCACCACGGTCGTGGTCTGCGTTTGCCCGAGCCGTGCGGGTGGCCTGGCAGGGAGCGTGAGTGAGGGCCGGTCGAGGCGCGACGACTTCGACTTCGAGGAGCTGGGCCCCGGCTTTGGCGCGCCGCAGCACTCGCACTCGATCTCGGAGCTGCGGGGAACGATCCACCTGCGCGCTAGGGAGATGGCCAGCGCGGCCACGCCTGCGGGCGGTGGCGCGGAGGTGGCTGCGGCGGCGACGCAGGGTGGTGTGGACGTAGTGGCCGCGGTCCGCTCACAGCATTTGGTGGTCGAGCTCCTTGGACGCTCGTGTCGCTCGGTGCTGCGTGTCGACGCGCAGGAGCGCATCTTGAAGCCCATAGCCTCATAGCCCCGAAGCCTCACAGCCCCATAGCCCCATAGCCCCATAGCCCTGCAACCCCATTACCTGTCCCCGTATCCCCTACCCCGTATCCCCTACTCCCTACCCCGTATCCCCTACTCCGTACCCCCTACTCCCTACCCTCTAACCCCTACCCTGTATCCCCTAACCCCTACCCTCTACCCCCCACCCCGCATGCTCCCACCTGACCTGTGGCCCTGACCTGTGGCAGGAGCTCGTCTTCGAGAAGTGCGTGGTGGGTAGCTCCTCCGTCAAGGACTTTACCATATGGAACTGCTCGGAGGTGCAGCGCCCCTGCCACGCCATGCGCTGCCCCGCCATGCACTACTGTCTGCCCGCAGCCGCAGCCGCAGCTCCAGCCCCAGCCCCAGCCCCAGCCGCAGCCGCAGCTCCAGCCCCAGCTCCAGCCGCAGCCGCAGCTCCAACCGCAGCTCCAGCCGCAGCCGCAGCTCTAGCCGCAGCTGGTCCCTCACCCCCGCCCTCGTCCCCACCCTTGGCCTCGCCCTCACCCCCTCACTCGCGCTGCCCAGGTGCCGCTGCGCTTCCGCCTGGAGGCAGTCATGCAGCGGCAGCAGCAGCTTGCGGGCGTCGAGTTCACCAACCTCAACAGCAGCATGCCTGTGAGCGAGGTGGGTGAGAGCATCCTCGGGTACTCGCACGCGCGCGTCCGCGTGCACTTTAAGCCGCGCTCCGCCGGCCAGTTCTCGACCATCGTCGAGGTGGTCAACCTCAACGACGCGAGCAACGTCGAGCGGCTCGGTGTGCATGCGCTCGTGACGGCCCACCCACAGGAGGAGGGGCTGCTGCTGTCCGGAGTCCTCGACTTCGGCGACTGCTACACCTCGGTGCCCACGCGCCAGCTGTTGTCGGTCCGCAACATCTCGGAGCACCACCTCGACGTGCACCTGTCGAGCGACGTCGCGGACGAGGTGAGCTTTGACATGTACACGGAGGTCCAGACCAAGAACGCGGCCGCCGACGGCGGCGAGGGCGGCGAGGGCGAGGGTGAGAGCGAGGGCGAGGGCGAGGGCGAGGGCGAGGGCGAGGGCGAGGGCGAGGGCGAGGGCGCGGTGGTGGCCCTCGACCAGGAGGAGGACGAGGGCGAGGGCGGCGGCGCATCGAGCCGCATGCGGCGCATCGAGGAGCTCGCGCTCGCCCCCGGCCGCGAGCGTGCCGTGTACGTCTGCTATCGCCCCTCGGCGCACGCCAAGGACGAGAGCAAGAAGGATGGTGGGCTGCAGCCGACCCGGCTGGCACGGCGCGTCTTCCGTGTCGACCTCAAGGGGCGGCCCAGCCAGCTCCGCGACCTGCAGGAGCCGACGCGCCAGAACTCGGGCGGCCGCGGCGGCGTGCAGTACGCGCGCTGCGTGCAGTGCCGCGCGCGCGTCTGCACGTCGGTCGTCAAGGTCTCCCCGACGCGCTACGACTTCGGCGACTGCGGCATCCAGTCGCAGAAGCGCGCGACCGCGCTCGTGCGCAACCTGTCCGAGCTGCCGGCGGTGGTCTCGATCTCCTTCAACTCGAAGGTGCTCTCACTCGCCGTGCCGCAGCGCATCGTGACGATCGCGCCGCGCCAGGCGCACGAGCTGCGCTTCGACTTCGTGCCGCGCCGCGTCAACCCGGCGTACCGCAAGCAGGTGACCATCACAAACCTCAAGAACGAGGGCGACGAGCACCTGGTCGAGTTCGTGGCCAACAACGTCGACCGGCACAACATCTCCTTCCACTCGCTCTTCTACACGCTCGCCCTGCTCGCGCCGCCGCCATCGGGCCGCGCGCCCACCGCGGCGGCGGGGCTCGCCGAGCTCCGCGCGATGCCGCCCGACCAGTGCCACCTCGCCTTCGAAGACGTGGTGGCGCGCTGCATGCAAGTGCGCGCACTCAGCGTGCGCAACATCTCGGGCAAGCCAGTCAAGCTGCGGCTCAGCTGCTCGAGCTCCTCAGCGCAGCTCGCCGTGTACAAGCAAGGCGACCCGCAGTCGTCGGCGTCGCGCGTGAGCCCGGTGGGGCAGCGGCCGGGGGCCAAGCTCGAGCACCTCATGGAGCGGCTCGAGGAGAGCCGCGGCGCGCCGCCGACGCGCGGTGGTGGCACGATGACCTCGTTCACGCTCGAGGACTCGGCCGCGCCGCGCCGCGCCGCGCCGACGGCGGGCGCCGCTCCGGATGTGCCGTCGCTGCGCCTGATGCGCTCCAGCGGCGTCACCGGTGTGGCCATCCCGTCGGCAGCCCCGCCGTTCAAGCCGCGCGCGCGCGACTCCAGCGCGGGCAGCGGCGCCGCCACCTCCAAGGCGTCGGGGGTCGAGCACCTGCTGCTCGATAGCCGCGCCGCGCTCATGCGCCAGCAGCAGCCGCAGGCTGGTGCGGTGGCGGCCGGGCTGCTGGCGCCGCGCGGGCCGGGCGGCGTCCCTGCGTCGCGCAGCCACGATGGCCACGACGGCAAGGCGCTGCCGTGGGCGAACGCGCTGCGCGCGAGCGTGCCGGGCGAGCGGGCGGGTCTCGTGCCCCCACCGCACGAGCTGACACGGCGGTCGAGCACGCCCAATGCTCCGACCGCGAAGCTCGAGCTCGAGCAGGTGGCGCGGCCGGGCGGGGCGCGGCCGGGCGCGGGCGGCGGCGCCGAGCACTCGGGGCGGCGCACGGCTGAGCAGCGGTTGCTGTCGGCACAGATGGTCGCGGTGGCGGGCTGCTTCCGCGACCTGACCACTTCGCCGTTGCAGGTGGCCGCCGCGCACCGCGCGATCGCGGGTCGCGGCCGCGCGACAGACCGCGAGACGCTGCGGCAGATGCTGGAGGCTTGGGCGGGCGGCGGCGGCGAGGTGGTCAGGTCGACCGCCAACATCGAAGAGGAGGGCTTCGTGCGCGTGCACAAGTGGCTGCGCGAGACGGTCGACGACTGGAAGCGCTCTGGGCTGCTCGTGCCTGTGGCGTCGAGCGCGATGGCGGGCGATGTGACGCTGCTCGCCGAGGAGGAGTGCGTGCTGCTCGTCGAGATCTTACCCGAGCCGCCCGCCGCGCCGCCCGCGCCGCAAGACGGTGCCAACGGTCGCTCGGCGGCCGCCTCGCTGCGACAGGTACTCCACCGCAAGGTGCGGCTGGAGGGCGCCATCTCGCTCGAGCTCGTCGAGTTTGACAGCGAGGTCCGCAACCAGCACCAGCAGCGGCTGCAGCGGCTGCTGCCGAGCGGCCATGCGCCGCCGCAGCCGCAGATGTCGCGCGCGCTGCCGCTGCTCGGCTGGGCGTGCACCTCGGTGATGCAGATCTCGCAGCGCTCGATCAACTTCGGCTCGCGCGAGGTCAAGTCGCGCACCGAGAAGACCCTCGTCATCGACAACCGCTCGGCGCTGCCGCTGCTCTACAAGGTGTCCAAGTCGGGCAAGCACGCCTCGTTCGACCTGCAGATCACGCGCGAGGACCGGCTGGGCTGCGTGCGGCCGTTCGGCTCGCGCCAGATCCGCTTCATCTTCTCGCCGTCGCTCGCCGGCCCCTTCCGCGAGACGCTCACCGTGCTCAACGCGCAGGACGCCTCCGACCAGCAGGAGGTCGTGGTCAAGGCCGAGGTGCGAAAGGTGGTCTCCTTCCACCTGAACGCGCCGCCGCTCGACTTTGGGCCGTGCCTGCTGGGCAGGCCTGCCGGCGTGACCCGCCGCCTCGTGCTGAGCAACCTGGCGCGCGGCACGCGGCAGTACCAGCTGCTCTGCGCAGGGGAGCTCACGTTGCAGGCCGACGGCGCGCCGTGCGCGGCGTACAGGGCGCGGCTTGAGCTCGTGCTCGAGGGTGCGGCCGCCGAGGGCGCCGAGCAGCTCGTCGAGCACGAGCGCGCCAAGGAGGAGAAGCTCGAGGTGTACGAGCGCAAGCTGCGCATCGCGACGCGCAAGGGCAAGGTGGACAAGGCCGAGAAGATCCGCTCGAAGATCGCCGCCCTGCGCGCAGGCGACGGCGCGGCGGCGAGCGACTCGGAGGCAAGTGACTGGGGCGGCAACTCCGAGTCGGAGAACGACGAGCCCTCCTACGGCGCGGGGGGGAGGCAGCGAGGTGCGCACGGGCGAGGCGCGCCACGTCCGGGCTCGCCGGACTCGGCGCGGCGCGGAACGCTCAACCTGAGGCTGGGGCCCAACGCCACGCAGACGGTGGCACTCCAACTGACCATCGTGCCGGCCGACCGCGGCGCGATGCGGCCACCGCCGCCCACGACCGAGTTGTCGGTGGTAGGCACACTGAGCGTGTCGGAGCACCGCAACAAAGACTCGGCGCGCGAGCTCAACTTCTACGCAGTGGTCTACTCGGAGGCGGAGCAGCTGCGCAGGCTGCAGGTCTCGCTCAACGAGGACGATGGCATCTCCAACCTGCCAAGGCCGGATCGCTTCATCCAAGCCTCGCCCGCTCGGCAAGCCCTCGCGGCGTCTAAGGCATCCTCGCCGCCCGCGTCCAAGGCGTCCAAGCCCCTCGAGTCGCTCGACGAGGGCCTACCGCGCACGCTTGCCTCGCAGAAGTCCATCGACCCCGAGCGGCTCCTGCAGGTGCGTGAGGCGCTCAGCGGCAAGAGCTCGCCCGACCGGTCGCTCTCGCCCGCCACGTCGCCGACGCTCTCGCCAACGCCCTCGCTGCGGGGCGAGCGGGACTACGCGGATGGCAGCTGCTCGCCCACCGCCTCGCCCATCGCCGTCGCCGACCACGCCCCTGAAAGGCTCGCCCTCGACAGGCACGTCGGCGCATCCTTTGACTCGCCCACCCAGCGCGCCGGCGCGCCCACAGACTCGCCCACCCTGAGCCCAGACACGCTCTTGCAAGACACGCTCTCACCGATGCTCTCGCACGCGGCACGCGGCGCCGCCGCCACGCTGCGCCCGATTCGCAACGGCGGGGTTGTCCAGCAGCTTGCCTTTTGCAAGGGCGCCTCCGGGAACGATGCAGACGGCCCTGGCGCCGGAGGGGCTGGCGCTTGGACCGATCGCGCCAGTGGCCCGCTGGCCACCAGTGCCCTGGCCAGCGGCAACGACGCCGGCGGCGCTGACGCCGATAGTGCAAACGGGGGCGCGGGCGATCCCGGTGGCTCGAGCGCGGCCGCCTCGCCCCCCGCGCCCGCCTCGCGCTACACCTCGAAGCCGTCGCCCTTGCGGCTGCCGAATGCGTTCGGCCTCGAGGCGGCCGAGGTCGTCGAGCGGCAGCAGGTGCTTGGGGCGGCGCTAGCTGCAGGTACGCCCGAAGAGCCCGCGCTCGAGCCCACCGCCAGCTATCGCGTCGAGGCGGCCTTTGCGGACGCTGCAACGGTCGCGGCGGCGGGTCTCAAGGGTGAGGGCGGCGCGGCGGACGCGCGCGTGCTCGGCACCCTCGCGGTGAGCCAGGCGGCGCCGGTACGAATGGTGCTCCACTCGCACTCAGACGACGAGCTACCACTGCGCCTCTTCTGGAGTCCGGTGCCGCCGCGGCTGGGCGGCTCGCACCATGCGCACCTGCGCCAGCCGTGGCTCGGTGCAGCGGCCGAGACGGGCCACGCTGTGCTTCTCTCGCTCGAGGGCACCGCGCCCGCCGACGCGACGGGCGTGCTGGTGGAGGCGCTCGACGTGCTGCTGCCGCCGCGCGGCTCGGTCGCCGTCCTCGCGCAGGTGGCGGCCGCCGACGATAAGCGCGGCAGCGGTGGCAACGGCGGCGGCGGCAACGGCGGCGGCGGCAATGGCGGCGGCGACGAGCCGGCGGCAACGGCGGTGGCGGCAGGCGAGCGGCCGCATGTGCCCATCGGGCACATTGCGTTGGCGCAGCGCACCGAGGCCGTGACTCCGCAGCACGCGCATGCGGTGCGGCTGATCTGGCTGCCGCCCGCCGCGCCGAGGCTCGCCGCGCTGAGGCTTGAACCGCACGAGCTCGGCTTTGGTAGCGTGCGCATCGGCGGCGCCGAGGAGCCGCCGGTGTTGTCCTTCACCATCTTCAACGAGCGCGCGAGCGAGGTCAACTTCATGCTGATGCTGCGCAAGGAGGAGCCCTCCGGCGCGTCGGACAAGAAGTCGGCCGAGGCGAGCAAAGACGCCGCGCGCGATGCAACCGATGCGGCCGCGCCCAAGGCGGCGCGCGCACTGTCGCTCGTGCCGCTCCTATTGCACCCCCGCAACGGCTTCATCCCGCCGGGGGGCTCGTGCGTGGTCGAGGTGCGCTGCGTGGCGCCGCAGCCGGGCAGCCAGCGGTACGTTGTGGTCGTGCGCAACCTGAGTGGCGCAGGCAGCGCGCAGGACCTGCTGCTGCACATCCGCGCGCGCGGCGTGCACCCGCAGCAGCTCTGGTTCCCCGACCTCGAGGGCGACCCCTCCAAGCATGTGCTCAGCTTCGGACTCTGCTACATCGGCGCCTCCGACGGCGGCGCGGCCCCAGCGGCCGCTGCGCCTGCGGCGGCGGCGCTCGCGGCGGCGACGGGCTCCGGCGGTGGCGCCGCGCCGCGCCGGTACGTGCGCAAGCTGCCGTTTCGCATCGCCAACTCGCAGCGAGAGCCGCGCCACTTGTGCGTCACGTCCAACCTGGCGAAGCAGGTCTTCATCTTCCGCGACGAGGAGTGCTTGCAGCCCGCCACCGACGTGACGCTGCCCGCCGAGACGACGCTCACCGTGTGGGTCTGCCTGCAGCCACACCTGTCGCCCGAGGTTGAGGCGGGCAGCATATGCCGCCAGCTTGTCGGCGGTATCAAGGTGGCGCTCTCCGAGCTCGACCAGCGCGACCGGCGCGCCCTCGAGGAGCACACGGTGCGCCTCACCGCCACCATCGGCCGCTCCGTCCTTCGCCTCGCACCGCGCGCGCTGCAGCTCTTGTGCCGCCCCGGCCAGCTCCCAGCCATCGCGCGCGTGCGGCTAAGCAACGCCTCGGAGCACATGCCACTTGAGTGGGAAGCGGTCGAGCCGCCCGGCGTCAGCGTCGTGCCGGCGCGCGGTACCGTGCCTGGCCTCTCCGTGGCGGCAGCGGCCGAGCAGGCCAGCGCCGGCGCCGGCACCGAGCTGTCGCTCGCGCTCACGCACGGGCGGTGCGGCTTCTACCGGCGCTCCGTGCTCCTCCGCGACCTGCACTGCCCGCACGAGCAGGCGACGCTGACTGTCGACACGATGGTTGACGGCGGTGAGCTCTCGTGCGAGCTGCCGGCTGAGGGCGCCTCGGGGCTTCCCTTGCTGCATGCCGGCACGCTGCATGCCGTGACGCGCGTGCCCGCCACCGTGCCGCTCGCCGCCGCTGCCTCTGCCGCCGCAGCGCCGCTCGAGCTGGAGAACAAGTTTGCGCTGCTCGCCGACATGGCCGGCGACACCGTGGGCCCAAGCAGCTCGGGTGGCGGCGCCGACGGGTCGGCCTTGACGCCGCTGCGGCAGTCTTCCTCGCCCGAGAACAAAGGGGAGCGGGTCACAATATTTGCGGCGGACGGGCCGCATTGCGCCTTCCGCGTGCGCAACTGCACGGCGCTGCCGATCGACGTCCAGCTGACAAGCGAGCTGCCGCTTGCCTCGCGCTTTGTGCGCGATGGTGACGAGCGCGTGTGGGCTGTGGGCGACACCTCGCCCCCGCGCGGCATGCACACTGCGCGCGAGCTGCCCAGCACTGCCGCGGGGGGCAGCTTGCAGGCGCGCTCGCAGCAGCCCGGCGCGCCCTTCGCCGAGTGCTCGCGGCCATTCATGCTCGAGGCTGGCGGGGCGGCGACGGTGGAGGTGCGGCTGGCGGGAGTGCCGCGCGGGCTGCGCGCCAAGGCCGAGCATGCCGGGGCGGGGCGGCCCGAGGATGAGCAACAGCCTGAGGCGCTGGTGCGCGGCAAGCTCCTCCACTTCGCTGGCGTGATACTGCTCGAGCGCGCCAACGCGAGGTCTGGCCCGGCGGGCGGCGCGCCGGCCGGCGACGAGCCGGCTGCGCCCGCGCTTCAGGCGATCAGCATGACGGGATCGCTGTGCGTCTCGCTCGTGGAGCTGCTCACGCCCGAGGTGCACCTCGGCCGCGTGGGACGGATCGCGGGCTGGCGCGATGTGCCGTTCACGTTCAAGCTGCGCAACCAGAGCGCCGTCGCGACCACCTGCGAAGTGGAGGAGCTCGCCGCGATCGATGTGCGGGGCACCGAGCAGGGCGCGGGCGGCGCGCTGCAGCTGCGGCTCGAGGCGGGCGAGACGCGTGAGGTCTCCGCGTGGTTGCGCACCTCCCAGATGGTCGTGCCGGCGCACGAGTCCGAGGTGAGCTGGCACGTTACGCTGCGCAATGCCAACCACCCCGCCAACGAGCTGACGCTGCGCGTGGTGGCGGAGGTGACGGTCCTTCGGTTGCGGTACACCGGACTCCTGTGGACGGGCGACGGCGGAGACGACTCGCCCGAGGTGGCTGAGCGGCGCGTCGACCCGCGCGACGTCGACTCGGCGGACGACGTCGACTCGGACTCTGACGCCGAGGGCGCGCACGAGGAGGGCTCCGAGCCGCGCGCCTCCAACAGTGGCGGCGGCGACGGCGAGGACGGCCAGCCCGCGCGCGACGAGAGCCCGAGCCCCTCCGCGAGCCCCAGCCGCTCGCGGCGGCGCTCGCGCTCGGACGGAGACCTCACGGACGAGCCGGCGGTTCCCCCTTCCTTGAAGCTTGACGGCGCCGTGCTTGCCAAGGCCCTCGAGGCGGCGGGCACGCGGACACGCGCGGCGGGGGGCGAGGGCGTGCTCGCGGCGCTCTCGCTGCCGCCGCTCTCCTACCCCACGCTGCCCGACGCGCCGCCGTGCTCGTCGTGGTTCGAGCTGCACAACTCGTCACGCGAGCCGCTGCGCCTCGCGTTCGAGGCTTGCCCGGAGCCGCTGCCTGACGCGCCACCTGGTGTCGAGCTTGTGATCGAGGTGAGCGCCGCGTCAGCCGTGCTTGCACACGCGCGCACACGCGTACGCACGCGTACGCAGGCGCACGCGCGCACACGCGTACGCACGCGTACGCACGCGCACGCGCGCACACGCACACACTCACACACTCACACACGCACGTGCGGGTGCGCCTCTCGTGGATCAATCGCGGCATGTGCCACACACACCTGAGGGGCGGCCGGCGGCGTGGCAGGTGCTCTCGCGCTCCTCCGACGCGCCCGTCTCGGTGCTGCGCCTCGCACCCGACGAACGATTCGAGCTGATGCTCAGCGCGAGGCTGCAGCAGTCGTCGAGTGCGAGTGGCGCGGCGCTGCCGCAAGGCGTGCTGCCTCTCGGGCTGCTACATGTGCGCTCCGTCGGTGGCGCGGCCGACGCCGAGGCCGAAGAGGCCAGCGAGCCGCACGGGCTGCTCGACGGCGACGGCGTGGCCGGGGGAGGGTATCGCGCGGACGAGCTGCATGACACCATCGTGCTGCTCGGCTGGCTGCGCCAGGTCGCCTCCTTCTCGCTCAACGTCGGCCACCTCAACTTCCGCGGGCTGCCGCAGCGGCAGGCGAGCTCGCACCCGCTCGCCTCGCCTCGACCGCTGCCGAGCCTCGCGCCGCAGCTCGAGGTCTTCTGGCTGCGCAACCTCTCGGCCGAGCAGCCGCTTGAGCTCTCGCTGCGTGTCGAGGGGCTCGCGCAGATCGCGGAGGTGCGTGTGGAGCCGCCGGCGCTGCAGCTTGCGCCCTCGGCCGAGGCGCAGGTGCAGGTGCACCTGACGCCGCTCGTCGTGCGGCACGAGGCCTCGGACGACGCCGAGGCGCTGCGCGTGGTGGTGAGCGACGTGCACTCGCTCGCGTGCAGCCAGGCGCTCTCGATTGCGCTCGTCGAGTGGCAGCCCACCGAGTCGGGGGAGGCCGTCGGCGCGCGCTCGGGCGAGAGCCAGCGGGTGCCGCGCGCGCTGCTCGATGGGCTCGAGCAGGGGCCGGAGCCCTTCCAGCTCGACGGCATCCCGAGCGTCCCCAGGGCCGCGGCTCAGCTCGCACTGCCGCGCTCCGCTGACTCCTTCTCTCTGGACGCCAACTCGCCTCCGCTGCTCGGGCTGCGCGGCGCGACGCCGGTCAGCGGCTCGAGCCGCAGGTACGAGGTCAACCTGGGGATGCAGACCTTCGCGTCGGGCGCGGTGCAGTGGGAGCTGGGCGTTGAGAACCTGGGCGAGAGCCCGCTGCGCTATCGGCTGTACACGATGGGCACCGAGCAGGGTGCCGAGTGGCTCAACTTCTCCCGCACGGAGGGTGTGCTGCGCGAGACGCACGAAACGCACATGCTCAACCTGCACTGCTCGACGCAGCAGCTCGACATCTACCCCACGTACGTCGTCATCGACAACCTCGACAACCCCGACGACCTCAAGACGGTGCGCGTCACCATGGAGACAGTCGTCGCCGACGGCGCCGCTTCCACCTACTTCTCGGTGGTGGTCGACGGCCAAGGCACGACCCCGGTGCCCGCGGCGCAGCCCGTGGCGCCAGCACGCTCGCTCTCGAGCCAAGGGGGGGGTGACGCGAGCACGAACAAGGGGATGCAGATCCACTTGGGTGACATCTACTACGACACGGTTTATGTCAACCGCTCCTTCGTCATCGAGAACCACTCGTCCATGCCGCTCGACTTCGTCCTCTCGCACAACAAGCAGCGCGACGCCGAGACCGAGATCAACTTCTCGCTCTCCAACACGGCGCTCAAGGTCTTCTCGACCCTCCTTGTGCCCGCGCACTCGTCGCGACGCGTCTTCCTCCACTTCCGCACCTCGCAGCCGCTCGCCAGCCCCGCCACCGCGCCGTCCAACGGCGCCGCCACTGCTGCGGTGGCCGCCGCGCCCGTCGCTAGTGGGGGCAGCGGTGCCGTCGAGGCGCCGTCGCCGCAGCGCGGGGCCGACACGCACTTTGCGCATGTGCTCCACGGCGGCCGGAGTAGCGTGGCGGGCCTGCTGGGGCCGGTGCACATGCAGATCGAGATCTCGGTCAGCTGCCGGCTGGTCAAGGACCACTGCGAGACCATCCTGCTGCACGCTTGCTGCCACCCGTCGCGCCTCGCGCTCTCGCAGTCCGAGCTCGTCTTCAGCCTGCCCGCGCGCAACGGCGGCGCCGGCAACGGCGGCAGCGGCAGTGGCGGCGGCGGCGGTGGCGGCGGCAGTGGTGGCGGTGGCAACAATGGCGGTAGCAGTAGCTGCGGGGGTGGTTCGGCGAGTGCGATAGCCGCGAGCAGCGGGAGTGGGTCGGGCGGTGGCGGCAGCCTCCACGACGTGCTCGACGCAAAGAGAGGTGGTGGCGGCGTCGGCGCGGTGCTGGCGGCGGCGCTCTCGCCGCGGCACGTGACCATCGAGGTGGCCAACCTGGGCAGCGCGCCGCTGCGCTTTGCGGTGCGCTCTTCGTGCGTCTTCTTTCACGTGATCACTGAGGATCCCGGCAGCGAAGAGCAGGTGGTCGAGCCGGGGGCCACCACGGCGCACACGATCCGCGTCACGCCCAACGAGCGCGCGATCGCGGCGCACGGCGCGCAGCTGCTCAAGGCGCGCTACGTCGAGCAGCACTTCACCGTGTACAACCTGGACGACCTCAACGAGCACAAGTACGTGCTTGTGCGGCTGACGAGCGCATCGTCGCAGCTTACGCAGGGCTTCTCCTTCTCCTACACGCCGGCCAAGTTCATGCACGGCTATTCATTGCTCGAGGAGGACATCCTCCGCTTCAACTGCGCCTTCCAGACCTTCTGGCAGCGCGACATCGTGCGCCCTGCCGCAGCCGCCGCGCGTGCTGCGTGTGTGGAGGATGGCGGCGGCGGCGACGGCGGCAGCGGCGGCGGCGGCGGCGGTGGCGGTGGCGGCGGCGGCGGCGGCGGCGGCGGCGGCGGCGGCGGTGGCGGTGGCGGCGGCCTGCTTGTGCCCGAAAGAGCTCGCTCTGCTCCTGAGAGCTCACTCGCAGGCTCAGCGGCGGGCGGTGAGGCGGGTGGGCGGACAGGGCAGCTACTCGAGCACCAGAGTGCGATGCTCGCACGGCTGGCGGCACTTGAGGGGACCGGCAGCTACTTCCAGCTGTGGTTCGATTTCCGGCACCTCACCGACGAGCTAGTCTTCTACGGCATGAAGGTGTGTGCATGGATGTGCATGGCCTGTGCATGGCATGTGCACAGTGTGTGCATGGCGTGTGCATAGCATGTGCATGTGCACGGCGTGTGCGTCGCATGCACATTGTATGCTCGTGGTATGCGCATGGGCCGTCCTCTACGCGCGTGCAGGCGCAGACCTCGCACTTCGTCTCGCCGCTCGCCAACCTCGCCTACAAGATGCTCTTCTGCTCCGAAGCCTTCGAGGTCCTGTGGTGGGGCGGCAGCTCGCGCGACGAGGCAGTTCCGGGCGGCAGGCCGCGCGCACCGTGCGCCCGTGAGCTGCTTCCTTGGGTCAAGCAGCTCTCCTACTTCCTCAACCACTTCCCCGACGACCACGGCGGCATTGAGCCGCTGCGCCGGCTAGAGCGCTCGCTGATGAAGCGGGAGAAGGAGAGTAGGGAGAAGAGTAGGCTGGGCAAGGAGAGCAGGGTAGGTAAGGAGAGTCGGGAGAAGGAGGGCGCGAGCACACACCAGGAGAGCACTAGCACACAGAGTACTAGCACGCCTAGGAGACAGCTCCTTCCAGAGTAGGAGTGCTCTTGTGCGGTGTACAGTAGTGAGTAGAACTCGCCGTAATTTTGAACTCAATTTTGACCATCATAACTATAATCTATATTTTATACTACTACCGCGCGCCGTACAGCGTACTTTTAAAGTTTTATTTGTACAAGATGGGAATTTATTTTCGTGAGACATACGTGTATGCGTACGGCTTTATACGCGTTTTTTTTGCGAATTTTGTGTCGGACTTTGTCTTTGATGAAAAGGAACAAAACATCCGAAATTCGGAGCGAGCTACATGGGGCGCCCGGGGCCGAATTCATCGCTTCACACATCACACGTCAAACAAGCTACAAGGTCATTCCCGTTTTTACAGTAATTACGAACACAACAAACAAGAAGCGGTATCTTCCGCCGATGATAAGATAAGATTGTTGGGTTTCACGACTTATCTTCCGCAGATGAGATAAGATAAGATTGTTGGGTTTCACGACGCTACACGACTCCACGGGCGCTCAAAAGGAGCCCTGAACGTCGCGGGGCTGCGAATCGCGCTGAGTGCGTGGCGGCGGCGCAGCATTAGTTTTTAGGCCATGGGGCCTGCCGCCGCTTCTATGAGCGCGATCGCGATCGCGACGGTGAGTCGCGGCGCGCGCGGCGCGGCGCGGGCGAGCGAGATTTGGAGCGCGAGTCGGAGGAGCGAGAGCGCGAGCGCGAGCGCGGAGGCGGCGAGCGCGAGCGAGAGCGAGAGCGAGAGCGGGGCCGTTTGTCATCGCGGCTGCGGTCGGGAGCGCGGCCCTCGTCGCGCGGCTCGCGTCTCTCATCGTCGCCGCCACCGCCACCGCCACCGCCACCGCCGCCGCCGCCTCCGCCGCCTTTTGGCTGCTTAGGCGGCTTGCCTGCCGCCTCACGCTTCAGTCGTTTCCTGACGCGCGGGTTGGGGATCGGGTTGGAGGCCGGGTTAGGGGGTCGGGTTAGGGGGTCAAGGTGACGGTCGCGGGGGTGGTGGACGGAGGTAGGCAGCGGGGGAGGGGGGGGCGCAGCGGGGGCGGCGCGGCGGAGGGGAGGGAGGTCGGGAGGGGAGGGGAGTGAGGGTGGGGCCGGGGGGGAAGCAAGGACACGGCGCGCCGCATCCCACGACGGCCTTGTCAGGGGACGG
>Ga0209302_10001170_pt1 | contig 15230 bp, 8 predicted proteins | sample ArcOceMetagenome_2_FD_187445 | JGI IMG/M metagenome (GOLD analysis project Ga0209302, IMG submission 187445) | Marine eukaryotic phytoplankton communities from Arctic Ocean - Arctic Ocean ARC135M Metagenome (SPAdes) (version 2) | ecosystem: Environmental > Aquatic > Marine > Oceanic | place... | reverse complement strand
ACCCGAACCCGAACCCGAACCCGAACCCGAACCCGAACCCGAACCCGAACCCGAACCCGAACCCGAACCCGAACCCGAACCCGAACCCGAACCAGGTCGCTCCACGCAGATTGCCTTCTTCGTGCGCCTGGACTCCGTGGCCGGCACTGCGGTGCGCCCGAGCCCTAGCCCTAGCCCTAGCCCTAGCCCTAGCCCGAGCCCGAGCCTGAGCCCGAGCCCTAGCCCGAGCCCGAGCCCGAGCCCGAGCCCGAGCCCGAGCCCGAGCCCGAGCCCGAGCCCGAGCCCGAGCCCGAGCCCGAGCCCGAGCCCGAGCCCGAGCCCGAGCCCGAGCCCGAGCCCGAGCCCGAGCCCGAGCCCGAGCCCGAGCCCGAGCCCTAGCCCTGTTTGAGTAGCGGCCGACCCTTTCCACAGGACCCTAACCCTAACCCCAACCCCAACTCGAACCCCAATCCCAACCCCCGACCCCAACCAGGTGCGGCTCGTGCGCTCCACAGCGCGCCGCGCGCCGCTCGACATTGCCGCGCTTCACGTCGCACGTCCGCCGCCGCGCGCCGCGCCGCCGTGCAAGGCGGGGGGTGAAGGCGATTGGTTCGAGGCGAGCACCGCAGGCACGCCGGCCGAGGCAGGCGGGGCGGGCGGGGCGGGCGGGTCTGGTGCGATGCTCGTGCGCGAGGTCGGCCCGGGAGGGCGGGGCTGGTACGTCGACCTCGCGGAGGGGGCGAGCCTCGAGCAGGTGACCCTAACCCTAACCCTAACCCTAACCCTAGCCCTCACCTTGACCCTAACCCTAACCCTTACCCTAACCCTCGAGCAGGTGCGTGCCGCGGTGGCGCCGCTGGTGGGCTTCGATGCCAAGTACGTGCAGCTCATGCGGGGTAACGGCCACGCGCTCGCGTCGCTGCGGGAGCTCGAGTGGTGCGAGGGGCGGCCGCTGCACGCTGTCTACGCCAACATCCCGCACCTCGTCTCGTGAGCCGCGCACAGAAGAGTGTGCAAGCGTGATCAGAGGTCAGAGCGATGAGCAGTGAGTACCGTAGTGTCTTTTCGTTCTATGAGTTTAGTAAGCACGTGCACAAACACCGCGGTACTTTAAATACGGCTTTACACTCATGTTGTCATTTTACACCGGTAAACTTACATGACTTACATGGGGCCGTACTTATAACTAAACCGAGATTACCCGACATCCGTCATCCCGACTTTAATTGGTTTAAAAAGCGTTTACAAACGGTAATCTCAGTCGTGGAGTCGATTTCTATTTATCATTGGGAACAGTGGAGCAGAAAGCAGTGTCTCAGTATTAATTTCTCTCGATTTCTAAGGCTACAATCATCCCGATCTGTAGTCAAACACATGTCACCGGTATACCTATCGTATACGAGACCATCAACGAGGAGACCGTACTCCGTACGGTACACGGGTACACCAACTACTATCCATGCACGGGCGGTAGCCACGGCAAGAGGACCTGTGGGGCCTGCATGGGCGGCGCGAGGAGCGCGTCCGCTGCCACGCGGAAGATCTCATCGGCATAGTTTTGATACACTGCCCCCGTGGGCAGCCGCCACTCTAGCACCTGCATCGCATTGGGCCCGGGCAGGCTGAGTGAGGCAAAGGTGCGACGTACGCGCGAGAGCGGGGCTGTGGGTTAGGGGCAGGCTGCGAGCTTAGCACCTCAAGGAGCTGGTGCTCGATTCTGATCAGCAGTTCGACCTTGAGTAAGTTGAACACGTCCTCCAGGAGGCTATGCAGAAGGGCTAACGAGGGGGTATGCTCGCGCGTCATCTTGACCGCAAGTACGCAGCACCCCAGGAAGATCGAGCGGACCGAGTGGCAACGTATCAGGCTTGGGTTGAGGACACGTGCTTGCTCCACCTGATTATCGCGTGGAGACTGGTGTGTAGGTGAGGAGTACGGGCTGCGGGTGGCGGGCGCTGGGTTGCGAGTGGTGCTGGTTGCGTCGTCGTGTGGTCTGACCAAAGCATACGCCATGACGATCTCGGCGACGGACATGCTGAAGCGAGCGACTAGCACCATGACAAACTGGTGCAACACCCTTGGTGGAGGGCGCTCGAGGACGTGATGCAGATCGAAGAATGGGAACGAAGGCATTGGCGCTCCAAGCCCTGTGAGTGGCACGATCATCTCATTGAATAAGGCAGGGAGCCAGCCCTGCCAAGCGGGCGACGCAAAGAGTCAATGCGGCGAGAGGCATAGAGGGAGGGAGTCTGAGATTTGGCTCGCATGCCGCGCCGGCGTGTGCGGCTCGGAAAGTAGCTGGCCAAGGGCAATCGCCACGCCCAGTCCGGCAATATCCTCGCCGGGACCTTGAGACCCGACCTCGAAGATCTCATTCGGGAGTGGACATGACCACGCATCTCTCATGTCGTCTCCTGCGATCGATGCTACCGGCGACGCACCTTGGCTTTGGCTTGGCAGCTCGGCAAGGGCCGCTGCCGTGTGAGGCTGCAGCATTGTCGGGTCTTCGTCCCAGATCAGGAGAGGTGGGATGAGGACTTTAACTGGGTCGGATGAGGACTAACAGGGTGCCCAGATCAGCGCGCCAGATCAGGTGATACTTGTTCCGCACATCGTTCCGCAAAACCAAACGCCGCTGGTCGCATCTGAAGCGAGCAAGCGACCAACAAGGGCAATCAGTCAGTCAGTCAGTCATTACCACACTCCTACCAACGGAGCACATGGTCCACACTCACACTCTGGTCTTCTTTTTCGAGCGGGGTGGAATCTCGGCATCTTTTTGTCTTCTGGGGCTTATGTAAAGAACCAAATCCCGTTAATGTCTGGAATATGCCCTCGACTATACTACTACGGCGACCACCAAAACAACACACACCAACCGGGTCGATCCTCACTGTCGGTACGCCATGGAGTCTTGGAGCTCGCCGCTCACAAAGGGTGCCTGCGCGTCGCTCTCCTGTATGTACTTGATCAGCCGCGCGCGTCGCCTCTGCTCGGCCACCACCTTGAAGGCCAGCCCGAGCAGGAAGGAGAGCGCGAGCGTGCACAGCGAGATGGCCACGATCCCGGGCGTCTCGATCAGCTCCTCGCGCCCGAGCGGGTCGCTCCCGGCGCGCCGCTGCAGCGACACGCTGCCGCCCGCCACGCCGCCGCTGCCGCTGCCGCCGAGCGCGACGGAGCAGTCGTCGCCCTGGAAGCCCGCGTCGCAAGTGCACGCGCCGTGCAGGCACCGCCCGTTGCCGCTGCACCCATGGGGGCAGCCATTCGCGACCGAGCAGTTGGCACCCTCGAAGCCCATGTCGCAGAAGCACGCGCCGTGCATGCACTGGCCGCGGTGGCTGCAGTCGCCCGGGCAGAGCTGCGCGGACGAGCAGTCCTCGCCCACGAAGCCGGGGTCGCAGTCGCAGCTCAGCGCATCGAAGCCCACTACGCTCAGCGCGACGCACGTGCCGCGGCCCCAGCAGTGGTTGGGGCAGCTTGGCTCGGCGTCGCCATCCGGGTGGCTCGGCACGGCCTGCGTGTCGCACGCGGCGCCCGACCAGCCGGGCGCGCACGTGCAGACGCCGTCCGTGCAGACGCCGTGCAGGTTGCACTCGGAGGGGCACGCGTTCTCCAGCTCGCACGCGGCGCCGCGGAAGCCGACGGCGCACGTGCACGTGGCGCCGCCCGTCGGGTCGTCGACGCACACGCCGCGGCCCGAGCAGTCGGCGACGCATGGCGTCACGGCCGCGGCGGCGCTCGCACCGAGCTGCTTGGGCGGCGGCGTGTCGCAGCCGGCGCCGCTGTAGCCCGCCGCGCACACGCACGCGGTGCCCGTCGCGCGCACCTCGCATACGCCGTGGCCCGAGCAGTCGAGCGGGCACGTGTCGACGCGCAGGCAGTTGACGCCCGAGAAGCCGGGCACGCAGTGGCACGCGCCGTTGACGCAGACCCCCGCCCCGCTGCAGTCGTCGGCACACTCGGAGAGCGGCCCTGGGCCCTTGGTCGCCACGGAGGCGCAGTCGGCGCCGAGCGAGCCCGCGGCGCACAGGCACTTGCCGTAGGCGCACACGCCGTAGCCCGAGCACGACGAGGGGCACGGCGCGGCCACGTTGCAGTCGACGCCGGCCCAGCCGAGCGCGCACTCGCAAAAGGCCTGGCCGCGCACGTCGAGCGTGCACACGCCGCGCCCAGAGCAGCCGCCCATGCTCTCGCAGCCGGCGACGGCGCCCACCTGCGTCGCCACCAGGTCGGCGGTCTTCGACGCGCAGCCCGCGCCCGCCCACCCCGCGGCGCAGCTGCAGTGGCCGCTCACGCACAGCCCGTGGCCCGAGCAGCCGTCGACGGGGCATGGCCGGCGCTCGGAGCAGTCGGCGCCGTCCCAGCCGCTCGCGCAGAAGCACGCGCCCGCCCTGCACACGCCGTGCGACGAGCACAGCGAGGGGCAGCCCCCCTCCGCGTCGGGCTGCTGGACGACGACCGCGCCGCTGCCAAGGGCGTCGTGGCCGCTCCGCGTGTCGCGGCTGCTCCGCGGCGTGATGTACTGCTGGCCGCGCGCCGCGGCCGCCGCGCTGGACGTCTGCTGCCGCGAGGCGGTGGGGTTGGCGCACGCGGCGCCCGTCCACCCCACGGCGCACGTGCACACGCCCGCCATGCAGAGGCCGTGCTGGGAGCAGCCGGCGGGGCACGGCGCGGCCGTCGCGCAGTCGGAGCCCGCCCAGCCGGCGACGCAGGTGCACTGGCCGTCGCGGCACGCGCCCCGGCCTGAGCAGTCGTGCGCGCAGTTGGTCGGCGGCGCCTCGACGCGCGCGGCGCAGTCGTCGGCGGCGTCGGCATCGGCGCCGGCCTTGGGGCCGTAGCCGGCGGCACACTCGCACGTGCCCTCGAGGCACAGCCCGTGGCCGCTGCACTCGTTGGGGCAGGCGGCCACCCGCGTGCAGTCGGCGCCCGCGTAGCCGGGCACGCACGTGCAGCTGCCCGCGCCGTCGCAGAGGCCGCGCCCCGCGCAGTCGGCGGGGCAGGTGGTCGATCCGATCTGCACGGAGCAGTCGTCGGCCGTGAAGCCCGCGTCGCACTTGCACCGGCCGCTGAGGCAGTAGCCGTTGGAGGAGCAGTGGTTGGGGCAGCTCTGCGGCAGCACGGCCGTCGCGCAGTCGCGCCCCGCCCAGCCGATGGCGCAGAGGCAGCTGCCCTCGGCGCAGATGCCGTGCTCGGAGCAGCCGTTGGCGCACGGCGCCTGCAGCCCGCAGTCGGTGCCGGCGTAGCCCTCGACACACTTGCACGCGCGGCCCTCGCACACGCCACGCCCCTTGCAGTTGGAGGCGCAGGGCGTCAGCAGCAGCGCGACGCGCTTGGCGCAGCTCGGCCCGCCGAAGCCGGGCGCGCACTCGCAGACGCCGTCGGTGCAGACGCCGTGCATGCTGCAGCCGTTGGGGCAGGGCAGCGGCTGCGAGCAGTCGGTGCCGCCCCAGCCCACCGGGCACTGGCAGGCCTTACCGTGGCACACGCCGCGGTTGGAGCAGTCGAGCGGGCACTCGGTCACGCTCTCGGGCCGCTCGCACTGCTCGCCCGCGAAGCCGCTCGCGCAGAGGCACGTGCCGTCGATGCACGCGCCGTGCCGCGAGCACAGCCCGTCGCCGGCGCAGCCCGTGCACTGCGAGCAGTCGCCGCCCGTCCACCCCTGCACGCAGACGCACCCGCCGTTGTGGCACACGCCGCGGCCGCTGCAGTCGTTGAGGCACGTCGTCACCTTGGGCGCGATGGCCTGCTGGCAGTCGGCGCCCGCAAAGCCCGCGGCGCACACGCAGGTGCCCGACATGCACAGGCCGTGGCCGGCGCAGTCGGAGCGGCACGGCAGCTCGCAGTTGCTGCCCGAGTAGCCCACGGCGCACAGGCAGCGGCCGTCGAGGCACACGCCGCGGCTCGAGCAGTTGTACTCGCAGCGCACGGCGTCGGCCGCGTAGAGCTGCATCTCCGACAGCTGCAGCAGCGAGCTCGCAAAGGCGCCGTCCAGGTCGTGGCTCATGTGCGACGGCGGCAGGCCGTGCATGCGCGCCGGCGCCTCCGCCTCCATCTCCGCCTCCTCGTCGAGCGCGCCATCCGCGTCGGTGTCGGGGATGAGGCGGCGGCGGTGCGGCGGCGGCGCGAGCGCCTGGAGCGCCTGGTCGCCCTCGTCGACGAGCATGCCGCCCTCGTCGTCGACGAGCGCGCCGTCGTCGAGCTGCAGGAACTGGCTGCTCATGTAGGCGCGGCTGCGCGAGGTCCGCGAGGTGGGCGGCGTGGTCTGGTCACACGCGCTGCCGTACCAGCCGCCCAGGCACGCGCACTTGCCGTAAAGGCAGATGCCGTGCGCGTCACACGCGCGCCGCGGGTCGCCGGCCTTGGCGCAGTGGTTGACGGTCGAGCAGTCCTCGCCCTCGTACCCCGGGTTGCAGTAGCAGCGGCCGTTGACGCAGTCGCCCTGACCCGAGCAGTCGTTGGTGCAGGCCGCCTCGTTGCTGCAGTCGTCGCCCTCGAAGCCCGGGTTGCAGAAGCAGACGCCGTACTTGCACGAGCCGCGGCCGGTGCAGCCGTTGAGGCACGCAACCTCGCCGCTGCAGTCGGGCCCCTCGTGGCCGGGGTAGCAGTGGCACTCGCCCGCCCTGCACACGCCGTGCGCGTTGCACCGCGACACGACGTGCGTCTCCGGGTTGGTGTGGTCGCCGGGGCACGCCATCGAGTGCTCGCACGCGTCGCCTTCGTAGCCCGGGTGGCACGTGCAGCGGCCCACGTCGCAGTGGCCGTGGGCGTTGCAGCCGTCGGGGCAGCTCTGGTGCGTGCTGCAGTCGTCGCCGCCGAAGCCGGGGTCGCAGTAGCAGCGCGAGTTGCGGCAGACGCCGTGCGACGAGCAGTTGGAGGCGCAGCTCGCCGCCACCTCGCACTTGGCCCCCGAGTAGCCCGGGTGGCAGTAGCAGCCGCCGTTGAGGCAGGTGCCGTGGCCCGAGCAGGCCTGCCCGTTGTTCTGGCAGCTCGTCCCGCCGCAGTCGACGTTCTGGCAGCTGACACCCGCGAAGCCCGGCTCGCAGAAGCAGCGGCCGTTGTGGCAGAAGCCCTGCCCCGTGCAGTCGTTGGGGCAGCCCGTCGCCTCGGCGGGCGCCCACTTGGTCGGCGCGTAGTCGGGCGCGTACGCGGGCGCGCCCTTGAGCTTGTCGGTGCACGCCTCGCCGAAGAAACCCGCGTCGCACTTGCACGCGCCGTTGATGCACTCGCCGTTGCCGCTACAGTTTGCGACGCAGGCCGAGGTGGGCAAGCAGCTGTCGCCCGCGTAGCCCGGCTCGCACAGGCACTGGCCGTTTTGGCAGACGCCGTGGTGGTTGCAGTCGGCGGGGCACGGGACGGCGATGCTACAGTCGAGCCCCTGGAAGCCGGGGTAGCACAGGCACTTGCCGAAGCGGCAGACGCCGCTGCGCTCCGAGGTGCAGTTGTTGGGGCACGGCGGCTTGGAGACGACGTGCGTGCACTCGGAGCCGCCGAAGCCCGGCTCGCACAGGCAGTGGCCGCCCAGGCAGATGCCCTGCGCGTTGCACATGCCGGGGCAGAACTCGCGCTCGAAGCAGTCCTCGCCCTTGAAGCCCGGGTTGCAGTAGCAGCGGCCGTGCTTGCAGACGCCGTGCGCGGAGCACTGCTGCGGGCAGGCCACCTCGTCGGCGCACGCGGCGCCCTGCCAGCCCGGGTCGCAGTCGCACTGGCCGTTGAGGCAGGTGCCATGGGCGCAGTCGGGGTCGCACGGGATGCGCTCGTCGCAGCCGAGGCCCGTGTAGCCTGGCTCGCAGTGGCACACGCCGTGGTAGCACAGCCCGTGCCCGTTGCACTTGCCCGGGCAGTCGAGCGCCTCGCTGCAGTTGGCGCCGCCAAAGCCCAGGTCGCAGAAGCACTTTGCGTGGCGGCAGATGCCGCGGTGGCTGCAGAGGCCGGGGCACTCCTGCGCGAAGCTGCAGTCGTCGCCGAAGTAGCCCAGGTCGCAGTAGCACGCGCCGTTTTCGCAGACGCCGTGCGACGTGCAGTTGTTCAGGCAGGTGGCCTGCACGTCGCAGGCCGTGCCGCTGAAGCCCGGCGCGCACTTGCACACGCCCTGCACGCAGAGCCCGTTGCCCGTGCAGTTCTTTGGGCAGTCGAAGGTGCCGCTCGCGTCGAAGAGGCACGAGAGCGTCCACGCGTCGTTGAAGCACTTGTGCCCGCCCTCGCAGCCGCCGTAGACGGTGACGAGCGAGCCGCGCGCCACCGCCGCCGCGCCCTGCCGCGAGCTGGGCGCGAGGGCGTGGTGCGGCAGCTGCTCCCACCGCGCCGCGCTCGGATCGTAGGCGTACGTCTCGTTGTAGCAGCGGTGCAGCGCGAAGTTGCACCCGCCGAACATGACGAGCCGCTGCTCCACCGCCAGCATCATGTGGCCCTCGCGCGCGGGCGGCGCGTGCGAGGCGCGGCTCGTGGCGACGCTCCACACCATTGTGTTGAGGTCGAGGATGTGCATGTCCGTCTCGAGGCACGCGGCGGCGCTGCCGCCCCACACGTACACGCGGTCGTTCAGGTAGACCATCGCGTGCCCCTTGCGCGCGGCGGGCGCGGGCCCGGTGCTCGCCGGCGAGAGCCAGTGCGGCGGGCTAGGCACGTAGAGCCACAGGTCGTCGTAGTAGCCCAGGTCGGCGAAGCCGCCGTGGGCGAGCATGCCGCGGCCGGGCAGCGCGACCGTGGCGTGCCCCTCGCGCTCCGGCGGCTTCACCCCGGCGATCGCGGGCCGGGACCAGCGCGGCGGCTCGGCCTGGAAGGCATACAGCTCGTTGCTCACTGCGCCGTCCGCCAGCCCGCCGAAGAGGTACATGGTGCCGTCGAGCATGACGGCGGTGGCACTCTTGCGGGGGCCGGGCGACGAAGCCGACGGCGAGACCGACAGCGAGCTCCACGAGTTCGTCTCGAGGTTGAGGATGCTCATCGTAGACGGGCACGTCCCTCGCACGGTCGCGTCGGTGCACCCCCCGAAGAGCAGCATGCGCTGGTTGACCGGATCCAGCGCCGTCGTGAAGCCGTGGTTGGCCGATGGCAGCGCTCCCGAGGTCGCGAACGGCGTCCAAGTGACGTAGGCTGCAGGACAGGGGGCGCAGGCACGAGTCAAGGGTGTGGTCGAGGAGGGTTCCTGGCCCTCTAGGCACAGCAGACTAGTGTGTGTGCAGAGCGGGCATTGGGCAGGCCGCACCGCTGTCGGAGGTGTACGTCTCGGCGGAGACGTCTGGCTGCTCGACCAGCGATTGGGAAAACCCGGCCGCGCGAGCCGTGCCGAGGCAGGCCACCAGCACGAGTCTCCAAATCATCACCGGCGCTCGCCTGTGGCCCTGCGCGCCTCTCGCAACGCCGTGAGCCACAGCCTCTCGCGTTCCGCTCTGATATATGTATATGTGTTGCGACCAAATTAGGCGATTAGGCACCGAGGCGCAAAAAAAGTTCAGGGCCGTGACGGTGATAGATAGATAGATAAGATAAGATAAGATAACGAAGCAGGACCAGCCACCTACGACGTACCCCCTGGATCATATCTCCTTGGTGCGCGGGCCGCTTTGATCACACGCGGTCGACAGGGGGTCGGCTTTGCCGCGCACACCGCCACCTTTCATTTTTCGTTTCGAGTCTTCCTTATAAAAAAACGCTATTCCTCCATTTTACAGTGAGGAGATGGTCAGCGTGGAAAAAGCGGCGTTGGTGTAATTTCACCTCTCACGAGCCGCGCCGCCTCGCTCGCTGCGGGGCTGTTCGCCATGTCGACCATCCTCATCCCCGTGCAGGGATCCGAGGAGGTGGTCGAGGTTTCCTGCGCCGAGCTGCCCGATGACGCCAACGATATCGTCGATATCCTGCAGGCCGAGATGGCGCCGCTGGACCTGTGGCTCAAGTTCGCGGTGGAGTACTACAAGCAGGGCAGGCTCGAGCAGTTCAAGCTGCTCCTCGACCCCCTCGTGGAGCTGGAGTCGCAGGGCGCGCTGTACGACCAGTTCGGCCGCGAGCCCGCGGTCAAGAAGCAGTTCATCGCCATCCTCAACGCCCTCGCCGCCTACCACATGGTGGGGGCCACGCGCGACCGCGACAAGCAGAAGAAGAAGGCGGGCTTCGACCAGGCGAAGAAGTACTACGACGCGGCCGACGTCATCGACGTCAAGGACGGGCGTGCCATGCTGGGCGTCGCCGTGCTCGACCTGTGCCAGGGCAACCTGGTCAAGGCCGAGAGGCGCCTCGACCTCGCCGCGCAGTTCTACCAGGGGGCCAAGAGCGGCAACGTGCCCGCGCTGCTCGGCGCCGCAGCGAGCAAACGGGCGTCCGGGCCAGCGCAGTCGCCCCGCGCGCCCTCGCCTCGGGCCCTCGGGGAGAGGCCTCGGGCGCTGTCCCGCACGCAACACGGCGGCCCCCCTGTACCAAGGCACCACCCCCCCCTTCCCCCTCCACCCCCCCTCGGTCGCCTCACCCCACCCCTCCCTTCCCGCTGCAGGCCAAGCCTCGGTCAAGTTCCAGATGGGGCAGACCAAGGAGGCGCTCAAGCTCTACCGCGAGGTCTTCCTCGCCCTGCCCACGCCGCCGGCACCCGTGCGGCTGGGCCTCGCCTTCTGCTTCGCCAAGCTCGGCCAGAGCGCGCTGGCGCGGCGCGCGCTCGAGCGGACGCTCAGCCTGCAGGAGGACAACGTGGAGGCGCTCACCGCGCTGGCGGTGATCCGGCTCAACGAGGACAACGTGGCCGATGCGCTGCAGCTGCTCAAGCGCGCCTACGAGCTCGAGCCGTCGCACCCGGCGACGCTCAACCAGCTGGCCAACCACTACTTCTACAAGGCGGAGCACGCCAAGGCGCAGACCCTCGCCAAGCGCTCGTACCTCGCCTCCGCCTCGCCGGCCATCCGGGCCGAGGCCTGCTACCACATGGCACGCTCCTTTCACGCGCAAGGCGACAACTCCTCCGCGCTGCAGTGGTACACACAGTCGGGCAAGGAGCGGCCCGAGTACTCGATGCCGCTCTTCGGCCTCGGCCAGATGCACATGAGCCACAACGACAACAACAAGGCCGTGCTCTACTTCGAGCGCGCGCTCAAGCACTCGCCCGAGAACGTCGAGACCCTGCGCGTGCTCGGCCACCTCTACGCCGAGACGGGCAAGCGCGCCCTCGCGCTGCAGCACCTCAACCGCGCCACCGAGCTCGCGCCCGACGACGTGGGCGCGTGGCTGGAGATGGCCAAGCTGCACGAGTCGCGCGACGCGCCCACCGCGCTCAAGGCCTACGAGACCGCCGCCGGCCTGCTCAAGCGCTCGGAGCGGCGCGTGCCCCTCGAGCTGTGGAACAACATCGGCGTGCTGCGCCACCAGCTGGGCAAGCTCGCCACCGCCGAGAAGGCCTACCGCCACGCGCTCGCCGCCGCCGCTGCCGCCGCCGCCGAGGGCGGCAAGGAGGACGGCAAGGAGGGCGGCACGCAGGACGCGCGGTGCGCGACGATCAACTTCAACCTGTCGCGGCTGGCCGAGCAGCGCGGCGAGCGGCTCGTGGCGGCGGAGGGGTACAAGGCGCTGCTGCGCGAGCACCCCACCTACCTCGACTGCTTCCTGCGCCTCGCCCAGTGCGCGCGCGCCGACGGCCACCCCGCCGAGGCGGTGGGCTGGCTCAAGCGCGCGCTCGAGGTCGACCCCACCTCCGCCGACACGTGGTGCGCCCTCGGCACGCTGCAGGTGGCGCGGCGCGAGTGGGTGGCGGCGGACGCGGCCTTCCGGCACGTGCTCACCAAGTGCGAGCCGCACGAGAGGTGCAAGCGCGACGCCTACGCGCAGGTCAGCCTCGCCAACATCCAGTACATCCAGTACGTGCAGGCCGCCGGCAGCACCAAGGAGGGCCAGCAGGCGCGCCTCGACAAGGCGACGGAGATGTACCGCTCGGTGCTGCAGCACGAGCCGAACAACGTCTACGCCGCAAACGGGCTGGGAACCGTGTGCGTCGAGAAGGGGCGGCTGCAGGAGGCGCGCGAGATCTTCACCGTCGTGCGCGAGGCGGCGGCGGGCTGCGAGCACGCGCTCCTCAATCTGGCGCAGGCGAGACGCGCGACGCCCCCCGCCCCTCGCCCCGGTCCCTCGCCCCCTCCCACCCCCCCTCCCCCCCCCACACCACACCACCACCACCACGACCCACACATAAGCACGCCGACCGCTCCCTCGCCGCGCAGGTGCACGCCGTGCAGAAGGAGCACACCGCGGCGGTGGCGGGCTACCAGAAGGTGCAGCGCAAGTGCCACGGCGGCCGCTCCGCTGAGGTGTGGGCGCTCGAGGCGCGGGCGCACTTCGAGGCGGGCAAGCTGGCCGAGGCGCGCCGCGCGCTGTGCAAGGCCATCCACCTGCAGCCCGCCGACCTGCTCGGCTGGCACCACCTCGCGCTCGTGGCGCTGCGCGGCGGCGCGGCGCGGCGCGACGCCGACGACACGCGCTCGGTGAGCGAGATCGAGGGGGCGCGCACGCAGCTGGCGCTGGCGCTGCGGCTGTGCGAGGCGGCGAGCAGCGCACCCGAGGCGGCGCTCGCGGCGGCGGCGGCGGCGGGGCTGGAGGCGACGCGGCTGGCCGCGGTGCGCGAGGGGTGCGCCGCGGAGGGCGCGCGGCTCGGGGAGGAGCTATCCGAGGCGACCGCGCGCGAGGAGGTGGAGTCGGCGCAGCGGCACAGCGCCGAGGTGGCGGGCGCCGAGCTGCAGGCGAAGCGCGACGCGGAGGCGGCGGCCAAGGCGGCCGAGGCGGCGGCCGAGGCGGCGGCGGAGGTGGAGCGGATCCGGTTGCAGAAGGACAAGGCCTCGCAGATCCTCGCGCGCGAGGGCGTGCGCGAGGCGGAGGCGGCGGCGGCGGAGGCCGATAAGGAGAAGGGCAAGAAGAAGCGCGAGAAGCGAAAACTCGACGCCGAGGGCGAGGAGGAGCGGAGCGAGAACTCGGCGGACGACGAGCCCGCCGCGGAGCCCGACCCCGAGGTCAACGACGACGACCTCTTCGGGAGCGACTCGGACGGCGAGGGCGGCGAGGGCGGCAAGAAGGGCAAGGGCGCGGAGGAGGAGGACCTCTTCGGCGACGGCGACGAGGGCGCGCCGGCGCCAGCGGTGGACGCCGAGCTGGAGGGCCTGGAGGACGTGGGGGCGCCCGCCGCGGGCCGCGGGAGCAGCAAGAAGAAGCGGCGGACTGTGGTCGACGAGGACGAGGACGAGGACGAGGAGGCAGGCGCGGCGGGCGCGGCGGGTGGGGCGGCGGAGCCGGAGCCGGAGATCCCGGAGAGCGACGACGACGACGCGGAGGCCGAGCCTCAAGGCGCGGGGTCGCGCAAGCGCAGAGCGCTCGACGACGAGGACGACGAGGCCGCGCCTGCCAAGGTGCCACGCGCCAACGAGGAGGCGAAGGAGGCAGGCGCCGTCGACGAGTGGAGCCGACAGAAGCCAGCGCTGAAGCGTGCGGTGGAGCTCCTGCTCTCGAAGGGGGTGCGAGCTACGCCTCCTCCTCCTCCCCCTGCAACCCCATGCAGCCCGCCTGCAGCCCGCCTGCAGCCCCGTGCAGCCAGCCTGCAGCCCCATGTGGCCAGCCTGCAGCCCCACGTATCCCAGGACCACAGCTCGATCACGATGAAGGGTGTCAAGGAGCACTTGCGGGAGCAATGCGGGGCAGAGCCCAAGCGGGACTACGACAAGGCGTGGCTCACGACGCTCGTCGACGCCCTCATCGGGAAGGGTCGCGCCGCCGCCGCCGCCGCCGAGTGAGGCGGCTCCTCGTGCGCGCGCTCGAGCGGCTGCGTGAGGCCGTCATGCGCAATGGTGGGGAGCCAGGGCACGGCCCGGGCCAAGGGCCGGCGCCGGCCGAACAGCCATCAACTCGTACCACGGTCTATCTTTCTCAGTGCCAGTCAAGGCGTGCGGGCCTTGCCCGTCGTGAAGAGCGTGCACCCCTGCGCCCTCCCCTGGGCACTCGCTGGTCGCTGGTGTATTGCACATATAGATCCTTATCGTTTTCAAATAAAGAGGGGATTCAAAATCCAGCCTCCGCTGACCGCTGCGCTCCGCGCGCTCGGCCACGGCGGCGCGATTCGGCGCGGAAATGATCCGACTTTGTCCCCCCGCCGCGCCCCGGCCCCCGCCCCCACCCTAGCTGGGCTGGCTCCTACAGCTTTACTGGCTGAACACATACGCTGATGGCCGGGCTCGGCGTAAGGCTCTTCCGTAGGATGGCATGTATTCGCCTTTGTATTGGACCAATACCGGTATCTAGAGAGCTGCAGAACCAGATCACTCAAGGCTATTTCCCAATACTTACGCCTAAAGTAGCCCTAGATATGCTCTGTGCTCGGGGCAACCGCTGGAGGTACACTGAGCTCAAATCAACACTCACCGCCCGCGGAGACACTTATGGCCGCGACGAGACACAGACAGCGCGTCTTCCGGTGCGCCAGTTGCTGACCCCTTCAGCTGCCATTCAATTCTCGCACGCGCTAGCCTCCGTGCAAGCCTGCTACGTGGGCCGCACGCTAAAGAAATCTTGTATGTATGGTATCGTCAGGCAAATTTGTACTCGTGTGTGCTGTCAATATTCCAATATACCGGTATTGGGCAATACTTAGAGGGATAGTAGCCAATATTCAATATCAATCCTTAGAGAGTTTCAAAACCATCCTACGGAAGAGCCTTAGCTCGGCGTCTCGTGGGCGGCGCGCGCATTCTGCCTTGCATTCCAGTAGGATCCGTCGGGGTGCTATATGGGCATGGGTAATGGTGTTCTGTGGGAACCCTGTTCCCACAGCCCTCCGGCGGCATCATCTGCTTCCGACAGCTGCTGCGTGCATCTCGAAGCGCACGCAACGCGAAGGGGACCGTAAAGTACCGATGTAGTGATAGTTATCACCATCAAACACCATCATCCGTCCACGCAGATGTTGGTGACGACTAGGGTTCCAGAAGTTCGGAGTTCAGGAACCTCCTCTCACGCAACACCATCAATCGGACAGCGCCAAAGGCTGTCGAGCCGGCCGGACGCAACGAGGAATTGCCGGCGTTCGCCCACGAACGCGCTCGGAAACTTATACCACCGTACAGGCAAAACTAGCGCCGTAGTGACTGGAGGGAAAGAAGGGGGAGAAACTGTGCGCCGACCGGCCTTTTTTCTTGTTCTGCGTTCTGGTTTTCCGTTACTTCCGAGAGGAGCCGGCTGCTGACGACCAAGCAAGCGGTCGTGCGGGAGGCGCCCTTATACAGACAGGCAGGTAGCCC
>Ga0209302_10001169_pt1 | contig 15233 bp, 9 predicted proteins | sample ArcOceMetagenome_2_FD_187445 | JGI IMG/M metagenome (GOLD analysis project Ga0209302, IMG submission 187445) | Marine eukaryotic phytoplankton communities from Arctic Ocean - Arctic Ocean ARC135M Metagenome (SPAdes) (version 2) | ecosystem: Environmental > Aquatic > Marine > Oceanic | place... | reverse complement strand
TTCACGATGTGTCATGTCCGCGGGGAAGCCCCCTGGGTGCCCCAAAGAGTTCGTACATTCTGATCCTTCATTGGGGTCCTTCATTGGGGTCGCGCAGATGCTGTTGCCCGTGGCCACCGCGCAGCCGCGGGCCTTTTTCGCGGCCCCGGAGCGATGCGCCGTCCGCATGCACGGAGATCACGGCCGTCCAGCGGCGTCGATGGGGCCCAAGCACTTGCTGCTCCGCGCAATGCTGATCTCGACCCTGGCGCTCGGCCCTCTGGAGATGCATGCCGCCGTGCCGTCGCTGGCCCTGGCGACCGGCGACGTAGATGTTAAGCATCCGCCAGCAGTGTTTAAGAGCACAGGCCTGATCGCTGCCACATCCGAGGAGGAGCGGATGGCGGCAGTGCAAGCCCGTGTTGCCCAGGCAAGAATAGATCGGGAGGCTGCGGAGGCGGCGAAGGCGGCCGCCTCCAAGTCGGGCGCTAAGGCCGCGCCCAAGGCAGCGGCCAAGCCAGCGGCCAAGCCGGCGGCCAAGGCCGCGCCCAAGCCGGCGGCCAAGCCGGCGGTGAAGGCGGCACCTAAGCCCGTGGCCAAGCCTGCACCAACGGCAGCGGTCAAGCCTGCTGCGAAGCCTGCTGCGAAGCCTGCTGCGACGGCTGCACAGAAGGCCGCGCCCAAAGCCGCGCCCAAGCCCGTGCCGACTGCCGCCGCGCCCAAGCCGGCATCGAAGGCGGCGCCTGCAGCGGAGAAGAGCGCAGCCAAGCCCGCGGCGGCAAAGAGCGCGGCCGTCAAGACCGACAAGAGCGTGGACCTCAAGAAGTCGAAGCTCGAGGCGGACCGAAGCGACGTGCAGGCGGCGCAGCGCGCGGCGGTGCAGGCGCAGAGGGCCGCCACGGCCTCGGGCACCAAGCAGGCCAAGCAGGAGGCGGCGGCGCGGACCAAGCAGGTGGAGGCGGCCAAGAAGAAGGCGAAGGCGACGGAGGCCCAGGTCAACCACGCCGACACGTGGATGTGGCACATGGCACACAGCTGCCTGGCGCCCCTCTCGCGACCCCGTGCCATCTACACCACCCGCTCTGCGCTTCCTGACCACCTGTCTACCCCCTTATGACCACCCACCGCCCCACCATCACCATGGCCCCCATCACGATGACTATCTCCTCCACCACCACCTCCTCCGCCACCTCCCCCGCCACCACCACCACCACCACCACCACAATTCACCACCGCTGTCCCATCAGGTCAAGAAGCAGCTCAACACCGTCAAGAAGTCCAAGGCGCGGCAAGGAGGCAAGGTGAGCGGTGCCAAGGGCGCGGCCACCAACGCCAAGGAGGCCGCTGGCAAGGCACAGGCCAAAGACGCCAAGGCGGCCAAGGCGGACGCGGCGGCACAGCAGACGGTGGGGCCGCATGGCCAAAGTGCCGTGCTAATGGTGCCGTGCTAGTGCCACGGCTTGCTACGCCGGCCCCTGGGGCGGCCGCTCCAGGCGTTTGGCCACGGTACGGTACGGACGCGAGACGAGCCGGTGATGTTTAGGAGGGCCTAATGGGCAGAGTATGCCTCCCTGCTGCGCTGCGGCCTTGAGGCCCGGCCCAGTGCGCCCGACTCCGCGGCTCTCAACACCCAGGTGGAAAACAAGAAGGCAGCGGTGGCCAAGCTCAAGGCGTCGAAGGCAAAGTCGAGCAAGGTGCGGGCGGCGGAGAAGCAGCTCAACGACGCGTCGAACAAGGCCAAGAAGCTGGCGACCAAGGCAAAGGCGGAAAGGGCCGCCGCGACCGTCGCCAAGAAGACCGCGGATGCGGCGCAGGAAAAGATTGCCAGCGAGGCGAAGGCCATCTCTGTCGACGCCAAGCAGCTGGCGCTTGAGAAGGCGCTCAACTCGAGGAAGTAGTGCCCCTTATTACAGGGTCTCTGATAAGATAAGACAAGATAGATAAGATATCTTATCTTATCTCTCTGTTAAGGCGGGCCCAGGCCGTTTTTATCCCCGTCAGCCCAACCAACTGCACTCAACTTCATGAATCGGACGCGACGATGGCGGCGCACGCCGGCGCATGCATCGACGCCTACGCTGAAGGCCAGCTCCTGACGGGAGAGGCCACGAGCCCGTCTCTCGAGGAGCTGACGCGGCGCGCCCTCGTCATCCACCAGCAGAAAAAACGCCTCTATGTCTTCTTTGGCACGCTGGAGAGTGAGTGCCACGCAGTTGGGCCGGCGACGCGCTGCTTCTGCGGCCACTCGTACTCGAGCCACGCATGGTACGAGACCGACACCAAGCGGGTGGGTTGCCGCGTCGAAGGCTGCCGCTGCGAATGCTTCAAATACGTGCCTGGCCGCGGCAGCACGCACATCCGCTGCGGCTGCAAGCACGGCCACGCCGAGCACTCTTCCCAGGGTCGCCCTGGCGGCTGTCGGTCGTGCGCGTGCGACCACTTCCACTCGGACTGGAGGTGTGATTGCGGCGCCACGTATGACGAGCACTCGATGAGCTTCATGACGGCAGCGGAGCGGGTGGCAGCGGGCCGGCCTGTCGAGGAGAACCTGGGCGGCTGGGCGAAGGAGAAGCCGCATCTAGAAGCGGTGTGCGGCGGCGTGACGCGTATGACGTCGCTGCTATCAGGCGTCGAGCGCCTCGGCATCGCACCGCTGCCCCACACCGACGGCGCCGCGGCCTTTGGGCCCACCACGGGCCCTGCGGTATGTGCGGAGAGCAGCACGGCGGCCGTCCTGAGCAACTACGACCAGCGGGCGGACGCCCACGTCGCTCGGCTGCGCAAGCTCCGCGACGGTCAAGCGGCGCGCGCAGGCGGCACGCGGCTCGGCAGCGGGCCCACACCCTTGGCTCTGCCGGGGCCCACGCCGCCAGCCGCCGGCCGCGGCCGAGGTGGCGCGGCGCGCGGCGGCGGCGCGGCGCGCGGCGGCGGCGCGGCGCGCGGCGGCGGCACGGCGCGCGGCGGCAACGGCGCACGCGGCAGCGGTTTAGTGGGCGCGCCGCCCTCGGCGCGGACGCAGCGCGAGCTCGCCGCCACCGCCGCCGAGGCGCGCGTCACCGCCGCCGTGATCCAGTGCGCGCCGTGCACAGCGGCGGCCACGACGACGGCGGTGGTGGCGACGGTAGCGACGGCGGGTCGTCCGGCCGCCTCCTCGCAGATGTCGAGTGGTGGCTCGAGACCGCCCGCGCCAAAGGGACCACCGGCAGCAGGCAGGCCCAAGCGCAGCTCGGCCGGCGCGGCGGTCGCCGCGGCGCGGCGCGAACGGGCCGCGAACGCCGCGGAGCAGCGGGTGCTCGCGGTGGTGGCAGCGAGCTGAGTGTCGGTTTGAGGAGTGATCCGAGGGCTCAGTATACAGAGTGCCATGCACATATGTGCATGTGCATGCACACGTAAAACTTCTTTTTCGCACATGCATGCACTTCGTTCTTACTTCGTTCCTTAAAATGTGTCCAATATAAAGCCGCACGGCTTTTTAAAGCGTAGCTCGCCCCTTCTACAGAAAGGGGTCGCCCCCCCCCCCGAGCCCGTTCCCACAGCCACACGCCAGTCCCGGTGGTCCCAGCGCCCAGCACGACGCGTGGAACTATACTTTATCCCACGTACGGGTACGCTTTAGTATACGACTGAGTAAAGCCGTACGACAAGTCGACACGCCAGCGGTCCGTATTGGAGTGTATACTATGTCAAAAAAAGAAACGCTACAACTACGTTGGCCCTGTGGCTGTGCCCCCCGCATCACGCAGCGCTCGCCGCTGCGATCGCAGGAGCTCCTGAAGCTGCTGCCGCGCCTTGTCGCGCTCGGTGGCGCTCGACGGGCGCGCGTCGGGGCCGAGCTCCTCGGGCCTCGCCTGCAGCAGGTCGAAGAGCTCGTGCACCTGGCGCTCGAGCGCCGCGTTGGCGGTGTCGGCCTCGAGGACGGCGTGCGCCACCACCTGCACACGGTGGGTGGGTGGGCAGGCAGGTGGGCAGGTGGGCAGGTGGGGTGGGTGGGGGGAGGGGGCGACGGTGACAGTGTGCGGCTGAAGGCCCTGGCGCACGGCGCCTCGCACGGGCAGTGCAGTGGGCGAGCGCCAACCTTTCTGCCGTTGACGCTGGGCGCGTAGACTCGGCTGCAGGTGGGCGGATCGCGCCGCTCCAGGTACCAGGCCGTCGAGCGTAGCGCCTCCGCGCCGCTGGGCCCCGACGCGCGCGGCGGCGGCAGCCAGCAGCTGACGCGCGCCGCCGCCGCCGCCGCCGCCGCGGGTGCGCCGCCGCGCGCCTCGCCGCGCGCGAGCGGCGCGAGCGGGAGGAGCCACGGTGGGCGCGGCCTCTGTGCGCCGAGCGCGGCGTGCAGCGCACCGAGCGGCGTGCTACCCTCGACGACGAGACCCGCGCTGCTCGCGCCCAGCACGGCCTCGACCAGCTGCAGCGCACCGTCGACCAGCGGAGCATGGCCCTCGCCCGTGCCGCCGGCGGAGCGGGGGAGCGGCAGCAGGTCGGTGGCGGGCAGGAAGTACACGGGCAGCGGCAGCAGAGGCAGCACCGCCTCGACCAGAGCCGCCACGCCCGCGTCGTCGTCGGCGGCAGCGGCGGCGGCGTCGGCGGTTGCGGCCGTGGCGTTGGCCCAGGTCCAGGGGGGCAAGGCAGCGGGCGAGGGCCCGAGGTGGCGCAGCAGCAGCACGCCGTCCATGCTCTCGGCACACGCCAGCCGCCGCAGCTGGCGCGAGAGGGCTTCGGCAGCCTCGCGCACCACCGCGGCGCGCGCCTGCTGGGTGAGCCGGTGGAACCCCGCCTGGTGTGACAGGAGCCAGCTGGGCACGGCCGCGGCGAGCAGCCGCTGGTGCCTGCCCCGCCGCAGCGCCTCCACATCCGAGGCGAGGCCGAGCGCGGCGTACTGCGCCTCGAGCAGCTTGCGCAGCGGCGGCGCCGGCTGAAGGAGGTAGCGCAGCAGCTCGCCGCCCAGGAAGCTCGGGGCGGGGTCAGGCTGCAGCAGCTGCACGCCGAGGCTCGCGGCCAGCGGCCGTACCTCACAGCTCGGGCGGGCGGCGGGCGGCGGCGCGGCAGCGAAGGTGAAGGCGAGGTGGGTGGGCGAGGAGGCGGACACGGCGACGGGCGCGCCGGCGGTCGACGCGGTGATGGTCGTCTTGCCGGTGGTGGCGGCGGCGGCAGCGATGGACGCGGCGGCGCGTGCGGCGGTGGCCCTCGCCGATCCGGGCGTGAGCAAGGTAACAGCGGAGGTGGCGGCGGCACGGGAGGTAGCGGGTGGCACGGTGGCGGCGGCGGCGGCGGCGGCGGCGGCGGCGGCAGCGGCGGCGGCGGTGGCGGCCACTGCGTCGACCTCGGCGAGCCTGCGGCCTTGCCGCCTACCGTTACGGCGGGCCGGAGCTGCGGCCGCGCTGTCGTGCAGCTCCGCCGCTGCCGGCACGCCGCCCCCCGCCTCGACAGGCTCCACCAACTCCTCCGCTGCCGCCGTCTCCTCCTCGCCCTCCTCGCCGCCATACTGCGCAGCGCTCACCTCGCTCCCGTCCCCGCCTTCGCCCTCCTCGGCGCCAAGCGCTTCCCGCGCCGCAGCACCGACCCCCTCGGTACCTTCGAGCGCGCGCTCCTTGGCGAGGCCCCACGCCTCGTCCTCGTCCTCATCCTCGGCACTATCCTCTACATCCACGCCCGCAATCGGCGGCCCGCGCCCCCCCTCGCCCACCAGGCCCTCGCCCTCCTCGCCCTCCTCGTCCGCGCCCCATCCCTCGCCCTCGTCGCCCTCGTCGCCCCCAGCCGCGCCCCCCCTGCCCGTAGCGCCGCCGCCGCGGCGCGCCGCCGCGTTGGCCGCCTCCAGCCCCTCGCAGCTACAGCTGGTCGGTGGCACGACGAGACACCGCCAGTCGCGCGTGTTGCACCGGCGCACGTCAAGGAAGGGCAGCGGCTCGTCGGCGAGGCCAAAGGTGCGGTTGGCGCGCAGTGTGGCGGCGAAGGCGTCGAGCATCTCGCCCAGCCACTCGCCCACGCCGCCCGCGCCGCTCCACCGCCAGCAGCTCACCGGCAGCCGGCCGCACCGCTGCGGGTGCTGCCGCCGCCGCACCGCCGCCTGGATGGAGGCACCGTCGCGCAGCTTCAGCCGCGCCTCGTAGCTCAGCCCCGCGGACGGCGAGGCCGCCGGCGCCGGCGCGGACAAGAGCGGCGGTGGCGGCCCGCCGGCGATGGCCCTCGGCTTGGCCGCGGCGGCGGCGGCGGCGGCGGCGGCGGCGGCGGCGGCGGCCGCAGCCGCGACGGCGGCGGCGGGCCGCTGCTCCCACGGTGCGAGCGGCCTGACGGCGGGCGGCTCGGCCGGGAGCGCCTCGATGCGGGCCGAGCAGTTGCGCAGCACGGCGTGCGTCGTGAGGTCGGTGTCGAAGACCGAGTACCAGCCCGCCGCCTCGTGCGCGGGGTCGCCGAGCAGCGCGTCGCCCCGCGCCCACACGTTCTCGCGGCGGAGCGGCGCCTCGGGCTGCCGCGGCGAGCGCGCGCGGCCCTCGCCGCCCCACGCCCAGAAGGCGAGACCGGCCATCGGCGTGTCCGCCGCGGCGAGCGCCACCACCTCGTCGCATAGCGAGGCGTAGAACTCGTCGCGTATATGTGTCGGCGTGCCCGCCTCGTGCCGGTTGCCGTCGCGCGACATGCCAAACTCCTCGAGCACGAGGGGCTTGCCCAGCCGCGCCGCGTACTGCGCGTGGTCGCGCACGTACTGCTTGGCGAGGCGCAGCGCATGCGGGAGGGTCTCCGCGCTGCGGCTCGGGTCGTACCACTCCCAGTTCTGCGCCCACACGTGCGCGGTCACGTAGTCGATGGCGGCGTAGCTGTGGTCGCGCACGACGTTGGTGCCGATGTAGGCCTCGGGGAAGGGCGTGCGCCCCTCGGTGCCCGTCGTGACCAGGTGGTGCGGGTCGAGCGACTTGATCAGCACGGCGCTCTGGTTGAGCCACCGACGGTACCCCGCGACCGCCTTCATCGCGCGCGGCTCGTTGGCGAGCTCCCACGCCATGATGGTGGGGTCGTCGCGGTACGCCACGCCCGTGAGCGAGTTGGTGCGCTGCACGATGTACCGCACGTGCTCCTTGAAGAGGCGGACGCAGCGCGGCTCGTCGAAGAATTGAGAGGCGTAGCTCTGGAACTCGTCCCAGGTGTGCTCGCCCGTGACCATGTAGGGAATGGGCTGGCCGGTCACCCACGACACGTACTGCGCGAAGCCACCCGACCACGGCCACATGTTGCCCAGCATCAGCACCGCCGTCATGTCGCGCTTCGCCATCTCCGCCAGCAGATAGTCCAGCCCTGCCACCACCGCTTCGTTGTACACGCCCGGCGACGGCTGCATCGACGGCAAAATCCGCCACGGCGTGGGTGCGCCGAGCGCGAACCACGACTCGCGATCGGGCCCCTCGCTCGCCGCCAGCACGCGTATGTTGCTGATGCCGAGCGCCTGCAGCCGGTCCAGCTCGCGCAGCAGCCGCGGCCGGTCGCCGCCGACGGTGTCAGCCGCGCCGAGGTGCATTGCGTACCATAGGTTAGCACCAAGGTAGCGGTACGGCTCGCCGAAGCGGTAGAGCCGCGTGCCGATTGCACTCACGGCCTGAGAGGACTCCACAGGTGGCGGTGGTGGCGGTGGCGAGGGCGGTGGCGGTGGCGAGGGCGGAGGTGGAGGGTGTGGTGACGGTGGTGGCGGTGGCGCGGGGGGAGGCGGTGGCGGAGGTGGCGGTGACGGCGGTGGTGGTGGTGGCGAGGGCGGCGAGGGCGGTGGGTATGGGGGGAGAGGGGGTGGGTGCGGAGGCGGAGGGTGCGGAGGTGGCGGGGGTGGGGGCGGTGGGGGCGGCGGCGAGGGCGGCGAGGGTGGGGGCGGTGGGATGAAGCGCGAGGCGTGCTCCGAGATGACTTGCAGCGTCGTTGCGTCGGTGTCGAAGACAGAGGACTGCCCCTGCACCTCAGAGGGCGGGTCGCCGAGCAGATCGTCACCCAGCTGCCACCAGGCCGCGCTGATGAGCCTCCCCTCGCGCGTCGAGCCCGCAGCCTGCGCCGGCCGCGCCTCGCCGGCCCACGCCCAGATGCCGACGCCCTGCACGCGCGTCTCTTCCTGCGATGCAGTGCCGTCGACGACACGCACCGTGCGCGAGAGCGCGTGGCCGAGGACGCTGCGCAGGAAGGCGTCGCGCCCCGCGGTGCCCCCCCCCGGCCCGGTGCCGTTTGCGTCGCGCGGGAAGCTTACGGCCTCGAGCACGAGGGGCTTGTTGAGGCGCGAGGCGAGCTGCACGTGCAGCGCCACGTACCGCCGCGTCATCGCCGCCGCCGCCTCGACGCCGTGCGCGGCCCAGCCCCACCGCTGCGCCCACACGTGCACCGTCGCGTAGTCGATGGCGGCGTAGCTGTGGTCGTGCAGAAAGTCAGTGCCAAGGTGCGACGAGCGGGCAAAGGGCGTGCGCCCCTCGGTGCCCGTCGTGACCAGGTGGTGCGGGTCGAGCGACTTGATCAGCACGGCGCTCTGGTTGAGCCACCGACGGTACCCCGCGACCGCCTTCATCGCGCGCGGCTCGTTGGCGAGCTCCCACGCCATGATGGTGGGGTCGTCGCGGTACGCCACGCCCGTGAGCGAGTTGGTGCGCTGCACGATGTACCGCACGTGCCGCAGCCAGTGCTTAACCGCCTCGGCCGTGTTGAAGAAGGCCTTTGAGAATTTAAGGTACTTCTCGAGCTCGGCGCTGCCACGCATCTCGCTCGCCTCCTCGCTGAAGCTAGCCGGTGGATACGGCACCGGCACGCCGGCGGCCCACGACACGTACTGCGCGAAGCCACCCGACCACGGCCACATGTTGCCCAGCATCAGCACCGCCGTCATGTCGCGCTTCGCCATCTCCGCCAGCAGAAAGTCCAGCCCCGCCACCACCGCTTCGTTGTACGCGCACGGCGACGGTTGCATCGACGGCAGGATCCGCCACGGTGTGGAGCGCTCTGGGTGCCAAGGCTCGCGATCGGGCCCCTCGCTCGCCGCCAGCACGCGTATGTTGCTGATGCCGAGCGCCTGCAGCCGGTCCAGCTCGCGCAGCAGCCGCGGCCGGTCGCCGCCGACGGTGCCAGCCGCGCCGAGGTGCATCGCATACCACATGTTGGCGCCGACGAAGCGGTACGGCTCGCCGAAGCGGTAGAGCCGCGTGCCGTTGGCGGTGATAAAGGGCGACGGCCGCATCTCTGCCGCGCGCTCGCTCGTCGCCCCGGACTCCGCCGCTGCCGCGTACGAGTCGGTCGCAGCCTCGCCGTCCCGCCACTCCTCGCCCTCCTCCTCGCCCTCCTCGCCCGCCGCCGCGGCCTCCGCGTGCGCTGCCGCGCGCGCCGCCGTGCGCGAAGCCGCGCGCGCCGCCGCCGCCCGCGCCGCCGCCGCCGCCCGCGCGTGCTGCTGGGCGTGCTCCCTGCGCGAGGCGCACACGCGCGGCGTGGCGGCGCGCGCGGCGTAGTAGTAGAGCATGCGCAGCGCGGTGCTGTCGACGTCGTAGAGCGAGGCGCACCCCTGCGCCTCGTGCGGAGGGTCGAGCAGCGCGTCGCCTAGCCGCCACATGCCGCCCGCCTCGCGCGGCCGCGCCTCGCCGCCCCAGCTCGAGAGCACGACGCCCGCCAGCACGCCCGCCGCGGCGCCCGTCCGGCGCGACGCGAGCGCCGTCTCGAGCACCGCGCCCAGGAACGCATCGCGCGCCCAGGTGCTGCCTGCCACGCTGCAGTTGGCACGCGGTGCGCCCACTGCTGTGACGACGAGTGGCTTGTCGAGCTGCGCCGCCACCTGCACACGCGACAAGGCGGCGGGGGGGGGGGTCGGGGCGGCGGAGGGTCGTCGGGGTGGAGAGAGTGGTTGCGGGCGTGGGCGCGGGCGGAGGCGCAGGCGCAGGTGACGGAGGCGGGAGCGCAGGCGATGGAGGCGGAAGCGCAGGCGACGGAGGCGGAGGCGCAGGCGACGGAAACGGAGGCGCAGGCGGCGGAGGCGGAGGCGCAGGCGGCGGAGGCGCAGGCGCGCACCGCCGCGTGGACGTCGATGTACTCTTTGGCCTTTTGGAGCGCAGCGGCGAGGCTGGCGTTGGCGGCGGCGCCGAGGGTGGCATTGGCGGCGGCGGCGCTCGAGTTGAGACCGCCGAGGCCACCGCTGCTCTCGCTGCTCGCCTCCACGGCCACCGGCTCGAGCCACCCCCAGTTGGCAGGCCACAGGTGGATGCCCACGAAGTCGAGATGCGCGTGCTCGGCGCGCACGTCGATGCCGACGTAGGTCGCAGGCAGCGGTGTCACGCCCTCGCCGCCGAGCGAGACGAGGTGGTGCGGCGCGAGCGAACGCACCGTCGCCACCGTCTCGCCGATCCAATCGCGGAACGCAGCACCCGCCTTCATCGGTCGCGGCTCGTTGGCGAGCTCCCACGCCATGATGGTGGGGTCGTTGCGGTACGCCACGCCCGTGAGCGAGTTGGTGCGCTGCACGATGTACCGCACGTGCTCGGCGTAGAGCCTCCGCGGCTCCGACCGGAGGAAGAACTCCTTTGTGTACCTGCGCGGCGGCGGCGGCGGCGGCGGCGGTGGCGGCGGTGGCGGCGGTGGCGGCCCAGCCAGCGGTGGCGGCCCAACGAGCGTGGTGGCCTCAGGCGGGGCGGCCTCGGGCATCGTGCCAAGCGCGGCGGCCCCAAGCAGGGCGGGTGGAGCGTGGGCCAGGGCCGTGGCGCTCTGCAACGCCGTGTGTCAACCAGCGGGCGTGCTGTTGGTATCCGTCCCAACTACCGCCGACGGCTGGCGGTGGGTATGGGATGCGGTCGCCGGCGACCCACGACACGTACTGCGCGAAGCCACCCGACCACGGCCACATGTTGCCCAGCATCAGCACCGCCGTCATATCGCGCTTCGCCATCTCCGCCAGCAGATAGTCCAGCCCTGCCACCACCGCTTCGTTGTACACGCCCGGCGACGGCTGCATCGACGGCAAAATCCGCCACGGCGTGGGTGCGCCGAGCGCGAACCACGACTCATCCTGGTCGGGTCCCTCGCTAGAGGCTAGCACGCGTATGTTGCTGATGCCGAGCGCCTGCAGCCGGTCCAGCTCGCGCAGCAGCCGCGGCCGGTCGCCGCCGACGGTGCCAGCCGCGCCGAGGTGCATCGCATACCACATGTTGGCGCCGACGAAGCGGTACGGCTCGCCGAAGCGGTAGAGTCGCGTGCCGTTGACAGTTACGAACGGCCAGCGTGTCGCGCTCTCGTTGGCCTGCCAGATTATGCTGGGAAGCACCTGCGAGGCCGCGGTGGAAGCCGGTAGGCTGGCACGTGGCCTCAGTGAGCCAATGGAGACAAGCTGTAGGACGATAGCGCCGACTATGAGCACGAACAGGAGTACCGAGACGCCGCGACGCCGCCCACCGGCCATCGCGAACCAGCCTCACGCAGCCTGCCTCGCTCAGTCGACGCCCGTCGAGCCGCTTCGCGATTGGGGGAATATCCACAGGACAGATTCCATCAGAGAAGGGAGAGAAAGACAAGCTGGTGTGGTCTATCTGATCAAAGCTCCGACTTACCGTCCTCCTCAGGGGACTCGCCACCGGATTCTACACGCACAAGATTGCTAGGCTTCAACCCCAAGCGTTTCCCGGCGACCGCGACCTTATACCGGTCCTTCACCTTGTCGTACGCGACGACCTTCCCGAGCTGGCCGTTCAGCTCGGGGCGTGACGATAGGTCGGTGAGTCCCACCAGCTGGCCCACGTGGAACGCTGGTCCAGCGAGCTCGGCCTCGACTCTCGAGCGCAGCCACAGCTCGATGACGCGGTCCTCCCTAAAGCGGCCGAGCAGGTGCTTGGGGCGCCACCGCAGCGGCGGCTCTCTGCAGCCGAGGCGGAAGGCCGTGATGGAGATGAGCGTCTGGGCGAGGAGGGCCACCTTGGGCGTGTTGGTCTTCGTGTCGAAGCGCTCGGCTGCCAGGCTCTCCACAGCCATCGAGATCAGGGTGAAGGCCTCCGCTGACGTCAACGTGGCGCTCCGCTCGGCCAGCGGGTGCAAGGCGCCGTTGCTGAGGTGCCCATCGCGCGACGCGACGGCGGCACGCTGCTCCTCGCTCCCCTCCTCGAGGTCGTCTGTCATGATCGAGTACACGTCCGCCACTAGGCCGTGGCAGAGCCGCTCGGTCATCGCCACAGCCTGAAGACGCGTCTCGGGCGTCTCCTTGCTCGTGCCCGCCTCGTCGCTGTCACTGAAGAACGCGGCCGGCTCCTGAGGCAGGCTGCAGAGGCCGGCAGAGGCTGCGCCGAGCAGGGACAGCGCGTCGTGGCCACCTCCGTCGCTGCGGTTCGCGGCGAGGAAGGTGGCGGCGTGCGCGTCCTTGACAGCATCGGCCCAGCTCTGCATGCGCAGCTGGGCAAGGCCTCGGCCAGTGTACATGTCCGCCAGCTCCACACGCTGCGCTTCTGCCGGCTTCCATCGATCGGAAGCCGCCAGAATGAGGGCGTCGCCGTGGGTCCTCGCAACAGTGAGCTCAATCGCCTTTGTGAACGCGTGCACCGCCTCCTCGTTGTTGTCTCCAATCAGCTCGCTCTGCGCACGCTTGAGATGTTTGTGGCGCTGCTCCTTCCGCCCGCGGAGCTGGTCTGCTAGATTTGCGTGCTCTCGAGCTAGGTCATCCTGCTCTCGAGCTGCCAGGGCGGTGATGACTACGGCCAGCATACTGTGAGGACGGTGACGGCGGCGGCGGCGGCGAGGGCGGCGGTGGCGAGGTGGCGGGGGTGGCGCGTCGTGCTGGCGAAGTATACCTTTTGAGTCATGTGTATATGTGTGGATCGTTATGTGAAAGACAACTGGATGGCACCGGACCTCCCATACACAACGGTAGGGATTTGTTGGTAAAAATGAACGAGAAAGAGGTCGAATCTCGAGTGGCGGTCCCTCGACAGTTGGTCAGTGTCATCGCATCGCTTGCTTTCAACTCTTCAGCTCCACGCAGATAATTCCCAATTTCTTCGGCCTATACTGTGGTATTAGAAAGTGTATGCCCCTGCTTCTTTTTCAGTTGAATTACACTGACCAACTGCAGTGCCCACCCACATTTCCCACATACACATAGCGAGCTGCCAGCGCTAAATTTAGTGAACGTTGAACGCGCAAACCTAAGAAACAGAAATAACCGCAATCTTACCGCGTTGCAACCGCGTTATAAGCGCGTTATAACCGCGTGGTTAGCGCGTGGTTAGCGCGTGGTTAGCGCCGGCGTTAACCCTAACCCTAACCCTAACCCTAACCCTAACCCTAACCCTAACCAGCGCGTGGTAAGCGCGTGGTAAGCGCGTGCGTGGTAAGCGCGTGGTAAGCGCGTGCGTGGTAAGCGCGTGGTAAGCGCGTGCGTGGTAAGCGCGTGGTAAGCGCGTGCGTGGTAAGCGCGTGGTAACCGCGTGCGTGGTAACCGCGTGGTAACCGCGTGCGTGGTAAGCGCGTGGTAACCGCGTGCGTGGTAAGCGCGTGGTAACCGCGTTGCAAGCGCGTTGCTTTAGCAACCGCGTTGCAACTGCTTACCGTGTTTCAACCGCGACGCCCACTAAAGTGCGCACGGCAGCTGTCGCAGGGCAGCTGTCTGACCAAGGACCTCCTGTCTGTGATTTCCCTCCGCTCAGTGCCAGGCGACGGACTGAAGTCTCTAAGAAGTCTCGGGGCAGAAGAGCTTCACACAAGTGCCACCTGCCATGCTCAGCATTGCATTGGCGACCGCGTGTGGTCGTGCAGCGGCTGCATGGTTCCTTCGACGAGTGGTGGCAGCCAGCTTGCTCCCATGCGCACTCGAGCAGAGCGCTACATGCCCGCTACACGCCCGCTACACGCCCGCTATATGTATGTACTGCGTGTGGTTTCGGTTGGGACTCGGTTGCCGCACTCGGTTGGGACTCGGTTGCCACTCTGGTTGCCACTCGGTTAGCACTCGGTTGGCACTCGTTTCGTTAAGAACCCGTTAACTCGGTACCGTCGCTCGGTTGTGGTCTCGGTTGTAATCTCGGTCAGATATATCTCGGTTCTAGTGGGTTAGACCTTGGTGAAAGGCTGCAAAAAATCCGCTAAATTTAATCTTGGTTAGATATATCTCGGTTGGTGGGGTTAGACCTTGGTGCAAGAAATCCGCGAAATTTACCCCTGATCGCGCTCGGCACAGGAATATGCGACAGGGCCGGACAAGAAGCACTCGGCAAAAGCAATGACCGTGGTCGACCATGCTGGCGAGCAGCGTGTGGTCGAGGTAGGCATGAGCACGACCGTGCTCGACCACACGCCGCGCGGCCACGCCTCGCGCTACGTCTCCGCCTGCTACACCGGCATGCGCGACGACCTGGCCCGCACGAGCGCCTACCGGCGCGCCATCATCGAGGCGGCGCCCGGAAAGGTGGTCGTTGACCTCGGCACCGGCGCGCTCGCCCTGCTCGCTATCATCGCGGCCGAGGCCGGGGCGGCGCACGTTTACGCCATTGAGGTGCAAGCAGCTGCGGCTGCGTCGGCGCGGCAGGCCGTGTCGGCAGCGGGCCTCTCCGACAAGGTCACCGTGCTGCATGGCTTTTCGACAGACGCGACCCTGGAGCTGCCGGCTAAGGCCGACCTGCTAGTGCACGAGCTGATCGGCGAGATCGCAGGGGAGGAGGGCGTGGTCGCGGCCATCCTCGACGCGACCAAGCGCCACCTCGCGCCCAGCGCCCAGCCGCCGCTCTCCGTCCCGTCGCGCGTTCGCTCGCTGGTCGCGCCATGCGAGCTGCCCGACGGCGCCGCCCCCGGTAGCGGCCGCGCGCTCAAGCTGCCGGCGCTACCGCCCAGCGCGCGCCTCGCACCGCCCCTCCCCTTTGAGGACCTCCGCTTCGAGCGCGGCGCGCCGTCGAGCTGCGCGGCGATCGAGCTCAGCTTCAGCGTGGAGCGCGCAGGACGGCTTGCGTGCCTCGCCGTGCACGTGGAGCTCCACTGCGGCGCTGCGCGGGGCGACGAGCCGGCCGACGTCTCCTCCGACTGGGCAGGCTCCCACTGGCGCAGCGTCGTGCTCTTGCTCGACGAGGCGGTACAGGTGCACGCCGGCGACGAGGTGCGCGTGCGCACGACGGTCGCGCTCGCGGGCGCGCTGCCGCTCTACACCTTCGAGGCCTTCTTGGTGCCGGTCGGCGGGCAGGGCGGCTGTGCGCTGGGTTCGCCCCTGCACTACCCGGAGGCCGCCCTGAACTGTAACGAGGCTATCGATATGCAGCTCGACCGGTATGCGCCTTAAAGCCCCCCCCCCCCCCCCC
>Ga0209302_10001168_pt1 | contig 15237 bp, 10 predicted proteins | sample ArcOceMetagenome_2_FD_187445 | JGI IMG/M metagenome (GOLD analysis project Ga0209302, IMG submission 187445) | Marine eukaryotic phytoplankton communities from Arctic Ocean - Arctic Ocean ARC135M Metagenome (SPAdes) (version 2) | ecosystem: Environmental > Aquatic > Marine > Oceanic | place... | reverse complement strand
TGTTTCGCGTGGCCTGTTGCGGGCTGTGTGCCCTGTTTGGTGCGTTGTGCGGGTATTCAACACCCGCGCGAAGCGACTACGGCCTCGGCCTATGCGACGCGGCGAAGGTTCAGAACACTTCGGACGCCGGCGCGTGCGGCGCCCGTGCGGTGTGGGGGGCGGCGGCATCGCGTGCGCCGCGGGCGTGGGGGGCGGGTGCGGGGGAAACGGGGGGGGATGCGGCGGAGGGGGCGGAGGATGCGGAGGATAGCACTCGCTTCCCCCCGGGTTGTAAATATGTAGTTTGTACTATGTACATGTGTATGTACATGTACAAGAACTGACGACTTCCCGAAACGCTTCGCGTCGCGACCAGAATACCTCCGAGGGAGTAGTTTCCAGAATACGAACCCGAGGTGGTAGTCTGGAACCCGAAGGGACCCGTACCTGTCCGAATACCGAGCCGCCGACCGCACAGAACTTGGACTCGGGAGGTGTTTGTTCAATATGGTTTGCCTTTGAAAGGGCTCGTAATCGAGAGGGGCGGAGAGGGGGATACGGTCGCTCTGTGAATACAAGAAACGGCTGTGTTTTGGAGACGCACTGGCGGTGCCACGAAAATCTTGTGGCTTTTAGGCCACGTCGCTCTTCTTGATGAGCGACTCAAGTGACGGCCGAGCCTCACGTCCATTCGTCGCCGCGCTGCTGGTGGCGGTCTTCGGCACCATGTGCGTGTCTGAACAGAAGCAGAAGAAGCTCTCGGCGCCCCTGGTGGGCCGCCGAGGCGGCATGGGTACGTGTGTCCCTTGGCACGCACGCGGCCTGGCAGATCTGCCGGCTGTTCGTGGACGCCGCACCGCCAACGTTCAATTTCTCTCCCGAAGTCGTCTTTCCGCCTCCCGCTGACCCGTTTCCCGTGTTCCCAACCCCGTGTAGGCGACGGCCCTGAGGTGTTTCTGGATGACATCAACAAGCCACGGCAGGAGTATTACTTCAAGCCCCCGGGTTTCGTGACGCGTTGGCTGGAAGCGAGCTTACAGGACAAACGGGACATGCCAATCGCGTGGTTGTACTGGAACATCATGGTTACGATGTACCCCGCGCTGTTCCTGCTCTGGGCGTTACCTCCCAGCAATTTGCTAGGCGCATCCTACCTCGTCGGGTTCAACGTGCTTTACATGCAGAGGTTCATCCTAGCCATGCACTACAGCACGCACAAAAGGTTGTTCAAAAAAGGGTCGTGTCTTGGCGCCAGCGAGTTCGTAAACAAGTTCAACATCTGCGTGGTCGCCCCCGTGTTCGGCATCCCGTGCAACACGTACTGGCTGCACCACGTCGTGATGCACCACGTGGACAACAACGCGTGGAACAAGGACTTGAGCGCGACGGAGGGGTACCAGCGGGACAGCTTCAAACACTGGCTGTGGTACTGGGTCCGGTTCATGGTGGGGTCGTGGGTGGAGTTGCCGTACTACGCGTTTCGAAAGAAAAGGTGGGACCTGTTTGCCGGGTGTTTCCTAGGCATGGCCGGCACGATGGGCGCGTACGCGTATGCGCACGCCTTGAATCCAATCACGTCCTTCTGGACCATGGCCGCGCCCTTCATCGCGGTGTCAACGGCGATGATGTTCGGCAACTGGAGTCAGCACGCGTTTATTAAACCCGAAGACCCGCGGTGCAACTTCGGGTTAGCCTACACCGTGCTGAACCACCCGGATAACCAGAAGAGCTTCAACGACGGGTGGCACACGCTGCACCACGTCAACTCGCAGCTGCACTGGAGCGAGTTCCCAGAGACGTTCGTCAAGCGCTTGGCGGAGCACGCGGAGAAAGACTCCCTCGTGTTTGACCAAGGTACGGCCTCCTGGGCTTTCCCAAATCCAGGCACGCTGTGGAGGCCCGAATCCCAAGACTGTTTGCGGAATGCAAGTCACGAACGCGGTCTTACAAGACTGACACGTTTTGTACACACTCAGTCGGTTTCTTCGACGTCGGGTTCGCTTTGTTCACGGGGAACCACGGGTTTCTAGCCGACCGGTACGTGAACATCGGGCAAAAGAAACGAACCAGGGAGGAAGTTATCGCATTGCTGAAACAAAGACTGGCGCCGCTGAAGCACACCAGCGACGGTAGTGGGGAGTGGAAGCGGGGGGAAGCGGAGTGATGAGAGGTCGGAGGGAACGGGCGTTTGTTATGTCTACATTTATTTTCTGTACGTAGATGTGGTCGCGCGCTTCGCCATCGCCTCGTCAATCTACATCATGTCAGCAGTACATCGCGTATCGCGGACGTTAGGCTAGAGACCTCAGACGACATCACCTACCTCACCTACCTGTGCTTGTAAGATCACAAAAAACTACCATCACTCGTCCCCAACCTTGAGCCAAATTTTGAACATTTCGTACGAGTAGTACCCGAGCGCCGCCGACGGCAACACCTGCGCGACGCTCGGCAACACCCCGACGTACAGCCCTTTCATTCCGTGCTTCCTGGCGATTATCCGTACGGTGGTGGTCATCCTTTTCAGGGCTCTTTTTCCGAAAACAGCGCTCATGCCGTCCCCGCGGCCGCCGGATCGCAGCTGCATCTGCCGGCGAATCACTTCAAACGGGTACGTCCCGAACTCCGCGGCGGCGCCCGCGACGGCGCCGAACAGCATCATGTACCCCTGCTCCACGCGAACAGGCGGCGGTGGCGCTGCTGCTGCTTCTGCTATTTTCTTTGAATCTTTCTTCGAAACTTTCCCCGACCCTTTGCTCTTGCTCTTCTCTTCAATCACCCGGTCCTTCTCGGTTCTCTCCAACCACCCGAGCCGGTTCATCTTGAGCCGGTCGTACGTGGTGTAGTACACGGCGCCGTTCGGGGTCATGGCGATCATCGCGGGTAGGAACCCTCGGTAAAACGCCCCGGGTCCCTCTTTTTTGTACATCTGTTGGATGCACCGGCGCAAACCACCGTACTTCTGGTACCCGCCGCTGACCAACAGCCTGGTACGCACCACGTCCATGGGGAAACACGAACACACAGACGCGATTCCCGCCGCGGCGCCCGCCGCGGCTAGCAAAATCCGGTCCACTTCGTTTTTACCGCCCGGCGACGCCGCCACGGCTATGGCGCGGAAGCTGTCGAACGCGGCGAAGTTGATGGCTTTGTACGGACAGACTCGTAACAAGTTGATTCCGTTGCCTCGCCAAAAACCCTTGATGCCTTCGCTTTTCAACACCTTCGACATAACCAAACCCACGGGAAGCGCGGTCCGGTTGAGCTGGTACTCAAGCTTCACCCTCTCCATCGGCGCCAGTAACGTGCGCACCACGATTGTCGAGCAAACACCCGCGACAAGCCGTAGGGCGGTCTTTTTGGGAGTGGTTTCGTTCGATGTAGACGTAGCAGCGCCGGACCGCGGTTCCTCTTGTGGACGCGCATTGGTGTTGCGCGCGACGTTCGTACGGTTCACGTTCAGCACGGGCAGCGCACTTGCGCTTCGTCCTTCGGTTCCGACATGATGTCTCGAACGCCCCCGCGCGTTTGCCAGCACCGTATCTGCGTCGACACCCACCCGGGTCACGCCGCTCGTGCCTGCTACGTCGTACGACGTAACACCGACACGACCGACAGGGTGCCCTTTGCCCCATCGGGACCGAGCGCCTCCTCCGGGGCGCCCACCGCCCGTCCCGGCACCCGCATCGCAACCCGAGGCACATCCATCTTCGGCACCGGACGAGTTAGGGTGGAGCGTGCTCCGCAAACCCCGACCGATGTGCCCCCACGCACCGAAGCCACCCGCACAACACGCTGCCGCCGCGCCTTGGCTCGCCACCATCGCGCGCGCTCCCGGGAGCGCGGACGCGTGTGAGCAGACCGTCGCCTCGGATAACCTATAATCAAACCAATCTGTCAGAAAGTGAGAAAGATCGCTCAGCAGAAAACAGTTGGGCGATGCTTCGAGATGTTCCACGAGCTCCTTCTCCTTGTATGGGCAAAGAGTCTCAAAGTCTAAAGGTCCCGCCAAATATCGTTTGCGCTGCTGGCGATGTAGGCACACCAGTAAGAAAGTTTTGCTTGTTATTTCCCTTCTCGTTGTGATCTGTGTTCCACGCGCTCGCCCCCGGTCACTCTCGAGCGCCATGCCCGCGCTCGCGTGTCACGGCGTCGCCTGTGTTCGCCGCGCGGCGGGCGCTTCCCCTTTTAGTAAGCCCCACTTTGCACGACCGAACGGCAGAAAAACGCACGTCACGCGCGCTGGAATCAAGTATCAGCGTACCGATGTTGAGCTGGACCGGCAAATCGGGGAGGGGAGCTTCGGGATCGTGTACTCCGGTACCATCGAGACCCGAAAAACAGGCACCGTGGTGCTGAAACGCCCGAAGCTCACCGTGGAGGGCGCGGCAGAGTTACAGGAGGTAGAGGCGTGGATGAACGACCGGGTATCGCGGGATGCGAAAGGCGCGTGTGCTGATTTTCTCGGCTCGTTCCGGGTCAGTGGAGATGAGTCGTATTTGTTTCAAAACCAAGGCGCTATCGCGAAGGAAGGTCTGTGGTTAGTCTGGCGGTACGAAGGCGCATTGACCCTGGCGCAGTACATGGCACAGCAGGACTACCCCACACAGATCGCGAAGACGCTTTTCGGGAGAGAGGGAAACTTCCGAGGCGACGCTTCGGTGGAGTTGGAAGTAACGCAAACCGCGATGCGACAGCTGTTTAAAAACCTAAACACGATCCACAAAGCCGGTTTAGTACACCGGGACATTAAACCGCACAACTTGGTGTTAACAACTTTGGGGAGGAACAACGAAACCCTGGAGGAAGGCCAATTCAAGCTTATCGACTTGGGCGCGTGCGCGTGCTTCCGAACCGGCATGAACTTCGCGCCCGACGAAACCATCATGGACCCAAAGTACGCGCCGCCCGAGGAGTTTCTCATTCCGAGCGACGACGCGCCGGATATCAGAAAGCTGTTCGGGCCGGTTGCGTACGCAGCAGGCTCCGCGGCGTGGCTCACGCACAAACCCGACCGCTTCGACATGTACAGCGCTGGCGTGGTGATGATGCAGCTCGCGTTGCCCAGTTTAAGAACGAATTCAGGATTGGTCACGTTTAACAAATCCTTAAAGAGGTGCGTCGTACCGCGCGTTTCCCAAATCCGACACGCGCGCCGTTTCCGCCGCCCCTCTTTGAGTACAGTACTCGTGATGTATGTGTTAGTGTGTACTACTGGCAACTACTACGCACATCACTAGTGCACTGTGGAGGCCCGAGTTCGCCCGACTGTGTCCGGCCCGAATTTTGGCCTCCCTGTTTACTCACACAAGTCACGGTCCCGACTGACCAAACCTTTTACCCACCGAAAGGTTCGGGTACGACTTGTTCCTGTGGCGCGACGCGAACAAGGCGCAGCTGACGAAGGCGAAGACCGTGGTTCTTGACGCTGGTGACGGGGCGGGGTGGAACCTGGCCCGGTCGTTGTTACGGCCGCGAACATACGACGAAGACGCGGAGGTTGCGGCGGCGGTTGCGCGGAACAAAGCGCGCAAAGGCGGGGACGACGACGCGCTGACTGAAATCATGCGGAAAGGCGACCGGCCTTCCGCGGAGGAGGCGCTGCGGCACCCGTTCTTCGTCGTGGACCCTGGGGAGGTCGCCTTGATGGTGGCGAAGCAACACGTCGGGAAGGTGCGACGCAAGGGGGGCGGGTTCTTCGGGAGCTTGTTCGGGGGTTCGGCGGACGAGGAGAGTGACGGCGGGTCATACGGCGAGACTTTCGAGAGCGACGAGTCGTCAACCGACGGGTTGACTGAAACCGGCGCGGAGAACGCGGGGAACAACAACGTGCTCGCGGATATGCTCGGCTTAGAGAAGCGCATTTCGAAGCAACAAAACCTGATCATGCAACAAAGCACCACTATCATGCGCATGCGGCAAACGAACGCGCCGCAGGTGGAAATCGAGGCGGAACAGAAAACGCTGGAGAAAATGAAAGTAGGGTTGCAAGGGCTGTTGCGTTCGTTTTCGTTTTCGCAAATAGAAGCGCGGACGGAAATCGTCAAGGCGGCGACGGAAATGCAGGCCGTGGCGAAGGAAGCGGGGATGGTACGTGTTTCCCAACCCCAAGTCCCGCCTCCACGTTTGCCCATACTTGTACCAGAAGGGACTACTACCTCTGCCCTGACTGTTTGTCCATACATCGCGATATAACAGACTGACACTTTATTTTTCACAACAAGGAACCTCCGCCCGCGCTTGAAAGTTTCATGAGCCAGATTTTCGGGAAAAAGGTACGCGGTGGGGCTTTCCCAAATCCAAGCACTGTTTCGCCGATTGTCCAGAGTAATTACTCACTCACGCGGTCCGAAAGACTGACACGTTTCGTTCACAAAAAAAGGCAACCAGCGCGGCGTACACCGCTGCGGACTCGGTGCTTGATTCCATTCTGGAGGTTTTGAAGCCGAAGGCGGCGAAGAAGAGTGGTGGTGGCGAGGGCGAGGACTTGAAGAAAAAGAAGACGGTTGCGAGTGTTGCGGACGTCGCTCGTACCGAACCCGAAACCGAAACCGGGACCGGCGCCGAACCTACCGACGTCAAGACCGCGGGCGCGAAGGACCCCGCTGAGCTGCGAAGACGGATGGACGACATCAAGAACGAGATGGTCGCGGTTGCTGAGCAGATGGTGGAGATGGAGCGGCGGCTTTTGGAGCAGCAGGCGGATTTGGAGGCGAGGCAAACGCGGTTGGAAAAAGACGGCCTCGGCGCGAGCGACGGGTACTTGGCGGAGGAAGCGGACCGGAAAGGTTAGTATTTCCCACCCACCACATTCCGCCAACTGAATGCCCATACGAGACTGACACTTTCTTTTTTTATCTCTCAGGCGCGGCGCTCACTAAAAACGGGGGCGCACCGATCATGAAACAAGACATAACGAACATCGAAGACACCAAGCGGGAAATACAGGAAGCCCTGAGCCGGATCGAGACGATGCAAGAAACGCGGAAAGATCTCATCGATTGATGCGGAGGGTGGTCCGAATAATAATAATACTGTAACTTTTTGAAAAATGAAGAACGACTCAACCCAAGACCTTTCTCAAACATATCAATAGCAGCCAACTAACGCGCGTACTCAAAGTGCGTCATCGGCACCTCCACGAGCGCCGCCGCCGGTAGCACTTCCTTCGCTTTCGCGGATGTCATTTTTCGCATCAGCGTGTTCTGTTCGTCCGGGGTGTATGTTTTCGGTACGTGTTTCAAATCGACTTTTTCGAAAGGAAGCGATCCCATGGCCGCTTCTTTTGTTGCGCCGACCGATTTCGCACTCGGTTTGTACTTTCCCCACGGAACATCAAGCGCCGCTTCGAGCTCGCCGTCCTCGTGTTGGTCAAGCACCTGGTCCAGCTCACGGCGCACTGAGGCACAAAGAAACTGTTTGCCCATCTTTTCCTCCGCCCTCAGCGAGTCCCTTATGAAGCGTTTCACCGCGTACCGGTGAAGCACGCGGTCCACCCTGGTAACGTTCATCAAATTCCCCCGCGCTTTCTCCGAGAGCGCCGAAAAGTGAAACGGCGCGTAATTCGCGTTCCGTGTTTGTCTCCACGGGAACTTTATTGTAAAAGAAAAGTGTCAGTCTTGTATGGGAACACAGTCGTGGGATTTGGGAAATGCAATTACTTACCTTGCGTTCGTCGCTGCCGCACTCACAGGACGGGTGTATGGTGCCTCGTGAGTAGTACTCGGTTAAGCACGTCGTTGCTTTCAACGCCTCCGTGACACCAACCACCTGCATCGAGTCCAACCTGCGAATCACTTTGTCCAAATCGGGCTCAACGGCATCGTTGACGCCCAGGTAGTGCGCGCTCTGGAACCAAACCGCCCTGCCCGGTTTTTGCGGCGTGCCCCACCGCTCCGCGCCCAAATGCACCTCCTTGTCATGTATCTCGTCCTTACCGCCGCACGTTAAGTAACGAGCCTGCATGTTAATCGGGTTGAAACAGTTGAAGTACCCGCGTTCGCGTTCCCAATTTTCCCCAAAGTGCGCGAGCCACTTGGTCAACCCGTTGCGCCACCCGGCTTCGGGGGTGTCGCCTTTTTTCCCCCGGGGGAAGCCCCACAGCGGGCTCATGGACTGCGCGCCGTGCGGGTTCGCGAAGCACTGGCCGAACAGGGAAAGCACGTGTTCCGTGGGGTCCCGGAACACAACCGCGTTGATTGCGTTTTCGCGGTGCGAGTACTTGTAACAACGATCCTCACCGGTGATTGGCACACCGAGCGCCTGCACCGTGAACCCCAGCGTCGTCCCGGCCGTGCGTGGGACGTGAATGAAACTCACCGGGGTGCTTTTGTGGCTCGCCAGCTGTAACACCTGGGCGATGTCGCCGCCCCATGAGGTGACGAAAGAACCGAGCGTACCCAGCAGCGCGAACACCGCGAACGCGGCCATCACGCGGAACGAAATTTGCGAAGGGCCCGAAGAAGAGGAAGATTTGCGCCGCCCGCCCGGAAGAACGGGCTCGCCGTTGAGCCGCGCGGTCTCGTCCACGGACCCGCGCTCCAGGTCACTCATCACGTTCTCGATGCCAAGCTCGTGACGCGAAGCGAAGAGAAACGCGGGGCAAGCGGGGCGTGTGTGCGGGCGACCCGGGGAATGATTGAGATGCTGGGAGGTTACGTTTACTCGTGCCCGCGTGCTGTGAGCGAAAATAATAAAAAGAAAATCGGCCGAGCAGGCTTTTCTTCTCATCGAGCCAGACCGTGAGGCGCGTCGGTGGACGCGCGGACGCGCTTGGGTCGATCGCGGGCCGCCATGGCGGACGACGCCACTCCAGGCGGAGGCGGGCTGAATCTCGACGCGGCTCCGTTCGCTCCTCCACCCCTGCGCCCGGTCCCGACCCGCAACGCAGGAGCAGTGGCGCGTGGTAGTGCTGGTTCTTCATCTTCACTAAGCGGAGGCGACAGGTCGGGACGTGGCAGGGGCGGCAAAGGCGACTCGCGAGCCAGGGGCAGCGGGCGCGGCGATCAAGGACACGGGACGGGCAACAGCCCTGGTGACAGAAACTACCTCCCGAACCACAGAGCCGGTGGGGGTGCCTTCAGGAACGATAAGAGGTCGGGGGCGCGTGAAGCGTGTGGAATGCCCACGCCATCATTCGGACCTCCTCCATCTTCATCTGAAACCGTTCCGAGTCGCGGCGGCAAGGGCGTGCGCGCTGATTTCTTGCTGAATTTCCGACGCGAATCCTTTGGGTCGCGGGACGGCGGAACCGGTGCGCACGAAAGATTCAATAGCGCATACAGTAACCGAAGCAACACAAATGCCAGACCTCCTTTCGGCAAAAAGTACGATCGCCGTTCGGTTTTCCGGCGCGAGCTTTTCCTCGCCGCGAACTTTCGGTTTTTAGTCGCGGACTGGGCTGACTTAGCCGGGTCGTGTGTGGACCCCGATCACGAGCTGGACTGGGATGACGTGATTTCCGTGGAGCAAGGCTTACACACACAAATTACGTGTCCCATATGTCTAGAAAACGAGATGACCGCGCCGCAAGTCACGGTGTGCGGACACAGCTTTTGCGTACGTCTTGCGTTTCCCAATTCCCGCCTCCCTGTTTCAAGCCCCGTTCGTGACTATTTACTGTTTAGCACAACATGACAAGTGCACTGTTTGCTCATACAAGTACAAACATTACGAAATGCTGACACTTTCTTTTATTTATCCCTAGTTCCCGTGCGTCGCGAGGCACGCCGTTACGAACCGGAAGGACGGCGACCCCGCGAAGTGCCCTTTGTGTTTCGCGCCGTTGCGGTTGGCGGATTTACGGCACGTGCGAAGACGGCCCATCGCAAAAATTGGGGACGGGAACGGGGAAGGGTTTGATGAAGGCGGACAAATACGAAATACCCTCGGTGGCAAACAAACCGAAACCGGAAACAAATCGCACAAAATGACCATGTCCCTCGTGTCGCGCGCGCGAGATAGCGCCGTGCCCGTCGCGGTGGCCACTGTAAGGGCAGTGTGTGCGGCGAAAAAAGAAAAAGCTGGTAAAGACGGGCCACACGCGTCCCACGACGTCCCTGTAATAACCCCGATTAATTGGCCTCGCTCCGACTTCGCGCTCGACGCCGGCGCGTGCGACGCGTTCGCCAAGTACACGCTGACGCGCGATGAGTTCTCTTTGGGTGATCTGGAGATGAAACGCCTGGAGAAACGCGTGCACTTTTTGGCGAGGGAGGGCGGGGCGGACGCGGAACAAACGCTGCCGTACGTGTTGCTAGCGTGCGACGCCATGCAGACGCGTGTGTCTGGCTGGGCGGAGAAACGCGCGCGGTTCAATGGGGCGCCGGCGCCGGTGCCTTTAGTGGCGGGGCCGGCGCGTAGGGATGCTTTGGCCGCGGCGGCGAGGGCCGTCGTAACGAAAGCCGCCGAGGCGAAAATTTCGGACCAGGCGTTCCCCGGTCTGCCCCCTCGCGCGGTGGAGAGGGCGATGCGCAGCGCCGCGTTTTTAGACGGACAGGCCGTGCAAGCCGCGAGCGCGTTCAGCGACGACGAGGACAGCGACGACGAGGAAACACCGAATCGTGGAGAGGTGGATGGAGACGTTACGGATGGCGAAAGTGTCGAAAGAAGCAAAACTGACACGAATGATAACGTCGTCGCCAAAGGCCAGCCCACAAATCCGGAAACGCGAACGGAGACGTATTACTGGTACCAAAGCGAAGATGGCCAGCCCGTGGTGTTACACAGCGTTTGTTTGAAACTGCTCACCGCCGGGCTCGGCGGGTACGACGCTTTGCCGGTTACGATTTCCGCGCCCGTGCTTTGTGCCGAAAAGTGGACGCAAACTTTAGAAACGCGAAAGCGAATGACGCACCTGCGGCACCTTCCTTTGACCACGGAGTTCACGGTGGTGGAGCTTGATTTGCACGACTTGGTGGGTGCGGATGTGATGCGAACACACGGGGGGGAGGTACGGGCGCGAGCGAAGGTTCGGAAAAGGCTCAAAGAGGACACACGGCGGAAAGCGGCGAAGGACGAAACTTTCGCGATTCAAAACCGACGCGCGCGGCGGGTTTTCGACGCCGCCGCGCGCGCCAACATGCCGGCGCCGGGAGCAAACGTTTTGGGCGGGATATCTAGTACTCCAGATCCAGATGACGAAACAGAAACAGAAACGAAAAAGTCAACCTCGCTTTCGCCTTCCGAGGCGTTGTGCCGCGCGCGCGCTTTGGCGGCTGCGGAGGACGCTTTGTGTTTTTCGGAATTGCAGGACGCGAAATTGGCGATCGAAAACGCGGAAGGCCCACGCGGGACTTCGTTTGCCCGGGTCGCCGGCTTGGGGTTCGCATCAGGGCTGGATGCCCCAACCCTGCGCCACGGTGGGCTTGACGGGGACGCGTTTGGGCCCGCGCTGGGTGCTACTAATTCAGCACGAAGCACCGCAAGTCCCGGGTGGGGACCGGGGGTGGGGCGACGTAGCCGCGGTTGGGGGCCAAACGCGGAAAACGTGTTGGCCGCCGCGGCGGAGGCGCCGGGGAAGAAAAAAGGGAAGAAGAAACTAGTGCTCTCGCTGACCGGGGGAGGCGGGCGGAGGTATTGATGTTACCGAACAACATAGAATCAGCACATTCGAGGGAACTCTCGAAGTAGTCTCCGTCTTCGAGACTCTCTCAGACAGTCATGACAGGGACTCAAGCTGGACACAAAACAAAATGTACTGCTGCCAAAACGAATTCTTCCTCTTTTCCGCGCTTCAGTCGTCGTGCAAGAAAACGCAACGAAAGTCAATCGTGTCTCGTCCACAACACCGCGCACACCGACTGCGGCGGCGTCGCGTCGTGCGTCTGTGGGTGAAGAAATGCGAGCGTCACGTGGTTTAAGTCAGGCATTGTAAGGTGTGGCGCTTTGAGCGAGTTGGACACGCGTGGAAGACGTGGACCAAGACGATGCGGCTCGCGAAAACGAGGCTTTTGTGCGTGCTAATCTTCGCGGTGCTAATCTTCGTCGTGGCGTCGCCTTCCACCTCGGTTTCCAGTGGTCACTCAGCACGCGTCGCCGCACCAGCCGTGACATGCACAGCACGCTACGACGCCGCGGTTGTCGAGCTACGCGCAAAACGCGCGCGTGCGTGCTTGGAAAAGCTCGATGCTTTGGCTCGAAGATGCGTAACCCCGGACGATGCGGTTGTGCGTCGCAAGGCTTTCTTTTTACAAGCGGAGGTTCTTTTGTTGAGCGGCGAGTGGGACGCCTGCGCACACGCGGCGCGCCTTGCGCAAGGAACACGGCACTCGAGCAGAACTGAGCTGTTAATAGCAAACGCTGCGTCCCACAAGAAAACACACGCCGGCATCGCAAGCGACGTCGCCGCCGGACGCAACGCTCGGGCTACGAAGTCGGCGAACTCGCTTTTAAAAAAAGCGCCGCGCGCCGTCGAGTTGTACGTGCTCCGCGCGCGCGCCGCGGTGGCGTCGCACCACTGCGGGCGGTCGCGATTTGATGTTGTCGAGGCGCTTCGTTTGGACCCAACAAACGTGGCCGCAAGGCTGGTGCTTTCCGAAGCCCTGAGGCGATGCTTCGGGGGGGCGGTTGTTGCCACCGCGGACGAAAGCGTTTCGAGCGCTTCGGCCGCCGCGAGCGACGTCGTCGGCGCCGTGTCTGGCGAAACAACCTCTGTTGTGTTGACGTACATGTCACGCGCTTTACAAGCATCCCAAGAAGTGCTTAGGGACTGTTTACGCGTGGACCCTGGGAACATTGCGTGTTCCGTGCGTCGTCGTCTGGACACCGACGCGATTGAAACGCTTGCGCGCGTGGCGGCTGCTGAAAAGAACCAGGATTGGATTTCGGTGGAAACACTAATCGACAAATTCAAAAAACAGTTTAACCCCGACGGAGGGTTTAAACTGGAGACGGATTGCATATCATGTCGCGCGATGTCTTGGACTGCGCGGGATGAAGCAGCGGCGGCAGCTGGCGAGGCAAAACAGGCGGAAGCGCGTGCTTACGCGGATAAAACGATTCGCGTGTGCGGCGCGGTGATTGACGCGCTGGCGGGGTGTGGTGCGCAAACGAGCGAATCGTTTTCGGAGTCTAGTTTTCGCGAAAGCAAAGCTTCGAGCGGAGTTTCGCGCTACGAAAACGGGGACCGTCTTTTGTGCGGCGACCCCTACCTCACGTCCGTCGAGCTGGTAAACGCTTTGGTGCGACGGGGGTGGGCCCGGTTACTCGTGGACCACGTGGACGGCGCTGAGGCGGACGCGATCGCGGCGAGAAAAGCGGCGAGGCACGTTGCGAACTTTCGAGGTGCCCGTGGAGTTTTTCGTGACGACAAAAATTCGTTTGAGGACGATTTCGACCGCGACGAAGCGCGCGAAGACGAGGACGATGAAGCACAGGAAGACGAGTACGATTTCGATGAGGACACGGGTGACATCGATGAACCTCCAAACAATTTTCGACGCAAGTCTTTTTCATCATCCACGTCCGTCGTTCTTGACGACGAGTCGTCGCTTGATTTGTGGGCGAGGGTCGAGCGACTGGTTAGCGCCGTGGCCGCCGCGAAGACGGAGAGCAAAAAAACAAAAGATTTGTACCAGGTCTTGGGTTTATCAAAATTGGACTCGCTGCGGAGTGATTGGAAAACGTTACTAAAGCGCGCGTACCGACAGCTAGCGCTCCTGTATCACCCCGATAAGAACCCACACGACCCGGATAGAATCGCGTCGGTTCGGTTTCTGGAAATCAGCGAGGCGTACAAGATTTTGTCGAGCGACGACGCGCGGCGCGCGTACGACGGTGGGGATGCGAATTTTGGGGATACCTTTGGGGATACCTTTGGAGACTTCCAGACGCGGGGACGTGATGGTTCGTTTCCGGAAAACCAGCGACATGGCAACAGCTTCTCTCCTCCAAAGGAAGACTCAAACAAGTGGACGTTCCGGTTCGACAAACGCGACGTGGCCTCCGACGGGATCGCGGACGGGGTTTGGAAGGACTTGGAAGGAAACCAAAAGTTCGGCAAGCGGGACGTGTCGCCTGTCGAGAAAGAAAATCCATGCGCGAGTTTCGAACCCGGTACCGGCGGAAGAAAGGGATCACGCTTTACCAACCGAATCAAGTGTTTGCCAGGCTCGGGCGGTACGCCCCCTCCTGGCGTCCAGCGAGGCGCCGTCCGGGCTTTAAAGTTGAAAATCGTGAAAAGCAACGGTCCGCGAAACGCCGCCGCCGGGTCGCTCATCACGAACCTCTTCGGGTTGCAAACACTCGAGTTTCGGTTCACGGTGGCGCACGACGAGGGTACGGAATTTCGCAATTTTGATTCGTTGTTTCACGAAGAAGGAGGCAAGGAAAAGGAACCGCGCGTGTCCGTGTCGCCGATGCGCGCCGTGGTGAGGCAACGGACTGCGTTACTCGTCGCGCGGGTTTACGAAAAACTCACAGAGGGCGAGCAGACTTTTTCAGGCCAAAACGACTTTTCCAAAAAAAAGAACACGCTCTCAAACGCGCGCTGCTTTGAAATAGCCGCCGCCGCCGCGGGTGGTGCCGCTGACGACGCGTACGACCCGGAAAACGTGTTGGCCGAGTCGTTTCAGAAGGGTATCACCACGTCTGACCTTGCACGAAACAACGCAGTCGTCGACGCGCTCAAGGCTTTGGCGGAAAGTTCCGTACACGCGATGTTCGCGCGAGGCGCGCTGTCGTCGCGTTTCGAGACGAGGTCGAGTTTCGAAAAGCAAAACGAAAATCAAAATCAAAACCCCCCGTTCGTGGATCCCCGAACGCGACGCGCGCGGGGTTTGCTTCGGGATGAGAAACACCGACACATCGGTGGTACGGATGGCACTGTTGCTATGGATACTATGGATACTACGTTCCACGGTTCCAGAGATACTACGTTCCCCGGTTCCAGAGATACTACGTTCCCCGGCTCCAAAGCCTCCGTCGCCGCGGTCGAAGCGGCGGGGTCGCTTTGCGACACAAAAAGCTTTTTGGTTGAAACGCTCGCCGTTCCCGGTTTCGACGAACGCAGAAAAGCGACGCTTGAAAATGCCGCCTCCCGGTTGAACCGCTTCGTGTCCGCGAGCTGGGGCGAGGATTTCATGGATGGGTCCGGGTACCTCGTCCGGGAAGGGGACGTGCTGGCCTACGAAATCAAGTGGGGAGACGTCACCTCCGTGGACGCGGACGACCCGGTGATGGGGGTGAACCCGGTTGGTGGGGAGCGCGCGGAGACGGAGACATCGGCGGGTGAAAATACGTGGACAAACGAAACAGCAC
>Ga0209302_10001167_pt1 | contig 15240 bp, 16 predicted proteins | sample ArcOceMetagenome_2_FD_187445 | JGI IMG/M metagenome (GOLD analysis project Ga0209302, IMG submission 187445) | Marine eukaryotic phytoplankton communities from Arctic Ocean - Arctic Ocean ARC135M Metagenome (SPAdes) (version 2) | ecosystem: Environmental > Aquatic > Marine > Oceanic | place... | reverse complement strand
GAATAGATTTGGTAGTGATAAACCCGACCTACGCATTGACCTAGAGTTAGTGGACGTCAATGACCTAATGAAAGGGGTGGACTTTAAAGTATTCTCTGGCCCCGCTAATGATGACAAAGGCCGAGTAGCTGCTTTAAGGGTACCAAATGGCGCTTCATTAAGCCGTAAAGAGATTGATGATTACACCAAATATGTTGGTATATATGGGGCAAAAGGACTGGCCTACATTAAAGTTAATGATATTAATGTTGGTCTAGCAGGCTTACAATCACCGATCCTAAAGTTCTTGCCAGATGATATTGTCATAGAGATGATGGAAAGGGTAGAAGCGAAAACAGGGGACTTAGTTTTCTTCGGGGCTGATAAGTCTAGCATTGTAAATGAGGCTCTAGGTGCATTACGAGTCAAATTAGGTCATGACTTGGGTTTGGTTTCTGGTAACTGGCAGCCGCTATGGGTTGTCGCTTTCCCTATGTTTCAATGGGATGAGAAGTCAGATCGATGGACAGCCCTACATCATCCATTTACAGCACCTAGAAAATCAGATATGGCTTTGTTAGATAGCGACCCGGGTGCATGTTTATCACGGGCTTATGACATGGTACTTAACGGAACTGAATTAGGTGGTGGTTCTATGCGTATTCACAAAGCCGAGGTGCAAACCAAGGTCTTCGAGTTATTAGGAATTGACTCAGAAGAAGCCAATGATAAGTTCGGTTTTTTACTCGACGCATTAAAATTTGGTTGCCCACCACACGGTGGCTTAGCATTTGGTCTAGATCGTCTTGCAATGTTAATGACAGGCTCATCATCTATTCGTGAAGTCATGGCATTTCCTAAAACTCAGTCGGCCAGCTGTCCTTTAACAAATGCACCTAGTGCTGTTGATGAAAGGCAATTAAAAGAACTGAATATTCGTATACGAAAGTCGCCAAAAGTACTAGAAGGTACAGCCAAATAACCTCACTATAGAAGAGGACGAAGAAAAAAATGAGTGAATCAATATCAAATACGCCGCCAGAGCGCCGTTATGAAATAAATAAAATAGATTTACCATTGAGCTGTCCGATGCCCTCAATGTCTAGTTGGGATGCACACCCGCGTGTTTTTTTGGAAATAGATGAGAAAGGTGAGGTTCTATGCCCATACTGTGGTGCATTGTATGTACTGATGGATGACAAGGCACAATAAGCTGTGAAAAAAATATATATACATGTAGCAGTAGCAATAATCATTAACAGCCAACGAGAAGTATTAATTGCATTGCGTCAGGCACACCAACATTTGGGTGGACTATGGGAGTTTCCTGGCGGTAAAGTAGAAACAGGCGAGACCTGCTCCGAGGCATTAAAGCGGGAAGTAAAAGAAGAGTTGGGTTTAGTTATAGTCAACGCGTTGGCTTTAATAGAAGTCTCACATGATTACAATGATAAATCTGTATTGTTAGATGTCTGGCATGTCACTGAGTACACAGGTGAAGCATATGGAGTAGAAGGTCAAACACTACGTTGGTGTGCTATAGATGACTTGGAAGCTGTCGACTTTCCAATAGCGAATAAAACCATTATCAATGCTATCAAGGCATTGCCGAGTAAATGCAATATTCAGGGTTAATAGCATGAGTTTAGCTGAAAAAGTGCCTCAAGCATTACAAGTAAAAATCGATAAAATCATTGATAATGTGAAACCCTCCCCTTGGTTAAATGAAACACAAAAAATTGATTATATTGCAAAAATAAAAGCGCTATTGGTTGAAAAAAATGCAGTATTGATTGCACATTATTATGTCGATGACGATATCCAAGCACTGGCTGAAGCAACGGGTGGTTATGTGTCCGACTCACTCGATATGGCTAATTTTGGGGCTAAACATAAAGCTGATAAATTAGTAGTCTGTGGTGTTCGATTTATGGGGGAAACCGCTAAAATTTTGAGCCCTGAAAAAATAGTGATTATGCCAACGTTAGAAGCGGAATGTTCGCTAGACCTAGGTTGCCCGATTGATGAGTTTAGTGCGTTTTGTGATCAGTACCCTGATCATATAGTGGTGGTTTACGCGAATACAAGTGTAGAAGTGAAAGCTCGAGCAGACTGGATTGTGACATCAAGCAATGCTATTCCAATTGTTGAAAACTTGATGGCTGAAGGAAAAAAAATTGTCTGGGGTCCGGACCGTCATTTAGGGCAGTACATTAACAATAAAACAGGCGCGGAGATGGTGCTTTGGCAGGGCTATTGCGTTGTGCACGATGAATTCAAGCTAAATGAACTTGAATTATTGATGACTCGGTATCCCGAGGCCGAGGTTTTAGTTCACCCAGAATCACCTGAAGGGGTCATCGCTAAAGCAGACTTTGTCGGCTCAACTAAACAAATTATTGCGGCTGGTCAGCGTTCTGAGTCAGAGACTTTAATTATTGCGACAGATCACGGTTTATTTTATAAGATGAACCAAGCAGCGCCTAATAAGCGATTGATTCCAGCACCCACTGGGGATAAGAGTGCGACCTGTAAAAGCTGTGCTCATTGCCCATGGATGGCTATGAATACACTAATTAATTTATATGAAGCACTTCGTGATCAAACAAACGTGATAGAAGTTGATGAGGTTATGAGACAACGAGCATTGGTTCCGCTTAATAGAATGCTGACTTTCTCTCGTGCTCATGGCATTTTAACTGCGGGCGATGCCTAACTTAGTGATAGTCTGTAAAGCTATCTATATCGTTAGAGTCATTATTGCCTGCTGATTCACCTGCGATTTTATGATTACCCTCTGCCCAGTCGCCTAAGTCAATGAGCTTACAACGTTTGCTACAGAAGGGTTTCCACTCAGCATATACATCCCAATTAACGGCTTTTTGGCACTGTGGGCATTTAACAATAGTAACCATTTTAGTAAAAGGACTATATCGAACAACAGCTAAGAGAAAATTTAATTTCCTCATTTACTTGTTGCGAACGATTTTCAATATCAAATTGCATAAATCGGGTAGTAAAGCGGTGTTTCCCAGCACTAATTACTGGAAAGCATTTAGCTTCCGAAGGAATCTGAATACGGATTAACTGGTTAGGTTGGTTCACGTCTAAATTATGATGATAAAAGCCTGAAACAGCAGTAGCTGTGGAAAAGTCAGTACTTTGTCTAATAAGATGTAGCGTCGTGACAATGGCATTATGAATGTGGGAAAGCTGGCCTGACCAAGCTAAAAGCTGTCGCTTTCTGTCGGCAAAACCAACATGTCGGAGCCAGTAATGGTAGCCAGGCATATCGAAATGACAGGTACCACCAGGAATAATTGAGCGCTGGCGGATACCACATAAAAATTCACTATTGCGTAATTCTTGGCCAAGTGCCTCTTTGTTAATATGTAGGCTATCAATAATCTGATCTAATTCGAACAATAGTTTTCCTAGCATTTGGCTATCTACCCTAGGCTCTCCCTCAAGTACAGAGAGTGCTGAAATAAGACGTTCTAGCTCTTTGATGATCTCTGACTTGAGATCATTGCGTTCGAAAACAGAAAGAATATTCATCAAGTTATCGACAACGTCTCTATTCTCTTGCTCAGAATCACCCAATAGAGCTTTATTAATTCGCAAGAACAGAAATTCCAACCTGAGGAAGGTGCGTATACGCTCATTAAGCGGTTGTTCGTAGATAACATGATTGGCTGCAGTCATAAAAAATCAGTGAACATTGTGAACAGAAGTATCATTCTCCATGACAAAGTTGCTACTGGCAACTATCTAATAATGAATTTGCTATTTCTAGGTAAGTTTTATGGATCAGTCTGATGGAGCTTTCTAGCTTTTGGATACCAGTATTGTTAGATATTACATCATCGGCCATGGCTAATCGTTGTGAGCGGTTAGCCTGTTGATGAATCATATTGTTTGCTAATGTTGGCGGAAGATGATCTCTTTTGCATAGGCGAACAAGCTGATTTTTTTCCGTAATATCAATGACAAGGATACGATCAACAGCAGCATTCATATTAGTTTCAATCAGCAGTGGAACTGCTAAAATGCAATAGGCGGACTGAGCTTTCTTGCTACGCTCAATAAGTTCACGGCATATGGTGGGTTGCAGGATTGCTTCTAGTTGTAGTTTAGCGACATGGTCAGAAAAAATTAATTGGCGTAGTTTAGCGCGATCAAGCTGTTGGTTTTTCGATAGAAACCCCGTCCCAAAAGTATTAATAATATTTAGATAACAAGGCTTGCCAATCTCAACAAGTTCACGTGCAATGTCATCTGCATCTATAACCGCAATACCTAGTTGTGAAAAAACCTCGCAGGCAGTTGACTTGCCGCTTGCAGCACCACCAGTAAGTCCTATTTTGAGCATAACGTCTAAGCGACCTCAGGCTGAATAAAACAAGTCATATTAAGGTGCCTTTCCAATTTAAAGTGAAGCTTATATCTACTCATAATATCCGAAAGTTGATTCTCATGGTTGGCCAACCTCAAAATTTATTTATTAATCGAGTTGAAGAGTGATAAAAAAGAATTTCCTGAATGCAAGTAAATAGCGTCTTAAACTATTAATCGCTATACTGCCTTGGAGAACTAATTATAAGAGTAAAATGAATGCAAAAATTCAATTATTATACGGTGTTATTGGCGTTTATCCTGCTAGTAGGCCTGACTGGTGGCTGTGGACAAAAAGGCAACTTATATTTGCCAGATACTACAGTCATTGAACTGGGTCCGTTGGTGAATTAAAGATGGACTATTTTCATTATCAGTCAGATGAGTTGTTTGCCGAAGGCGTAGCCTTATCAGATGTGGCTAAGGAGTTCGGTACTCCAAGTTATGTCTATTCGAGAGCAACGGTTGAGCGTCATTGGCTGGCCTTTGATGAGGCCTTTTCATCATTACCACATTGCGTATGTTATGCCGTGAAAGCCAATTCTAACATAGCAATACTTAATGTGCTCGCACGTCTTGGATCAGGTTTTGATATCGTTTCAGGTGGTGAATTAACACGTGTATTGGCCGCTGGTGGACGCGCAGATAAGATAGTTTTTTCTGGCGTCGGGAAAACCGTTACAGAAATCAATTTCGCGCTACAAGAAGGTATCCGTTGTTTTAATGTTGAATCTATATCTGAACTGTTACGGATCAATAAAGTGGCTTCTGAGCTAAATTGTAAAGCACCAGTTTCCATAAGGGTTAACCCAGATGTTGATGCGCAAACACACCCCTACATTTCAACTGGATTAAAAGAAAATAAGTTTGGCATTGCGATTGATGAGGCTGAAGAGGCCTATCTTCAAGCAAAAGAAATGACTCACATCAACATTATAGGGGTTGATTGTCATATAGGGTCCCAATTAACGACGGTGGAACCATTTGTCGATGCATTGCAACGTATTTTAACTCTCATTGACCGTTTGACAGAACTCGGGATTCATCTAAGTCATTTAGATATTGGAGGCGGACTAGGTATTACCTATAAAGAAGAAGTGCCTCCAACTCCCGGTGAATATGCTGAGGCGTTAACGGGATTATTAATTGATAGAAAATTAGAGATTTTGATGGAGCCTGGTCGGGCAATAGTTGGTAATGCAGGAGTGCTATTAACTCGAGTTGAGTATCTAAAAGCGACAGAGGATCGGCAGTTTGCGATTGTTGACGCCGGAATGAATGATTTATTACGTCCCGCTTTATATCAATCTTGGCAGGCTATTCAATCGGTGAAAATCAATCAAAATATTGCCGATCAGAAATACGACATAGTTGGGCCTGTTTGTGAAACGGGTGATTTTCTAGGAAAAGATCGTGTCTTAGCACTTCAAGAGAATGATTTACTTGCTGTTAAATCAGCCGGTGCCTATGGTTTCACTATGAGTTCAAATTATAATTCACGGCCACGTGCTGCAGAAATTATGATTGACGGTGAGAATATGCACTGTATCCGTGAGCGCGAAACGCTGGCCTCGCTTTTTGTGGGTGAACAGGTTTTGCCAAAATGAGTGCAATGCTTTTATTTAGTAAAATGCATGGCTTAGGTAACGATTTTATTGTTATTAATAGATTGAGTCAAAAGTTTCCGGACCTAACAATATCTCAGCGTCGTTTTCTTGCTAATCGACACAGAGGTATTGGATGTGATCAGTTATTGATGGTGGAAGAGTCAAAGACAGAGGGTATTGATTTCAAATATCGTATCTTTAACTCAGATGGGGGGGAAGTTAGCCAATGTGGTAACGGCGCTCGCTGTTTTGCACGTTTTGTTTATAGTAAAGGTTTGACGCAGAAAAAGGTGATCGTCGTCGAAACGAGTTCTGGCATCATCACCCTTACAATTGAAGATGTTGGGAAAACTGTCACTGTTGAGATGGGCCCCCCCGACTTCGATCCAAAACAAATACCCTTTGAAGTTGAGCACCAAGTTAAAGTTTATGACTTAACATTGTCTGATGGTCGAAAAGTTTGTCTGGGTGTGCTGTCGATGGGTAACCCACATGCCGTTATGGTAGTTAATGATATTAACGCCACGGATGTAGCTCTTTTGGGGCCTATGATTGAAAGCCATACGAATTTTCCAGAACGCGTGAATGTGGGGTTTATGCAAGTTTTGAATAAAAGTGAGGTTATAGTTCGCGTTTATGAGCGTGGTGTAGGTGAAACACAAGCTTGCGGCACAGGCGCATGTGCTGCGGTAGTCCACGGTATACAGGTTGGTTTATTGGGTTCCAAAGTAAAAGTTAATTTAACTGGTGGTGAACTTGATATAGTGTGGATGGGTCAACAAGCACCTGTATGGATGTCAGGGCCAGCAATGCATGTATTTGATGGGGAGATCGAATGGGCGACGTTAAGCAGCCAATAGAAGTAGAAGAGGTGTTAGCTTATTTAGAGGCGAATCCTGAGTTTTTTTTACATCATCCCGATGGACTAGAACATTTAATTCTTTCGTCTGCACCGATAGGTACAATTTCTTTAGCTCAACGCCAAACAGCGAGACTGCAGGCTCGTAATAATAAGTTGCAAGAACAGTTACACTCCTTGATTGACACAGCGCGTCAAAATACCGAGCTGGAAGCGAAAGTCCATGAGCTCTGTTTAAGGTTACTAGACACTACTGATTTTAACTCGCTATTACATCTATTGGTGACAGAACTTAAACAGCAATTCAATGCTGACGAAATAGGGTTACGACTTTTTTACAGCGAGTCTGAATACGTATTACCTGAAGGGACAAAAAATATAACACAATGTCATATTGATGATGAAAGCCTGATAGTCTTCGATAAAGTTCTTGATAGGCATGTGCCTGTCTGTGGACGACTATCTAACGCACAAAAAGCAGTTCTATTTGCTGAAGTAAAAAGCGAAGTGAAATCGATTGCGTGCATACCAATAGGTCATGATCCTTGCTGTGGATTATTAGCAATTGCCAGTTACGACCAAGATCGCTTTCATTCCGATATGGGAACTGACTATCTTGCATTTTTAGGAGAAGTTTTGATGCGTTTAATTAGAATGCATAAACAAGTTAACAATGACGAGTGAGTTAACAGTAGATGTAAAAGATTTTGTGCTGCATCTTGAGCAGGAACGAAGGATGTCTATCCATACAGTATCAGCTTATCAACGTGATTTAAATCGATGTATTGTTTTTATGGAAGAGGGTGACCTGTCAAGCTGGTATGGGCTAAAAACTAAGCAAATTCGTTTGTTTATTGCCCAACTTAATCGTGAAGGTTTGTCTGGAAGATCAATTCAACGACATTTATCTTCACTGCGTAGTTTTTACCGTTATCTAATTCGGGAAGGGAAAGTATTAACGAATCCTGCTCAAGTAGTGCAAGCTCCTAAAGTGGGGAAAAGGTTGCCTTCGACTCTAGATGTAGATCAAGTGACTGGTTTACTTGATCACGTGGAGCAAAAATCGTTTTTAGGGTGTCGAGACAGAGCAATGATGGAATTATTTTATTCGTCTGGCTTGCGGTTAGCAGAATTAGCGAGGTTAGATTGTCGAGATATCGATCTGGCTGATAAGTTAGTTTATGTCACAGGAAAAGGGAATAAGGCAAGAGTGTTACCAATAGGTGGCGAAGCATTGAAAGCTATCCAAATATGGTTAGCAAACAGAGATAAAGAAGGTCTTTTTGAGGCAGCAGCGTTATTTATCACTAAAGGAGGAGGAAGGCTAGGTGTGCGATCAATTCAGCAACGCTTAAACTTTTGGGGTAAGAAACAGGGCCTTTCTGATCATGTTCACCCACATAGATTAAGACATGCTTTTGCATCACATATGCTTGAGGCTACGGGTGATTTGCGCGCTGTGCAGGAGCTATTGGGGCATGCAGATATATCAACAACCCAGGTCTATACTCACGTTGATTTTCAACATTTAGCTAAGGTTTATGACCGTGCACACCCTCGAGCAAAGAATAAATAATATTACGGGAATAATTTAGTGGGCTACTTCCCAATTTAAGCCATTGCCAATACCTACTTCTAGTGGAACGGATAGGTCCGCGGCTTGAACCATAAAGCCTTCAATAATTTTCTCTGCTCTATCGAGTTGTTCTGTTGGGATCTCGAACACTAATTCATCATGAACTTGCATAATCATACGGATATCTGCAGGTTCAGAGTTTAGCCAGTTCTGAATAGAGTTCATCGCAAGCTTGATAATATCAGCTGCTGTGCCTTGCATAGGAGCGTTAATTGCAGTTCTTTCCGCATATTGACGTCGCATACCATTACTAGCATTAATTTCAGGTAAATATAGGCGGCGGCCAAATAAGGTTTCAACATAACCATCTATTTTTGCTTGATCACGAGTACTATTCATATAATTTTTAACGCCTGGGTAACGCTCAAAATAGGTGTTCATGTAGTTTACCGCTTGCCCACGTTCGATATTCAATTGTTTAGATAAGCCATGAGCTGACATGCCATAAATTAGACCAAAGTTTATCGCTTTGGCGCTTCGCCTTTGATCGCTAGTGACATTATCAAGGCTAACCCCAAAAATTTCTGCAGCAGTATGGCAGTGAATATCTTCTCTGGCAGCAAAGGCTTTCAATAGACCTATATCTTGAGATAAATGAGCCATGATACGGAGTTCTATTTGAGAATAATCTGCTGCTAGAATTGTGTAGCCTTCGGGAGCTACAAAAGCTTCACGAATTTTACGTCCTTCTTCACTTCGAATTGGAATATTCTGTAAGTTAGGATCAGACGAAGATAAACGTCCGGTCGCTGTGACGGCCTGATGATAAGAAGTATGTACGCGACCGGTCGACTTATTCACTTGTTCTGGTAAGCGATCGGTATACGTTGACTTTAGTTTACTGAGGCTCCGAAATGACATAATAACTCTTGGTAGTTCATAACCATCATCAGCCAAGTCTTGCAGCACTGATTCAGCAGTGGAGGGCTGTCCTTTAGGTGTTTTTTTAAGGATCGGTAACTTAAGCTTTTCGTATAAAATTGTACCGAGCTGTTTGGGGGAGCCCAAATTAAATTCTTCTTCTGCGATGTTCCAAGCTTGTTGTTCAAAATTCACAATTTTTTGCGACAATTCATCACTCTGCTGTTGTAGCATCCATATATCAATATTGACGCCGTTACGTTCTAATGCATTAAGGACCGGTAACAAGGGTATTTCTAATGATTGATATAGACTTTGTAAGTTGGGTATAGCCTTAAGTTGTGGCCAGAGAGTTTGATGCAGCTGTAAAGTGATATCGGCATCTTCTGCAGCATAAGGTGCAGCTTGCTCAATTTCAATCTCGTTAAACGTCAATTGTTTTTTGCCTTTACCAGCGACATCTTCAAAATGTATAGTGGTACGGCCTAAGTATTTTTCTGCTAATGAGTTCATATCATGTCGACTGGCAGTGCTATCAAGCACATAAGACTGCAACATTGTGTCGTGTTCAATACCATGCAAAACGATACCATGGTTTAGCATAATATGACGGTCATATTTTAAGTTATGCCCTACTTTATGCTGTTGAGGATCCTCTAATAAGGGCTTAAATAAGGATAAAACCCGCTCAAAATTTAGTTGTGTTGGCGCTCCAGGGTAATCATGATTAAGTGGTAAGTAAGCTGCAGTTCCTATTTCAATCGCAAACGATAACCCGACGATACGAGCATCTAAGTAATCAAGACTTGTAGTTTCGGTATCAAAGGCGAATAGGGATGATGATTTTAATGCACTAAGCCAGTGCTGCAAACGTTCCTCCGTTAAAATAGTTTCATAGTTCTGCTCAACGACAGTCTGTAATGGCTTCGAAATATCGCTCTTTTTAGGGGAGGCAGTGGAGGTAATGTTACCGGAGTTGTTTTTTTGAACTAACTCAGCGGTCCAGGTTTTAAATTCTAAGTGCTGGAATAAACCTAATAAGGTTTCATATTGCAGGCCTTGGGCGATTAAATTGTTTGGTGTGTCACCCTCTAAATCCACATCTAATTTAATCGTTGCTAGCTCATAAGATAAGGGAAGCTGTGGAGCTGTTTCACGCAGTTTTTCTCCCATTTTACCTTTCACTTCATCTGCGTGCGCAATCACGCCGTTCAAGCTGTCGTATTGTTGCAATAACTTAGTGGCTGTTTTAGGGCCGACACTCGGAACGCCAGGAATGTTGTCGACTTTATCACCCATCAATGCCAGATAATCAATAATACGATTGGGAGCGATGCCATATTTCTTATGTACAGCTGATACATCAGTTAAGGTATTACTCATTGTGTTAATCAAGGTTACATGCTGATTGACCAATTGGGCCATATCTTTATCGCCGGTTGATATCACAGTTTTAATGCTTTGCTCGGTAGCCTGTTGTGCCAAAGTGCCAATAACATCATCCGCTTCAACACCATCAACCATCAATAGTGGTAAACCCATTGCTCTGACAATCGCGTGGATGGGTTCTATTTGCTCGCGCAAATCATCTGGCATCGGTGGGCGGTTGGCTTTATATTCGGGAAACATTTCATCTCTAAATGTTTTACCTTTTGCGTCGAAGACTACCGCGATATGGCTGGGTTGGTAGTCGCGTAATAATTTGCGCAACATATTAACGACCCCATAAATCGTGCCAGTAGACTGGCCCTTACTATTAGTAAGTTCGGGCATAGCATGATAGGCCCGGTAGAGGTAGGACGAACCGTCAACAAGAACAAAAGGTCTAGACTCATTCATAGGGTTATGTCTTCAATAATATAGTTAAGTGGATTTGCTTTAATCATAGCATCGAAAATGCTATCGTTATGTGAAAGGATGAGGAACACTAATATGTTTAATAAGTCGGTTATTGTATGCGTAGTTGGATTATTAATGTCATCTAATGTCAGTACGGCTGAGGAGAAGATAAAGCAACCGATCATCCCTGGGGCATTAATGGATGGTCAAACTATTGAACCTGACGTTAATATTATCCAAAAAAAAGACCGTACAATCAAAGAATATCGCCTATATGGTAGGCTCTACATGATAAAAATAACTCCAACCTTAGGTTTTCCATACTTCTTAACCGATACTGATGGCGATGGTTCTCTCGAGACTACACAACACGAACTTGATTCTGGATTGTTGGTTCCGAGCTGGGTCTTGCTTAAGTGGTAAGAAAGTAAAGATACTAACTTTTTATGTCGGTTTATACAGAAGTCACCCATATAGATTTGCTCGCATTTTTGAGCGATTATTCAGTGGGAAAGTTATTGTCTTACGAGGGCATTAGCGATGGTATAGAAAATACCAATTATTTTGTTACGACTGAACAAGGTAAATTTGTTTTAACCTTATTCGAACAGCATGAATTCGATGAAATGGGGTATTTTCTCGATGTTATGACTTTCTTTTTCGAGCATGGCATTCCCTCTGCACACCCTAAATCTGATAAACAAGGTCGTTACCTTAAAAAGCTATCAAATAAACCTGCAGCCCTAGTCCAACGACTTGATGGCCGAGGTGTATGCGATGTCGCAAGTGTTGGCCAATGTCGGGAAATTGGAACAGTACTGGGACGGATGCATGTTGCAGGGCTTCAGTTTGGAAGACCACATGCTACTCAACGCGGTGCACAGTGGAGACAGCAGATAGCGGAAAAGCTGTTACCTATGTTAGATAGTACCTCGGCTAAAATAATGCGTGATGAACTTGATTTTCAAGCTGGCTATGGAAAATTAAATTTACCTTTTGGCCTTACTCATTCTGACTTATTTCGGGATAATGCTTTATTTGATGGTGATAAATTAAAAGGCATCATCGATTTTTACTATGCTTGTGATGAGTACTTAATATATGACCTAGCGGTTAGTATTAACGATTGGTGTATAGATGAAACAGGTCAATTAGAGACGTCACGTTACCAAGCTATGATGGCTGCATATATTCAGCAGCGATCTTTAACTGATGCAGAAAAAATGCACTGGAATTTAGTGCTGCGAGCAGCAGCACTTCGTTTTTGGTTGTCGCGTTTACAAGATAAGTATTTTCCACGCGAGGGGGAGCTGACCCAAATTAAAGATCCAAATGCGTTTTTAATGATCTTGCGGCAGCATCAAGAACTGCCTTTAATTGTTGCAGTAGCATAAATAATGCGAGTTTTAATTATCAAACTCACCTCAATGGGTGACCTTATGCATGCCTTGCCGGCATTAACGGATGCTGTTAAAGCAATTCCAGATATAGAGTTTGACTGGGTTGTTGATAAGAATTTTTCTGAAGTCCCTCTCTGGCATCCTGCAGTTAAAAATGTAATTACCACAGCACACAGGCAGTGGAAAAAAAATGTTATTCAATCATGGCGGGATGATCTGTTTAGTCAATTCAACCAAAAATTGAATAAGCACGACTATGATTTGGTTATTGATCTCCAAAATAATATGAAAAGTGCAACGGTATCTTGGCTCTACAAAGGTGATGTGCACGGTTTAGATAAGGGTTATTGCCGCGAAAAATTTGCCTATAAGGCCTATAAACATCGCTATGCTATTTCTGAAAACCAGCATGCAATAAAGAGGATCAGACAAATCTTGTCTCAGGCCTTGGCTTACCCTCTAGTTGATACAGCACCTGACTATGGCGCTAACTTTGAGCAATATGACCTGCCTAAATTAAACTTTGTGCTGCCAGAAAAATATTTGATCTTTGTTCATAATGCCAGCTGGTTAAGCAAAATTTGGCCACTTGCCTCCTGGCAGGGTTTGATAAATAAGGTAGTTGAGCATGGCTACTCCGTTTTATTACCCTCTGGTAATGATGAAGAACATCAGCGCGCGCAACAGATTGCTGCTGTAAATAAGCGGGCTCATGCGCTACCTAGGCTTACACTAAATGAAATTGCCGCTTTAACATATCGTGCCGATGGTGCTATGTGTAGTGATACAGGACTTGCCCATCTGGCAGCGGTTGCTGGTATCCCAGCTCAAACAATTTATGGGGCAACCGATAGGGATTTGATTGGAACAGTGGGTCAATATCAACACCATATTGTTAGTGAAATGAATTGTGCACCCTGTTACAAAAGGATCTGCCCAAGGCCAGAAGCGATTAATGGGGAGCCTGTATGTATGGATGAGATATCAATCGAAACAGCTTGGGATAGACTCAAAGCCATTTTACCCGCACAATAAGCCTATATAATCATCTCATAACTACGCTTGAGCAAGTAAAACGGACCTTTATGAAACCTATTTTCCCCAATCTTCAGGGTAAGCAAATACTAGTTATCGGTGACTTGATGTTAGATAGTTTCTATCATGGTAAAGTCAAACGAATTTCACCGGAAGCCCCTGTCCCTATTATCGATATTGAGCGTATAGAAGACTTGCCCGGCGGCGCGGCTAATGTCGCTATGAATATAGCTTCTCTAGGTGCCAAGTGTAAAATTTGTGGCATTACAGGCCAAGACTCGGCAGCTGATATATTAAAACAACGGCTTAATGCGGTCGGTGTTGACTGTTTACTTCACCATGCAATGACCAATACCATTATCAAGCGTCGTGTGATTAGTAATCACCAGCAATTATTAAGAATGGACTTTGAAACGCAATTCCTACCCAATGAATGGCAAGCCTTAAAACCTCTCGTGGAGGATGTCATCACTGATACTGCAGTGATGATACTGTCTGATTACAATAAAGGAACACTGGCTTCTCCTCAGTATTGGATTCAATTGGCAAAGCAACATGGAATACCTGTATTGGTTGATCCCAAAGGTGATGACTTTAGTAAATACAAGGGTGCCGACATGATCACTCCCAATATGACAGAGTTTGAAGCTATTGTTGGTTCGGTAGAGTCGGAATCAGATTTGATTGAAAAAGCAAAAAAATTGATTGCAAAACTAAATATTAAGGCGCTATTGATCACGCGTAGTGAATATGGAATGTCACTTATTCGGTCTAATGAGGTTGTATTTCACTTGCCGGCCATTGCTAAAGAAGTATCTGATGTTACGGGAGCAGGCGATACCGTTATTTCAACACTCGCGGCTGTGTTAGCAGCAGGTGAGGAAATTGAAGTGGCAGTTACTTTAGCCAATGTAGCAGCTAGTATTGCAGTGAGTAAGCTAGGAACTGCGACGGTCAGTGAGCCTGAACTTAGAGCTGAATGTGAACGGCACCAAGGTGATAATAATACTGACCATAGTATCGCTGGTGTTGTTACAGTCGAACAACTCAAACTATCACTACAACAGGCCAAGAAACGGGGTGAAAAGGTGGTGTTCACTAATGGCTGTTTTGATATTCTTCATGCTGGGCATGTAAGCTATCTAGAGCAAGCTCGTGCACAAGGCGATCGTTTGGTTCTGGCTATAAATTCTGATGAGTCTGTGTCTAAACTTAAAGGGCAGGGCCGACCGATAAACTCGGTAGATAGAAGGTTAGCTGTCTTAGCTGGTTTAGCTTCTGTAGATTGGGTCACTTGCTTTGAAGGCGACACACCTGAGGCCTTATTAAAAGAAATTCAGCCAGATATTTTAGTCAAAGGTGGTGACTATGATAAAACGGGTGTTGTGGGTTGGGAGATTGTCGAAGGTTATGGTGGTGAGGTTAGAGTAATGGGATTGGTAGATAATTGTTCTACTACGGCAATTGTTGAGAAGATTGGAAGAGAACAAATAACATAAAGCATTGCTCTTTTTGACTCGCTCAAAGGGAGGCTATTTACTATTGGGAAGCTAAAGAATTGTTCCAACAGTATGGTTGGCATTAACTTTTTCCAGTGCTTTGACTGCTTTACTCACGTTACTTGAAGGT
>Ga0209302_10001164_pt1 | contig 15252 bp, 19 predicted proteins | sample ArcOceMetagenome_2_FD_187445 | JGI IMG/M metagenome (GOLD analysis project Ga0209302, IMG submission 187445) | Marine eukaryotic phytoplankton communities from Arctic Ocean - Arctic Ocean ARC135M Metagenome (SPAdes) (version 2) | ecosystem: Environmental > Aquatic > Marine > Oceanic | place... | reverse complement strand
CCGCAGTACGAGCGGTCGCCGGGCGAGAGGGCGGAGGCGTCGGATGTGAGGCGTGCTGCGAGGCGGCACGCTGAGGCACAGGCCAAGCACTGCACTGTCGTCGAGGAGGCCACGTTTCGCGAGGACGCTAAGCAGATTGTTAGCACTGGCCTTGCCGCCGCGCTCGCCAGGCCCCCTTCGCACAATTTAAAATAGATAGATAGAGATAGATAGACCGGGCCGAGTCCCTAGGTTTGTAGGGGCGTATTCATCATCGCCAGTTAACCGTACCTTTGTGTCTGGGTGTGAGGGGCCCAGGCATCGCGGAATTGCGTAGCGTCGTGAGTCGTGTAACGTCGTGAAACCCAACAATCTATCAATCTATCAATTTAAAAGGCTGGATAGCGCACGGATTAATGCCGCGCCAATCTGTGCGCCGGCGCCAAGCGCAGGGATCTGAGACTTGCGGCTGACGCGCTGTGTTGGGACCAAATTTTGGGCGCGCCACTCACCTTTCTCTTCTGTTGTGATAGCGGCGGCGGGTGAGTCGTGCGTCGATCGGCTCGCAGCCCGCAGCACGTGCCATGAATCGTCAGGAAGCTGTTAAATGGGGTGCGACAGGAAGTGCAGACACAGCGGGCGGTCTCGTCGACCTCTCTGATGTGCGCAGGATGTCCCTCGCGGACAACAATGTGCCGGTCGCGACCGGGATGTTTAAGGAGAGGCACGCACAAGCAGGCCCCGGCGGCGGCTCTCCGGGCAGGGGCCTGTCGTCCTGGTTTGGCTTGAAGCGCACCAACACAGACAGCGCAATGCAGGCCGAGGAAGTGATGCAAAGAAAGTCCGCTGAGGCTGCCCGCTACCTGGGCACGAAATCTTCGGCGCACTCCGGCCAAGTGCAAGTGCACCCGAGTGCCCAGAAGCACCGGCAAGCCTCAGCGGACCAGCCTCTTTGGCTGAGGTGCATCCCAGACCGGTGCTGCGCCTGTCTGAACGCGCCGGCGGAAACACCTGGCGAGCTTCGAGGCCTAAGCAAGCTGCGGTCGGGCCGAGCACGAGCGAGCGCTGAGAACGCCCAGGCTCGTCTGTCGCGGTAAGGCCCAAACACGCACGCCTCTCAACAAGCTATCAACAAGCAAGTCTTGTCCTTCCCTAGAGGCCCTCAGTCGTCTAGTTTTTGCGTGGCCAGGACACTCTCCGCGCGCACAGCTATTTAGATGTTTCTGACTGATTCTTGCCGTATTCAAACTTAAAGGGAGACTTGCTCCGGCCCCTCCGGCACAGCACACACACACAGCACACACGATCGAGACACCGCGCGACGTTTTAAGCGACGTTCCGCGCGCCGACGCGTCGGTCCCGCCGGGCGCATATCCCGGCCCCCGCCTTTCTTTTTGCAGCGGCATCACATCTTGAGATGCAATACATATAAACATTAATACATGAAGAAACGACTGACGCGCGGCTGTGCCTCAACCTGCTGCACGCCGCAGTCTAGATAGTTTTCTACTCGCCCTCGCCCCCCAAGCCTGCCTTAGCGAACAGCCCGCTCGCGGCCTCCATGATGCGCGCCTCCGTGTCTCTTACGAGCTCGAACTCGCGGGCGCGCTCGCTGATCGCGGGCGTCGCTGCCACCGTCAGCGCGAGGCGAGCCGGCCCGATGGCTTCGACCAGCCCGAGCGTGACCCCAAGCGTGGCCATCGAGCCCGTTGCGGCGGCGGCGTCGCCGCCCTCGCCGCCGAGCAGGCCGGCGAGCATGGGGACAGAGTTCGCGATACTGGCGACGCCGACGACGGAGAGCGCGGTGTACGTCAGCGTGAGCGTCGAGATCCACACCGTGAAGTGGAACATCACCGCAATGACGCCATACTGCTGGAGTAGCTGCTTGATGCTCAGCTCACCCTCCTCGGCCTCGGCGGCCGCCGCAGCGGCGGCTTCCGCGGCGGCCAACTCGGCCGCCTCGGCGGCCATGGTGGCCCGCCGGTCTGCCGCCTGGCGCACAGCTGCAAGGCTGACGACAACGCCCACAGCCCCGCTGGCGGTCACCGGATCGGCCACGCTCTGCAACACGGCCGGATCGAGCACCATGCGGGGATACGGGGTCACTGGTGCGCGCGAGCGCACGAGTCCAGGCGTTCCTGGCGTGAACGCGGGCGTGGAAGCGACCAAGCACAGCATCATTTGGGAGGAATCGGAAGTGTCTTTCGATTGGGGGGGGGATATCGGGCCAATAACCCCCCCCCCCCCCCCGAGCGATCAGATTATGCGGCGGTTTGCGCACAACAAGCGATTGAAGAAATCCTATACTGTACTAACCGTTTGCGCGCTCGGTCTCTCTCATCATTTCGGCAAAAACGAACACCAGTGGAGCAGTGTGGACCGTGCCCGTCTTCACTGGTCGAGCGGCTGTGGGGTGGACTGGCATACATACCCGATGGTGGCGAAGATGCATCCGGCTGCCTTAGCGGCAGACACCGATACCGACGAAGAAGATGGGGCAGGCGGCCTGGAGGGCAGCAACAAGCACACTCCCAGGATACGGAAGCCATGGCACGACACAGAGGACGCGACGCTCAGGGCTCTGGTCAACGTGCTTGGTGTGGGACGGTGGGCCGATCTCGCTAGGCAAATGGTCCCCCCGGACAGAACGGGCAAGCAGTGCCGAGAGCGGTGGCACAATCACCTCTCGCCCTCGGTGGATAAGAACGAGTGGCGGGAGGAGGAGGACCGGGCAATCGCGGAGGGGGTAGCGCGAATGGGGCCCAAATGTACGCCCCTCCGTCAGCGCAATCCCCTTCAAAATTGTAGTCTCGCCCGTTGCTCACCACGGGCCCTCTCCGGTGCGCAGGGTGTGAGATCGTCAAGCTGCTCCCTGGCCGCACCGACAATGCGATCAAGAACCGATGGAACTCTAACCAGCGCAAGATCGAGCGGCGGCAGGCACGTGAAGCGAGGGGCCAAGACAAGCCGAGCAAGCGCGAGCACGCCGCGGCGCGGCGGGCGGCAGGCGTGCTGCAGGCGTGGCATTCTACAACGCCGCGCCCGCTTCTGCCGCCTGCCTCCGCCGCCGCGGGCGCCTCTGAGCAGACCCTGCTGCCGCTCGTCTCGGCCACGAAGGACGACGACCGACGGGCGGCGGCGTTGTCGCTCTTCAGCGTTGCCGCTCCAGCTGGCGAGTCGGCTGCGGATCTACTGCTCCTCTCCGGCTGTAGTCCGCTGCCGCTTGCCAGCGCAGCGGGCTGCACAGCAGGCAGCGCCGCAGAGGGTGGCGCCACCAGTGCCGCGTGCGCGTCGCATCGCGTGCCGCTGGCCGCGGTGCCGCCGCCGCTCGAGCGCGGTGCCGGCGAGGGCGAGGCCAATTGGCTCAACTCGGCCACCCCGCCGTTCGGTTTGCTCGGGAACCGGCGCGGCTGGGGCGCGCCGGTGCCACTGATGCCGCCGGACGCCTACGCTTCGCTCGCGTCCATCACGCCCAGCCCCGGAAAGCGCAAGTGGGCGCCCCCCGGCACGCCTTCCTTCGCTGGAACCCTCACCCTCACCCTCATCCTAACCCTAACCCTAGCCCTAACCCTAACCCTAGCCCTAACCCTAACCCTAGCCCTAGCCCTAGCCCTAGCCCTAGCCCTAGCCCTAGCCCTAATCCTAACCAGGCACGCCTTCCCTCGCTGGGGCTGCGGGCGACGTCGAGCTGGGTGCGGCCGCCAAGGTGGCGCGGCAGCTGCTGGTCCTGTGCAGCTGAGGCGCGCGGCAGCCGCCGAATGGCCCGGCCATGGTCGCATGCTGCAATGCTGCATGGTACGAACAAACCCTTTTCCCCTTTTTGTAACTCTCAGATTGCCCCAGTCGTTTTTTTGCGCGTTCGGTAGGTTTTTCAGCTCAAGTGGTCAGGTCACAGGTGTGTCAAGTAAGTGTCGAAATCTAGAGCAAAAAGCAGCCGTGACGCGTGAGAGCCAAATTGCAAATACGGCTTTAGCCTTACAGTAAGGCATGGGGCCTTAGTGCTTAGAAATCGAGAAATAGAAATTGAGACACTGCTTTTTGCTCCAATTTCCCAGTGATAAATAGAAATTGACTGACTACCCCGAGGGGTGATGAATAGAAATCGACTGAATCCCTACACGGCCACTCCCTCAGCACCTAAAAGTCATCGGGCCAGGGTAAGGTTTCTGACGACGCCCGAACTTTTAACCTTTAAATGCCATCACGCCCGGTGCCGCAAGGTCGGACCTTTGGCCGCGAAATGGGTCACAAAATTTTGGCGGCAGTTCTCACGCCTCTGCATGGGTGGCAGGGCTCGTTCCGGTCGCGCGGCGCGACATTACCGGCGCCGGATCGCAGAAAGAAAGCTTCGGGCATGTGCATGCAAGGGTGACGGGTGAATCAAGCAAAGGGGGGGGGTAATGAGCGGGCTTTAACGATTAAACTTATTAGTACCCCCATATACACGGCAGCTCATCATAGATACTCAAGCCACACATCGGTGTTCAGGCGGTACAGGTCGGCGCCGCCTCGGGCACTGCAGACCCGGGCCGCTTTATAGATAGGCACCCGGCCCGACTTTATAGGCATCTGACCCGATCTCGGTACATTTAGAAATTGACTGACTTGCCCGAGCACATTTAGAAATTAACTGACTGTCCTCCCGATTTCCCGTGCACATTTAGAAATTGACTGACTGCCTCCTGTGAGTCGATTTCTATCGCCCCATGACGGACTGTATGCAAAAAAGCCGTGTACGACCCTCTCCGGTAAGTGGTATTAAGGGACATCAGTTACGCATGTTGCAGGCCTCCCCAGACCGCGCCTATGGATATGGTGCTAGGGTGCTGTCGACCGCGAGGTTAGAGGATATCAGGCGAAAAATATAGGGGTTAGGGTACGATTTTCGAGTATATTGAAATTTTCAGTGTCTTCCCCAAGGTTGTACCCAAATGGGTCACCTCGTGAAAAGCACTGAAAACGTCAATATCTCGAAATATATGACAGGTAACACCTATTTCTGAGGCCAGATTCGAAATCCTTGACGAATTTCTGATCTTAGAGGTATCTCCTTTTCCTCCCGCAATTTATCATCCTACTACATGTCCGCTAGTTATCACCCCATATAAACATATATATATGGGTCAGGGGTGATACTAAGCGGACACCTAGATAGGCCCTCCTAGACCCCCCGTTCCACACCCAGCAACCGACAAATAAGAACGTGACCGACAGAATTTGGGCCTCGAAATTTCTACCTCCTGAGAAACCCCAACTGAAGGGCCTTGTCAAACGCACTCATACGCGATGTATTACTACTAACCTCACTCCATGCATCCTCTTCAGAATATGCATCACAAAACTTTCCGATCGAGGGCCAGACCTCTTGTTGGCGTTTGGCTTCTCGTTGTGACCATCGTTGAAGTTATAAGAGAAAAAAATAGTCCGCAGCCGTGCATCAACTGTGCTTGCCGGAAATTAGTTTTTCATATTGCTTCTGACGACGCTCCATTTCTTCGTTTTCTTCTGCGTAAGGGTCTTCCACCTCCTGACGAAGCTGGACAATGGACGTGACTCCGCAGGGGCGTTGAGTCCGGACAGCTGCAGGCAGCGCAGGAGAACTGGCCGCCCAGCCACCTGGACCTGGATGGGACGAAGGCGTACGTCCCAGGCAGGACAGGTGGGTGAGACCTCGGAATGAGGCCGACCTGAACCCCCCCCACCGCCTATCACATCTACTTCCTCCACTACCTCCGAGATGCCGCGACGTGTGACGTGTGAATGAATGTGAGTGAGAGAATCCGAGTAAGGACGGGACGTGAGTGTGTGTGCCGTCGAGTGAGGAAGGACGTCTGCCCGGCCCGTACAGGCCTGGCCGAAAGAAAGTCCGAGCCGAGAGAAAGAATAAATAATCTAGTAAAGATCAGCGCGTTTGTGAGGTTGAGGCATGGGTTTTGGGTTGCAGCCGCGCACAGCATTCCGCAACCTCGAAAATTGCCCTTCTTCGGATACGTGTAGCCCGTCACGTCTGCCGCTGACGCTGACACCATGACCACGCCTGCCCTGATGGAAGAGGCGGCGCGTGCGCTGGATCAGCTTCGATTGACTGTCGATCCTCGAAGCGGCAATGCGCTCGAATCGCAAGCTTCGCGGGCAGATGTGAGACTGGTTGCTGCAGCACTTGCCGTGCGGCGCTCAGAGTACCAGAAGCATAACGGTGAGCCAAACTATCTGAGTGCCGCGCGAGCGTTTCTCCCAGAAGGCAAGGCAAATTCCAACAGTGGGACTGCGGTGAAGTACTGGTGTGAGAAGCTCTCGCGGCTGCACCAGATCCAGGAGCGACATCAACTTGCTGCGAGCCTCGATGACATGGACGACCAAGAATTTCAATCGGTCGCCGATCCTGCACCAGTCCTCACGGGCATCGACGAAGATAGCATATTCAGTGCACTCACCATACTCACTGACGAGGACGAACGGACGAATATCGTGGTTGCGGACGCCCAAAGCCTGATCCAGCCACCAGATGACAGTCCGCCAGCGTCCGTCACACCCTCGCCACCTTACACCGCAACCGAGTCAGCGACCGACGACGCGTCAAGCTCTTCGACGAAAGCGTACAACGTGAGCTCACCCAAGTACGTCCCACCACACCTGCGAGGCGCTTCGTCAGCGGCGAGGCCCCCCAGGTCTCTTGCAGACCTCCCGCAGTCGCACCAGCCACGATCGGCAGCGCTGACATCGGCGAATGTCAGCTCGCTGGAAACTGGTCCTATCCGGCCACTACCTGATGCAGATGATGTGCGTTCTGTAGCAACATCAGCTGTCACGTACATCAGCACGTTGCATAGCCGTGTGCGACGCGACCAGTACGCTATTAGCCAGAGGGAGATACAGGCGGCGGTAAAGCACGGGTGGCGCGACCAGCGGATCGACGATGATCGCATCAGTATCCATTTCGAGTACGAAGGCGTGGTCGCCGTCATGGCGACAGATATGAAGACATTGGTAACGACTTGGCGACGGACGTCACGTAGTTCCCGCACACGAGTGCATTCAAGCCTCGTGAAGACGCTGGATACACCCGACGGTGAATACCTCGCTGACTCTGCGCCAATGAGTGCGACTCATCTCTTGCAGGAGCAAGCCACGATCTTCATGCGCGTGGCTGACAAAGGATGCCGGTTATTGCGCTTTCCTGATGTGGTGATGATGCTCCTGGATTTCGGCTGTGGATGCCTCGAGCAGGCCCTCCAGTTCAGCCGACTAGCTAAGCCATGCTGGACACGCGAGCAGCTGGCAGGCGCTCTAGCACGTGTGCGTAAGCAAGATGAGCCGCACTCACGCATGCAGCTTCTTCTCTCACAGGCTGTTGCCGGGGCAGATTTGCCCGAGCCATTTCCGTGGGCCGCTCGCTTCCGTATGGGGCTCGATGAGCTGCGCGAGGCCATCGATGCTTGCGGCGGCTCTGTCGTAGATTGTGGCGCTGATATGGTCGACCGCAATCTACTCCACCTATACTCGCACATTCAGGACGAGGCGGCCGTTCAGCTGCTGATGGAACGAGGAGGAGCCAGCTTCATCGATAGACCAAATGTCCATGGACGAATGCCCATCTTCTCAGCTGCCGGAACAAGTGCTCGAGATGCATCTAAGGCGACGCGTCTCACGCGGCTGCTATGCGAGGCTAAGTGCTCTGTCGACTGGACAGACCAAAACGGTCGCAACATCCTACACCACGCCGTCAAGAAACCCCTCAGCGGACGTTTAGAGATTGTGCAGCTGCTCCTCTCCCGCGGTGCTGATCCGCACGAAAGAGACCTATACGGTGTCAGCCCGGCTCAGCTGGCAAGGAAAGAGGGCCACCCACTGGTGGCGGACTTACTGAGTGGCCAGCCTGTCTGCATGATCAAGGTGCAACCATGCGCGTCAGCAGTCAGGGTGCGCCTCGAAGTCTCAGGTACCCCAGTCCTCAAACAAGTGTATTCGGCTGGGCTTATCGTCTACCGCCGGTGCTCTGCTCCCACGGACATCCAGTCTCGTGGGGTTGCCCAGTTTTTGCTGCTACAGTCGTCAATGGGAGGGCAGCTGTCAACACGCTGGACACCGCCCATGGGCCAACGGATCAGCGGCCATGAAAACACTTGGCTTATGGCGCAAGAGTTCTCACGTCCTTCGCATGGTATGCCACACACCTCGTCTATGGCGAGGCTCTGGACACATGAGCTTACGGGACTGCCGGAGGCCGAGCTTCTCATGATCTCGGATGAGCCGCTAACGCCGCCTATCGAATTTTGGGACGACAAGTTGCGGAAGCAGAAGATTAGTGTATATTTCCTTGCTGAGCTCACTGAGCCATACGCTGAGGTATGCCTCGGTTCCACCAGTGGCCGTGACCAGCCGGGCAACTTACCCGCAGTTAGCTCTGAATGGTTGCCTCTCGAAACTGCCAAGGAGCGGGCTGGGTGGAGCGAGATGGTAGAAACCCTCGGTGTGGCGGCTGAGACCGTGCAGCAGCGTCCATGGAAGGCGAGTGACTATCGTGCTCGGGGCGAAAGAGCTCCACACTGATACAATCTGAAGCGTACGCGTAGGAGGGCGGATGAGATATGAGCTAATAGTTCCGTACGGAGGATTAGCGACTGATCCGCTGCAATAGAAGCAACCTCGACATTGCCGTGTATGACCAGAGCAGTGAATGCGTGATATGGCGCCCCGCGCGGGAAGATCTCGCTAATGCTGCGTGAGACCTGGCGACTGTGAGTGTTCGTGACATGTCGGGCAAACCGCTTTCGACCGCACGACTGGGCGTGGACACTTCGCAGTGTATCCGATCGCGGCTGAGGCCTGAGCCTGAGGGGTTACTGGTAAGCACACGCTTGAGTGGGAACGCGCGTAATTCTGTTATCTGCCAGTCCTCTTTCAGAGCACTTTGCATTTTTTTGACTACTTTAAGCCGCAGTTACTGTGTACGTCGGTCACGATTTCCCCTGTCGGTTGCTGGGGTCCGACCCCAAATTGCCCGTAGAATCCATTTTTGAGGTTCCCGGAGCCTCAAAAGCTCATCTAGAGGTAGTAGGGTTCCTAAATAGGGCAGTCCCTTAATATTACTTACCGGAGTTAGTACGTGTTGTGTGTACGGCTTTAAAACGGTCGAGAGTGGAGAGAGAGAGTTCAGAGTACGTAAGGGGTTGTGGAGAGTACGGTGGTACCCCGCCTGTACCCGCTACCGGCTACCGCATATATGCATCCCATGACGGTCGCATAAATAATTCTTACCGTATAGAAGGTATACGAATATTGTATAAGGTACCCTGTTGTGAGTCTGCCGAAGGGGGGGTAGGGGTAGAGGGGGTACGGGTAGCGTCTGAAGTCTGCCATGGGAGGCTGGGGTAGAGGACGGGGGTGGGTAGGCGGCCGCCGCCGCCGCCGCCGTCACCCTCTCTCACCGTCTGTCCACGTCCACCTCCTGCCTCAGCGCTCGCCCCCGCCGCCGCGCCCGCGCCCCGCCCGTAACCCGCCCGGTTTGCCTTGAGCCGCCTGTCCAGCGTGCCGTCAAGCCTTTTCATTTGAGCGAATTGTGCGGCAGCGGGGACGTGTGTCCGAGTTAAGGTTGTATTCTCGGGGTTTTTTTTGCGATTGTAGTTTCTTTTGAAAACCAGCGGCGCCTGAGCGAATCAGGCACACACCACTAGTAGCAGCGAAATACGCTTTTTTCTTAGAGGGGCGTGTTTAGAAGGGTTGGCGGAGCCCACACACCAAAGGAATTGTGTTTACACAACACCTTTGGTGCTTTGGTGTGGGTAGAATCGACTGGTGTTTGTTTTCAGAGCCTGGCTCGGCGATCCAGGTACTCAATTCGGCTGTTGAAGTTTTGAATGTGATTGCTTCCTCACTCAAAACGCGTTTTGGGGCTCCGGAACCGCTCGTCATTTGGGCCCAACTCCACGCGGCCGGCTCTCAAATTTGGCCGTATGCTAGAAGGGTTGGCGGAGGGATAGATGCCGGCAAACGTGCGTGGCTAGTGGCGGCTGGCGGGCGGCACTTTCGGCCGACGAGCGGCGAGTGGATCGTTTAATCTTTAAAAAATACAACTACAAGTAGTAGTAGAGTAGAGAAGAAGAAAAAATAGTAGAGAGTGGAGAAGAGGCCAACGCCCAAACGTGTGGCTCTAGGTCTACTTTAGCCTCTGCCCTCTCGAGTGGCGCGCGGCCATGCGCGCGGCCGCGCTTTCGGCCGACCGCGACGAGCCTCGAGCGGCCGAGAGACAGAGAGCTCGGCGTTTGGTTGCCGGGCCCGGCCCCGGCGCCCGGGGGTTTTAAGTGCACACGACACAAGTTTTACAACCGATTTTCAGAACACATATAAATGGTAGAACTTTGCACCGCCGATATACGGCGCATATACATCGCGGCAAACACGAGATGCCCGGGCTCTCCTCGCGAGGCCGGCACCGCGCGCGCTCGGAGATTGCTCGAAAACGGGGGGCGGCCGCGCTCCCGCTCGAGCTGTGGAGCTTCGGCATGCGCCTGCCTGCTACAGTACTCGCCAGAGGCGTCGACTCTACTGGCTCAACAGCTTCTCCATCGCCTCGTTCACGTCGCCGTTACACGAGGCCAGCGCCGCATTGCACTGCTCCTCCTCAAAGCCCATCTCCATTAATTGCTTGACCGACTCGTCGTTGCCCTTGGGTTCGCCTTGGTTGGAGTAAGGGTTGTAGTAAGGGTTCGGGTTCGGGTTCGGGTTTGGGCGGGCTAGGGCTGGGGCTGGGGCTAGGGTTATAGGACGAGCTCGCCAGCGTAAATATCCGTCCAGTACTTGGCGGTGGCCTCGAACTCGGCCTTGTTACTCTTGTACTGCTTGGCGACCACCGCGTCCTGCGGGTCATCTGCGACTCGAGGGGGGTTCGGGTTAGGGATAGACTCGAGGGAGGGTTAGGGTTCGGGTTAGACTCGAGGGAGGGTTAGGGTTCGGGTTAGACTCGAGGGAGGGCGGGTAAGTAAGTAGGTCGTAGCGTGCTTTGCTCGTGGGGCGGCGGCCGAAACGTAGTGGTCCTCTAAACAAGCGGTGGCGGGGCTGCGGTGGTGGCGGGGCGGGGGCTATGCTGGCGCGGTTGTGGTGGTGGTGGCGCGGCGGTGACGGCACGAGCCTGGCTCGGGAGCAGACATGAGAGCCTGCAGCGAGATGAGAGCCGTGCGGATGGTCAGGGCGGGACTCCATTCGTTCTTGAGGATGTCTAGGCAGATGGCGCCTGCTTAGGGTTGGGGTTGGGGTTGGGGGAAGGGTTAGGGATAGGTTAGGGTCAGGGCTAGGGTCAGGGTCAGGGTCAGGGTCAGGGTCAGGGTCAGGGTCAGGGTCAGGGTCAGGGTCAGGGTCAGGGTTAGATGTTGAGGAAGGTGACCCGTCTCACTACTGATGTTCGGATGCCAGATCTTCGTCTCGTATTTCATCTGGTTCGGGTTCGGGTTCGGGGTAGGGGTAGTGAGGGTTAGGAGGGGTAGGGGTACGGGTACGGGTACGGGTAGGGTGCGGCGGCGCTCCTAGCCCTAGTCCCAGCCCTAGCCCCAATCTGCGTGGGCTGCGGCAGTGGGCTGCGGTGGGCTGCAGGGGGCTGCAGGGGGCTGCAAGGGGCTTCAGGGGGCTGCGGCGGGCTCGGTAGGGCCAGCGGTAGGGCTAGCGGAGGGCCAGCGGTAGGGCTAGCGGTCCAAAGGTGCGTGCGCGGCCGCCCATCCCCGCGCCTTGGGTAGTCTGACGCACCTTTGGTGGTACAAAGGGGTAGTCTGGCGGTAGCTGGATATCGATCTTGAAGATACCGCCCTCGTACGGCGTGCCGGTCGGCCCCTTGAGCGTCCCCTTCCAGTGCATCAGGTTGGCCTCATCAGGCACCCTCACCTCCAGCCCCGAGGTCTCTTTGTCCTTTTGGCAGTCGCGCAACTCCTGGTTAGGGTGAGGGTTAGGGTGTGAGTTACGACGCGAACATCTACCGTACGGCGGCGTTCACTATCGTTGCGGCGAAGCGTGTGTGGTCGTGCGGCGAGCGGTTCGGGCGTGGTGCGTGGTGCGTGGTGTGTGGCATGTGGTGCGGTGCGTGGTACTCGGTGCGCCGCCGCGGGGAGCCAAAGGTGGCGGGCGCAGCTGGGTGTCGGGGACTGGGGGAGGTGCTCGGTGGCTGGACGGGCGCGTCGGGCGCGTCGGGCGCGGCGGTGGGCGCTGAGGAGGGTGTGGAACAGGCTCCTCAGACTGCAGGGCCGCCAAAGCAACTGCAGCTGGGTGGCGCACCTTCTTGATGCGGTTGACGTCAGCCGAACCCATGAGGCGGCTGACGCCTGCTACACAGCACAAGGTACAGGTTATGTATGGTTGAGGTTGGGGTCGGGGTCGGGGTCGGGGATGGGGCTGCAGCAGGGTCGGGTTTTGGGGGAAGAGTCTCGGAGTTGGGTCGAAGCCAGGGTCGGGACTAGGGTCGGGGTGAGGACCGGGGCCCGGGCCGGGCTTCAGCGGCTGCTCGGGCTGGTTGTGTGCTGTCACGCACGCGACACGATCGAGGAAACTCCTCTCGGTCAGGGGCCGTTTTCTCCACGCTCGAAAGCAACCGCGCCTTCGCCGCTAGGTGGGCGGATCGGTGGTTGAAACCCATTTAGTACATGGGGAATCCGAAAAAACGGGTCGTCCGACCTAGAAAGCCGACCGTTCTCTATTTTCACCCCTTTTCGTGCCATTTTCGCTGCTTTTAGCGGGCCCACCCCCCTGACAGGCGCCCCGCGGGCTGTAAAAACGGTGGTCAGGCCGAAGTAAACCCGCCCGGTTCGGGAGCTGTGCTCAGAATTGGCGTGGTCCGCCGCTACCACCCCAAACATGGCGCCATCCACGCTTTTACCACTGTCGCGACCGCCGCGTCGCTCCATGCTGCGCCGTGTGCGCACACACAGGAGGGCGCAAATGAGCGCCTCCGAGCCGAACCTAGTAGAGTAGCAGTGCACGAGTCCTGTGGGCGTACTTGCTCAGAAGAGCGAGCGGCGACGCATCTCACCCTGTACGGAGCTGCTGGCGCTGCTCGGGCTCCGCATGCCATGCCGAATCGTCGGCCGCGCAGCCGATACGCGGCCTCGCCAACGGTGAGTTTGACAGAGCGAACGAAGCGTTTCGTGTCGCGTGGTGAGCGATTGGGACGTCAGCGCGATGCTGGCGCTCCGATCCGACCCACACAGGCGGCGGCCGCCCACGCCTAGGTTAAAGGGTAGCAGCTTTGGTCAGCGGCAGCCGCTACCGTACGTGGCGTCCAAGCGCTTCGACGAGCCTTGGTGCCCGCAATCGCGCCCCGAGACGCCGTTTGGGTACACTCAGTCACGCCCGCAAACACCCTTTGTGAGCTTGCGGCTGGAAGAGGATGACGAGGGCAGCAGCAACAGCCCGGAAACTGCACGCAAGCCTGTGTCTGCCGTTGCGACGCCTGCATTGGCGCGAGCTCCCACAGCACCGCAGCTGAAGCAGCGCTTGCTCGACGCGGCCTCTGACCGCCCGGCAACCGCATTGCCCAGTCTGCAGCGCAGCCAGTCTGTGTACGACATTGCGCGGGCTGCATTGGCGGCAGCTGCACCTGAAGGAGTACAATACGCCAGCTCACTGGAGCTCGCAACAAGGCCTACGTTGACGAGGCCTATGGGTAAGGGGGTAGGAGCTATGGGCCTGCGCGCAGCAGCGCGCCTCATTCCGCCGCTCCCCGAAGGCCCAAAAGCCGTGCCGGCTGTCGCGTCTATTATTGCGGCTGTCGTGCCGGAAGGCGGCGCTGATAAGAAGCGGCGTAGCTCTGAGCTCTTGTCGGCTCTAAGCTCTCACGCGTCGAGCAAGCGTCTTGTCGCCAATGTCGGAGGCGTCGCGGCTTCAGGCGGATGGGAAACCAGAGGCGTCGAGAGGGCTGCGAAGCGTCGAGAAGCGGACAAGCAGGCGGCGCGCGCTGGTGGTTCGCCCACCCGTTCTCGACCCGCGTCTCGAAAGGCAGCTCTTCGGCCCGAGGCTGCGGGTGGCTCGCCCGTTGCGAAGCAGCCGAAACCTCAGCTGAACCGTAGCCTGACCCTCGCGCAGATGCTCGACGAGGTGGTCTAGCCCTCACAATAACCCTGTCCCTGTCCCTCTAACCCCAACCCTAACCCTAACCCTGACCCTGTCCCTGACCTTGACCCCCAACCCTAACCCTAACCAGGTGACGGGGGAGGCGCAGGACGACGAGGCGAAGCCCGCCCCGCGCCCTGTCGCCGCGTCCTTGGGCGGCGGAGACGAGGAACCTAAGACCTTCGAAGAGGCGCTGTACGCGGGGATCGGGGCAGTGGTCGCCATGTTCCATCGCTTCGACCCGAACGGGACGGAGGAGGTCGACAGGGCCGACTTTCGGAAGACGCTGGGCGCGGTGCTCCCTGGCAACTTCGGGAGCGACGACTTCGACGACCTCTTCGTGCGCTTCGAGGTGGACCAATGCGGCAAGGTCAACTACGAAGACTTCAACCGGCTGGTGCGCAAGGAGTACCACGCCTCGCTCAAGGCCAATCGTGCAGCCGTCAAGGGGCCAGACGAGGCCGAGAAGAAGCCACCGGCGCGGCCGTGGCGGCGCGCCGCGGAGACTACTACCCCTACCCTACCCCTACCCCTACCCCTAAACCTATCCCTACACCTACACCTACCCATACCCCTACCCCTACCCCTACCCCTACCCCTCACCCTCACCAGGCGCGCCGCGGAGAACTTTGCGCTCTCGGAGGAGTCGGCACCCGCGAGGCGAGGCCGGCCGCAGCCGCTGCACAACGTGCGCAAGCGCGAGGTGATCCGGCGGAAGCTAACCCCTAAGCCTAACCTCGACCCCGAGCCTAAGCCTAAGCCTAAGCCTTACCCTTGCCCTAACCAGGTGATCCGGCTACTGCGCCACTTCTCCCAGCAGCACGACGACGGCATCTGCAGGGTGCGCAGCTTCAAGCAGCTCTAACCCTCACCCTAAGCCTACCCCTACCCCTACCCCTACCCCTACCCCTAATCCTACCCCTAACCCTAACCCTAACCCGTACCAGGTGCGCAGCTTCAAGCAGCTGCTCAAGCTCGAGTACCCGAAGGCGTCGGCCGAAGAGCACAAGCTGATGCTCGATCTGGTGGCGCTGATGAAGGCCTTCGAGGATGCTGCTACCGCCGAGGCCAAGGCACGGGAGCATCAGGCACGCAACGCAACACGCCTCTCTCTCTCTCTCTCTCTCTCTCTCTCTCTCTCTCTCTCTCTCTCTCTCTCTCTCTCTCTCTCTCTCTCTCTATAGG
>Ga0209302_10001162_pt1 | contig 15257 bp, 11 predicted proteins | sample ArcOceMetagenome_2_FD_187445 | JGI IMG/M metagenome (GOLD analysis project Ga0209302, IMG submission 187445) | Marine eukaryotic phytoplankton communities from Arctic Ocean - Arctic Ocean ARC135M Metagenome (SPAdes) (version 2) | ecosystem: Environmental > Aquatic > Marine > Oceanic | place... | reverse complement strand
CACCCCACCCCTCTCCCCGAACGTGCGCTCTCGCCCCAAACCCGGCGCCCACCCGGGCGCGCATGCCGCCCGCCTCTTGCGCCACCCGCCACCGCTGCTCTCGCCAGGCTTTCGGGCCGCTTCTGACTGGCAACGCGCGCGAGGACAAGACGAGCTTCGGCTACAATTGGACCGAGCCGCTCATGCCTTTGAAGCACCCGTGGATCTACCACTCGGACGACTTCATCGGCAGCTCGACCGAGGGGCAGATGTCCGCAGCCTTGCCTTCGATGCGCTTCATGCCCAACGGCGGCTTCGTGGCCCTGATCATGCCCTTCTTCAGCACCACCTGGATCGAGGAGGAGCGAGGCCTGTGCGACCCATTGGCCAATGAGGTGACCTGGTACCAGGACCACTACGTGAACACCACGAGCGTGAACAAGCGCGCCGCCTTCTACTGCCTGCGCCTCTCGTGGAACGGTAGGGAGTGCCACCAGCTGTGCGACGAAACCGACATCGGGCACGAGGAGCAGATGCGAACCTTGAAGGGGCGGAACACGGGGGTTGTGCGCGCGGCGGTGGAGCTCTTCTGGAACGACATGAAGCGCGCGCACTTCATCGACGCGCACACGCGCGTGATGACGATCACGATGCAGCTCAACTCGAACCACATCGGCATCCGCTACCGCGTCACCCTCATGTTCGAGCTCACCTCGCTAGGGGCGGTGCTCCCCTCGTACGACATGGAGACGCGCGTCGAGGACGAGGGGCGCGCCAAGACGCAGCTCATCTTCATGAACATTGCCATGGCGCTGTGCGGCTTCTTTGTCCTCCTCGAGGGCATCGAGATCTTCAACAGTGGCGTGGCCGAGTACTTCTCCGACATGTGGAACATCATGGACTGGCTCAACTTCACCATCTTCTTCCTCGTGTGGAATACGCTGCGCCAGGTGCAGGCCTTCGAGGCGAGCCGCACCACCGACTGCGCCGAGCTCTGCACCACCACGGGCTACCGCGACGACTGGCGCGTGATGAGCACGTCGCGCACAGCCAAGCTCTACCTGTCGCTCTGCGTGTGCATCCAGCTGCTCAAGATCATCAAGTTCACCAACGTGCTCATCCCCAAGATGGGCCTGATGACCGCTGTGCTGGGCAAGGGCTTTGCCGACCTGGCCTTCTTCGGCATCGTCTTCATCATCTCCATGATGGCCTTCTGCATGATGTTCTACGTGCAGCTGGGATCGGTCATGGAAGACTTCAACGACCAGACCGCCTCCTTCATCTCGCTCGCCCGTGCGCTCTTCGGCGACTTCGACATCGACGACATCATGAACAACAGCAGCGGCTACCTCAACGCCGTGCTCTTCCTCGTCTACCTCTTCGTCGCCGTCTTCATCCTGCTCTCCATGTTCCTCGCCATCCTCGGCGAGGCGCAGGCGGCGGTGCGGGGAGAGCAGGACGCGGAGGAGGAGGCCGGCACCGCGCCCCCTGCGTACGGCGTCTTCAGTATACTAGCGGGTCAGCTCAAGACAGGCAAGGCCCGGCTGATGGCCAAGGTGCGCAAGCGGCCCTACCCGGACCTGGAGGGTGAGGAGGAGGAGGAGGATAAGGACGAGAAGAAGGACGACGAGAAGGACGACAAGGAGCGCGCCGTCAAGGCGCTCAAGCTCGAGCTCACCAACTCCCTCGGCGGCATCCGTTCAGAGGTGGGACGCCTCGCGCAGCAGGTGACCGCGCTGGCGGGCGCAGACGCTGACGCGGCGGCCAAGCCCGCAGCGGCGGAGCTGGGCAGCTTCGAGGACGCGCGCGCGCTGCGCAAGGTGGTGGAGACCCTCGAGCAGCGAATGACGCGGAAGCTCACGCAGATCGACGAGCGTCTCGCGCGCGGGCCGCGTGCGAGCAAGAGCGGCCAACGCAGCAGGCCACCGCCCGCCGCGGGCGAGGCGGCGCGTGAGGCGGCGGCGGCAGGCGAGGGCGGCGGCGGGCAGAGCAGGCGGCGGCGTACCCCCGCCGCAGCGGCACAAGCGGCCGCACCAGAGTACGATCAGACGATGACTTGCTAGCTTGTACCGAGGCAGCACCCAGCATGGGGGGCGCGGCGGTGTGTGTGTAGTCGGGTACTCTAGAGCTCTATTAGCAAGTTTTCAGACTGTAGACTGTTTTTTGGTGTTGTCTTGTTGAGCGTAATGATTATATCGAGCGGGGCGGTGCGAAAATGCAGTAGTAAAAGTAATGCAGTAATAAAACATAAAACTTAAAAGGCTGTGGTTCTGGTTATATGTGCGCGCATGCGGCTTATTGTGTGTTGTGAAATGTGATGGCGACCGTGTTCCGCGGTGTAACCGTGTATTCTCGGGGTTTAATTTTTATTTAAAACGGTTCTCGGTTGCCATTCTTAGGTTTCCCAGTGTGAAACCTGGGAAATCGAGGTTTATTACACCAAAGGTTTTACTAATGACTCCAACTACCTATCTTATCTTATCCAACTACCGGTTTTTCGACTACGACCCCAACGTCTTGTGTCCGTTTACTTCTTTCTCCGTGGACAGGAAGGGGCCAAGAGAACGGATTTGGACGGTTTGAACGGTTTTGGTATGTAGCCGCTTTTCTTGCTTCCCCCTTCTAGAGCGAGAACGCAAGGGCATGTAAGACAAGTTGTGGCGGCCTGTTCGCTTGTACGCACGCGCACCGTGCCACGTCAGATCCGCTATCGGATCGTGCGAAGCGTCCCTCGTTGTCACGCGGGCGGGTCATGCGCACGCGACTCGGCGCAGTTACCGCATCGTCGGGCCTCGACATGGGCACAGATACGACCTCATGCTCCATCGAGCCCGGGTTCAACATGGCTCGGCACGACATGCAGCGCCAGTGTAGCAGACCTGGGAACCACCCTTTCGTGCCATGCCTGTCAAATTCGACATATAAATGCATGCAGCGGTGCGGACGGCGCCCCGGCTGCGCCGCCTTCACGTTCTCGGTCTCTTCGCATCTATGCTGGCTCAAGTCCAGCAGTATCATGCACCTGGGCAAGCGTGAGGCCTCGGACGACCACGTCTTGGGGCTGTGCGCGCCCCGCTCGCCCCCTGAGCGCACGACTGCTGTCTGCCTGGTGGGTCAGCTACGCGCGGCGACCGCCATCCCGAGCATCCGGAAGCACGGTGACGTGACGTCCCCAGCCCGCCCCACCGCACGCGCGTGAGGGGGGCAGGCCTGCTGCTGCGGTCCCATACCGTGCCGCAGTATACGTAACTCAGAGTTGTTGCCATCGTTTGGCAGTTCTGGAGCCGTGGAACGCGGACGCTTTCTTCGTCAGCCAGCTCGTCGATACGGCAGCCGACGCAGAGGCGGCGAACGCGGCAAGATTGATGCTCGGTCCGCGCCTACGCCTCGCTGTCCAGGGACCCGCCAGAGAGCTGTACGACCCGCAGGAGTATGCCGCCGCTATCAACGGCAGTGGCGCGAGTGTGAGTCGAGGCCCTAACGTGGGCGGCGTGGCGGGCTATGCCGGCTTCATCAACCAGCTGCTCAACCGCGAGTCGTGCTTGCGCCTCGTGCTGCACGCCGAGGCAGCGAGCAGGCACACATGCACACATGCACATGCACATGCACATGCACATGCGCACATGCACGCATCCATGCACACATGCATGCATGCATACATGCATACACGCATGCATACATACATGCATGCATACATGCACACAGCATGAGTCGAGCGGTGTGGCCCTCTCACTCTCCCCAAGTGTCTCCTCGCTCGGCTCGTGACCTGAGCGGTGTGCGATGGCCGCTCCCTGTTACGTGCCTGTTACCTCCCTGTTACCTCTCTCTTGCCTCCCTCGGCAGCCGTTCGTACATGACGTACGCACGTGTGCGCCTTGACACGCTCTTCCTCGCGGCGCCGCCGCTTGCCGCGCTCGCACTCGCGCGGCTGCATGATGCCGTGGTGGTGCCATCGGGTGACGAGTGGGGTGACAAAAGGTCGACCAACAGCAGCATGGGTGTGTCCGATCGGATGATGGTGGGGGGTGCTGCGGCCTTCCGCGCCGACGCCCAGGTGCTTCTACCAGCCCGAACCCTTGACGCAACACCTACTCTAGAAGACACGGGGTGGCCACCACCCAGCCGCATCACCCTCCTCACCTCGCCTCACCTTGACCTGACCTTGACCCTCACCTAGGTGTGGATCTCTATGCGCGACAACCCGGGCGGCATCGTCCAAGCCGGTTACGTCACCGAGGTGCGCCCTGGCTCCACACTGCCCCTGAGCCCTGACGGTTGCGGCCCAGTCCTTTGCTGGGGGGAGGAGGGAGGGGGGGGGGGGGGGGGGGGGGGGGGGGGGGGGGGGGGGGGGGGGGAGCGGTGAACGCGCGCGCGCCGTAATCCGTGCGCTACCCGCACCGTCCGCACCGCCCCCGCACCGCCCCCGCACCGCCCCCGCACCGCGGAACGCAGACGGTGACGAGGGAGCACTTCACGCGGCTCGGCCTGGTCATCTTCCAGCTGCCCTTCGCCTACTGCTCGGTGTCGCAGAGCGGCTACTGCCGATACGCCGAGCACCTGTCCATCAGCGTGGGGCTGCAGGGCGACGGGCTGCTGCGGCGTCACCCCGAGCTGTGCGCGTGCGACAGGACGCCGCAGTGGGGGTGGGAGGCGTGCCATGCCGCGCGGCCGCCCGGCCAACATGGCTTCTGCATCACCACGATTCAGACGGCGGCCATGCGCGAGGCGGACCCCGGTTTTTGCAAGCTCGCGCGGCAATGCGTGGAGGGGGCCGCCGCTGCGCACGGGGACTAGTAGCGGATCGCACTCAAAAAGCTGGTACGATATGCGCGCTTGCCTTCCTGGGCGGTTGCGGGCTTTTGGGGGGGTTGCGGCGCGAAGTTAGTGGGCCCATGCCCGTTTGTAGTTATTTCCTTATTTACTTGCCCGAGCAGTACCGCACTACGACCATGACTACGACCGTAGCTCTATATATAATATAAGAAACCAATATCACTCGCGTGCACACGTTATATCGATCTCTTAGAACGGCGCGTCAACGAGACCACGGAACACAACAGGGCCTAATACAGGCGATGGCGTGGTGGAGTGGCGCACTATAAAATTATAATTTTCACACGACCCCCTGCAGTTAATCGATATATAATAATCACACACAGTCACATAGACCACCTCAACTACACCGTCCAACATATCGTACAATACGTCATGCACACGATACCCACGCCATGCTACCACTGTAAAGCCGTAGAGACGCCCCCTGTGCTATGGCGTATGGGGTGGACGGGGGCTCACGCCTCCCCGGCACTCCGCCCCTCCTCGCCCCGCTCGCCCGCCTCGCCCGCCTCGTCACCGAAGAGCTCATCGAACAGCTGCTGCTGCTGCTGCCACAGCTGCTGCTGCTTGACGAGCACCTCCTGTTGCACTCGCCAGAAGGCGGCCTCTGCCAACGAGCCCGAGTCTGCAGCGGTGTCCTCGAGCTCGCGCAGCAACTGTGCAGTAAGTGCGGTGGGGCAAGTACAGTGTGGCATGTACAGTGAACTCTAGCTCACGCGACAGCTGCGGCAGGTACGTGCGGGGTTAGGGTTAGGTGGGTGGGGGGGGGGGGGGGGGGGGTGGAGTCGCCTGCACGCAGTAGGTCTCGTGCGAGAGCGGTGTGACGAACTCCCTGATCTTGTCGGACGGCAGTGCGCGCAGCGACGGGTGGAGGAATGCGGCCAGGTCGTGCGTCGAGCGCAGGCGGCCCTCGGCCCTCACGTCCACGTAGAGCTCCCTCTGCTCGGCGGTGCCCGGTAGCTGGAGTAAGTACGTCGGCTCGTTGTAAGTTGGATCGTCGGCGGCGGCGGGCGCCCCCCGCCCCCTCGCCTTCCCCCTCGCCTTCCCCCTCGCCTGCCTAAGCTGATGTACCTCGTCCCGTATACTGACGAGCCTCAGGCCGAGCCCCAGCCTGTGCGCCACGCCCATGTAGAGCGTGCACAGCAGCAGCAGCGGCACGTGCCCACCCCCGCGCCGCACGGCCTCAGCCAGGGAGGAGGCAGCGTGCGGCCTGGGCTGGGGTATGCTCGGCGCGGGGTACGGCGCGCGGGGCTGCGCGGCGGCACGCGGCGCGAAGCGAGAGACCTCGAAGAGAAGCATGTTGATCGCGAGTAGTCCGTTCTGCTGCGAGTATGAAGCCTCGCCCAAACCCTCCACACCCTCCGCCCCCTCCGCCCCCTCCGCGCCGCCGTCCGCGCCGCCCACAACGCGCAGCACAGGCGCAGACGGGAAGGCATTCGGCCGGCGGGGCGGGCGGCCGCGGCGCGACGGTCCCGTAGTGGAGGCGGCGGGCGACAGTGCGAGTGGGTCGTTGTCGTCCTTAAGGGTCGGCTCCTGCCCCCTGCGGGAGAGCGGCTCCACCTCCCTTGTGAACCAGACGTACTGCGCCTGCCATAGTAAGTACACGGTAGTAGGCACATGCCATAGTAAGCACACCCGGCGTACACTTAGCATGGTCATCTACCAGGCGTATTGCGCAGGCTCCATGGTGCGTATACTATGCTAGGTGTGGTGGGTTAGGTGTAGAGGGTATGCTGCTCGGCCAGCTGGTCGAGACTAGAGGGCGTGATAACTTGGTAACATGCCTGCTCAGCCAGCTGGTCAAGCCCACGCCAGACATCACTCGTGTTATCGCGAGCATGCAGCGCACCGTGCACCTGCATGGCCGGGTTGGGGTGGGGTTAGGGTTGGGGTGGGGTCAGGGTTAGGGTTGGGATGGGGGTTGGCGATGGGGTGGGGGTTGGCGGTGGGGTTGGGGGTGGGGTTGGGGTCAGGGTTGGGGTTAGGGGTTAGGGTCAGGGTTGAGGTGAGGATTGGGGCAGGGGCTGGGGTGGGGGCTAAGGCTAGGGGTAGCATGCCGCGTGCCAAGCACCTGCATGGCCAGTGCGTCTAGTCGCATCGCGCCCGCTTCTTTTGCAAGGAGCGACCAGCGTGGTAAGGCGAGCCGGGAGCACGCCATCAGCCATTCGGCTGTCTCTGTGCTTGAGCGGGAGAGACTCGCCTACCGTAGTAAGTGTGCCGTAGTAAGTATGCCGCTACTTGCTACGGTGCCGCGCCTGCCTCGGCTCGGCTCACTCGCCTCGGGTGGGTGAGTGGGGGGGGTGAGTGGGGGGGGGGTGAGTGGGGGGGTGATAACTAGGCACCATGCCGCGCCTGCCGCGCGTACTCGCCGCCAATGCCCTCGATGAGGGCAAAGTACAAGGCGTGCGGCTGGTGCGGCTGCTTCTCGGGCCGAGGTTGCACCTCGGGCGGGGGTTGCATCTCGGCGCGCATCTCGCCAGGCGCGAGGCCGATCGACTCAAGCAGCGGCGTGGCGGAGGTGGCCGCCGGCAGCCATATCGCCCGCTCAAGCTCCATGGCTATCTGTTGCGGCGACCACTGGCACACGGCAGCGAAGAAGGCGAACTCGGACTCCTCGGCGGCACCGGTGGCCAGCATGCGTGCGGCCTCCTCGGGCAGGACCTCGTACAGCCCCGGGATAATCTCCCTCGAGGCGCCGACGTCACAGCGCGCCGTGAGCAGTCGCAACTTCTCGCGCTTGAGCACGTCCCCTCCGATCATCAGGGGCCGCGAGGCGAAGGGGCGGAGGGTGCGGTCGTCTCGCCTAGGGCAGGATTAGGGCTAGGGCTAGGGTTAGGGCTAGGCTAGGGCTAGTGGCCAGGGTCAGGGTGAGGCAAGGAGCGTGCGTGCAGTTGGTCGGACGCAGCGCGCCTGCTGAGAAGGTCCGCGATGGTCCGGTTGGTCGGACGGTCGAGGAGCAGCCCGACCGTCCCGTGGGTGTCGGGGTCATGCTCCAGCACGAGCACCACGCCGCGGTGCAGGTGAGGCTGCTCGACGAAGAGCGCGTGCGGCTGCGCGAGGAGGACGCAGCCCTTCTCCGGCACCGCAAGCTCATGGATCCACCATGCGTCGCCGGAGATCTGGGTCGGTCGGGGCTGGAGGTGAGCGTGTGGTTGGGGTGCAGGTGAGGGCTAGGGTGAGGGCTACGTGATGCTCGATCGCCACTGGATACCGTAGTTGCTGTGCTTGTCGGTGGTGACTCAGCTCTCTGCTGCACGATCTGGTCCTTTCGGAACTCCCTCCACTGGTTTGGGTTGGTGGCGGCAGACATTCTCACATGCAGCGCGTCGGCGAGCCAGACGAGGAGCAACAGGCGGGCTATCCGCCGCAGCATCGTCTGTCCGCCTCGCGCGAGGCTGGTGAACCACCCAATTGGGGGGGGGGAAGATAGATTTTCCGTGTAATTAAGTAAGGTTGAATCCGTAAATCCTCGTGGTGCCTAATTAGGTATTTGACCTAATTTTATTTCTCCCCATTTTCCACACAAAACCCCTCCCAAAATCACCCACAGCCACACCAACACTCACACTCACCAAATTTTGAGATTATTGAGGAATGGTGTATAGTGTGTATAACCTAATGCTAATCATTTTATCTTATTAATCGCGACCAACACAGATCAGTGTTAGCGGCACAACACACGAGTGTGCCTCACATCCCGTGCGCGCTGAGCAGGCCGGCAAAGGCGCCCTTCTTCCTCTTGGCGTCCTTGGAGTCCTTCTTCTTCTCCCCCTCCTTGAGGCTCCATCGGTGCTTCCCCTGCACAAACTTGGGCTTGTGGATCCCTTTGCTCGCCAAGCCCGCCCCGCCCAAGCACGCCGCCAAGCCCTCACGAGGCGGCTTGTGTGGCTTGTGCGCCGCCGCGCCCGCCGCGCCCGCCGCGCCCGCCGCGCCCGCCGCGCCCAAGCATTTCGCCAAGCCCGCTCCACCCGCCGCGCCCACGTCGATGGCCGTTGCGATGCTGTCGGCCTCCTTGTCGTAGCACATAGCGGCGGCGCCTCCCGCCTTCTCCCAGGCCTTTCGCTTGAGCTCGTAGAGGCGAAGCGAGGCCACCGCGTCCTCAAGCGGGCTGTGCTCCCCCGTCTGGATCGTCCACCCAAGGTACTGGAGCGAGAGAGCCGCGAGCTTCTGCGGCCGCGAGCCGTTGCCCATGCCCTTCCTGTAAGGGGGGTAGCGCGCGGTGTCCCTCTGCTGATCTCGAGGGTGCGAGATGCCGAGTGCCTTGAAGTCGTTGTGCAGCGCATGGCCTACCACCACCCTGTGCTCGAGCAGGGCGGCGACCTGCGACGCGAGTGGCGCGGGTGGCCGGGGGTGGCGCGCGCGTGGCGCGCGTGGCGCGCGCGTGGCGCGAGTGGCGCGGGTGGCGGGGGTGAGAGTTGGGCTCCTAAGGCGAAGGTTTAGGCGAGGCGAAGGTGTAGTCGAGGCGAAGGTGTAGTCGCCGGCTGAGCAGCGCTAGGGCCGCGCCGTGCAGGGCCGTGCAGGGCCGCAGGAAGCGGCGCACCTCTTTCTGCACCTGGTCAAAGGGCAGAGCGTGCTTCATGTGAAAGGGGCGCACGCCGCTGAAGCGGGTCCGGTAGTCGGTCACAAACTCAGGCGGCTTTACGTAGCAGACGTAGACAGGAAGCTCTCTGTCGTTGACAATGGCCACCTGCGCGAGTGCGCTCTTGGATCCTCTCGGGCCGACACCCACCATCTCGCAGTCGAGGGCCAGCCACTTTGTCAGCTCGCTCTCCGCAGCTCGCACGGGATCCAGGGGAGGCATCGCCACCGGCGCAGCCAGGCGCTGCGGCGTGAGGGCAGGTCCAGCTGGGGATCCATCGGCACTGCGCGCCTGCTTAGCAGCTGCTGCAGGTCTGCTAGCTGCATCTGCCGTGTGTGCCTGCCTCTCGGCAAGCTTCCTTGCTCCCCTGGACCCTGGAGCCGGAACTTTTTTGGCGACCTTGCTCAGCACCGATGGCATGAGTTTCTTCCAGTTGGAAGAGATGTGCTGGTCAGGCCGCGGTGGTTTGACGGGCTTCGACTTCGACGGCATGTTGTGCGGAGAGACAACGTTGTGTGAGCGAGCGGTCCTCAATGTGTGTTGGCCAATGTGTGTTGGAGCGCCGTCCACACGCCAAGTCTTTGCTGGGGGATAAAAAGGGTAAAAAGACTGATTTTACGTGAAATTTGGCCTAATTTGACCTTATAGACCTAATTTAGGTCTAACCTGATTAGGTCAAATTAGGCCCAGGTCAAATTAGGCCTGATTAGACCTTGTCCGGTCACCCACGTGTGCCTAATTTGGCGGTGGTCAGATTTGACCTATAATTTGGCCTAATCTGATTAGGCCAAATTTGTAGGCCAAATTAGGCCTGAGCTCATGCAGGCTGCAGGAGCAGTCCACCGAGCCGCAGAGCTCGCCAGCGATCGACCAGCGAGCTGTAGGTGGCCAGTGTACCATGAGGGCGCTGCCGTAGAGTTTTGGGTTGTCTTGTAATAAAAACTTGGTTACACAAAATAAATTCCCATTGAAAAAGGTACTGGAGTGCCCTCCTTTGGGTAAGCCCTGCCGCCGAACAGGGCCGACCACACGCGCCCGCGTCGGTGGCAGGACGTAAAACGGAGCAAGTCGAGCAAGGGAGGTATGCAGGCGCCCGTGTCACTGAGCAGCTTCTTCTCGGCGGGAGACTCAGACTGAAAGCTCTATAGCCGGGCGTTTAAGTAACGTAAGCACAAAATCGCACAACTGTTCGCACCTGTGGAGCGCCCCAAAAACACGCGCAGAGACCGGCGCAAAAGGCAAAACATCAAAAACGTCGTCGCCAAACTTTCGGGCGGAGGTCACTGACTCCCCAGCCTACCCCAGCCTAAGGGCGCTACAGGGGCGTCTCTGATAAGGTGATATCATAAATAATGGTTAAAGTAAGGTTGGTTGATTTTTATCTGTTTGAAGAAGACTTTACGCGACGCGCGCCTTGAGCAGCGCCGGATACAGGTCGGCGAGCAGCGCGAGGCGCCCCTCGGCACTGTTGCCGTACTTGGCAAACGGCGTCGCGGGTGTGCGCGGCGGCGGCGCCTCGCCAGCAGCCACGGACACGGCCGCGCGGCTGCGCGGCGCGGCGGTGGCGGGTGCCATCCTCCTCGTGGGCGCGCGGTCGCTGCCCGAGGCTAGCCGCGGGCTAAGGTCCCGCCGCTGCAGGGCGTCGGCGGCGCGCGCCTCCGCCTCGGCGAGGCTCTTCTTGAGCCGGCCCAGCTCGAGCTGCAGGCCCTCGTTCCGCCGGCCCAGCTGCGAGCCGCCCACCTTGATCTCCATCTGCGAGGTCTGCAGCTGCTCCGAGAGCACCATCAGCTCGTCGTCCTTGGCAGAGAGCTCGCGCTCGAGCAGCGCCTGCCGCTCGCGCAGCACCTCCGCCCGCTGCTCCTTGGCGAGGTTCTCCTGCTCGAGCACCTGCGTGCTCTGCCGCACGAGCGCGAGCTGCTCCCCCTGCTCGGCCAGCTGCCGCGCGGCGTCGGCCAGCCTGAGGTCGCACGCGTCCTCCACCAGCCGCAGCCGCTCCTTCTCGCCCGCCTGCTGCACCTCCCGCATCCGCTCGAGGCGCACCTTGGCTGCACCCTCAGCGGCGGCGAGGGCCTCGGCCACCGCAGCCTCCGAGTAGACACCGTCCTCGGGCTGCAGCCGCGCCAATCCGGCGGTGCGCAGGGATCCAGCTAGCTGCAGGGCCCGGCGCACCGCCACCGCCTTCTCTGCCGCCATGCGCCCCTGAAGCACCTCAGCCTGCAGCGCGGCCTCAGAGGCACCTAACCCCTCTAGGAGCTCTGCCCGCACCTCGCCCGCCACCGCCGCCGCCTGGTCGGTCGCGTGTGCCGTGCGTGCCATGCCGAGGAGCCTAGCCTCGTGCTGGCTCTGCAGCTGCTCGCACCCTCGCAGCGCCGCACGCAACACTTCGCCCTCCACGCCCGCCTGGCGCGTCGCCCTCGCCGCCGCCGCGCCGCTGCGCGCCGCCGCCTCGTCCGCCGCCGCCGCCGCGCGTCGCAGCTCGGACATCTCCACATCAGCCTCGGCCAGCCCTGTGCGCAGCCGCCCCAGCTCCGACTCTAGCCTCACCGACTCCAGCCCCGCCGCCGCGTCACGCTCAGTCGCCGCCGCCGTGTGAAGGCTGTTCTGCTGCTGCTGCGCCGCTATTGCCGCGTCGCGCCTCTTGAGCTCCGCCTGGGAGGTCACGAGCTCCGCCTGGGAGGTCACGAGCTCGGCCCGGGAGGTCTCGAGCTCCGCTCGGGAGGTCTCAAGCTCCGCCTGCCACTGCGCCGCCACAAGCTCTGCTCGAGCGGTTTGCTCTGCGAGCGGCGCCGTCAGTAGCGGCAGCCGCGACTGCTTGGCCTTCTCGAGCAATGCCTTGTCGAGCAACGCTTTGTCGAGCAAGGCCAGGAGCGACGCTGCCTCCGCCTCGGTGCGCGCGAGCTCCCTGACTACCGCATCGCGCTCGGCTGCGACACACGCGGCAACCTGCGCCACGTGCGCCGCCTGCGCCGCCTCCACCGTCTCCGCCATTTGCGCCGCCTGCGCCGCCCGCGCCGCTTGCGCCGCTTGCGCCGCCGCCTCCACCGTTTCCGTTAACTGCGCCGCCTGCGCCGCCTGCGCCGCCTGCGCCGCTTCTGCCTGCGCCTTTGCAGCCTCTGCGTCCGCTTTCGCTGCCTCAACCTCGACCCGTGTTGCCTCCGCTTCCCCCTTCGTTGCTTCTGCTTCCCTCTTCGTTGCTTCTGCTTCCCTCTTTGCTGCCTCTGCTTCCCTCTTTGCTGCCTCCGCTTCCCCCTTTGCCGCCTCGGCCTCTGCCCTTGCTACCTCCGCCTCCCCCCTGGCTGACTCCGCTCCCATCTTAGCTGCCTCTGCTTCCATCATTGCTGCCTCTGCTTCCGCCTTTGCTGCCTCCGCTTCCACCTTGACTTTTGCCGCAGCCTCCACCTCCGCTGCCGCTCGTGTCGCCGCTTCCGCCGCCGCTTCCGCCGCAGCAGCCAGCTCAGGTTGCGGCGGCGCCCTATCGAGGGTCGCCGCCGCCGCCGCCACCGCCGCCGCCGCCGCCGCCGCCGCCGCCGCCGCCGCCGCCGCCGCCGCCGCCTCCGCCGCCTCGAGAGCGTGCCCCTCCTCCGCCTCGGCCAGCGCGGCGGCGAGCAGCCCGTGCGCCACGGTGTGCTGCCGCCTCTCTCGCCACAGATCGGCACGCCAAGCACAGGTCTCAGCCAGACTCGAGGGCGATCCCGGCGAGCCCAGGTGCAGCGGCGATAGGGCGACGCTCTTGCGCTCGCGGACCGTTTCTGCGGAGAAGCTGCGGGTGACACCCTCTACGGTCTGGCTGCGGAAGCGGGGCGACTGCGGCGGCGACTGCGGCGACTCGGGCCGACTGCGGGCCACTGCAGCAGCCGCGTCCGCCAACGTTGCCACTGACTTCGCCTTGAGGAGTGGTGGCGGCACCTCCTCTCCCCCGCCAGCTTTTGTATCCAGTACGGGGAGGCGGAGGCCAGGCCGTGTGGCATCTGCCGCCTCCACCTCCGCAGCCTTCGCCGCGCTTGAGCTCGCCTGCAGCAGGGTGGCACGGCCACGGCGCGTGAGCTGAGGCCGGCCGGCATAAGGGCGAGGCAACCCGGACTGGCCCCCCCCCCCCCCCCCCCCCCCCCCCCCACCACCACCACCACCACCACCACACACACACACAGCTCCGACCCGATCCCAGCCCCGACCCCAGACCCGACCCCAGCCCCGACCGCAGCCTCAACCCCCGTCCAGCAGGCGTGTCGCACCTCTGGCGCCACGCGCATCCTGCGCGCCGCCTCCGCCTGAGCAGAGCAGAGCGCATCGTCAGCCTCGGTACATGCCGTGTGCAGCAGCGCCACAGCGGCAGTGAGGTAGGCCAGCCTCTGCTCGCGCTCCTCCTCCTCCTCCCTCCGCTCACTGCGCAGCGCCAGGGTCTCCTCCAGAGCGGCGCCGTCCTCGAGCGCCTCCGCCAGTGCCGCCTCCGCTGCCTCGCGCCGTGCCTCCTCCCTCGCCCTCGCACCCCCCTTGGCCCCGGTACCCTGCGCCTCTGGCTGCGGCTGCAGCTGCGGCCCGGGAGATCGAGATTGAGATCGAGATTGGTCTCGTCGAGAGCGAGGCAGGGAGTCGCCGCGGATCACCTTGGCCGGTGACACGGCCGGTGGAGGGGAGTCCGTTAGGCGCTCTGGCCGCGGCTGCTTCCCCTTCTGCTTCTCCTCCTTGCCTCCAGAACGGCGCTCCCCCTCTACCTCCGAACTGGCTCCCGCTATCGCTGCCGCCGCCCACCGCGACGGGGTATCCGGAGCCTCACCTGGCTCGTCACCTCCCTCATCTGCCTCCTCACCTTCCTCGGCCTCTACGGCCTCCACGGCCTCCACCGCCTCCCTCACCGCCAGCGGGTCGGGCCGCCTCATCGCAGGGGGCGGAGGCCTCTCCGCTCGCTTGGCCTGCGAGCTGGCCTGCTCCTCCACCTGTGCCAGCCACGCCTCATCCTCCTGCTCCTGCGCCGCCGCTGCCGTCAACTGGACTGTGTTGGCGGAGGCGGCGCGGCGCGAGCGTGCCAGTGCCGCTGCTGCGGCCGAGCTCACGTCAGTCACCTCTGCGGCCTCTGAGGGCGGGGGCGACGCCGCGCGTGTCGAGCCACGCTGCTTCGGAGGCGAGCCGCTGCTGCGGCTGCTTGCGGCGGAGGCGGAGGAGGAGGCGGAGCGCCTCCCCCCAAAGGCGCTACCGCCCTTCACTGCAGCCTTGAGGCGCTCGAAGGAAGAGCTCCGCCCCTTGAGTCGCTTGACAGGCACCTTGGCCTTGGCAGCGGCATCTGCGGTGGCGGCGGCCGCGGCGGCAAACTCCTGAAACTTGGAGGAGCCACGGGCGCTCTCCACCACTCCCGGCGCCGAGTGCGTCGCCCCTTGCCTCACCCCTTGCCAGGAAGGCGCGGCCGTAACGACGGCTGAGGTGGCACCGGCTCGGGTCCACGGGTGCGCCGCCGCGGTGGCCGCGCTCATGCGCTGGTGCGGCGCGCGGCAGAGTAGCCCGTCGAGCAGCGGCTGTGCGTGCTGCGAGAGGGTGGCCCACACGGGCGAGGTGAAGGCGGGCGGCACGTTGCCCACCTGAGTCAGATTTGGGGTTGGGGGTGGGGGTGGGGTTGGGGTTCGTGTAGGGCTGACGCAGCAGCAGCGCCAGGGGCAGGTCCTAACCCTTACCCTGACTCTACCCCCAACCCTACCCCTAACGCACCTCGCGCAGCAGCAGCGCCAGGGGCAGGTCCTAACCCTAACCCTGACTCTACCCCCAACCCTACCCCTAACGCACCTCGCGCAGCAGCAGCGCCAGGGGCAGGTCCTAACCCTAACCCTGACTCTACCCCCAACCCTACCCCTAACGCACCTCGCGCAGCAGCAGC
>Ga0209302_10001159_pt1 | contig 15267 bp, 10 predicted proteins | sample ArcOceMetagenome_2_FD_187445 | JGI IMG/M metagenome (GOLD analysis project Ga0209302, IMG submission 187445) | Marine eukaryotic phytoplankton communities from Arctic Ocean - Arctic Ocean ARC135M Metagenome (SPAdes) (version 2) | ecosystem: Environmental > Aquatic > Marine > Oceanic | place... | reverse complement strand
CGCGCTGTACTACTACTACTCTATATACTCTACACTACTCTACTACTTCACTACTCGTACTACTACTACCACCACTACCTCACGACTACTACTACTACCTCACTTCGCCTTCGGAACTGCCGCGGCAGCCACTAGGTACTCGAGACTAGAGTAGCTAAACCCGCAACCGGCTCCTACCTAGCGATCGATCAGGTAGATACCGAGCGTACTGTACCACTACTAGCTGAGGCCCCTCGCCACCTCACGTAGCCCCCTCGCTGCCACAGGCTCCCTGGGAGTAACCCTGCCGCCACTGCGCTCACTGCCCTTCACCCATCTCCACTCACCTCCAGACCCCGCCCGCCGCTTACGCAGCGCCTCCATCGATCGCGTTACGAAGCAAGGTTCTACAGGGGGTAGGGGCACCATTCAAGCCTCGTCATGAATCAGATGAGTTGACATGAGTTTATGTGAAGAGCTCAACACTCATGCCCTTGAGTTGCAACTAGAGCCCAACTCAAACTCACCGCACATGGAATCAGAAGAGCAGACTCGCCAACTCAAGCAACTCAAGTTACAGAGCTCGGATGCGAGTGCTTGTGTGCGAAGTGTGGCCCCTCCAGAGCGTGCAGTGCATCCCTCTACTGGGTGCTGAGCGAGTAATGCCTCCACATGCGGTTGTGCCACTCAGCTGTGCTGCGTGTCACACAATATTATCGCTGCTCACGCGCGAGGCTCTCTGTTTTTCATGAATTCGATTCATGAGTTTTGCCTGAAGTGAAAGTTTTGAGTTGACAAGCGCAAGGGTGCGATTCACCACCTTGAGTTGTCAGCCCCCGGCCAACTCAAGCCTTGAGTTGGCTTCAGGCAGCTGATCACAGATCAAACTCACGAGTCAGCACTGATTCATGACGAGGCTTGGCACTAAAACGCTATTGGCGTGCCTACGTCTCTAGCTCTACTCGCGGTATGAACTTTGCTACGTTATGCAGCGCGCCTTTCGTAAGAATCTCGACGTAGTGCGGCGTGTTGGCCTGTACGGAGCGTACGCACCTCGTCCGTTCCAGCAAGTAAGAGACACTTTTCGGATTTCGCATTTGTTCGCCCCAAAACGCAAAAGGGGCCCCCCATATGCCAAAAATGCGACACGGACATGGACTACCCGTAGGTGGCAGGGCGAGGGGGCAGCACTGCGACAGGACTCCGGACGTGCTTTTTACAAACGTAACGCACTGGTCTCGGACTGTCGGTGACTCTCTCTCTCCGCTGTTCTAAAGTAATTCAATGGTTCTCACGCGGTTCGCGGTTGCCGGGCGTTTGGTTTGGTTTGCTGGTTTAAGGTTTATCGCCCCGGCCGTTGCCCCGCTAGCCTCCGCGCTTTAGTTTACGCTACCGTAGGCTCGCTTCGCGAAGCGCCCGCTTCCATACACACATTTCACACATGACCACCCGCTGGACTTACCCAAACCGGTGGCTCGTCCGCCTTGGCCCTCCACACGTCAGGACTCAGGTCTCTAACCGCCGCGGCCAGCTTCGCACGTACGGGCAGCTCCAGCGCCCCGCGCGCGTCATCTCCGGCTAGAAGATTGGCCTCGTCCCCGCCCGAGCCAGCCACCGTCGCCGCGCCCTGCTCCCCCGGCGACGCGACGAAAAAGTGGTACACCAGCCCCACTGCAATCAGGCACGAGCTGGCGGCCACGAGTATCGGCGTGCGTGTCGAGCCGCCAGTGCCCGCGACGAGCGGCCCGACCTGAGAGGTGAAGGCCACGGGATTGCGGCCCGGCGGCGGCACCACGGGGGGCTTCGCGCGCGTTTTGCGCCTCGCAGCCCGGAGCCAGATAGACAGATAGATAGAGCGAGATAGAGATAGATAGAGATGGATGGAGGTAGAAAGAGATAGATAGGTAAACGCACGGCCAAGCCTGCCGAGACAAGGCTGCCAGCAGGGTATGGGCCGCGGCGCTGCCAGGACGGCGCCTTCAGCGTGCTAGCACTACGGCCAGGCTGAGGAGGAGCTCGGGCAGGCAGAGGAAGAGGTTCATCGTCGCCATGTACTGGCCCGCGCCAGAGGTCTTGGCGGCGGCTTGCCCCACGATGGTGTATGGGATGACGAGGACGCCGGCAAAGGGCAGGCCGAGGCCGACGATGGCGGCGATGGCGAGGGTACGCTGGGTCGCGAAGGCGGTGGTGAGCAGCAGCGCCACGTGCAGCAGCTCGAGCGCCAGCAGGACGCGCCCCTCGCCCCACCGCCTCGAGGCCGCGGGCAGCGTCGGCGCGCACACGAGCGTGATCACCGCCGCGCCTGCCGTGCGAGGAGGGGAACGATGGGGTGGGGTGGCGTGGCGTGGTGTGGCGTGGCGTGGCGTGGCGTGGTGTGGCGTGGCGTGGTGTGAGGCATACGGCGTGCGGGAAGGGCAGGCGAGGGCGGCACACGCCGGCCATGCCGAGGCTATAGGCGCGCGAGCCCTCGTTGTAGGCGAGCTTGGCGGGGTGTTCGTCGGGCAGCGCAGCGTCGGGCGAGCCGCCGAAGAGCTCTGCCCCCATGAAGGCGGGCAGGCATATCCAGGTGGTGGACCACGTGAGGAAGAGGAAGAAGAGGCACGCGAAGACGCCGCGCACGCGCCGCGGCAGCGTTGGCACGAGGCGCAGCGAGGAGAGCAGCGGCCGGAGCGGGTTGCAGTTGCAGCTGAGGCAGCTGAGGCAGCTGAGGCATTCGGCCCGGGCGTCGGGGTGCGGCGGCGGCTCGACGTAGCCAATCTGGTTGACCGCCTGCAGCACGGCGTGTGGCAGGGCTTGTGGCAGGGCGTGTGGCAGGGCTTGTGGCAAGGCGTGTGGCAGGGCGTGTGGCAGGGCGTGTGGCAGGGCGTGTGGCAGGGCGTGTGGCAGGGCGTGTGGCAGGGTCTGCAGGAGAGGGCGCAGGGGGCGTAGGCCTGCCTGCCTCGCGCGCATCGCGAGCATGGTGGGGCTACAACCCTACGCGCCCCAGTCGGCGGCACTACAGCGCTACGCCAGGCTTGCGTACCTGCGTGGCGAGCATCGCGAGTATGCTGAAGCCGAAGAGCGCGCGGCAGTCTTCAAAGAGCGCGCGCTGGCCGGGCACGATGTGACCGGACAGGTCGGGGCGCTGCTGCGCGCTGCTGCCGAAGGCGCTGCTGCCCAAGGTATGCTGGGACTTGCTCGGTAGGCTGTCGGGCAGCAGCGCACCGAATGCGAAGCCCGACACCTTGCCGAGGGAGTCCCACACTGAGAAGAGCGCGTTGGCCAGCGCCTGTCGGGGCAATGGTGCGGGTGCGAGTGCGGGCGCGAGTGCGGGTGGCGGGGCTGGGCGAGAGGGTCCGCGCCAGTGCTCGGTGCGTGCTGTGCTGCTGCTGCTGCCGCCGCCACCGTGGTGGCTGGAGCGCCTCTCGCGCTTGCTGCTCGGGTGGAGCTGGCTAGGGTTAGGGTTAGGGCTAGCGCCTGCTGCTCGGGTGGAGCTGGCTAGGGTTAGGGTTAGGGCTAGCGCCTGCTGCTCGGGTGGAGCGGCGTCGACGACGAGCGTGCGTGCAGGCCCCTGCAGCGCATTGAGGAAGACATCGGCCGACCAGAAGGCGAGCACCGCCAGCACGAGCGCGACCGGGTGCGCGCTGCTGCCCGCGTCGCCGAGCGCGAGGCCGAGGTCGGCGCAGAAGGCCATGAGCAGCATCGAGGCTGAGAGGCCCAGGCTGCCCAGCCACATCCACTGGCGGCGCTTGCCGGCGAAGCAGCGCGACGAGCCGCGCGTGCGATCGCTGAGCTGCCCGACGAGCGGCTGCACGGCCAGGCCGGAGACCGGTCCGGCGAGCCACGCCACCGAGAGTGCCCACGGCGGCAGCCCCAGCTCCTGCAGCAGGGGCCTCACCTTGGCGTACTGCGCGCCCCATGCGATGCCGATGCCGTACATGGGCACGGTGCGCTTGAGCAGGAACGGCACGCTCCGCAATGGTGGCGGCAGAGGGTTCGCCCGCGCAAACGCGAGGGCCTCGAGTGCAGCCGCCTCCCCGAGGGCCTGCCGCCTCTGATCCTCCACCTGCAGCAGCGCCAGCGCTGCTGCCTCCTCCGCTGGAACGACGTCCGCTTGCAGTGCAGGCGTCAGCGTGCGCAGGTCGTCGAATCGGATCGCTGTGAGGTCACCCGCATCCGCGCGGGCGCTTAGCACCATCGACTGCCGTATTCTGCTCGCGTCGAGCCAGCTCACGGGCACCAGCTCAGGTGCGGCCGCCAGGCAGGCGTTCAAGACCGCCTCCTTCAGCTCGTCGAGCGACGCAGCAGCAGTGATGGGCACAGTGATGCTCTTCGCGCACGGGGTGAGCCAGACGTCCCACTGCTGCGCAACCATACGTTTTTGAACACCCACTGCTGCGCAACCAGACGTTTTTTGTTGAACACCCCGACTCGTTCGCGTCGAAACACTGAGCAAACTTCTGGGGGGGCCGGGCCGCCTTTTCCACGTGCTACGGTCACACGGCGTGACATGGGCCACAGTTGGTGGTGCAACTGCGCTCTGCGGAGCGGGAGAGCTTTCTAAGACCTGTGTGCCAGGCTCGACAGAGCCTGCGCCTCTCCTAGCTGATTTGCGCCGCAGGCTCGGACGACAGTGGCGTCTGCGAGCGCGCGTGCTTCGGCCACCAGCACACCACCTCCCCAAACTGATTTGCCGCCCCGCAGGCTCGACTGATGACAATGGTGTCTGTGAAGACGCCATGCTGTGCTGTTGTGCGTCGTGTGGCTGGAGTGTGCGGAGTGGGCGGCAAAAAATGACCCCAGCCCTGGCCCTGGCCCCTAAAAATATTCAAGCTCAATACCATAATTGTTGGGTGGGACGAATATGGTTTTAGAGGCTGCGCGGGCTATAAAAGGCACACCACTTCTTTGATCTAGTGTCATAATGGCGAGCGGGGGTCGGTACACAGACTGAGCACAGACAGAACTTAAGACAGAACAAGAGGATGCTGAATTGGAAGAGGGGTGGTTGGCGGCCTCCTGCTCCTCCGGCTTCCCGTGATCCTGGTAATAGCAGGCGGAATAGGTGTGGTGGGGGTGTAGGAGGTGTAGGAGGTGTAGTAGGTATGGTAGGCGTACCAGGTGTGTACTAGCTAGGCGTGTACTGGCGGCAGCAGTGGGGTAGGGTGAGGAAGAGGTTTGGGCGAGCTCCGGTTTGGCCTCCTCCATCGCTGCCGTGCGCTCGGCTGCAAGCCGCTTCCTTGCGGGGTGGTCGACGAGCTCGCGAGCTCGAACGGCTTGCCGTTGTCGTCGAACCAGCCGCCCTTCTGCTCATCCCAGCAGTAGCCTGCGGGCGCGCGCCCTCGCGGGCGCTTGTTCCGGGTGAGGCCAGCAGCGACGAGGGCAGGTTGGACCGCCTGAGCACATCTCCGGCCGGCGGCGACGTACGTGTCCAAAACCGCAGTTTTCGAGCCGCCCGACGGCATCAGGACCGCTGTTGGCCATGCTTTCTGGCCTTCACATCCCGCTGTTTGCGGGACAAAGGGGCCCCTGGCTGGGGCCCTCGTCGGTGGCACTTTTTCTCCCCGGTTCTTGGAAATGTCTGAGACTTCCATCCGGGAAAATGCTGCGTCTCGCCTCCGTGCTGCTGCTATTTGCTTCCCTATCCTCGACACTGGCTGCCGGATCTGCTCCTAGCCCGAAGAAGCCATCGCCATCACCACCACCGCCTCCATCACCACCCAAGTTGAGCCCAAAGCCACCACCTCAGCCCAAGCCACCTCCGTCGCCGTCACTGCCGCCACCCGCGCCTGAGGGAATCACCTCGCGCCTGCGATTCGTGGACGGCGATGAGGGCGAGGGACTTTGGTCCACCTCCGCCGATGTACTGCCCAAGTACACGGGCGGCGTGCGCTGTGCCATCGGCGGCGTTGTCTTCTTCAAGTGGGAGAAGGCCTGGAGCCACGACCTCGTGCGGCTCGCCTCGCAAGCGCACTACGACTCCTGCGACTTCAGCGACGCGGTATCGCTCGTCGCGCCAACGAGCGGCAGCGGCACGCAGAGCTACTCGTACCATTGCGAGACGCCGGGCGAGGAGGTCTATTTCGCATGCTCCGTCGGCAACCACTGCAATATGGGGCAGAAGGTGGCGCTGACCACTAGCTCCAGTGTCAACGTCCATCCTGCGCCGGGCGGCGTTCACATGGCGTCGCTCGCTGCGACAATGCGCATGCTCAACTATCCGAAAATGGACACGGGCTTTGGCACCGAGGCGCAGGCCAACGCAACGCTCGAGCTCATCTGGTGCCTCGAGGCCCACTGCGCGCCGTCGGGCGGCTCGGCGCGCGACTTCCACCCAGACGCCACGGAGGCGTCGTGCCTCGCCGATGTGCACAACCTGGCCGGATATGTGACGCGGTCGCGCCCGCAGCCGAACTTCCGCCTCGCGCTCGAGTACTATGACGACGCGCTCTCGCATGTGCCGACGCATTGCCCGACGCTCGAGTACCGCACCGAGCTCTTCTTGCAGACCGGCGACGCGTCCGCCGCCGTCAAGGCCGCCCGGCGCCTCTGCGCCGCGTGCGGCCCCGCCTCGGATGTGGTGGAGTTCGCCAAGGCGGCCTTCACGGCCACGCCCATCGCCACCTTCCCCACGGAAGAGTGCGACGCCTTCCAACCGCCGCCGCCGCCGCCGCTCGATTCCTCCGAGTCGAACATAGAGTCGAGCCCCGCGAGCTCGACGAATCCCTCGATCTGGCTAGGGTTAGGGTTAGCCCTCGGGCTAACCCTAACCCTAACAAGGACTCGGACTCGGCACTGAACGCGGGGGTGGTCGTCGGCCCGTGCGCCGGTGGGCGGCGTGGCGGTGGCGGTGGCGCTCGCTCTGTGCGACCACCTGCGCTCAAAGGACGGCGCGGCAGCAAGGTCTAGTGCGAGTTCAAAGCGTCAGTTGTCAATATTCAGATATGATCACGTTGGTTCTGTCAATATTCAGATTATAAGTTTGGCGAGCGCGGCGTCTCAACTGCTCTCTCGAGCGCGTGCGTCTCAACTGCTCTCTCACGAGATGGCACCCGTACCCCAGCTCGCGCTCCTGTCCAAGGACCCCGCCGCGGCGTACGCTAGGCGGTGCCTCGTGACCGGGTCGCTGCGCGAGTGCCACGCTGGCACTGCGAGCGAGCTCACTCTGGCCCTGCCCGCGATGCCGGGCAAGACCCACAGCTCCGTCAACCTGTGCACTTCCGTCTGGTTCCGGGCGGGTCACGCTTCCGAACGAGTCACGCACTCTGCCATTTGCGTGCCACGAGTAACACGCAGGGCGCTGCTGACATTCGGCCCGCTGCAAGCCGCTGGGCAGTACCTGCTAGCCGTCACGGCAGAAGGGTTCCACGTGCCGGGCTCGCCCTTTGTGCTGCGGTGCGTTGCTGCAGCGCCCACGGCCGACCGCAGCCACTTCAAGGAGAGTAGCTACTGCGGCGCGGCGGGGCAGCCCATACGGCTGGTACTCATCGCGTGCGACGCATATGGGAACGCGTGCGGCGGTGCTCCTGTGCCGGTGCCGGTGGTGACGGCGCAGGCGACGCCGGTGGATGGCGATGGGTCGCCATCCGAAGTGCTCGTCGCCGAGGTGTTGCACGAGGGGCAGGGCTACTTCAGTGTGCTGGTGCGGGCCGAGGCGACGGGGCTGTACCGGGTGGCGGCGACGATGGACGGGCGACGCGTCCCGCGCACGTCGGCGCTGCTGGTCACGCCTGGGCCGATGCACGCGCCTAGCTGCACGGTTGATGCAAAGGCGCTGGGCACGGTGTGTGCGGGCGACGCGGCGCGGCTCGTGCTGCAGACGCGCGACGCGCAACACAACCTGTGCGGCGTAGTCGGCGCGGGGTGCACATGGGAGGGTCGGCTAATCGACGACGGTGGCGGCGCGGCGGCGGCGACGGCGGCGGCGGCGGAGGAGGTGGCGGGGGAAGAGGCGGCGGGGGAGAAGGCGGAGGGGGAGAAGGCGGAGGGGAAGGAGACGGCGGCGGACTATGGCTGGGCTGCCGTCGCCGACCGGCGTGATGGCTCGTACGTCGTGACTATGTCGCCGCGCCGCGCAGGGCCGCACGTGCTCCTGCTCACCCCGACGGTGCGCGGCATGCGCAGTGGCGACCCCGCGCTGCGCGTGCCCTTCGAGGTGTGCCCCAGCGCAGGCGGCGCGGGCGGCGCGGGCGGCGGCGCCGACGCTGCGGGGTTCACCGCGCGTGGCACGGGGCTCACCTCGGCCGTGGCGGGTGAGCCCGCCTCGCTGCTCGTCCTTCCTGCCTCGTACGGCGAGGCGCGTGCCGTGGCGGCGCGCGGTTTCGAGGCTCTCGACGCGTGGGTGGAGTGCAGCTGCCCCTGCCCTCGCTGCACCGCGCCGATGTGCGATGCGGAGGAGGACGACATGCGCTGCGGCGGCGGCGGGCCGGTGGTCGCAGTGCACAAGCTGCGCACGCCGCTCGCCGCGCTCCCGGCGCCGCTCGCGGCGGCCGCACTCGCCGCACAGGGGCTGGCGGCGGCCGCCGCAGCTGAGGACGAGCCCTTGCGCATGGAGGCGGCGCTGCTGGAGACGGCGGCGGTCGAGGCGGCGGCAGACTCGGTGGCAGCGGCGGCGGCGGCGGCGCGGCGCGGCGCGCGCGATGCTGAGGCGTGGGTGCTGCACTTCACGTGTCTCCGCGCCGCGCCGCACGCGCAGCTACACATTACTAGCAACGGCAGCCCCGTCGGCGGTGCGCCGTTTCGTCTCGACGTGCGCCCTGCGGCGATCGCGCCGCGCGCATGTGCACTGCTCGACGACGCGGGCGGTGCGGTGACGGCGGGCGAGGCGCTGCTACTCAATCTCGAGCTGCGAGACCGCTTCGGCAACTCGGCACGGCCGGGCAGCGGCGCGGACGTGCGTGTGTTCGCGGGGCGACACGAGACCGATGAGATCGGGGAGATCGCAGCCGAGATCGCAGCCGCCGCCGCCAGGGGCGGCACCTTGGCGACTGGCTGTACCGCCGCCGGCGCAGCCGAGGCGAGCGCAGCCGAGGTGAGCGCAGCCGAGGCGGCGGCTACGTGGGCAGGCACTATGAAGTCGTTTGGCGCAGCGGAGGCGGCGGGCGGCGCCGAGGGGCTGCAGCACAGCCGCGGCTGCGATGCGGTGCAGGCGGCCGACGGATGGTGGCGCCTCCGCTTCGTCACGCGCAGGGCGGGGCGCTACTGGCTGACGGCCTGGGTCGACGGTGTGGCCGTCGGTGCGCCGCGCCACTTCGAGGTGCGACCCGCGGTCGCCTCCGCCGCCGCCTCGTTGCTCAGCCTGGGTCGACGGTCTGGCGCGGCGGCGGGCGATTGGGCCGAGGTGCTCCTCAAAGTGCGCGATGCCGAGGGGAATGGGCGCGGCGTTGGCGGCGTTGGCGGCGTTGGCGGCGTTGGCGGCGACCACGTGGCCTGCGCAGTGGAGGGGTGCGGCGCCGAGGTCACGCCGCTCGAGCACCGCGGCGGCGGCGTGTACGCGTGTCGCGTGAGGGCGCCCGAAGCAGGGGTCGTCACGCTGAGCGGCCACGTGGGCGGGCAGCCCGTGCGCGGTAGCCCTCTGCAAATGAGCTTCGACGGAGGGCCGACGCTCGTCTCGGCGTGCGCGGTGACCGGCGGCGGCTGGCAAGCGCGTGTGCGCGTGGGCGTGCCGCTGCAGGTGACGGTGCGCGCACGCGACGCGCACGGCAACCCGCAGAGCCGCGAGGGTGGCGTTTGCGCGCTGCGCGTGACTCCCCAGGCGCACGCGCACTACGCCCACGTCTCGGCCGTCGAGCGCGAGGTCGGTGTGCACGAGTGCACGTACACGCTTCACTTCTCCGGCAAGTACCTCCTCGCCCTCACGCTTGACGGCACGCACGTGCCTGGCTCGCCCCTGCAGATCGAGGCCGTGGCCGTGGCCAGGGGGGAGGCCGAGCTGCCATGCGCGCGGACGTCCACGCCGGTGCATGGCGAGCAGCGGCGCTCGCGCGCGCGCTCGACCTCGGCGCTCCAGTCGGCGCCGCCTCGGCATCTACAGTCGGGGACGCCTCGGCATCATGCTCGGCATCTACAATCGGCGCCGCCTCGGCATCTACAGTCGGGGACGCCTCGGCGCGGCGTTTCGGCGGCTCTTGTCGGGCGGTCGCGCAGCGTAGGGTTGACGCAGTGGGGCGTGCAGTTCATGGGCGGAGGGGCGCAGTAGATAAGATGATGAGCTGTCTCTCTATACTCCCCCTCCGACCTTAAACGAGAGAGATAAGATAACGATATTCACCAGATATTCATCCCCCCCCCCGCCCCCCGTCTGCTCTGCCCAACCTCCGCGGTGATGAGGCGACAGTGGCCAGGCCTCTTCGCCAGTTTGCTCGTTGTGCATTCCTTCGAGCCTACACATCGGCCAGCTACACTGCTCCGGCCCACGCTGCCTGCCCAGCGCCGCGCTGTCGCTGTGTACGCTGTGCCCGAGTCTGTCGGCGGCGGCGAGCTGCTCACGCTCTCCATGCAGTCGATTCACCTGGCCATGTTTGGGGGCGGGCTCTTGCAGCCCGAGGCGATGGATGGCATGGCCGCGTCGCTCTCGGACACCTTCCGCTCAGTGGGATTCACCGCCGACAAAATGTTTGAGGCCGATTTGGCCGTGGCGGCATTCGTGCTGTGGATAGGCTTCTTCGAGTCGCTATCCTTAGTGCCGGGCAACGAGAGATGGAGGCTCGACGGGCAGCCGGCGCTGAACCCGCTCCGAGGCTTCGGGCGAGACTTGCATAAGACCGTGGTGCCTGCGGCTGGGTATCTGGCCTCGATCGCGCTCTTCCACCATTTTCACCTCGGCACACTGCTCTTCGGTGAGAAGCCGCCGCTCGACTCGCTACCGCCACCCACCTACTGGCGGGTGGTCACCGAGGTGGGCCTGGGCATCTTCCTCTACGACCTCCTCTTCTACCCCTTCCACGCCTCGTTCCACAAGCTGCGTGTCGGCCCGTGGCGCCGCCATCATACGCGCCACCATCAGTGGGCTGGGAAGGAGCGCGTGGCGCACAACGCGGTGGAGACGGTGCAGAACTCGTACCTGGACGCGGGGATCCAGGTGTCCATCAACATCCTGGTGCAGAACATCTCGCCGTGGGGCTACAAGGATCCGCTCTCGCGCGCGCTGCACAACCTGATGGTCACGTACCTGCTCACGGAGGCGCACTCGGGTTACGACTTGCCCTTCATGTCGCACAGGCTCTTCCCGCGCGTCTTTGGCGGCGCGCCGCGCCACGAGCTGCACCACCAGCACGGCAACGTCTACTTCCACCAGTTCTTCATGTGGATCGACGACCTGGCGGGCTTCACGCTGCCCGCCGCACAGCACCCGCGCGGCGGCGCCGCGCTGACGAATGCCGGCGTGGATGCCGAGGACGACGCTCGGGACGAGGCGGAGGAGCGGCTATTGGCAGTCATGCCCTTTCCCGTGCAGACCGCAGACCCTGCTCGGCCCAAGCCTGCTGCCACCAAGGAGGTACTTTAGGCGTTTAGGGCGATCCTGCGCAGGTCGCCGGTGCCAAGGTGGGTGCTGGGGTTCAGGTACTCAAAGGTTAATGTTCTAGGGGCTACTCATATAAGTAAGAGATAAGATGGTTAGCGTATTAGATACTAACGATGCGCGTATTACTCTGTATATTGACCCCCTCGCTGTTTTTCGGCGCCGACCGCGGGGGGCGGCAAGCTTCGAAAGCCGCGAGATGAGAATTAGGTGGTTCTCCCGAGCGCGATCCCTTCGGCCGACCCCGACGACGATGCTCTCCGCCCTCTCTGGATCTGTTGCCTTCTCGCCCACCGCTGGTGTGCGCGCGCCCAGCGCGGCCCGTGCCGCCGTCAACATGGCCGAGTCGGTCCCCATGGACCCCAACGTCCTGGCCAAGTACGAGGGCCTCGCCCAGAAGGGCAAGGTCATGGCCGAGTATGTGTGGATCGATGGTGACCTCACCTGCCGCTCCAAGTGCCGCACCCTCGATGCCAGCAAGATCCCCGAGGACGCCACCAAGCTGCCGCTCTGGAACTACGACGGCTCCTCGACCGGCCAGGCCCCGGGCGATGACTCTGAGGTGATTATCCACCCGAAGGCTATCTACCCTGACCCTTTCCGTGGCGGCGACAACATCCTGGTGCTGTGCGACACCTACACCCCGGGTGGCACGCCGCTGCCCACCAACACCCGCGCGGCTGCCGCTGATGCCTTCAAGGGCGACACCGGTGTTGTCGAGAAGGGCACTGGCTCGTGGTTCGGTCTCGAGCAGGAGTACACCCTGTTCGATCTCGACAAGGTCACCCCGCTCGGCTGGCCCAAGGGCGGCTACCCCGGCCCCCAGGGGCCGTATTACTGCTCCGCCGGCGCCGACCGCGCCTACGGCCGCGCCATCTCCGACGCGCACTACAAGGCGTGCCTCTTCGCTGAGATCGCCATCTCGGGCACGAACGCCGAGGTCATGCCGGGCCAGTGGGAGTTCCAGGTCGGCCCGTCGGTCGGCATCGCCGCTGGCGATGACATGTGGATGTCGCGGTACATTCTGCAGCGTGTCTGCGAGGATTTCCAGGTGTACATGACCCTCGACCCCAAGCCGATCCCGGGCGACTGGAACGGCGCTGGCATGCACACCAACTTCTCCACCGAGAAGATGCGCAATGCGGGCGGCCTCTCGGACATTGTGGCGGCCATCAAGAGGCTGGGCACCAAGCACGACGAGCACATCGCCGAGTACGGTGAGGGCAACGAGCGTCGCCTGACCGGCAAGTACGAGACCGCCGACATGAACACCTTCTCCTTCGGCGTGGCCAACCGTGGCTGCTCCATCCGCATCCCCCGCGCCACCGACACCGAGGGCTGCGGCTACCTCGAGGACCGCCGCCCGTCGTCCAACTGCGACCCGTACGTCGTGACCCGCAAGATCTTCGAGACCTGCACCGACGAGTCCATCCCGGCCTCACCGATCGAGGCGTCCAACGCCGAGCAGATCGCTTAGATTTCTCCCGCATCGCTGGTGGAGTGTAAGGTATTCTAGCTGATGTAAGATAGTCTAGCTGATGTAGCTAGCCATGCGTGCTTCATAGGTTAACTCAGTAATAACCGGAGCCAACCGCCCTAGCCTTTTCTCCGGTGTCTCCGCGCGCCATCCACACGACATCCCCCCCACACGACATCCACAATCAATGTATCTAAGGGTTGCTCCAAGCAGCCCAGACACACACATCAACACATACTACACACATCAAAGATCAATCCAATACGGTCCGGTCCATGGGCAAAAGGGCATGGCAAAAAGCCGTACGTAGCGTATTGCTGCGAATGTTTCCATCCGGACCACGCGTCGCGCACTTCTACGGCCCCCGCTCAGCTTCGGCTCTTCTTCTTGCGGATGCTACCGGGCCCGGGCTTGAGGCCCGTGGCGTTCCTCGGGGCCAGGTACTTGCGCGCGACTGCCGCGTCTTGCATGGCCAGGTTTACCGCCTCCTCTGTGCTGTTCGGCATGTACCGCTGCTCCTCTTCGGAGACGGCGGTTTCGGCCCGCTCGCGCTGCGTGCGCTCCACCAACGGCGATACATGCGTGTCGAGCTCCTTCTGAATCGCCTTCGGCGTCGCGAACTGGGCAAGCAGATCGGCCCTCTCTTGCGGTCCAAGACAGCCAGAGCATCCATACTCATCCTTGCCATCCTTCTCCTGCAGCGGGAGCTCAGACGTGCCCACCAGCCTCGGGCCGAGGCCGAGCGCAGTCGAATCGTCGTCCGGCATGCCACCGCCGCCAAACACCTTGCGCTCAAACTCAAAGACGGTTGCGGTTGTCCCAAAGGACACCCGGCGCTTCTTTTCTTTACGGCCGCTCATCAGGCGTGAAACAAGCTTGTGGGCCGAATTCTGCAGGGAGCCCAACATCTTCCGCGGCAGGGCTGCGACTTCAGCAGCTCCGACCCGTGAGTGCTGCGTCAGCGTGTTTCTCGCTCGCGTCGGACCTGGTGATTTGGGGGAGAGGGTTTACCAGCTCGCGCAAGTGTATTTCACCTGAGCCACAAGATCAGATAAGAGATACAATCTTATCTTATCTTATCTCACAAGATCAGAGAGGATAGATATGATTTATCTCGTGAGCCACACGCCACTATCCTACCGGGCAGTCTGCCGCCGCGTCGAGCGCGGCCTGCAGCCCAGCGTGCTGCGCCGCCTGCGGCAGCGGGTTCGTGCCGTCGACGACGCCGTCCTCGTCGCAGACATTTAGCGCTCTGATGCCGAGCAGCCGGGCGGCGAGGCTCGCCGCGAGCGTGAGGCCGTCGGTCTCGTCAACGCAGAGCAGCAGCAGACGCGGCGCGGCGCCGGTCGCCGGCACGCCGCCGCCGCCGCCGCCGCCGCCGCCGCCGCCGCCGCCGCCGCCGCCGCCGCCGCCGCCGAGCTGCGCGCCCATGCGCACCAGCATGTCTGCCGCCGCGCCGACGGCGCCGCCTGGCTCGAGGCCGCCGCCTGGCGTCGGCGCGGGCTCATCGAGGAGGCGCAGCGGCGCCAACGCAACCGCCGTCGGCACGGCGGCGTGCAGCAGCGCGAGCGCGGTGGCGCGCGCCTCGAGGCCGAGCGCCGCGGCGGCGCACGGCCGCAGCCGGAGCTCGCAGCCCGGCCGCGCCGGCCGCCAGCGCGCGAGCGTGTGCGCCGCCGCCGCCGCGTGCGCCGCGCCCGAAAGGAAGAGCAGCGCGCCCGGCGCGCCGCCGGCCGCCAGCCGCACCGCCGGCGACGGGCTGGGCTTGGCGGCGCTCGAGGTCGATCGTGACGGAGAAGGAGGCCGGCGGGTAGCCACCACCGCCGCCGGCGGCGCTTCGTCGTCGGTCTCGTCGTCGGTCGCGGCCTTCGCGCGCGCAGCTGCTGCGGTCGCCGTGGCCGCCACCACCGTCGCCGCGCCCTGGGCCGCGACGCCGCCAGTGATGTCCTCGGGGCGCAGCGCGGGCGAAGCGATCTGCGGCAGGTTGGCGACGAGGTGCTGGTGGAGGAAGGGGACGTCGTCGAAGTGGACGAGCTGGTGCGGCTGCAGCAGCAGCGCGGCCGCGAGGAACATGAAGGGGTCGGCGCCCCACCGGTGGTCGAAGATGCCTCTCGAGCGGTCGACGTGCTCGAACCACGCCTGGTATGCCTCCGAGCGGCCGTAGGCGACGCGCGTCAGCTGGAAGTTGGTGTAGAACTTGGAGCCGTCCCACCTGCTCAGGGTTCGGGTTCGGGTTCGGGTTCGGGTTCGGGTTCGGGTTCGGGTTCGGGTTCGGGTTCGGGTTCGGGTTCGGGTTCGGGTTCGGGTTCGGGTT
>Ga0209302_10001156_pt1 | contig 15273 bp, 7 predicted proteins | sample ArcOceMetagenome_2_FD_187445 | JGI IMG/M metagenome (GOLD analysis project Ga0209302, IMG submission 187445) | Marine eukaryotic phytoplankton communities from Arctic Ocean - Arctic Ocean ARC135M Metagenome (SPAdes) (version 2) | ecosystem: Environmental > Aquatic > Marine > Oceanic | place... | reverse complement strand
ACGAAGGTCGAAAGATAACAGAAAGATAGGAACTAGATAGAAGGATAGATAGATAGATAGATAGATAGATAGATAATGCATAGATAGATTATGGGGGGGGGTGGGGAGAATTAGGATAAAAATTAGTGATCAATATGCACAAAAACCCTTCCCCCCCCCCTACCACCCCGTCCGACGCGGGGCGATGCCCGCCGTGATGCCCAGGGAGGAGCTGTGGTGGGCCACTAAAGCACAGGCCACTAAAGCGGAGGCGCACAACGCTTGCGCGAACGCGCTGCTTGCCGACGGCCTACCGGGAGACGCCGTTCTCGCCTACACACGCGCCATCAACCTGGCTGGCGGGCTGGCGCGACTTGGCGTCTACTATGCGAATCGATCGCAGGCGAGACTCAAGCTGGAGGAGCACGAGCTGGCGGGCCACGACGCGGCGTTTGCGCTCTCGCTCGACCCAACGCTGTGGAAGGCGCGGCTGCGGCTGATGCGGGCGCTCGAGGCCATCGGCCGCTCAGCCTTAGCCTCCGATGCGGCGAGGGCGCTGCTGGCCGCGAGCCCACCGGCCGCGGCGGCGCAGGAGGCGTCGGCCGTGCTGCGCCGACAGCCCGCCTACTCCGACCCCGCGCCGCGCACCATCGTCCTCTCTCCCACCATGCGGCTCCGGCTCCACGTGGGCGGGCCTGCGCTCGGCGGGCTGCGGCGCGGCGGCTGGCAGGCGTTCACGGTGCGGCTGTGCAATGAGATGGGGCTCTTCGATCAGCAGTGGCCCGGCTGTGGCTCCTCCCTGGTGAGACTGCGCCTTCTTCCGTTGGGCGGCGGCGGCGTGGCGGCGGCAGGCGTCCGGCTGCGGCTGCGGCAGGTGGGGCTGCACGCGGGCGGCGGCGGCGGCGGCAGCGGCGAGGACCCTGCGGCCGCGACGGGCGGGGTGCTGGTGAGGCTGGAGCGGGGCAGGGCGGTGGCGGAGATACGCGCCGAGGGCGGCGTGGAGGGCGGCGTGGAGGGCGGCGTGGAGGGCGGCGTGGAGGGCGGCTGGGGCGGCTGGGCGGTGCTTTGGGCCGCGGTCGCGGCCGTGGCCTCGGGCGACGTGGGTGGAGGCGGAGCAGGTGGCGGCGGCGCGGGCCCGCCCACGCTGGATTTTGTGAGCGCACCCCTGCCGCTGCTGCCGCCTGAGGCGGGGCAGCAGATGGAGCAGAACAATGCGCAGGAAGCGGCACAGGAAGCGGCGCAGGGCGGCGAGGGCGAGGGCGGTGAGGAAGGCGAGGGTGGCGAGCGCGGCGGCACGGCGGCGGCCCTGATTGGCGTGAGCGCGGCGCGGCTGCTCGAGCAGGCTGAGGCGGAGCTGGTCAGCTGCCTGCGGGTGCTGCCAGTGGAGGACGAACAGAAGGAGGGGGTGGAGGGCGCGGCGCGCAGGCACGGCTGCGGCGGCGACGATCTCATGGCGGGAGATGCAGATCTCGCGGGGGATCTCGTGGTGGCGGAGTCCTCTGCCCAGATCTGTGGCAGAGTGTGGGACGGCGCCCTCGCGCTCTCTCGCTGGCTGCGCCGGTGCGACCTCCGTGGCGCGAGCATCGTAGAGCTGGGCAGTGGCTGCGGCGTCTGCGGGCTAGGTGCCGCCGGCCAGGGTGCACGCGTCGTGATGACCGACCTGCCCGAGGCCCTCCCCCTCCTCCGCCTCAACGCCGCCCTCGCCGCGCCGTGCTGCGCCACACCGCCCGCCGTGTGGCCTCTCGAGTGGGGCTGCGATGCCGAGAGTCTTCACCGCGCGCTCGCCGCCCTGCCGCCCGCCCCACCACCCTCGGAGTTACCTCCCTGCCCCGCCGCGGCGGAGGGTGGTATTCCCGAGGGCGGCGGCGGCGCGGCGGCGGCCAGCGGGCAATGGGTGATAAGCAGCGACGTGGTCTACGAGCCCGAGGCTTACGAGCCGCTGCTTGCTACCTTGTGCTCGCTCGCCGCCGGTGGGCTGGCCGGAGGCGGGGCGGGCGGCGCGCGGCCTCGCGTGCTGATGGCGCACCGCTCACGAAACCCGGACGAGTCGCCATGCGGGCTCACAACAAGTCGTCGGCGGCGGTGGCGGTGCCTTGCGCGGGCTGGGCGTGTGGCCTCTTGCAGTGCCGAGGCTGCCGCCCGCGGGTGTTAGTAAGCCCCGGCAGCACGCCATCACCGCGTAATCACCGCGCAGCGCCACTCCGCCTTGCGCTTTGGCTACGCAGGCACCGCTTCTTCACCGCCGCGGCCGCGCGATTCGCTATCTGGGTGCTCGAGGGCCCACCCATGCGGCCGCTCGGCTCAGCCGACGGCGCGCCCGCCATCCCCGTGCGCGGTGGCAGCCCGCGCGCCGGCGCGGGCAACAGGCTCCATGCCGACGACCCCGCAACGGTGAGAATCCTCGAGTTTGAGTTGTTGGGCTAGAGGACTCTCCAAAGGCCGTAAAGTACAGTAGTACACGTGCCAGCCCGCAGCCCCCTGGAAACTGAGCCCGGCTTTTGTGATTTTCGTATGTGGGAGCCGAGAGGGGCGAGGCACAGGCAGCGCGAACCGCGATGCGCGAGCGGCGAGGCCGAGGGGGCGGGGCCCGGGGGGCGCGGGGAGCGCGTGCGCGTGGTTCTGGTTGGCGCATGGCGGCCTGTCCGCGCCTCCGCGAAGAAGAGGAGACTTTTCTAAAGTAGAGTGGATAAAATGTGGGCCATGTGCTCCATGCTAGGAGTGTGTGGTAGTGTAAAGACTGCCTGACTGGCTCGTGTTCTGTACACCTCTTAGCTCTTTGCTCTTTCTACACACTTTATCTTTAATTCAACCCGGCAGCGCTAGCGGCAAGCCAGGCGCCGCGTGGGCGCGTGGCGTGGCCTGCGTTCACCGTGCGTCCTCCCCCAGACCTGCACCCGCCTCCGCCTCCACGGCACCACCAATCTCTAACCCTGACCCACGCTCTGTCTCGGCACTGCCCCCCTCGGGGGCGGTTGGCCCACCCGCCGCACCTTCGGCCGCCACGGCCGGTGAGGCAGACTGCGGTGCCCGTACGCACACGCCCGACGCGGTGGTCTGCGTGCGGAAGCGAGGGGGGGCGCCCACGCCCGTGCCTGCGGCGGCATGCAGCAAGCAGAGCCAGCCCTCGTCGAACTGCTCGACCTCGACGCCATCGAGCGGCGGCGGCGGCGGCGGCGGCGCGGCGGGCAGCCACCTCTCGTCGAGCGCGAGGCGTAGGTAGTCGTGCGCGAGCCGCTGGAGCAGCTGCGCGTGCCAGCCGTTGTTGGCTGAGAGCATAGGGTTGGCGTTGATCTCGATGAGCACGGGCCGCCCCTCCGCAGTGATCATGAAGTCGTAGCCGAAGAGCGCCACCACGCCGAGCCCCGCCCTGCGCCGCGCCTCGCCCCCCCGCCCCGCCGCCGCTAGCCCGCTCAGCAGCGCGCCACGCGCGGCGAGCGTGGCGTCGGCCATCGTGGCGAACATCTGTGGCAGCACCTCCTCGCGCAGCCGGAGGTGCGGCGCGTCGCGCTGCAGCGCCGCGAGCGAGGCGGTGTTGCCCTCCTCGTGCTCGCCCAGGCTCTCGTGCTGCCGCTGCAGGCAGTGGTTGGTGAGGTGCACGCGCTGCGCCTCGGCGTCCGAGGTCGCGGCCTCGGTCGAGTAGGGGGCGGAGGAGGTGCGCAGGTAGCCCTCGCGGTAGGCCCAGCACGCGAGGCCGAGGGGCGAGGCGTCCGAGGCGATGGCGGCCCACATGCGCACGTCGAACTTGCGCTGCTCGAAGAGGAGCGGCGCCTCGATGTACTTCTGTGCGACCCATGCGGTGACGCTCCGCTGCGAGGAGGCGCGCAGCAGGGCCTCCGCCTCGCACAGGCTCGATCCGATCCAGATGCCCTCGCCGCCGCTGCCCCGCGCAGGCTTGAGCAGCCACAGGTTACGGGCGCACCACGAGGTGGGCACGCGCGGCTCGCGCGCAGCGGCGGCCGCGGCGTGCGCGGCCGCAAACGGCGCCCACGCGGGGAGGGAGGCGAGGGGCCGCGCCTCCCGGAAGAGGGAGGGCAGCTCGAACGAGAGCGGCAGCAGCGCGGCGTCCGCCTGGCCGAAGGGATCGACGCCCCTCGCCTCGTAGTAGGACAGCAGCGCGCGCAGCATCCGGTCTTTCTCCGTCAGCGTCTCGCTGCCGTGCCATCGGTTGACGACGACCGACGAGGTGTCAGGATGCTTCGGTGGCATGTGTCGCCAGCAGAAGGAGACCCCGCCGCGACCACTGGCCCGCTGCAGCGCCTCGTGGCAGCGAACGTTCTGTGCGGCCCTCTGCCAGCCAGTGGTGGCAGGCTGTCTGGGAGGCGGAGCAGATTCTCGAGCCTCGTCGCTGGCCGCGTCGTCGTGTGCAGTAGTCCCATCGCGCCAGTCCAACCGCTTCGCAAAGGCCGCGCGCAAGCTCTGCGAGGCAGTGCCTTCAAAGATAACGTAGCACTTCTTCCGAATGCCGACACCACGACTGCTCCCGAGTGCTGGCGAGCAGTGGGCTGGGCTCTCGGCCGACTTTGCCGCGTGTTTTCTGGATGTTGCCACCACATCGGTGGTGGCGCTCGGGTTAGCGGCAGCGTAGGGCTTCTTGAGCTGCTTCACCATCTACTGTTCGGAAACGAGGGAGGTCCGGTATCCGGGGCCGCGGCGGCATCCGCCGTGAATATGTACACATAGTTCTTTACAAATCAACGCGCATGGCTTACTACCTCTCGTCCTCCTCCCCTTCTCTTCCTGCGCAAAACAGATCCGTTCGGGACCTCGCCTGCTCGCAAATAGCCAGGGGTGCCGCTTACTTCTTGTTTGCGGGGGTGTAGCCCGCCTTGAAGCCGGGCGCATCGCCGGGCAGCGTCTGGTAGAAGGAGTAGCCCATCGAGCCAGACTGGTCCATGACCGTGTCCGTGGTCGGCGCGCCGGCGTTGCGGCGCTGCGTGGGGTTCCAGATGGTGAGCTCCGTGTTGTACTGGTCGGTGATCTTGGCCGCGGCGATGAACTTCTTCAGGTCGGCCTGCGAGTCGCCGCCCGCGGCCGCCGTCTTGATGATCTTATCCGAGAGCAGCGTCAGCTCCTTCTTGACCGCCTTGGCCTCACCCGCCACATTCGTGCGGTACTGCGGGGCAAGCAGGCGCGGGCGCTGAGTGGGGTGCTGAGTGGGGCGTTCCGCTGCACGCCTAAAGAATTTGCGTGGCGACTCACCGCGCCCGAGAGGAAGAGGGTGAAGGCGGCCTTCTCCTCGGCGACCGCGGCGGGCGCCTTGCCCTGCCGAGTTCAAACGCACGTGTGAACACACATGTGCATGCACAGCATGCACATGTGCATGCATGTGCATGCATGTGCATGCATGTGCATGTTGTGACATCTGCATGTGTGCATGTCTTGTGCAATGTTCATGTTGTGCATGTGCATGTTGTGCATGTGCATGTGCATGTTGCTGTATGTGGCAGCAAGGTGGGAGGTGAGGGCGGTGGCGAGGGGTCCATGGACGGAGGGTGCGGATAATCGGTGGGACGGACCTGCAGGGCGAAGATGCGGGAGCCGTAGATGCCGCGCGCGCGGAGCTGGGTCGCAGCAGAGTTGGCACCGTCCGCCTGAGCCGCAAGGGGCATGAACATAGCGCCCGCAGCGGTGGTCAGCAGTGCGCGACGCGAGACGTCGGCGGTCATGGAGACCGTGGAGCGCGACGAGACGCGGCTCGTGATCGGGGCCGAGAAGGAGGAGGGGGCAAGGGCAGCAAAGGACAGCATAATAAGGGCGACGAGTGGTCTGCGCACAAAGAGGAAAGGCCGTGAGCGCATGGAGACGCTGGGGCGGGCGCACGGGCGGGTGGTCGCGGCCCAGCTGGTGCAGTGGGCCCACGCCGTGTGCGCGTGCTGTGCTTTGGTCCAAGGGGCTAACTGTGGGCAGCGCAGGCAGGACGAAAAGGGACACGCGAGGACGCGGCGATGCACATTGAGATCTCGGATAATAAGGGCTGTCCGCGTGATTCCTCCCTGTACTCGAATACTCTTATCTCTTACTATAGGGTCGCGCCAGACCTCCGTAGATCGGCGTGGCTTTCAGGACAGCCGCTGCTTATCTCTCTTAGCTATCTTATCTATCTTATCTCTCTTTTTTCTCTCTTATCTCTTTTAGTGTGTTATTGTTTGTTTTGGGGGAAGAATTTGGATAAAAAATTAGGTTAAATTAGGTCAAATTAGGTCAAATTAGGTCAAGTTTGATCAAATTAGGTCAAATTAGGTCAAATTAGGTCAAATTAGGTCAAATTTGTTGGTCAAAAGGTCAAATTTGTAGGTCAAAATGTTTATCTAAATTCTTCCCCCCCCCAACAAAACACAATTTCTGCTATTATAAAAACCCTGCTTCCGCTCACCTGGTTTTCTCCAGTCCGAGAGAGTGTTGGTGGCCGTCCCGACCCGCGACCGACGCTCGCAGGGACAGACCATCAACCCTCGCGATGCCTGCCTCGCTGCTGTACGAGGCTACCAAAGCGCTGACGCAGGAGGAGCTGTCGGCGCTCGGTTCCAATGGGCTGCTCGAGCTCTGCGCCCTCGACCGCCGCTTCCACCCGTGCGCCAGCCGCCCTCCCTGCGCGCGGCATGAGGCCTGTCCCACCACCCCCTTCCCCGTGCTGCGCGTGCAGGTTTGAGCACTCGCTCTTTGGACCGGCAGCCGAAGGGTTCATGCGCGGTCTACAGACGGCGGAGGCGACTGCAAAGGTCGACCGCACCCTCGGCAGCTTCCTGCAACTCCTCTCGCCTCACTTCCTGCACAGCGCGGCGCACAAGGCCCTCGAGTTCCTGATCCGGCGCTTCGAGATCCACAAGTACAACACGGACGCCGTCCTCGCGTGCGTCCTGCCTTACCACGGCACCCGCTGGTTTGTGAGGATGGTGCAGCTGCTGCGGCTGAAGGAGACCTGCTGGAGCTGGCTGCAGGGCAAGCACGGGTCATCGCCGCCTGCCCGCGCCACCTTCGTCGCGCGCTGCCGCAAGGATGCGCGCGTGCTCAAGCAGCTCTGCCTGCTCGGCCTGAGCGAGGCCCAGGAGCCATGCAGCCGCGGCCGCGTCGCCTTCACGACGGTCGTCGTGCTCGAGATGCTATCTGCCTCGCCCAGCTGCTCCGAGGTGCGCCTCGCGGGAAGGCAGGGGAGGCGGGGCAGGCGGGGCAGGCGGGGCAGGAGGAAGGCGCGAGGGAATGGGGCGTGCGCGTGCGCCCTCATGCCTATGTGCCTGCGTGTATGCGTGCGCGCCTGCGTGCGTGCGCGCCTGCGTGCTTGCGTGCCGTGCCGTGCGTGTGTGCGTACCGCGCGCAGGCCGAGCGACCACCCCCACCCCCTGCCGTGCTGCCGCGCTCACTCGGTGCCGCCCTCGCTTAGTGCCGCCCCCCCCCCCTGCGCAGGCCGAATTCCTCGTCCTGCTGCCGCACGTCTTCCGCCTCCTCGCGCCCCAGATGCCCGCGCACGCGCAGACCGCCGCCCAGATGTTGGTCGCGCAGCTCTCCGCGCGCGCGCACCTCTCGCGCGAGTCGGCGGTGGCGCTCGCCGACCGGCTGTGCGCCTGCCTCGCGGGCCCGCACGCGCGCACGGTTGCCAAGACATGCATGCAGTGCCTCGTGTCTCTGCTGCGCCGGCAGCGTGTGACGGCGCAGCTCGAGTGGCCGAGCAGCGCGGGAGGGCGCGAGGCTTGCTGGCTCGTGGCGCTGCTCGAGCTCGGCGACAGCTCGGACGTGACGCTGCTGCTGCGCCCCGTCTTCCGCATGCTCGCCACCGCCCCCGCCGACACCGTTGGCAGCGCCGGCAGCTCCGACAGCGCCGACGTGCTGCAGCGGATACGCTCGCTGCCGCTCGACGCGCGCACCATCTCCAGCCTCCTCTTTCACCTCGAGGCGTGCGGCGAGGCGGAGGCGAGCGAGTTCTTGCGCGCCCAGATCCGCTCGGCCGCCCAAAAGGGCGGCGCGGCCGAGGACGAGCCGCCGTGCGCGCCCGAGCACGGTAGCGCGGTGCAGCGCATCCTCGGCTTGCAGCGGCTGCACGAGCTCAGCCACGACGGCGCGCCGCTGCCGCGCCTCGCGCGCGTCGCCGCCATGTCGCGCGCCGAGCTCGCCGACTCGCTCCGCCGCCGCCTCGGCGACAGCGCGCCGGTGGCCGCCTGCGCGCTGCGGCTGCGCTCGCTGCCGCGGCTGCTGCCGCCGCAGCAGCTCGAGCGCGCGCTGCTCGCGCAGCTGCGCCGCGGCGCCGCCGATGCCGCCTCGCGCGGCCTGGTGGCGCACGCGCTGCAGCTGCTCGCGGCGGGCGGCGGGCCGCGGCTCGCCGCGCTCGGCGCGCTGCCGCCCGCGCTGCTCGCCCTCGCGCGGCGCTGCGGCGCGTCGGACGCCCTCGGGCTGTGCGCGCTGCTGCAGCAGCCGCACGCCGAGCCCGCCGCGCCGCTCCTCGTGCTGGGGCACTGGCTGGGCGGCGACGCGGCGGCGGCCGACGGCGCGGCGGGCGGCGCGGCGGGCGGCGCGGCGGGCGGCGCGGCGGGCGGCGCGGCGGGCGGCGCGGCGGGCGGCGCGGCGCGGCTGCGTGTGCTGGGCGTCGTGGCCGAGACGCTGCTGCAGCTCGGCCTCCGCTTCGACCGGCACAGGCCCTTCGCCGCGACCGACACGGCACGGCTGCATGCGGCCGATGCCGCGGGCCAGCTGCAGCCGGCAGACCCGGGCCGGCTGCAGGCGCTGGTCAGCCTCTCGGGCGCGCCGGCCGGGGCGCCCGGCGCGCTCAGCCCGGCGGCCCTGACGCTCTGGTGCGCCGAGCGGCTGCTGCACGCGCTGCCGGCCGCGGCCTCGCTGCCCGCCGAGGCGCAGCGCGAGCACGAGGTGCTGCTGCGGCGGCTCTGCAGCCTTTGCCTCGGAGTGCGCGAGGCGAGCGGCGTGCTCGCGCTGCGCGTGCTGCTGCGGCAGCAGTGGAGCAGCCCGCTGCTCGCGCCGCGTCTCGCAGGCTGCTGGGCGGCACTCCGCGCGCCCACGCTGCGCGGCGGTGCAGAGGCCATCGCCGCCGACGGTGCCGCCGCCGCCGCCGCCCACGGCCGCCGCCTGCGGCGCGTGCGGCTGCGTGCCCTCCAGCTCACGGCGGTGCACCTGCGCTCGCTTGCCGCCGCCGCCGCCGCGCCGCCGAAGGCCGGCAAGGCCGGCAAGGCCGGCAAGGCCGGCAAGGCGGGCGCCATTGAACGGGCGACGCCGCCCGACGCGAGCGGCGGCGCCGCGCTGCAGCTCGGCCGCGCCTCGCAGCAGATGCTGCTGCCGCTGCTGCTGCAGCTGGGCGGGCCCGATGAGCTGTGCCGCGGCATCGCGCGCCAGTGCGTGCGCGAGCTGTGCGCCGCGCCCGACGCCGCGCCCGACGCCGCGCCCGCCGCCGCGCCCGCCGCGGGCGGCGTGGGGCAGCCCCTCCCGCCGCCGCTCGCCGCCGCCCTCGTGGCCTCGCTTCGCCTCGACGGCGCGCCGCGGCTGCTGGCGCAGATGCTCGCGCAGCTCCCGGACCAGATCGCCGGGCAGATGCTCGTCCACCTCGCGTCGCAGCTCCACGCCACGCTCGCCGCCGAGCTCACCGCCAACGGCGGCGGCCTTGCGCTCGCGACGCCGCCACGCCACGCCGCCGCCGCCGCCGCCACCGCGGCGGCCAGCGGCGGCGGCGGCGGCGGTCTTGCGCTCGCGACGCCCTGCACTGCGCTGCTGCGCGCGCTGCTGGCGGCGCGGATGCAGCCTCCGCCCGCAGCGCACGTGCTTCTGCTGCTGCGCACGCTGCTGCTCCCCGCACTCCACCTCCTCCGCCGCCGCGCCCAGCGGGCGGCGGCGGACGACGACGACGAGGCCGAGGCCGGGGCCGGGGCGGGGGTGGCGGCGACGGCTGCAGAGGAGGAGGAGGAGCAGGCGGAGGCAGAGCTGGTGGCACTGCTGATGGCGCTGGTGCGGCTGCCCACCGCGGCTCTCCTCGCCGAGCTCGCGCCGCGTGAGGCCGAGGCGTGCGTCGGCCCGCTGCTCGCGGCGCTCACGGTGCACCGCGGCCTGGCGGTGCCGCTCCACCTGGTGCCGCTGCACATCGCCGCGCTCGAGGCCATCGACGCGCCGCTCTACCGCGCGTTGGGCACCGAGGCGCGCGAGCAGCTCTTCTCGGCCCTCTGCGACTGCCTGCAGCAGGGCCCCGCCGTGCGCACGCCGCCCGTGGCCTCCGCAGCCGAGGGCTCCATCGCGCCCCTCGCCGCGATGGCCGCCGCCGCGCAGCGCTCCGCCGCCGCGCTGCAGGCCACCATGCACGCGCTGCCGCTCGACGCGGCGGCCTTCGCGCGCCGGCTGCAGCGGGCGCTCGGCTCGGCGGGCGGCGGCTCGGCCGCGGCGCGCCAGGCGGCGCTCTCGCACTGCGTCGTGACGCTCGAGGTGCTGCAGCCCTACGTGCAGCTCCGGCGCGGCGTGGCGCTGCCCCACGCCGAGCAGCTCGTCGCGCCGCTCTTTCAGCTGCTCGCCGAGCTGCGCGCGCCGACGGAGGACTACGCCGCCGACGACGTGACCGACTACGACGTGACCGACTACCTCGCGCAGCTCGCCCTCGCCGCGCTCAGCGACGTCTGCGGCGGCGGCGCCGCGCTCGACGAGTCGGCCCCGCCGCCCAAGACCGCGGAGGCCGCCGCCGCGCAGGCCGCCGCCGCCGCCGCCGCCGCCGCGGAGGCGGTCGCCGCCGCGCCGTCCGACAGGCAGCCGGCGCTGGCGCGCGCGGTCTCCGAGCACTTTGATCTGCCGCTGCTCGTCGCGTGGCTGCACGACCCCTCGCGCCCCGAGGTGGCGCACCACGTGCTCGGCCTGCTGCGCGTGGGCGCGTGGCTGCTGCCCGAGGCGGCGCTGCAGCAGGTCATGCCCCTCTTCGCGTCGGTGGGGCAGGCCGCGCTCTGGCGCGACAGCGACGCCTCGCTCGGCGCGGTGCAGCAGGCCATGCAGGCGCTGCTGCCCATCATGCTGCGCAAGGGCCTGCAGGTGCGCCCGCTGCTGCGCGGCTGCGTGCGGCTCGCGCTCGCGCTGCCAGCGCAGCGGAGGCTCGGGCTGCTCGACGGCATCATCGACACGCTGCTCGGCCCGCGGCACACCTCCGCCGCCGCCGCCGGCGAGGCGCGCGTCATCGCGGGCGCCGACCACCTGCACTGCGTCGCGCTGCTGCTGCTGCAGCGCCACCTCGCCGCGCTCAGCGCCGCCGCCGCCGCCGAGGGGGAGGAGGACGAGGAGGACTCCGACTCCGACGACTCGGACGACGGGGCCGCCGCCGCCGCCGCCACGCACCGTCGCGCCCTGACGCAGGTCGACGCCGCCCCGGACGACCACATGCGGCTGTGCACGGCGCTGTGCGGCGGCGCGCGGCCCGAGGTGCAGATGCGGCTCTACGCGCTGCTCGTCGGCACGATGCTCCGGCTGCCGCCGCAGCACGCCACCGCCGCCAAGCCCAAGGCCAAGGCGGGCGCTGCGGCGCCAGCCGACGGCGCGCCGCCGACGCGCGCGCTCAAGCTGCTGCTCGTCGCCTTCGTGACGAAGCAGCTCGAGACCAACGCGCTGCGCTTCAAGATCGAGAGCGCCGCGGACACGGGCGCGCTGCGCGAGGCGGCGCGCATCCTCTTCGACGTGCTCGTCGTCACCGCGGAGCACGCGATGGCGCAGGCGGCCGTGGCGCAGCAGCAGCAGGCCAAGGCGAGCGCGGCGGGCGCGGCGGCGGGCGCGGCGGTGGCGGCGGAGCACGCGCTGTGGTCGGGCCTCGCGCGCAACGCGCAGGCCGTGGTCTCGACGCTCTCGACCCTGCTGCCGCCCGCCACCTTCATGCAGCCCATCGCGCGGCTGCTCGGCTGCGGCGACTCGGCCGTGCAGACCTTCGCCGTGCGGCTGCTGCGCGCGCAGCTCGACCGGCCGCAGCGCGAGCTCCAGACCGATGGTACCGCCGCGCAGGTGGCCGAGATGACCGCCTCCATCCGCGCGCTGCTCCCGCCCGTCGCCGCCGCCGGTGCGACGCCGCCGCCGACGCCGACGACGCCGACGCGCAACCAGCAGGCGGCGCTGCTCTCGCTCGAGATCCTCGCGCGCACCTTCGCGGCCGCGCACCCCGAGCCCTTCGAGCGCACGCTGCCCGCCGCCGCCGCGGCCGCGCGCTCGGCGACCGAGGCGGTGCGCAGCAGCGGCCTCGTGCTCTGCGCGACGCTGGTGCGCGAGCTGGGCGCGCGCTGCGTGCCGCACCTACCCGTGCTCGTGCCACAGCTGCTCGAGGTGCTCGAGGCCGTCACCGTGCCGCACCGCGCCACGCCGCGCGAGGCGGCAGAGGCGGCGCTGCTCGTGAGCACATGGTGCGAGGGCGTCGGCCGCGCGCTCGCGGCGTCGCTGCCGCAGTTCATCTCGCCCTACCTGCCGCGGCTGCTGCGTGCGCTGCTGTGCGCCGCCGAGCTGCCGCCCGCCGCGCAGGGCGGCGTCGAGCTGGGCGCGGCGGTACGCGGGCTGCAACTCACACTGGCGGAGACTTTGCCAACGCGGCTGCTCGTGCCGCCGCTGCTCGACGCCGCGGGGGCCGCGCAGCAGCTCGGCCCAGCGGCCACCACGCTGCTGCTCGGCACGCTCCGCATGAGCCTGCAGCGGCGGCCGCAGGCGGAGGTTCAGGCGCTGCACAAGCCCGCCTTCCAGCTGCTGCTCGGCCTCGCGCGCTACCGCACCTCGCGCTGCAGTGAGGCCCTCGTGCCGTCGGAGGCGCACACGCCGGAGGTCGCCGGCGCGCGCGGCGCCGCGCGCGCCGTCGAGGCGGCGCTGAGCGACGCCTTCGTCCACCTGACCGTGCAACTCACCGAGCAGCAGTTTCGCCCGCTCTTCCTCCGGCTGCTGTCATGGGCCTTCCCCGCCGACGAGACCGACGTCGTGCCCGCGCGCGCGCTCTCCTTCTTCCGCGTCATCGCCGGCGCGCAGGCCAAGCTGCAGAGCCTCTTCGGCGCCTACTTCGCCCTCGCGCTGCCGCACGCGCGCCGCGTCCTCGCGAGCGCCACGCACCCGCCTGCTGCCGCGGCGGCCGCGGCGGCCGCGGCGCCCGCGTCGGCGTCGAAGAAGAAGCGGAAGCGGCTGTCCGAGGGCGGCGCGGCGGCGCTGCCGTGCAGCGCGACCGACGCGGCGCTGCTGCACGCGGCGCTCGGCTTCGTCACGCGCGGACTGAAGCACGACGGCCGCCGCGCCGCGCCCATCGCCGAGATCCACGAGCTCGAGGCGCCGCTGCTCGCGCGCCTCGGCTGGCCCCACGCCGAGGGCACGCTCGCGGTCGCCGTGCGCGCGCGCGCCGAGCCCGCGCTGCTCGACGCGGTGGGTCAGCTCGTGCTCGTGCTCGGCGTCGACGGGTGCAAGCGGCTGCACTACGAGCTCTGCGTCGCCACGCGCTCCGAGACGACGCGCCGCAAGCTGGCGGCGGTGCGCGGCCTCGCGCGCCTCTACAGCGCGCTCAAGGAGAGCGCGCCCGCCCACATCCCCGAGGCCGTGCCCTTCGTGGCCGAGCTGGTCGAGGACGGCGAGCTCGAGGTGCGGCAGGAGGCGCTCGCGCTCATGCGCAGCCTCGAGCAGCTGACGGGCGAGGAGCTGATGCACTAAGTGAGCAGCCGAGGCTTACTTGGATGAGCGTGCCGTTGGCACTCTCGCACGTACTCAGAGGGTCGCGGCGGTAAATTTCCGGTTGTGTGTTGTATGCCCCTCCGCTTTCCGGCGGCGCGTCATTGCACCCCATTTATATCGTTCGATGCTAGGGACGAATGGTGGACTTTTTTCTCGTCCCCACATTTTTAGGGTGCCGCGCCAAGAGGGCGCGTGCGCAAAGTCCAAGAAGGGGCACTGCCTCTCCATGCCGGATCGCACCCGTGCCTCACTGCTCGCATCGCTGCTCTGCCTTTGCGCCGCTCTGGACGTTAGCCATACGTGCGGCCACAGATCTGTGCGCCAAGCACGGCTACGACGAGGCCGCACCTCACGGCCCGTGGCCGCTGCAGGCGCCAAGGTGCGCTTGACGCTGGATCTGGGCAAGGATGGCGAGCCGAAGGGCGAGACGAGCGTGGTCTTCACGCCGCTACTGTCGCGCTCCGTCTTCGTGCAGGTCGACCTGCGCGTCCCTCTCGGCATGGTCATCGAGGAGACCGAGAAAGACGACCCGTTCCCCGGGCGCGTGATAGTGACAGGAGCGCTGCCAGGCTACTCTGCGAATGGCAAGGTGCTGGCCGGTGACTTTGTGCGCGGCGTCACTGCGTACCGCACGATCATGACCGGCGCGCCCATGTGGCAGCAGGTCATCTCGTACACGCCGCAGGGCAAGATGCAGCTCAAGCGCCTCTTCTTCCGAACCGAGGGCGCCACCTTCGAGGACGTCAGAGAAGCCATCGCGAGCCACCGCGAGGAAGGTGCCAACCAGACGGTCTCACTCGTGCTCGAGCGGCCTGTGGACGTCGGGTCGGGCCAGGAGGGGACGCCGCGGCTGGAGCTGGACGAGCTCGCGGCGGGGCGAGATAAATTGCAGGATATCATCATCAGCGACCTGAAGAAGGGCGGGGTGAAATCACAGGCCGAGGAGGAGCTAGATCAGCTCTCGGTGCCCGAGAGAGCGAACAAGCTACTGAGTCCCGACGACGACATCTTCAAACGCAATCTGTGACGCGCGGGAAGCAGGCCCGGCGCGTAGGACCGGGTATACTTTAGAGGTACTGTGAACTGAATCACACCGTTGTCACACGCTGCTATTTAAGTCTCTTGAACACCATCACTGGGTATTTACCAGCCTTGGGCGTGCCGCGCCGTTGCCCCACCTGCCCCCTACCAGGACTGTGAGAGGTGAGGAGGATTTCTTTATTGCGAACGTAGTGTTTCTCTTACTCTTTCAACACCTCTAAAGTACCGTATCTCTAGAGCTCCACACACACGGCGAAACAGGGAACACATGCCCCCGGCCAGTTACTCTTACATTTTCGAAACACCAGCCTGGCACGACTCGATTCTTGGTGTTCACTTGGCACATTCCTATTTCCTACTGCTATAGATTTTGCGATACACACATATACATATATCGATATAATACAGTTATTACCGACAAATATAAACCACAATCGAACTTCATAATATATCGTGGCAGGGGCACGGAGGCCCCCAGCCCTCGGGGCGCGGCGAGGGGACGAGGCGCCCGCTGGGCGGCCGGCTCGGCACCCGCTCCGGGGGTGGCGCTCAGCACAGGGCTCATATCCGATCGACCTCGACGTCCTCGTCGTCACCCACCGCGGAGCCCGCGCC
>Ga0209302_10001152_pt1 | contig 15299 bp, 11 predicted proteins | sample ArcOceMetagenome_2_FD_187445 | JGI IMG/M metagenome (GOLD analysis project Ga0209302, IMG submission 187445) | Marine eukaryotic phytoplankton communities from Arctic Ocean - Arctic Ocean ARC135M Metagenome (SPAdes) (version 2) | ecosystem: Environmental > Aquatic > Marine > Oceanic | place... | reverse complement strand
GGGGGGGCGGGGGAGCGCGATGCACAGAGAGACGTGCCCCACGCCGAGGCAGTGGTCTCAGACGTACCCCACGCCGAGGCCTAGCGACGCGCATGCCCTGCCGTCCGACACTAGCCCGACACGCCGAGCGCAGTCCTCCCCGGCCCAGCTCTGGCTGGCTTGCTTTGTTCAAGGTGGTGATGATGGATGAGTGCATGCCCTGGCGGTCGACTCGCGGTGGCTCGAAGTGCGGCCCGAATGCCGGAAAGCCGAAGGTGAGAAAGAGCCCGTGTGATCGCCTCTTTTCTGTCCAACAAGTTTAAGTCAAAGACAGACAAACAGCTGACACCTGACCTAGATACAGAACCTTAACAATAGAGAAAGGGGCTGAAGAAAGTGGACAGAGTTGAGTCAGTGAGTGGTGATACCGGACATGCTTGCCGGTCGCCCCGCCTATGTATGGGCGTCCGGCACCTGCGTGGCTACGTGGCTGAGTACCGCTCCTCGGCCTCTGCTCCGGCGGGTGTCAGTGTCTGATAGCAGGAAAACTACGGAGCTCACCCTGCCGCCTCGGTGGAGCCACCGACGCCAAGCAGGCAGGCAGGGGCCTACGCGCGGCGGCACGGCCTTGTGCCAGCAGCGCTCTTCGGCGCGTGGTTGCCACGGCTGAGGTCTTAGCTGAGGATGGTCTCTCGGCGCAGCGGGCCACCCCCGCCTCTGGGGGCGGCGGCGGCGGCGGCAACGTGAGCCGGGGAACGCTCCGTGGCGATGCGGCCGGCTACATCCGCCGGCCTCGGCGCGCACGGGGGCCTGGAGCAACCAAGCTCCACAACCCCTTAAACCTGGCCAAAAGGATCCCCTCGGTAACCGAGGGGTAGGTGACCTCACGACAAATATGCCACATGCCACAAGGCCCCCCTTGCCCGGATGGCGTCCTCCAGGTATCCTCCAGGATCCTTCTAGTTTCGCCTTCGCTTGGGCTGAAGGACTGGAGGTTGCGCTCGACGGCTTGCATGGCTGAATCGTCTGATTCAAACCAGTGTGTGTGTCATAGCCCGTGTCCGGGGTGAGAGGCGCACGGGCGCTCAGTCTCACAAATGAGGACCGTACTCAAGCGTGCTTAGTTGGATCCAAGCGCTTGCTGTTGTAAGCTCAAGCGTGCTTTGCTGTTGTAAGCTCGAATAAACTCTAAACTCTGAACTCTGGATCCATTCGTGGAACCACCCGCCTGCGTGAGGTGTAATTCGCGACCTAGGTATGTCGTGTTTTACTTAGATCTTATTACCGCGCGGCGTGGCCGCAGTAGGCGCACCCCGGCGTCGTCCGTCGTGCGCGGGGCGGCACGCGGGCGGCAGGTCTGTGAGTGAGCGGCGCGCGGCGGGCTGGCGGGTATCGGCTGAGGCAAGTTGTCGTCCGCTGCTAGTGAGGCGCTGCAGCCTGCACGGCCTCGCGCGGGAGGCGGCGAAGGCGAAGGCGACGGCGAAGTGGCGGCAGATGGGGGTGCGGAGCGTGCACGAGGCGCTGGGGATCTACATACACGCACGACGTGCACCGCCGCTGGGGTAGCTAGCGTCTTCTGGCGGAGTGGCGGTCGTGGGCGCGCGTCAACCGCGGCTTTGGGCGGCCGAACGCTGACATCATTCACCACGGCCCGCCGCCCGCGTACGCGCACGGCCGAGAGGCTGTTGGCGGGGCCGAGACGTGGCCGCAGGTGCACCCCGGCGTCGTGCGCGGGGCACGCGCGGCGGCAGGCCTGTTTGTGAGCGGCGCGCGGCGGGCTGGCGGGTACCGGCTGAGCCGACCATGCTGCGGCTAAACCCGCAGGTCATCGGATTTTTGGATTACTCTCAACGCTAGTTATTACCCCCTGAAACGGGCGAAGTTATTACCCTCTGAAAGATAAGATAAGATAAGATATCTTATCTCCCTCTGAAATGGGCGAAGCGGCTCTCCACGCAAAGCCGCTGGTTACTCCCAAAACGGTCCCATAACATGCGACGCGTCGTCCCGCGAGTCGCGCTGCGCGCGTCGAGAAGCATGTACCTGCGCGCCTCTCTCCCATCACTAGTGCGACCACTGGCATTGCGACATTCTCCTTGCGGTCAACATTTCCATGCCCCTCTCTGCACAGCGACGGTGCCTCCAGCGAAGGTTGAGGTAGCTCGCATCCTGGCGGCGTTCACCGTAGGACAGGCCACGCTAGCGGAGATCAGTGCGAAGGACACGTTCAACCCGACGATTGGCGACGACGGTGTGCTCTGGCTCGACCTCGGAGATAAGGGCTACTACTCGCTACAGGCACAGCCCGACGGCCAGCTGCTGCTCTTCTCGCCGATCACAGGGCCACTGTACTACAAACACGACCCGGAGAATAAGTGGTGGGCCAACCCGAACGACGGCCACCTGATGGTGGAGTTACTCGTGCGTGAGCTCATGCACATAACGTCTGTGTATATCGATCTGTAGCGCACGCAGCGTGCACTCGTGCACGTTCTCTGTGTGCGCCAAAAACTACAGGCGCTGTGCTGCCGCGCTGTACCACACTCCTGTAAAATGATATGGAAACGATGCTTCTGGAATACCACATATATGTGCTCTCTGAGACGCAGAGAGATTCCGGTGACAAGAAGCTCACCGAGCAACCCCCCCGCCCGCCGGCGGCGGCGCGCGCGCTCGAAAGGCGGCGTGCGTGCTGCGTGCGTGTGTGAGTGTGTGTGCGGGGCGGGGGGGGTCGCGGTGTGTTGAGTCTTGAGAGGGTTGTGACTTGAGACTATACGTGTCACACAGTGTGGGGGCGGGCCGTCGCGTTGAGCTGTGGTTCACGCACACACTAGACACCTCACACGCCGCGCCCGCGCGCGCACTCCGCACAGCACGCGATCTCCACAACCCCTTACTTTAATTAATTTTAACGCGATACACGCGAACATAGACGTCGCGATTGTCAAACGGCATCAATCACGATCTCATATACGCCCCCCCAAAATCAAAATAGCGCAACGCAACATCATGCACGGCACGTGTACCCGACACTCCCGGACTCGGTGCGCCCCACGCCAGTCGTCACCCACGGACAAACAGGGGGGTGCGGGTGAATCTCCCAAGTCCGAGGATAGACCAACAAAGGCGCGACCGGTCTCAGCCTCAGGCGTGCTGCTCACGGCGCAACGCCTGGGCGCGCTTGCTCGGGTCGAAAAACTCCTTGAGAAGCTGCGGCTCCAGATCCAGCCGGGACATGCTGACGATCTCCTCCGCCTCCTTGGCCTCGCCAAGGCCAATCACCTCGAAGGCATCGCCCAGCGATCCGACCCCTCGCGAGACCATGATCTCCACGATCTTGGCCGTCATCTCGTCAGGAATCGTGCCGGTGTAGATTCCGGCGAACTTCTCCCGCAGGTAGTCTGCCAGCTGCTGCTCGTCCTCGTCCGCCTCTGCCTTGTTGTCGGCTGCCTCCTGGGGAGTCATAGTCATCATCGCCCTGGCCGCATCGTCCGACAGCCACTCCTTGAGCAATTGCCCCTCCAGATCCACACGCGCAAGGCTGCAGATCTCATTCGCCTTGGAGACGTCTCCCTCGCCAATTTCCCTCGCGGCGTCGCCCACCGACGTCAGCCCCTTCATGGACAGAGCCTCCCCAAGCTTGCTTACCATGTTCTCGGTCGCGTCCTGCTTGAAGATCGTCATCAATTGCTGCCGGAGGAAGTCCATCAGCTGCGCCTCCTCGGGGGTCGATGCGATCCGCTTCCCGTTGCCGACGACGCCGGCTCCTGCGGCCTTCGAGGCGGACGAGCACGCGGACCGAATGGCGTCAATTCCGCCGAGCTCTGTGACCCGAGTGATGTAATGCTCCGTCTCTGCGGTCCACACGCCCTTGCAGAACCGATGGTTCTGCATGATCTTCTCGTCCTGCCCAATTCCAAAGTGTCCCTCGCTGCACGACTTGTCCTCTTGACACCAGGTCGAGAGGCAGCCGTAGTCGCGATCGTTGCCCGCGTAGGTCGTGTAGACCGCCTCTGCCTGCTTCAGTGGGTCAGCATCGTAGAACTTGTCGGCGATCTGCCAGAGCCCCTTCACCCCGCCAGCCTGCGCATCCGGCTGGAATTTCTTCTCGCATCCCTTGACGTCGAAGCTGCTCCCCGCGGCGATGGCCACGGCCGGGACGCACATGGCGGCGGCATCCTCGCCCGAGAGCGGCGAGATGGCATTCACCCAGATCGACGCCACGTCCTGCATCGTGAGGCCATTCGCGCACTGGAAGTTGGTGTGCTCGCTGTGCGCCTGCACCGCAGCGCTGGCGGGCGCCGGCAGGCCCTGCGAGGCCGTGAGGAGAGGGAGCATCGTGTGGTGGTATTTCAGGTGCCTAATGCAGGCTTGCCGGCCGAGGGGGCAAAATAAAGAACCAAACCCACATTCTTGAGAACTAATGGGCCGACGCGCATGTCAGCCATACGCACACAACACACACACGTCGCACAGCCTCGCGTTTTACCCGCAAGGAAACGTGTCTGAAGACTGAGGTGGATCGTGGATGAGCGCGAGGACATCGGTGCGTATCAACTCGATACCATTGCTGCAGGAAACCAGCAGCAGGGCCACAGCGGCCAAGTCGCCGAGACCTCTCATGGGACAGTCACGCCGACCGCGGCGCCACGCACGCATTCGCCAATCCCACCATGCTCTCTCAGAGGGTCCACGGCGCTAGAATGTGATCTCACCTCCTGGCGATTTCGACTGGCGTTTTATCTTCGCGCCGGTGAGAAAGTCGCCCTGCGTCAGCACGCTACCATCCTCCCCAATCGAGTAGCGGTCGGCGCCGACCTCCTCCTCCTCCGGAACGAACTCGGGCTCGCCCGCAACCCCATACACTGACACCGAGCGGCCGTGAGCTAGCACTGCTTGTCTCCGCTTCTCCTCCTCGATATGCGACGTCACCCCCTCAGATGTCGCGCGAACGGGTTTTCGCGCGAACGGCGATTTCACTTTTTGATACGCAGTACTCGTCGCGCCACCCACACCACGGCGTGCAGGTGGTGCTGATGGTGCCACCCGATCGTCCCCATTCATCATCGACAGCTGCTGCCGTCCAGGCGCGTCCGATGCCGGGGGTCGTCTAGCCGGACCGGGCGCGTCGGGGGTGGCGGGACCACCCCCGCCAGCGGATTCATGGCTTCGCTCCGGCGGCGGAGGGCGCCCCGCTCGCATCCGATCCCGCGGTGCAACTGTTTCTCCTTTACAAGGCAAGTAAGAGTGCGAAATTAGTCCGGTCCTGCGTCCCATGTCTAAGGGTAGTGTTGTCCCCTCGGCGTCCCATCTGACCGAAACTGTCCCCACAGTAGGGTCCGATCACATACCGATCACATAGGGTCCGATCACACACAGTGGGTCCGATCCAAGCAAGGGAAAGTTGGCTGCCGGACGATGAGGGGCAGCCGCTGATCCAAGCGAGCATAGGCCAGAAAAGGTTCCGAGCGACCTGCTCAAGGGCCCTGAGGGTGGGCCAGTACACAAGCTCCTTGCCAACCCATCCATCTGCATCACGTGGAATACAGGTGGAAACGTGGAATACGACGTCTTCCTTCTTAGGAAGCGCCTTCTTGCCGCCTTGTGCCCCATGCACGCCAAAAGGGACTCGCCGAGCCGCCGCGGTGGCCTGTATTCAGCGTAGTGCTACGGTAGTGGGGTTCTGTGTACTGTGTGTTTTAAGGTACATGTCGTCACCATCAATCAGCGATTTCCAAGCGGGGGTCCGACACGCGACAGTCACGCAGCGCTCGCAGGCGCTCAGCGGCGTAGGTCCACCGACGTAAAACAGAGCTCTTTTGATCGTGGTCGCATCACCTTCATAAGCGCGTGTGCACCAAGGCGTTGCAGAGCTGAAAAAACACACACACAAAGTTTAAAAAAAGGGCGTCGACCGGGTCTCAAACCCCTAACCCCCGGAGCGAGAGTCCCCATCTCAGCCATTAGTCCACAGATACAATCCATGCGTCACCTTTGATGATGCAACTATATACCACCCGAATCATCGTCCCATCTTCGGGCCCCCTGTCCCTTTGGCCGTCCCATCGTCGTTTGGGGGCCCTAATCTTATTAAAAACTGTCCCCCCGTCCCAACTATGGTTGCCTGCACTCGTAGTAAAGAGCTGTTTCCCAGGCTCTTAGCACCCTGAATGAAATGGCGCCAGCAAAACTTGCCAAACTCCGGGATGCTGAGCGCGCTCTTTACTCGCACCACGTCTCGACGCGCTCCCATCCAGCTCAACTCCACCACAATAACAGCCATTCCTGACGAGGCGAGGCTGTACCAGCAGCTCACCAGCCTCAGAGCATCCCTGAGCACCACGCGTCACGAGCTCAACTCGACAGCGATCGCTCTCCAGCGATCGACGGTTACGGTTCCGACGTTACAAGGGCAGCTTCGCCAGGCGCACACGCAGCTGCTCATGCTGCAGCAGGAGCACAGGCGGGAGGCAGGCCGACTGCACGACACCGAGGTACAGCGGGAGCGACAGCAGCGCAGCATGCTCAAGCTCCGCTCCGAGTACAGCAGCGTGCAGGCGGAGTTGCGCAGGCACCGAGAGGAGGTGCAGCTCGAGAAGCAGCTCGCGCGCAGAGCCGCCGAGGACTCGGCGCACGGCTGGGCCGTGCTGCTGCTGCTGCTGCTGCTCGTGTTGCTGCTCGTGAAGGCGAGAAGACCGACGACTGAGCCTCTCTGATCTCTCTAGAGTCCTCGCCGCTCGCGGGTCCAAGAGTCGAGTCGAGACGCGCAGGCGCAGGCGCGCCGAGCGCTGGGTCAACAACAACTGCGTTGCTTTGGGCTGATTTATTAAATTATAGTGTGTGTTAAAGCGCAGTTTAAGAGCGGTTTTGGGCTTTTGTGACATGTGAGGCTTTTCGCGCTTGCACGTGCGCGAATCAAATCTCTCCTGTGAAACCTGTCTCCTCTGACACCTCTCTCTTTGGTTGCGAATGTAGTTTCTTTTGAAAAACCAGCGGCGCTCTTTTTTTCTCTCTTTTTGGCAACGAGATCGACTCTCCGATTCAGTCGAAACCGAAAGGCAAAGGGTTCACTGCGCATACCGGATGCGGGCGTTGCAAGAGACTCGGTGCCTCGACGCGGCTCAAGCCCAGTCTCCCTCCGCCTAGAAGAGCTCTCGATCACTACTTGTACGGCTTTAGGCCGCCTTGCCTAGCGCCTCTGCAGCGGCCGCGTACTTGGAGCCCCGTACGAGCGCGAAGTTCTGCTGCCGCTGTGACAGTGCAGGGAGACGGCCTGTGGGGGTGCCACTGTTGAGAAGCTCGCCTGCGCCAGGCGCACCACGAGAAAGCCTCAGCGGCAGCCGCAAGCGGCACACCTTCCTCCCACGCCTCCCGCTCCGCCCGTGCACGGTGCCGCCTAACCCTAAGCCTAACCAGGGCCGCCTGACCCTAGCCCTAATCAGGACCGCCTTGTAGGGGCCACCTGCGTCATCGACAAGGACAAAGGTCTCGAGAGCGGGCGGGACCCACACGAGCTTGAAAGCGATGCGGGAGCGGAACTGCACGTGCGCCACCTGGCTAGGGTCAGTGGTGAGGGCTAGGGTTAGGGTCAGCGGAAGTGCACGTGCACCACCTAGCGGGCGGCCCACGCACGAGTACACGCATGGAGGGTGGCGGGCTGCCGGGGTGGCGGGCCGTGCGCCGCGTGCGGGGCGTGACGCGGGGCGTGACGCTGGGTTATAGCCGCCACCGAGCTGAGGGGCAGTATAAGAGCACGCACGTCCTGTGGCGGCTCGAGATGGCAGCCGTTGGTGCAGGTGGACCACGATCCGCCCGGCCCCAGCTCTGGCAGTGAGGCGACCTCGATACCCGGCCCGAGCTGGTTACCCACAGCTATGCCCTTGACGCTGCCGTCGTTGGTGCCGTGCGCAACCTCTCCCAGCATAGTGGTGGCGTCGCAGTGGTTGGCATCGTTGAAGGCGTGGCCGGTGTAGCCGCTACCAGGCGCCGCGTCCTTAAGGTCGCGCAGGCCGGCCGCCCATAACACGCGTGATCTCACCGCCTCCCATCCGCCATTCATCTCGGCCGAGGACAAGGACACTGCTCGCTCGCGCGAGGCCCGCATGCGAGCCACCTGTTGGGCGAGCAGGCACACATAGGCAGCCGGCCGACTGCTCGTGCAGTGTGGAGAGCAGACACACCGCTGTGCCCGGATACTCCGAGTCCACCTCGAGCGTCATCCCAACAGAGACCAGCGAGCGGCCGAGGACGGAGCCGGACGAGCGTGCACAGCCGAAGCGCCTGTTCGGGGCACGCGGGATGGGCACACCCGATACAAAGGCAGCGCCACCTAATACAAGGGCACGAGGGTGGCACGGGACGGCTGCTGGCGGCGGACGACCCTGCGGAGAACGCAAGCATACACGATCGTCGTGGATGCAGGAGGAGGCAAGGGCAAGTAAACACCAAGGGGAGCGAAAGTGAGGATAGTTCCTGTATCCTTTCTGCTTTTGTCTCCAGTCTTTCATTACGGATATCATCTTATCTTTCATTACGGATGTTTGGGTGCCGTCAATTTGAGGGGTACCCACTCACGCCATCGTCGGCACCTCCTTCGCCGCCTGCCCCTCGTCGTCCGAGCGCGCGACTGGTCGCCATGCCTTCCTCGATCATCACGATCAGCTGCCTCATATCGTTGTCGTCAGTGCACGCGTTGCTTGTGCCGGCCACCCGACCGGGCATGGCCACAAACCACCCGGCTGCCTCGCGCCTCGGCACTCCCGTTATGAAGGGCTCTATGGGTCGCCGCGTGCTTCTTCTCGCGCCGCTCGCACCGCTTCTTGCGGCGCCGGCGAGGGCGCTTGCCGCCCCATCGGTCGAGGACAAGCGGAAGGCGGATCGTGAGAAGGTGGCCAGGGACCGTGCGGCGCTGCAGAAGAAATCGCAGGACCGGGTCAGGAGGGAGGTGGGCGACGCGAAGAAAAACCCGGAGAAGGCTCGGAAGCAGCTGGCAGCCGTCAAAAAGGCGAACGACAAGGACCGCGTAAAGTTCAACCAGCAGAGGATCGCCAAGCAGAAAGAGGATGCCAAGATTGCCAAGATCCGCGCCAACAAGCAGCGCCGGGCGCAGGGTAAGAAGATCAAGAAGGGCGGCCTCGGCCTCCCCCTCACCATCCTCCTCGGCGGCGGCCTCGGCGTGGGCGTCCTTGCCCTGGCTGGCGACGAGAACTCGACCGAGGGTGCGACCGCGGGCGGCGGCGGCGGCGGCGGCGGCGGCGGCGGCGGCGGCGGCGTGGTGTCCTGGTACGACGCTGGCAAGCGGCTGGGCTGAGGCCTGGCCAGGATATGGCCAGGACGGTCTATATTTCGGCTGTGCGGTTGTCTCGTTAAGGCCTCAAGACGCCCACTCGGCCCGACGCACGGCCCATCCGGGCGATGACATGTTGGATGCATGCCACAGCACGAGCCAGCAGAGCACGTGTGGGTGTGAGAGCGTGTGGTGTGTCTGTCTGGTAAAAGCTAGCAAAACGAACCGGCGTGTCTCAGTCTGACCCAGCTGCTATACAACGTACACATGGTCAGACATCAACCTCGGTCCCGGGCGCGGAATAAAGCGTGCACATCTCCGCGCGCGCGCGGCCCGGCGCGCCGCCGGCGCGCGGCCGGCGCCGGCGGCGCGAGGCGCGCGTATATCGGTGTAAACTAGTAGTGGCGACCGGCCATGCGAGCGGCGTGCCGCCGACGCGTACGCTATGCGTACGCGTTCAGCGAGCGCCGTGCTTGGCGCCACGGCGGCCTGTGGGCGAGTCACCCCCCCCTGCCATTTCCCATTTCCCATCAGAGTCTCGTCCAGAAGTCGCGAACTGTGCCACCCAGTACGACGTGGTCCTCGACGTCCTCGAGGTCGGATGGGTCGTCAGTACTCGGCCTCGCGGTCGCGCCCTCCGAGATCTCCGCATGGATCTCGGAGATCTCCTGCATGAAGATCTCCTCCTCGCTCCGCCCGTGGAGGCCGATGTTGCAAAGGCCAGTTTGGTTGTCGAGCAGCGTGCACCCGAATGCGCCGCACTGCCTCAGTTCGCTCGGCGACGACGACGCTGGCGCAGACACGTACGCAGGTGCAGGTGCCTCACTTGCCGCCGCCATCACCCGCTGGACCGCCGCGCCCGCCCGCCGCACCGAGGGGGGCGCCAGCGTCACCGGCGGCTTCCATTGTAAGGAGGCGCCGTCTCCTGTGCTCATACCGCCGCAGCGAGCGAGCGCCCTCTCGGCGCAACCGTCGAACCTACTCGGCGAAGGCAGCCACATCAAATTAGGGTCGTACTACTATTCATGGGTCCGAGGGCCGCCTCAAGCCTCTCTAGCCCCCAAGCCTTGGCCCGGGGCCGGCCATGCTGTGGTTGCCTCTTCCGGGCCGTCTCGTCTTTGGCGTAGCAGGCGAGCCGGCCGTCGACCTCCAGGAAGACGAAGCCATTCGGAACGCCGATGACAAAGTCGATGCGACGGGCCTTGCCATTGGTGAGCAAGGAGGCGAGCCTGGTGTCCCACTTCGCGTGCAACCACTTGAAGAAGCCCTTCGGTGGCATCTGGTCCGAGCCATGGAACTCCTGGTACCCGGCCACGTTGAGCGCGGACCGCACCTCCTCCTCCTGCCTGAAGGAGGACCGGGACGGCTGCGGGAGCGGCTGGGCGGTCTCGTCGTCTGCGGTGGTGCCGCCCATGAACGGCTCACACCTCGCCTGCTGCTGCTGCAGCGCCTGCTCGAACGCGTGTGTTTCCTCTGCTGTCATCTCGGAGGCGTCCGAAACCCGTGGCTCCTTGGGAGCCTCGAATCGTGGCAGGCTGAGCGTGGAGACTGCGGCAGCGACAGGCGGCGAAGGAGACATCGTTCTCGAATGCGTGTGTTGCCGCTGCAGCGGAGGCGGAGGAGTGGTGGCGGTGGACGAAGAGATTGCTGCTGCACTACCACCTGCACGCCCCGCTTCCTCAGCAGCCTTCAAGGACGAGATCAATGGAGTTCGAGAAGTTCGAGGGCGGCCCGCGTCGGGAGCGAGGTGTTCATGGTGCGAGTTCACACTCGTGCCCTTCACCACGTTCCACCCCTCCGACAGCTTTGGCGGGTTGTCAAGTGTGCGCTTGCGAGTCGTCCGGTCCATCGCGGCACGCGCTGTGTCGTCGAACAGGTTGACCTGTGCGGCGAGCGGGCGAGAGACGACTCAAGAGTTTGGGGTGTAATTTTTGTAACGTGAGCATTTTTGAAACCGGTGCTGGAACACGTGCGTTCTCGCGTCACGGGCTACGCTCGCACGCCGATCCCTCGCCGAGGGCGCGGCCGGTGATGCGGAGGCGGTGCTTGGCCCAGGCTGCGTAGGCCCTGTCGAGCACGGGCATGGCGAGAGGCAAGTGGCGCACGAGGGGCACGAGCAGCCACCAGCGAGGCAGCTGCTCCCAGATTGCGAGGAAGGCAGGCACGCCCACCTGCAGCGCGCCGCGCCTGTCGACGGCGTGCATGAAGCCGAGGGCCTGGGCGCGCGTCACCTTGTGCGGGGCGAGGCGCGAGGCGTCCGCATCAATGTCCACCCACTCCACGTTACGCTCGAGATCGATCTCCTTGTAGTGCTCGATCTCGCGGCGGCACAGCGGGCAGCCTCCGTCCCAGAAGAGCGTCACGGCGGGCGGCGTCGCCCCCCTCACCCGCCTGCTCACCTCCCTCATCTCTGCCCAGCCCAGCACCACCGCCTCGCCCGCGGGCCGCCGCAGCCGCAGCAGGCCCTGGTACGCCGCCGCCGCCGCCGCCACCGCCGGCTGCACCGCCGGCTGCACCGCCGCTGCTGGTGCCGTCGCCGTCGCCGCCGCCGTCGCCGCCGCCGTCGCCGCCGCCGTCGCCGCCGCTGGCGCCTGCCCCTGCGCCTGCCCCTGCGCCTGCGCCTGCGCCTGCGCCTCAGGACCTGGGGCGCCTGCGATGACGTGGGCCACCGCAGCGAGAGCCACGTCCTCCACACGCAGCCACGGGGTGAGCAGCTCGCCCAGCCGGCCCAGGCTTAGGGCGAGGTACCGGAGCGGCGCCGTCTCGAGCAGCGCGCCCACCGGTGTGCCCAGCAGGGAGGGCACCCGACCGCTGCCGAAGATGACTCCGGGCCGCAGGACGGCGCCTGCGGCTCCGAAGTGCGCGCTCACCGCGGCCTCCGCCTCCCGTTTGCCCTCGAAGTAGCCTCGCAGCAGCGGCTCGACCGGCCAGAACGGTTGCACGGAGATGTAGGCCATCCGCCCAACGCCCGCCCGCCGAGCGCTCTCGGCGATCAGCGCGTTGGCGTCGCCGTTGATGCGCCGCATGAAGTGCTGCGAGCCAAACGCGCCAAGGCAGGAGATCACGGCGTCAGCACCCTCGAGCGTGCGTTCCATCTGCTCGCCGCCCTGCAGGACATCTACCGCAACGAACTCCGCTCCTGCCAGCGCGGCATCCTCGCAGCTGGGCTTGCCGGAGCGAGACACGGCCGTCACGCGGAGGCCAGTATTGAGAGCCGCCTTGACGACGCGCGTGCCTACGAAGCCGGTGCCGCCAAACACGACAAGCCGCATGCTGCGTGAGCTTTGGGGGGCGCTGTCCGCCCCGCGCGATTCGTGGCAACTTCGTAGAGGAACCGGTGTCCGGTAAATGGTCAAATCGGCCGTAAGTGGTGAGCGGGCCGCCCTGCCGCCACCGGGGCCGCCCAGCCGCCAAATCGGGCGGCCCTCCGACCAAAATCGGGCGGCCCTCCTACCAAAAGTGGGCGGCCACCCCCTAAAATCGGGCGGCCCGATCGGGCGGCCGGGCCGCCGCGCCTGGGCCGCCGGGCCGTCCTCAGGGCGGCCACCCTCAAATTGAGGGCGGCCCGAATGTGGCCGCCGCTGGGCCGATGGGCCGCCCATGGTGGCCGGGGGGGGCGCCCGTGTGGCAGCAGGGCGGCCACCCTATTTTTGCCCATTTTTTTTGGCGTGTGCGTGAAAGATGCACTTTTCCGGCCGGCCCGTGGCCCTCCGCCGCCTCCCCAGGCTCACCAGCCCCCCCGGCCCGTAAAAGCCACCACGTACCGGACACCGGTTCCTGGAATAATCCAATGGACCCACGCGCCGCCACGCGCCACACGAGTTTGCCGAGCAGCGCGTTCGCCACGCATTGGTCACCACCTTCCCCGGTCGCCTCCACCGCCGTCGCCTCCACGATCACCACCACCACCCTGCAGTCGTCGAGTCGCAATGGCGATGCCCCCGCTGTGTGTTGCGGCCGGCTGCGCGTTTTTTGGCAGCCCCGAGAACGCTGGGAAGTGCTCAATGTGTGCGGATAAGGGAGACGACCTCTCGTTGTCGCCTGTTGCCACAGACCCAGAAGTTGAGGCAGACGGCGCCGAGGAGACGGCGCCTGGCACCTGCGTGGTGACCCTGCTTGCCACGGCCAACGAGCTCAAGGCCGAGGGCAACGAGGCGTTCAAGGCTGGCGACTATGGGAAGGCGATCACCATGTATATGAGGGCCACCGACCACCTAACCTCCACTGCCGCCAAGAGGGCGCTCATGTGGGAGTGGGAGCACATGGAGTCGCACAGCGTGCTGAGGGACAGCGACGGAGGCGCCGTGCGGGACCAGAACACTGCGTCGCCGCTGCTGGCGACGCTGCACACCAACAGGGCGGCGAGCCACGTCAAGTTAGAGCAATGGGAGGCGGCCGTGGCATCGGCCACCAAGGCGCTCGAGCTCGACTGCAGCAGCACCAAGGCTCGCTTCCGCCGCGGCGTGTCCTACTCGCACCTGGGGCGCATGGAGGACGCCAGGTTGGACCTGACCGCGGTGGCCAAGGCGGACCCGAAGAACCGAGAGGCGCGCACGGTGCTGGAGGTGGTCCTCGCCGCGCTCAAGGAGCGCAAGGGGGCGGAGCGCGCCATGTTCTCGCGCGCCTTCTCCGGCCCGAGCCTCTACGCGGAGGAGGAGGCGAGGGCGGCGAGGGCGGCGCACAAGGCGGCGGAGGCCAAGGCGGCGGAGGAGGTGAGCTAAGGGGTAGTAGAGGTGACCCATGCTGCGGCGCCGTGCCCCCGTGCCTAGAGCGTGCCTTGGAGGCTGCCACGCGATGGGCGAGAGGCTGCCACCCTCACCCCCCTCAGGCGCGGCTGCTGCGCGAGTGGCGTGTCGAGTGTGCCCGGCTGCGCGAGGGTGGGCCACCCAATGTTACCGCGGCCTTGCTGAGCGATGCTGCGGAGGGCGGCGACGAGGAGGCGCTCTTGGCACTCGACCGGATGGCGCAGGTGTCTCTCGAGGACTTCGGCAAGCGGCAGGCCGAGGAGAGAGCGCGCGCCAAGCGTCAGGCGGAGGAGGCGGAGGCGGCGAGACGCCGGGCGGGCAGGGAGGCGCGCGAGGCCCGCTCCGAACTCGAGGCGGGCGGCGAGGGCGGCGAGGACGACCAGGATCTGGGTGAGCTGAGCAAAGGCTACAAGATGAGGGCCGACGGTTCCAAGACGTCCTACTTTGACCGAAGCGATAAGGTGGACGAGAAGACCCGCGCCCTGCTCGACGCCCAAAAGGCTCCGAAGCGGATCGAGCCAGTGGCTCCCGCAGCCGCCCCCGCAGCCGCAGCCGCAGCCGCTGCCCCCGCCGCCGCTGCCGGCGGGGGGTCGGTGTGGAACGCCGCCGGTACGTACGAAGAGCGCGACTGCAGCAGCTGGGCCCTCGCCGTCCTCAAGCCGCTGCTGGCGGCGGTGCGTGCAGGCGCCTGCACGGTGCGGGAGGTGGCGGCGCTAGAGGGTACGGCCCAGGTGATCTCGGCGCGGGGGCGCACCAAGCGGCCCTTCGACTTGCGCTTCGAGCTGCGCTGGAGGGCGCGGTGGGAGGCGGAGGGGAGCTCCGCAGCGGCCGAGTGCCAAGGAGTGCTCCTGTACTCCGACGTGTCACCTGCTGCCTCGGGTGCCGCCGCCCCCTTTGCGTACGAGCTGAGCGAGCGATTCGAGCCTGCTCAAGAAGGAGGCTTCGGGTGTCGGATGCCGTCCGCCGACATCCGCGAGCGCGTGGGCGCAGACCTGCTCGAGCTCAAGCGGCAGGTGGAGGGAGCGCTGCTCGTGTTCACTGCCGAGTTTGGACAGAAATGAGGCCGAGGGTTAGCTCGCACACTCTCTTCCTAACATCTGATCTTTCTTCCTCCTCTAAAAGAGGGTAGATGATTATCACCCTGCCTGCCGCCCCGTTCTTTGGCTAAAAAGGGGGGGGGGCTACTTTTGCTATATGAGAAAAAACATCGGCCAGAGAGGGAGGGCTAAACATACCTACCCGCAGAGATAAGATAAGATAAGATTGTTGGCTTTCACGACGTTTATCTA